>OBLU010000738.1_pt1 | contig 30701 bp, 23 predicted proteins | sample 1518681 | NCBI WGS metagenome assembly OBLU01 (sample SAMEA3539304, study PRJEB22396) | soil metagenome | biome: tundra; feature: field; material: soil | place: USA | collected 2010-05 | depth 0.15 m
AGATCCAAAAGGTCATCGAGATGCTTCGAGAGATTGAAGACTCAATCGAAATCATAGCGCGGCAAATCGCCCGCTGGGCCAAGGTCAAACCGGGTGAATAGGCCCTTGGAACGGTCTGGTAGTTTGGCATCAATGAGAATGCGTGGATTAAATGGGACGGTCCTTAAAATCGTCGGAATGTGACCCGCCATTTTGTTTTATCGGAAACCCAAACTCATTTCTGAAATGGGTGTATACTAATATGGCTGCACGCTCGGCTTGGTAACGGTAGGCGCGAACATCGTCCCAGTCCCCGCACTTGTTGGATGTAACAAATTCCTTTGAAAGGAGGAATTTCCCTGATTTTAAGCCATAGATGTGGGCCTTTCCATCTGTAGCCGTATGTGGCATCATTGCTAATATGAAGGTCAAAAGGCCCCATTCAAAAGAGTTGAAATATGTGGTGGTGACGAGCAAAAGCTACGGCGCCAAACTGAAGGGCATCAAAATTTACTACGAGGGTAAAAAGCCCAAAGGACTTGCCAAAGATGGGTCTATTCGGTTTGGAAAACATATTTTGGAACTTTTGCGCCGCCGGTTTGGCGAAAAGTTCAGGTTGATCGTTACTGCGGACACGGACTCAATCAAGCAAGAATACAGGATACACCGGGTTCGGATATCCATTCGCCTTTTGGAACGAATGAATAAAGAGCTGTGGGACCGGACTCGCGATATAAAAAACGACATAATCAAGAGGTTTTTCTCAATTGCGTTTCCATTGGAATTTCAAGCTGACAACACCGCCGTATATGTACCCGGTACTTTGGCGAGGATTTTGGCTGAGGACGTTTCTAAAAAGCTGTCCAGTGAAGACCGAGAAGCGGTACAAAAATTTCTTCCCGGCTTTATCGCATCGGAATCGATGAAATCGGTCAATCTTCTTAAGGCTGCGTCGCAGATAAAATCACTGAAAGAACTGGCCGCTGAATTGACAGTGGCGATTGATGTGGGACATGGGGAATCGTGGTGGCAGACATTCATACGCGAAAAGATCCTCATCATTCAGCAAGGCTATATCAAAGCCATTGAGAAAATGAATATTTCGGTCGGAAATACGAAATTCCCCGATTTTTCCTTGGTCACGCATGACGGTTACATTGATATTTTGGAAATTAAGAAACCCGACACAAATTTACTTAAACTCGACCCGAGCCGTGGCAATTACCACGCTGATACGGAGTTGTCACGCGCCATCATTCAAGTCGAGAACTATATCGAAAACATTTCTGCATATAAAGATCCCGTAAGAAGCTATATCCTCGACACGTTCAAACTGAATCTTAAAGTTGTCAGGCCACGCGGAATTATTTTGGCCGGCAATGCCGGAAGCTTTCAAACGCAGAAAGAAAAGGATGATTTCAGGCTCCTTGCCCATGGCCTTAAAAACATCACAATCGTTACGTATGACGAACTCCTTACACGTCTCAATAATTACATCAAGGTTCTGGAAGAAGCTTCTGCTTAATAAAAAAGAATGACACCTGAAGAAAACAACATCGAGCCGAGCGAAGGTTCTGCCCCTAAAATTATCAGAGCGAGCCTGCAGATCGTCGGTGGCGCAGTGCCTTTTGCCGGTGGTCTATTTTCAGCTGCCGCAGGCGCTTGGTCTGAAAATGAGCAGAAAAAGGTAAATGAATTTTTCAAAACGTGGCTCAAGATGCTAGAGGATGAAATCAAGGAAAAGGAGCAGACGGTACTTGAAATAATGGCGAGATTGGACATCCACGATGAAAAAATCACAAAGAGACTTGAGAGCAAAGAATATCAATCACTGTTAAAGAAAACGTTCCGTGAGTGGTCGGGAGCAGAAAGTGAGGATAAACGGGCGTACATTCGCAATATTCTTGCAAACGCGGCGGCTACAACGTTGACCAGTGATGACGTGGTCCGGCTTTTTATTGATTGGCTTGCGTTATATTCCGAACTTCATTTCAGGGTCATTGCAGTGATATACCAACATCAATCTGGTGGCATTTCGCGCGGATCGGTTTGGAGTAAGTTGGGCAAGCAACAAGTGCCCGAAAATTCAGCGGATGCGGATTTGTTCAAGCTGCTTTTCCGAGATTTGAGCACCGGTGGAGTCATAAGGCAGCATCGAGAGGTTGATTATTATGGAAAATTCATTCCAAAGACGCCGGAGCGGCGACCTAAAGGGTCAGGTCCGAAGCCTATCACTTCAGCGTTTGATGACGACGATCTCTATGAACTCACTGAGATTGGGAAGCAGTTTGTGCATTATGCGATGACTGATTTGCCTCTGAAGATTGAATATAAAGGATAGGGTGGCAATCGTCAGGTTTAATAGTCGTTTTCGGCTCTAATGTCGTGGAGGTTGCTTCTTTAATCGCCTTGAAGAACTCCCCATACAGATCCTGCGCCGGCACTTTGTAGATGGCCGAGAGCTTGAACAGGTTGGTTACACTTGGAAATGCTTGCCCCTTCTCCCAATGGGAAATCCGGTCCGTGCTGGTAAAGCCGAGCTTCGCGGCAACATCAACCTGGCGCAAGCCGGCCTGCTTGCGGTAGAAACGGAGCATGTTGGGGATCGTTTGTTTTGTGGTCATGGTGAAAAGAATGATACTCTGATAAAATGGCACGAGTAGGCTGCTTAAATTGCCGTTTGCGGCAACTTATACGCATTCCGTATTCGTTGCCTTACTTCTTCCGCCGGGGCTTCGGCTTGTTTCTGTCCCGAAGCCAGCAGTCGAAGACGATGTCGGCCAATCTGTCCATTCGCTCTCTCAAGTCGAGTATTTCTTCCTCGGAGAGCGTATCGGCCAAAGGCCCAAGGGATTTTCTGAATTCGTCTAGTGGAATCATGGGATGAGAGGTGCGACCTATCTCCCGCCTACATTATTCCATCAGCCGACGCCTCCCTTGAACGTATGCCTGATTTGGTCTTTTGACCAATATCCGAAATCTTCGAACGCTTTCGCCCACTTTTTTATGGTAGTTTCGACCTCGTTCCAACTGAAACCTAGTGCGCGCACTAAATGGTATAAGTGCCATTAAGAAAAACCTTGTAAGTACTGGGTTTTTCTATTTTTTGTATTAGTGTTTAATGTCTCGTTACAGGATCGCATTGCTGGGTTTTCTTCCAGATATCATCATAGAGTTCATGGGGTGCTACATGGTAAAGCACAGCAAGACGAAATAAGTTTCTCACACACGGAAAGGCAGTCCCATTTTCCCAGTGTGAAATTCGATCATAGCTCGTGAACCCGAGCTTAGCGGCGACGTCAACTTGGCGTAATCCAGCTTGTTTCCGATAGTGGCGAAGCATATTTGGAACTTGTTGTTTTGTAGTCATGGTTTGATGTTAAGTGAATGATGATAATTAGGTAGGGGTGCAAACTTGCCAGTTCCGGCAAGTCGAGGGGATACGTCATCCGTATCGCTTACTTGTTTGCCGGCTCATCTGGGCCACTTCTCTTCCGAAGCCACATATTGAAGACAATATCAGCTAGACGGTCCAGTTTGTCTCGTAAGGCGAGTATCTCTTCCTCGGAAAGGGTATCGGTAAGGGACCCAAGCGACTTTTTGAATTCTTCTAATGGAATCATGCAATGGGAAATATGGCATATCTCCCATATCAAAACATTCTGTTACCCGACTCCCTGGCGATTTGGTGCCGAATACAGGTCGCCAATTATCGCCAACCATCTTAGTATGGTATATTCAATGGCGTTCCAACCCAGACCGCGTGCGCGCACACAAATATCATTTTGCGGGGTTGTTGACGAAAGAGTGAATATCCAAGCCGTTTTTGCGGTTCCATTGACGATATTCGCGTAGGTTGGCAACTCCTCAAAAATCAAGCTGAACAAGTTCAATTGTTGCTGTGTGTTTTCAGGGTTTAATAGCAATTCCGGCAGGTGTTCCAAAAGGTATTTCCCATGGCGTTTGAAACGGCCTATATCCTCTTCGGTGATGTCTATTTTTTGACTTTCACCGGCGGCCGACTTTATCCTCGCTTCCAGATCTTCAATTCCGCTTTCAAGCTGCGAGCGAAGCGCTGGACTGGTGGTGGCAACGAACGCCTCCGCTTTCGCCTTCTGCTCCGTTTTGAGCGCGGCGATGGTCTGGTGGACATTGATTGACGATTGAATGATCTCCTTTTTCCGCTCATGGTATTTATTCAACAGAGTCGCTTCAATCGAATCGAATATCTCCGGCTTCAATTCAAGCCGTCTGATGAAATTCTCAAATGTCTTGTCAAAGTCCTTTTTGGGAACGCCGATATACCTGTGTTTCCGCGAGCAATGATAGGTTGGAAACCCTTGGCCGCTTCTTCCGCGCGGGCAACTGCCGGAAAAAGTCTTGTAACACGAATTACACAGAACGAGGTTCTTATAGGGGAAGAGGGGATTATTGCGCGTGCGCACGGTCGTTATTCTTTCAGGATGGTGGTCATATAAGATTTGCAGGCTGGCGGAATCATTCTTGATGAACACCTTGCCGCGATTGGCGCGATTGAACGTGTCAATGGATACCAACCCCTCGTATTGGGCCTTGATGGGCTGATAGCGTGTCCACCTTTCGCACATGATGCCGCAATAGATGGGCCGGCAAATGACCCCCTGCAACCGCTTGACGGTTATCGGGACTCCGCCCGCCAAACCGATGACTTTTTCATGCGCCCGATCCCAGCGATTCTGTGTCCGGGTGCGATAGCCCATGGCATTGATCCGCTCCACGATTTCCTTGTCCGTATGCGTCCCCGCCGCCCGGAGCTTGAACATTTCCAAAATGAACTTGGCGCGTTCGGGGTCGGGAACCTGGATGACCTTCTTTTTGCCATCAATCAAAACCTTTTTGTTCAGGTAGCCGTCCGCTGACTGCCGAATCTTAAACCCTTGATTGGTCAATTCGATTTCGCGCCCGATCATTCTCGTCAAGATGTTCGTGACTTCGGCTTTGGCCGTGTTGGCAATCACCGTCTCGGCAATCTCGCTCGGCGAGGTCCTGCTCCATTCATATTCAAAGCCGACGTGTTCAAGGGTGTTTTTCATCGGCTGGATGACGCCGTAAGTGTCAATCATTTCGACGCCGAAAGCGGCGAGCCTCTTTTTGATGCCCTCATACGAATAGCTCCCGCCCCTCGTAAAGCGGTCTATGACTCTGAACACGAAATAATCCACCTTGCCTGGATTTTTCTCGATGTAATCGAAAACTTCATCCAAGACCGGCCTCTTATCTTTCCGTCCGCTGAAAGTCTCACGGAATACGGTTCCGTTCGGGACAACGGCAAAGCCTCTGTCTCCAACGAATTTCCGGCAAATGCCATCCTGAGTATCAAGGCTTTCGCCTTCCTGGGCTGATTTCGCAGAGCTAACACGGCAGTAGATTATGCAGTTTTTATTTTTGGTGTTGGACATGAAAAAACAGGAAAGGGGTAACGATGGTGAACACAACGTCGAGAAGACATTGAACATCGCTACCCCGTCCCTGTATCTGAAATTCAGGTAGAAAATAGCCTTCTCTCGATTGTTGTGTTCGCGGCAATTATATCAATGTTTTGATAATTCTGCCAATCCCGGCTGTGAATTACGGCGTCTCAACCATGAGTCAAAAATGATGTCGGCCAAGCGATCTTCCAAATCCCTTAAATGCTCAACTTCATAATCGGAAAGCTTTAATGCGGCAGAACCGAGAAGCTTCTTAAATTCGGGAATAGGTATTTTTGACTGCTGTGGTGTTTTCATGCCGCTCACTTTACGGGCGTAGCGGTGATGAAAAAAGGATGAGAGACTTGCCCAATCCGGCAAGTTCATCGTCCCTCTATCTGAGCAAAAAGCGCAGTCCCGCCCAAAGCTGGACTGCGCTCCTGATCTGCTCGGAAATGGATTACAGCGATTTCTTTCCCGCGGCCTTGGCTTTGGCCCAGCGAGCCTTCGCTGCTGCCGAGATTTTGGCCTTGGCCGCCGCGCTCATCTTCCTCTTTTTTGCCGGGGCTTTGGCGGCAGGCTTTGCTCCTTTAACCTTCGCCCACCGCGCTTTTTGAGCCGCCGCGATCTTGGCCCGTCCGGCCGCGCTCATTTTGCGTTTTTTCGGCGCCTTGGCAGAAACCGGAGCCGGAGCGCCAAGAATCGAGGCCATTTCCTTGTTCAACGCGTCGATCTTCTCTTTAATGTCAGCCGCGCGCCGTAGTTGTGTAGCGGTTAATGATGATAATTGGATACTCATAGTGGGTTGAGTATATGGCTGAAGAAGGGAAGTTCAACCGTATTTTAGCAGGCTCTATCCCCGCCAAAACCCCCTGCATATTGACAGTAAATAGAACTCGTGCTTTAATATTACGTCTTACCACCAAGCTTTCATGCTCGGTGTTTTTTGTAAAGTTGCCGTTTCCGGCAAAGGTTGACTCCTTTGGCAATTTTACCAATCCGATACTGTGAATCTGAACTCGCAATGGGTTCGTCCGCTTCAATCCACATGGCTCAACTTCCAAACTATTTACGATCAAACCGAAAACGCCTGGCGCTTTCCCAGGATGAAGTGGCTTTTCTCCTGGGAACGCAAAGCGGGGCCAAGATGTGCCGGTATGAACGGTTCGCTCGTGAACCGAGTTTGGAGACGGCCTTGGCGTTTGAAGTGATTTTTCAAAGGTCGGCCAGTGAACTTTTTGGCGGTCTCTATCAAAAAGTCGAACAAGACGTTGCGGCGCGTGCCAAAGCGCTTGCCGGGAGAACTGATGGCCAAAAGGCCAATCGGCGGACTGCCCACAAGCGTCAGATACTTACCAACATTGCCAATAACGTTCTCAATCAATAATGAACAAAATTCAACCCAAACATTTTCGCATCCTGGCCATTGCGCCATCAACCAGAGGCTTTGGCTTTGCCGTTCTTGAAGGGCAGGAAACGCTCGTCGATTGGGGTGTTAAAACGGTTAAGGGGGACAAAAACGTCCAGTCGCTTGCAAAAGTGGAAAAGCTGATCGCCCATTACCAGCCGGGGGTTTTGGTTCTTGAAGATGCTTCGGCCAAAAACTCCCGGCGTTCACTGCGAATACGGAAACTCTGCCAGCAAATCATTAAGATGGCCGCAGCCTGTAAAGTGAGTGTTAAATTGCATTCACGTGACCAGATAATGAAGACCTTTATTGCTGATGGTCAGGGGACAAAGCACGCGCTGGCCGAAATCATTGCCAAACGGTTTCCAGAAGAATTGGGCTCCCGCTTGCCGCCGAAACGCAAGCCGTGGATGAGTGAGGATTCCCGGATGAACATCTTTGACGCAGTGGCGCTGGCTCTCTTGCCGCATCTTTGCCGACGATCCAAAACCGTTGCACGCGGCGGAAGATAAACAAACCGTCTGCTACGTTCGCCGCGTTTTTTCCCGCGCCCATCTTTTCCAAACTGCGAAGCGTGGGCAGCCGAGGGCGTAACGGCGCGGCCTGTGCGTCTTTGCGCCCGTGAGATAAGAGCACATTGTGTGATCATAAAATGGCCGGCACGGGGTCTCGCGGGGTTCCCTGTGCCGGGGCCGCCCGTTGCTTTTCCCAGCGGCCAATTTTATGTCACACAATGTGTCTTATCTAAGCGAACCATCTGATTGCTTTTTTATTGAGCGGTAGGGCGCTTCCCGCACAGGCCGTGACGGCGCGACCCTGGCCGCCCACACGGAGCACGCCGCCACTTGCGCGCGATTCGTAATTTACCATTGAGCGGGAGCGAACCAATTTTAGCAGCGTCAGCGGTCGTTGCCTGTTCTGCCGGTGACGACGAACGGCACGGCTCGCGGGCGGGACACTCAAATTAAAAAGCAATTCGTCCCGCCCGCGTGACGGGGCGGACGACGCCACGGGCAGACTAACATTTCTTTGCGAGCAGGCCCGCGCCGGCAGGACGGCTGGCCTTCAATTTCGCAGCCGGCATGACGGCGCGGGGCTGCGAGCAGTTCGGGCGGGGCAAGTTCAAGTTTCGGGCAAATCGTCCACCCATTTGCCGCGTTGGTATCTCTTATAGGGGCGCGTTGTCCCGTCGCTTAAGACCTGTAGAAACTTGTTCCCTTCACGAACGTATTCATCACCACATCTACAACGATACCTAAAAATCCCGTCTTTCTCCCACCCATAAATAGTGCCTCGTTTCCAAACGTAACCTCGGAAGGTGCGACATTTTCCGCGCCGACATTCAGGGAATGGCCTCAGCAAAAGATTTCGGGTTACAAGTATCAACCAAGTTAAAACGGAAGCACCTAAAAATCCTGCTAGAAACCCAAAGATATAACCAAACGCCCCCCAGCGATTCCCTAAGAAAGAACCTAATACAGCACCACAAGCCATCCAGATAGTCGTTCCAATAAATTTGGGCAGTGTCATATATTTCGTGTTCCCAAATTGTCAGTGTAATTTACCAGTGGAAGACGATGAAACAGGATTTCCCAACCAATCCACTGGATTTTGTCCAGTCAACAAATTGAAGCCAGTAGCCATGCCAGTTCCAACACCAGCCACTCCACCTGCCGCACCGAGTGGAGAAGGCCCAGTTGACATTGGGCCGACCTCTGCGCCGGGTAAGAGCCAATCTGATAAGAACGCAAAGTAATTGGGATTTCCGCTATTACCTCTCCACGTCATTGACCACTCCGAACTGAGAGAAGCGGGTCCGCTTGGCTGATAATTTGGAGGACTGAGTGCCGAATCAACCGCCTCACCCGTCAGACCTCCTACAAAAAGACTTCCTGCAAGGCCGCCAACGTTGAAAGCAATATTATTGGGTGAGGGATTGTTGTATATGCTGAAGCCAGTCGTAACGACTCCCGCCCCTCCCGTCAGGTATAGCCCGCCTGTTACAACAGACAGCGGAACGCCCACCTCGACAGCCGCTAGCGCAGCGAGGGACCCGATGCCGGCTGTGCCTACACCAACTGCCACACCGGCAAGAGCGTAATTAACTGTCTCAATATTTTGAGATAAATTTTCCACCCGTTGTTGAGAGCCAGGTCCCTGAAAGTAAAACGCTAATCCGGGATTGAAAGCGTCCAATCCAAACGGATCAAGATAGCTCACTGGATTCCCATTGGCGTAAGCGTAGAAGTTGAGTCCGCCACCAAAACCGAGCGGGTCAGGATTTAGGAACCGGCAAAGATACGGGTTGTAATATCGCGCCCGCATGTAGAGTAAACCGTTTGGGTCGGTTTGAACGCCGTAACGACCGTTGAACAGGAACGGTGTATCATTTGATCCGGCGCGATACGTCGGCAGACCGTAGGCAGAGTATTCAATCCGGTCGGTGACGTTCCCGTTGTTATCCGTTAGCGCAATTGTCGAACCGCGAAAATCATAGTGATACGTCAGGGTGTTCGTCGTCGTCGCGGTTTCAGTCACCTGATAGAGCAATCCCGGTCCGTAAACATAGTAGATTGTCACCCCGTTTTTAATTCGCATCAACACCTGCGAAAGTTTTGCGTTGGGATTCACCACGAAAATTGCGGCGTTTGTTCCGTAGGTTTGCCCTATGCGATTGTTGGCCGCGTCGTAACCATTGGTGACACCGCCCGCATTCCATAATCTGTTGCGCTTATCGTATGTGTAAGTGACAAACGTGTCATTGGCCAGGGGGCCATTGGTCAGATTCCCGTCCAAATCTACGCCGACAGTTTGGAGACTGCCCATGCTCGGCCCTTGGAACTGCCAGAGCCGGTTGTCATCATCATAGGTCATCGTGCGTGTTGGCGCATTGGTCATGTGCGGCAACGGCGCGGCAAATTCCCATTGCACTTCCGCCGCGTTGTTCCAGTTAAACCTAAACAATGCAATTGGGAAGCCGATGGCCGTCTGCTCAAGAATGTTCGTGGCCTGCCCGGCGGCATCGTAACCGATCGTCCGGTATGTGCCATTGGGCCGCGTGATGCTTTTGACCCGGCTGTCCAAGTCATAAGCGACCGCAGTCTTGCGCCCCGACCAGTCTGTTACGTTGGTCATGCGGTTCAAGTTATCAAAGGTGTAGTAAACATTCCTTCCCCCTGGATAAACGAGGTTGGTCACGTTCCCGTTGGCATCGTAACGGTATTGAATCAAATTTCCATAAACGTCGCGGTAGGTTGAAGCGCGATTGTAGGCATCGAACGTCCAAGTGTTGGTGTTTCCGTTTTCGGTCACACTCGTCCGGTTGTTATTAGCGTCGTAACCATAAAAGGTGGTGGCCACATTATCCGTGCGGTTCGTCAAACGCCCCTTGGCATCGTAACTGTAGGTCGTCGGCTGACCGGCAGAGTCCTTCATGGAAGCTGGCAACCCTTGATGGTTGAATGCCAGCGAATTAGAGCGGCCCATCGGCGTGATGGTGTTGGTCAGCCGGTTCGCTCCATCGAATTGGAATTGCCATTTCTTGCCGTTACGGTTGGTCAGGATGATTTGATTGCCCGCGCCGTCGTAACCACGCAGGGAAGTATGTTGCGCACCGTCGGTCAGTTGCGTCAACTGCCCGCGCCGATCCCATTGCTGGCTGGTCACTTCCAGTGCCGCATTGGTGGCGGCGATTTTTCGCCCCTCGGCATCGTAACCAAATGTGTTCGTCCTCAGCACTGGATCAGTCAAAGCAATCAGCCGTCCGGCCACGTCGTTGGTGTAGAGCGTTGGATTTTGCAGCGGGTCAACCGTTCGTATCAGCCAATCACGGCTGTCATAGGCGTTGGTGATCACCGGTACGCCCTGCGGCGTGGACGGCAGGGTCGTGGCGAGCAAGTGGCGGGTCGCGCTCCAAGTGTCGCTCACGGTGTTGCCGCGCGCGTCGGTCATGCCGGCAACATTGCCCACAGCATCAAAGTTGACTCCCGCCGTTAAGTTCGTAGGAGCAATCGTGTTGGTCAATTGGCGGCGCGCATTATATTGGAAGCTCGTCACATTTCCGTTGGCATCTGTATGACTGGTCGGGTCGCCCGCCAGGTTATTCACGAAACTTTCGCCGCCAAGACTGTTCGGATAAGTGATGTGGGTCAACTTACCGTAACTATCATAGGTATCGAAAGTCGTTATGCCACCCGCATCAGTGCGCGTGTGAAGTGTGCCGTCGGCATTGTAGATGTAATTCACCCAATCGCCGGCACCGTTGGTCGAGCCGGTAAGGAAAAATTGGGTGTTGTAGCCGAATGTGCTGGGGTTGCCGCGCGCGTCCACAGAGCGGATCAGATTGTTTTGATTATCATAAACAAACTGGTTGGTGAAACCAAGCGCGTCAATCAAGCAAATCAGATTGTTGTTGCCGTCGTAAATAAGCTGGTTGGTTTCATTCAATGGCGAGATGGTCATAACGACATGGCTCTGGCCGTCGTAAAATGTCTGCGTGAGATTACCAAGAGCGTCCCGCAAACTGGTGACGCGGGATTGATTGTCATACGAGAATACCCGCTGGCTGCCGGCCGGGTCTTGTTCAATGCTTTGCCAGCCTGACCAGAAGATTTTCCAAGTCTTGTTGGTGTCGCCCTGCGTGTATTGCGTCGCCATATGGCCGAAACCATCGTAGAGGTTGCTGACGACCAGCCTGCCAGCAGCATCTAGTGTGGCGGTGATTTGATGGTTGGTATCGTAAGCGTAAGTGGTGGTTTTGCCTTCGGCATCGCCGAAGGAAATCAGGTCGCCCTGGGCGTTGGCAGCGCTATAACTATAATGGATTGTGCGGTTGGGCGTGCTGTTATCGCTTACGGAAATCAGTTGACTCCCCGTATAATTAAAAGTCAGCGTGCGATTCTTTTTCCAATCCGTGACAGTGCTGACCAAATTGCTTGTATTGTAGGTCAACGTCACTGACTGACTATATTGATCCACGATGTTGGTCAAGCGTCCGAGCGCATCAAATTGGAATGTGTTGCCGTGCCGCTGGGAAAGACTGTAAGCAGAACCGTTTTGGGCGAGAGTTATGGTGCAATTTCCGGGTGGAGTAAATGCGCCGTTGGGCTGTTTAACGAATTGAACCGTGTCCTTGCCCAAGATGACCGACACACCGTTTTTGTTGAGTTGGTCAACACCCCATTTGGCAATCAACGCCGAAACCATCCAATTCTTGGGGTCGGGAGCCACACTGTTATAGATACCGGCTGCCGCATAGGTTGCCACAATCATCGGGGCCATTTGTTGCGGCGTGGTGCCGCCCAATGCGGCCTGTGGCGCTGGTGTATTGTAGGCGTTCACGGAATAATTGTGAACCCAACCACCTGCCATGCCCGCCGGATTGCTGAAACGCCGGGTGCCGTTGTAATAACGCGAGAGTGTCATGCCGCGCGGTTCGGCCTGTCCCACAGACAAATCCGTATGCTCGACTTGAAACGTCCCAGCCGCCATGTCCACCGGATCAGCGCCGGGGAAACTGAATGTAAAAGGCGAGTTCGGGTCAAAAGCATTTTGCTGAGCATCACCTGATTGAGCGGTGGTGGGACTACTGGCGGTAGCATTGGGGTCAACCACATAACCGCCGTGATAACCACCGGAAATAAGCATTCCCGTGACATTGGTCATGGGCAGACCCGCAGCTCTCAACCGCACTTCATAGCCATAACCCGCCCAGCCAGTCGTCCCGACTACATGGTTGGAGCCGTTTTGCGGCAGCAATACATAATAGCCTTGGGTGATGTAATTACCAATGGTGGTCAGCGTGCCTGAATCATAAGTGTTGGCAGTCAAATGGCTTTTAACATTGAAATTGCTTGTCCAATTCGTGCTGCTCGCCAGAAAAACCGCCTGCCTGTTGGTGTTCGCAATTTGAAGCATCTTAATGGTGGAAGCGGCCACCAGGTTGCTGGGTTGAAATTGCTCGATGATCCCATGCTCCAGCGCGCTGGCGAAATAAGCATTCAAATCAGTGTGTGCGGATTGGTGATTTTGACTGACGGTATCCACGCCCGAATTGGGAAAATCACCGTACGCATTTCCAACATCAATGTAATAGCCGTGACCGGCCTCCTGTGCCACGCGGCCAAAGCGATAGCCGTATTGCGGCAGTATCCCCAATTGTCCCGCCAGCAATTGCTCCACCGACGCCGTCTGCAACAGCCAGTTCATGCCCATGATGTTCAACGTCTCGCTTACCACCTGCCGTGAGGTGTCGGGCAATCCTTGTTGCCGATAGTTGTCCAATTGATTCTGCCGCTGCTGCAACCAGCCCCAATCCGGTTCAAACGCATAAGCCAGAACGTAGGTCGCATTGGTGCATTGGCAAAGATTGGTGATCTGTTGGGCGCCACGGCCGGTGCCCACCAGCACATTGCTAGTGTTATTCCAGGTTCCAAACGGCTGATTGATGGCGAACACCACGTTCGTCGTTCCCGATCCACTGGTTGAATGTTGCGCCAGCAACGTGTCGTCCTGCCAGAGTTGCGCCAGCCCGTTGTTGCTGAACGTCAATGACAGCCGCTGGCCTTCCAGTTGCGGCATGAACCATTGGTAATTCGTGCCGACAAAGGTAATTTTCAAGGATGTCATCAGGTTTGTTGGCTCGTAATTCCAATAGAGGGGCACGTCATTGCTGAGATTGTAAGTGTCAAATGGAAAACTTTGGTCTATCTGGCTTAAAGTGGCGTTCGTTGAAGGCACGATCTGCCAGCCGCCAAGAATTTGTTGCACGCTGGCGTTGGGGGCGTTGCTTTGCAGGTAGTTCAACAAGTTGGTCGTGTAGCCGGTTAACGCGCTGCGAATATTGGCTTCGCTCAAATTCGTCACATAATTGCCGGTGTCGGTACCAGCGGCAGCGGACATCACGCCGTTGCTGCTGAATCCCATTGCGTTCGTCAAATTGATGATGCCGGTCCCCAGCTCGCTGACTTTGAATGACGGGTCGAGCCAATAAGTGTTCGCTCCGACGGTGAGCGTGACCCATACCCGTTGAAACAAATACAGGTTGGTGTAGCCGATAAAATTAGATGTTTCGGGGTAACCGCGTGTGTCGAAAAAGGTGTCCAGATATTGCAGCGTATTCGTCCAGTTGGTGTTGACCAAGGTCAATTGCAGCCAGTGATGCAAATCCATGTCTTCGCCATAAGGATCGTCATAATGCGCTCCGATCCAGCCAAATTGATAGCTGGCATTGGTGTAGCCCGCCGCCTGCAACAGGGCAACCAGCAAAGCAGACTGGTCAAAATCGTTGCCGCTTTTTTCGAGCAGGGTCAGTTGCGCGCCCTTCTTGGAACCGAAATAATGTACATAACGAATGTGGTCATGCACGTAGTTGAAAATCTTCACCGGGTCGTTTTGCAAGCCCTGCGCCAGTGCCTGAATCTGCGGCGTGACTACCTCGGCAACTGGCGTGGCGGGCACACCTGACTGGCTCATCCCACTGAATGGCTGCATGACAGCTGTCATGGTCAACAAGCCCAAAACCAAAGATCGCAATGTTTTCATTTTGTTGGTTCCTCCCTGATTATTGTGAAGCCTGTGTTACGTTGCCTTCGGGGTCCAAAGTGACCGTCCCGTTCTTTATCCCTGAAATCTGATTCAACCAGTCTGCCAAAGTGTAAATATAATTGAGCCGAGACCCAGACTGCGCGATCTCATTTACGGTCGGGTTGGTGCCGAGGATATATTCTTGCAAGTTGTTCAAGCCGTCACCGTCAGGATCATCATTGGGAATCACACCTAAATGCCCGAAATAGTCCATCTCCCAAATGTCAGGCAGACCGTCTCCGTCTCTATCCATTTGATACATGGTTTGATAATTTGTGGCGATGCTCGTCGCATCGAGTGGATAATTGAATGTTTGCAGTTCATCAAAGATGCCTCGCGCCTGGTTGTTCCCATTCAAATCACTGCCAATGCAAAAGCCATTGGTGCGTTCGTTTCTGTTCGGGTAGTAATTTGCCCCCAACCCGTTGGTTGCGAAGGGCTGGCCATCCACATATAACGAAGAATTGTTGGACGAATAAGTAAGGACAATCTGGTGCCAATAGTTGGAAGTCCAATTAATGGAAACCGTCAAATTAGTCAGGGCCAATCCATTGGTTTGAGTGCCAAAAATGAGTTGCGTGCCGTTGGTGTTGAAATACAGCGACCACCACCCAGTGGTGGATGTTTGGCTTCCCATTTCAATCAGCCGGCCAGGACTGCCCGGACCGGTGCCACTATCCCAATCCGGGGCAAACCAGAATTGCACCGTGCCGTTGCGGCAGTTGATATTTGCCGGCGCGAAGTTTGTTGGTTCCACGTCGTGATATTTAAGAATTGCCGTGGTATTGGTGTCTATCCGCACGGCATTGGTACCCCAGCTAGGAACACCGACAATATTTGTAGCCAGAATGGGCAATTGTCCTTCCTCGCCAACCCATGTATTTGTGTTATCAAATCGCCAGTAGGCCAACATCACATTGGTAACACTGTTGCAATTATTGGGGTCAGTTCCGTCCAACAGTATTTCCTGACCGTCACTGCGACCGTCGTAATCTGAATCAGGGTTGTTTGGGTCGGTATGAGTTACCAGGCTTTCATAATCATCAGTCAAGCCATCACCATCGCTATCTAACGGTCCGCCAAGTGTCCAAAAAAACTGCTGATAAACAGAGGTGGCATTTGTATATTGTCCCAGTATGTTCAACTTACCAAGCCAAATCCAAGAAGAAGATAGAAGGTTGGTTTCACCATATAAATCATATAGCACATTTGTCATTCCGTTAGTGAGCGCCACATAAGCTATGCCGTTAGAAGCCCAGATTGTAAGAGACGGTATCGTTGTGATTGTAACCGGCTGTGTGTTCATTTTTGCGTCAGCCTTGTATATTGACGTTGCTTTACTGTTGGGATTTAACGGATCTGTGCCGTCCATGACCTCCTGCCAGTCTGTCCTTCCGTCCCCGTCCGTGTCGGCGTTGGTTGGATTGGTGCCAAGATTATACTCTTGGAGATTACTCAAGTGATCCCCATCGGGATCGGCGTTTGGATCAATTCCAATGTGGCCGAAATATTGAATTTCCCACCAGTCCGGCAGGCCGTTTCCATCAGTATCATCCAAGTAATCAGGAATTCCATCGCCATAGTTGGCAAGGGGATTGCCATTGGCATCCACCGCCACGTAGTGATAGCCGATGTCCACCACTGAATTAGTCTCCTTCACCTGGTTGGTCTGCGTGGTGAAGTGATACAGGCCAAGCAAGTTGGCGTTGGTGTTGCCCATGTCAATGAGCGGAGAATCCGTCGGCAGATAATAATTGCCCAGCCAACTGGTTTGCCAGTTGTAGCCATTAGTAACAATGACATCGTGTGGCCCCACAACCTCCAAGGTGCCGTAGTTGGGTGGATAAGGATAAGGATACGTCTGCCAATCTGTATTGGCCGAGTTATAGGCATTGTAGTCAAAGGCAGTGTAATTAGTATCCCCATTAAAATTGTCACTCCACGAAAAAGCCGTTCCGTCAAAGGCCGAATCCCTGACTGTCCAGAAGGATGGCGATTGCCAACTGTCACGCGCCATCGCAAGAACGCCTTCGTAGAACGTGCAATTTTGAAAGGTAAAACTTGCGGCATCCATCTGATCAAAAAATGAGGTAGAAACTCGGGAGAAAAAACAGTTGGTAAAATATAATGACGGCCAGTAGGAACACATGCCACTGCCGTAAAATTCACAGTCTGAAAACGACCCGACGCCATAAGCCCAGTTATCCCGAAAAAAACCACCGCCGCCCGGTCCGCTGGCCCACTTGGTAAACCGCCCGTTCAGTTGCGGAGTGATACCGGAACGACTGCCATTGAACATGATCCCACCCATATAGCCCGTGACCGTCCAATTGCCATTGCCACCTTCCTGCACTGTGTCGTAACGCACAATCCAAGTAGGCAAAATAGCCGTGCCAGAACTCGTTAAGCTTGCCCCGTCATTGAGTGAAATACCGTAAGGCTGTCTTGACGAATACACATTCCCATAGTCCGCATAATAACCCACTACCGTACCTGCGGTGATGGTTAGATTTGAATATAAATCCACCCCCCCGAAGACATAGTCCAGTGGATCATAGTGATACCCCAAGTCTACCCCGACGGTATTTGTATCTCGCGGCGTTTGGGGCGATAAATTGGTGGCCGTATAAATCGTTGTACCGGACAAAACGATGGGCGGATAGGTGGTCTTTTGCTTCAATTCGGCAAGCAGCTGCGGGCTGATGTTGGTTGTGCCGGCATTGCAATAGGGGCTGTTGTTGGTCAGATAATAGCTGCCGGCACCAACGGTTTGATAAACCGGGGTGCTGGGTGATGGTAACCATACCGTGACGTTGGTGAGCAGAGTCATCGGATTGCCGGTAATCAGTGGCTGGCCGGTCACCAAGCAATTGGTCAGCGCCACAATTGCGCCGGAACCATCCACCTCCAGAAAGGCGCTGCCGCCATCGGCAGTGACGTTCTCCCCAACCATGTTCGTCCCTTCGACGAACACCGCCGCATCATAGTTAAACGAACGGCCAATTAGCACGTTGTGCAGTTCGATATTGTAGCCGTAAATCGCCACATCCACATCCTCAAACTGGCAGTCCCAGACATTTATCACGGCTGGACTGGAGCCCCAACCTTGATTTATCGGCACCCAGCTATAACTGAAACGCAAATCATGAAGACTGGCGTTGGTGGCATCAATATTCAGAAATATCCCCACATCGCCAAAAGCGGGACTGCCGCTGCCAAATTGCTCGCCAACCGAATTGTCATTGATCGAAGTAAACACGACAGGCCGATAAGGGCCAGTTTGGCAATTGATCGTGCCATTCACATCAATATCAATCTGACCACTGCCGTCCAATTTGATGACCGTTCCACCCTCAAACGTAGTTGTGCCGCTCAAATTTTCCTCCCCACTCACATAATAAGTTGTATCGCCCTGAAATGTGAAATTAGTCTCGCCTGAATTGATGGTAACATAATCCAGCACCACGCCGCGTTCCCGGCTAAAATCCGCCTTGGCCAGTTGCACCCGGTTCGTGCTCGCTTGTACCACTCGTGCCGGTGGCAACAGCCTCCGGGGAGAAATCTTGTTCCATACCCACTTCGCAGAAGTTTTTGTCGGGGCTGCGCTGGCCGAAGCCGGCAACTGTTTCAACTGCGATGCGATCCGTTGGTAAGGCACTTCCTCCATTAAAAATGTTCGCCCTTGTAGATGCAGCCAGCTTTTGTAAACCGGTATTTGAGACGATGGTTTGCGAGCATCATCCGAAGTTGAGTCGCCCACAACAAATGCTTTGCCTCGTCCCATAGTCATTGTCCCAAATTTCAAAGTGGTGTCACTCAACCCGTCTGATTTGCTTGCCCCGTTGATTGTCTTCACGGGTTCTGGCGTGTTAAAAAATTCCGTCAGCAACTCCAATCGGCTGGTTTGAGGATTCAAACCGTAGGTTACGGGACTCGGCGGCTGTTCCAAGAACACCAAGTCGCATTCAAATCCGCTCTTGCGATACGTGCAGACCAAATCGGCCTTGAAATCCGTGAACGCATCGGGATAGATGACTTGATTAGGACCAACCAGTTGCCCGACCGAATCTTTGAGTTCAGAAATTAACACCTTTTTTGTTCCATCGTCATAGCTGATACCCATAGGCCGGGTGCGCAGGTGTTTCCCATCTGACGTCACCAATTCAATCACGCCCTGATAAATGTCGCCGGGAAAATAAGCCTGTTGTTGCCCTTGTGTGGCTACGGCCGTGCCGTTCGGCAGAATATTAATTTCTTCCTTGCTGTCCACCCACTGGCCATTGTTCCAGTAATGCAATCCAGTCGCCAGTTCAGTGTATTGGTGGACGTGCGGAATCTGCTTCCCATCCGGTCTCGTTTCGTAAGTGGTTCGTTGCCACACTTGCTGATTGGCTCCCTTTGACACCACCGCATATGGCGTGTCCTGGAGTGTGAGTCGACCGGTGGTGGCGCCAGCAACCGGCAACGACGCAGAAGCGGTTTGAGCGTTCGCCCAACACGTTGAAACCCACAACGCCACAAGAATTGCAGATATTATTTTCATAGAATCGAAAAGGTGAAGCGGAATAATGCGCACGGTCCCTCTCCGTGCAGTGGATGAAGCTTGCCCTGCGGAAACTCGAACAACCCTGACTAACCCATGCGCTTTCATTTTCCCAAACCCAATTTGAACTCCCAACCGCCCATGAACCCAGCACGTCAGCAGTACGTGCCACTTTGATCTTTGGTCAGTTTCTATCACAGCCACCCATCGTTGCAAGCTATTTTCAAAAAAACTTATTCACAACATTAATAACATTTTTAAATCGTTTGGCTGCAAGATGTTGCCAGCCATTTCATGGCATCCTGAACGGTTGGTGTCTCGTTCAAACGTCGCGGAGGAAACAAAACGGTGACCATGAGTTCCTTGTAAACATGTCAGATAATCAAGCAGGTGGTTCAATGCGCCAAATGCCGGCATCAAACTCCAAAAGGTTTGCCAATACCTTCAACTGCTGGCTATCGGCTTGGGCGGTGCCATTCTCCCACAAACGGATCAAGGCCGTGGCGACTCCCATTTTTGCCGCCAAGTGGCTGGGCGAAAGGTTTTTCTCCTGCCGTTTGACTTGAATCCAATCGCCAACTGTCTTTATGCTCGTTGGCAACGGTTTAGATCGTTGGCATTTTCTCAATTTATGGCTGAATTTTATGCGAATTTGCCGTTGTGCAATACCCAACAGGGCTACTCTCCCCCGTCGGTGACGGCGGAGAGGGAGATAGAATAGTGGTAACGACGGCAATCCGAGCTTCGGCGGGAATGCCCCATGTGCCAATATCAAGAACCGACCCGTTTTCGGATTCTCGGATACTATGGGTGATTGACCGAAAAATGCAACCTTTTAGCCGCCTCGAGCATTATACTTACCGAACGATGAACTCGAACCAGCAATGCCCAATGATGCTTCCACAATGAGCCTCGAAACCCTGACCGAGTGGGCGGAGGAGGATCGGGCCTTGGTTTCCGCCGCCCAGAGCGACACAGCCGCAGCCGGGCAGTTATTCGACAAATACTACCCGGAGATTTTTCGGTATGTCCATCACAGCACCCTCGACCATGCGGTTACCGAGGATCTGACCTCGAATGTTTTCTTTTCCGCCTTCCGCCACCTGGGGCTTTTCAGGTGGCGGCGCATCCCCTTTCGTGCGTGGCTCTACCGCATCGCCACGAACGAACTTCGCATGCATTACCGGAAGCAGAAGCGGATGTCGGCTGCGAACGCCGGCCTGGTTGACCCCGAGTTCCCGGCAGCGGTCCCCTCCGCGGATACAGTAGCGGCCGGGCTGGATGATTACCGGCTGTTGCAGCGGGCGCTGCTTGATCTGGGGCAGAAGTATCGCACTGTCATCGTCCTGCGCTATTTCGAGGGCAAGTCTCTTTCCGAAATCTGCGAAATTACCAATCAACGAGAAGGCACCGTCAAGTCCCAACTGCACCGGGCGCTGGCCCAGTTGAAGGACGCCCCTATGCTGGCGGGCCTGACATTGCCATAAACCCAAGCCGATTATGAAAAGCGACAACGAACGGATCGAAGAGTTTCTCAAAGGCATTGTGCTGCCGGAATACAAGTCCGATGGGCACGCGCGGCAATTGCGCGCTCAGATACTGTCCGGGCTCCAGGCCAGGCGCGCCGGCAGCGGGACCGCCCTCTGGTGGAAAACTGCCGCGCTTCTGCTGGGCCTGCTGGGGGCCGCAGCCATGGCGACGGAGGTCATTATCCAAGTACACCGTTGTTACTTCGAGGGCAAAATCAAGGATGGCCCATACATCTTCACCATAAAGTCGGAAAACGCGGGGACCAACGAGGGGACCATGTACATGACCGGCGTTTCCCCGGAGGGCGGTTTGGACGCCGCGGGTATCGAGCGACAACGCAAGGACTTCGAGGAAGTTGCCGCCTTGAAACAACGGAACGCCCGCGAACTCATTAGAGTGACGGACACCGCGGTGAAGGGCAATCCGCCCGTCAGGATGTTCCTTTATAAGTATGTGCTTTCGGACGGGCGCCCGTGGGGAAGCAATGAGAGCGAACTGGAAGCCGCCGAAGAGCAAATCGCCAGCCTGCGCCAACGAGGTCAGAGAGAGATTTTGAAGGTCAGCGTAGTGGAGTTCGGGGGTCAGAGGGCACGCACGCTCTCTTGCCGCTATGTTCTTAGCAACGGCAGAGCAGTCACCATGCCGGAAGCCGACCCGGAGCAGCCTGCGGAGCGGCCTGGTTCAGTGCATCTGACAAGTGTGCAATGGATGGAATTGTATCAGGCGTCGCTGGAGGGGGGCAAGTTCCTTGGCAGTACACAAGTCCAAGTCCATGGAAGAACCGTCACCCTCCAGAGTTACTCCTTCAAACTTTCAGACGGAACGGTCGTGACCCGCTCGGAAGGCCAACTCGACGCCTCAAAGCGCGACCTGAGCGTTGCCCAATGGCAGGAGTTGAACCGGCTGTCCGCCGCGCAGAAGGGTGAGACGCTGGAGACTTACGAAGAAGATGTGAAGGGCAAGCCGTTCAAGTTCACACGGGTGAAGTACGTGTTGAGCGACGGCACGGAAGTCATACAGTCGAGCGGAAAGCCTGGCAGCGGGCGGTAGTTCGAAACTGGATCAGCGAAAGGCAACGGCTTATAGGCAACGTTAGGCGTCACGAGAGCGCTATGGTTTTGCAGCACCAAACAACAGCACAAAGAAAATCATGAAAAACAAATACACAGTTGCGATAGTCACCATCGGTCTCGGGTTGGTGGTTACCTTGTTTGCGGCCGAGAAACAAGCAGCTGATGGCCCATCAGATCTCATCTTGATTAAGTCACATGGCAATGTTGTCGCCGAATTGAGGGTGCTTAAAACCACTCCATCGAATATTACCTGTAAAGAGATGAAAATGGTTCGCGATTCTGTGACAGGAAACACCACCATAAAGGGCGATATTACTATCCAACTCAGCCCCACCGACGGGCCGCCGATCACAATTAAAGCAAATGAGATTGAAAGCATTACCGCAGAGAAGTTTTCTCACAAATCGCAGGCAACGCGGGATGTCCGCCGCGCACAAGGGTGAGACGCTGGGGACTTATGATGAAGACGTGACGGACAAGCCGTTCAAGTTCACACGGGTGAAGTACGTGTTGAGCGACGGCACGGAATTCATACAGTCGATCGGAAAGCCTGGCAGCGAGCGGTAGTTCGAAACTTGATCAGCGAAAGGCAACGGCTTATCGGCAACGCTGGTGCGCGCTGCTTTTGACATGAGGCTTGCCGCCAGTGCCCGGTCGCAAAGGGCTGTCGTGGAAGCAATACATTCAGGCGCACTTGGAGGTCAGAGCCACGCGCTTCAACCTCGCTTCCGGAATCCCCGTGCTTTGTCCGTCAATTTCTGAGAAAGCCTCGCCATCAAATACCGTGCGCACGCTCAATGGCGTTCATCATCGCCGCATACGCGCCGTCCGTGATGGACTCGCCGATGCGCGATTTCTGGCGTAGCGGCGTCTCGGCAGAGCGCCGCCGATAGAAATGCGGCTTTCTGCCGAAAGCCGCTACACCCGCACTTGGGGCAGGAATAATCACTGGCCGGATGTCCCGGCTCCAGCCAGGCTTGTCACGGCATAGCGACTCGTCTCGCCGAAATCCGATGAAGGCGGAAGCAAAGACGGATCAGTTTTGGGGATAAGAACCCGCTTCGGGGCCGGTTTGTGTCAATACTCAGGACTGACCCGTTTCCGGTTTCAATAATTCGGGTAATACGGTTTCAATCCAAATCTGACCAGTTCGCAAACGGCTTTCTTCCGGTCAACGTGATTGACCAGCCGCTTCTGGCCCCTGTCCGCCACAAACAAATCGCCGTTGCTTTCATAGATCGTTTCCGTCCGGGGCTGCGAATCCCGGCTGTATTCCTGAATGCTCGTGACGTTGTCCCGATAAGAAAACACATCGTAAAATTCCAGTTCAAACGCATCGTTGTAGCGATAAAGCGTTTGAATCTTTCCGGACGAATCAAACTCTGCATACATATACCAATCATAATTGCCGTCTTTGTTCTGGTAGGCGCTCAACACCGGCGCGCCGGAGCTGTTGTTCCACACCACGAAACTTTCTGTGACCTTGCCCGAAGCGTCCACATTATCCGCGCGGGAAATTCTTCCGTCGTGATACGTGAATTTCCAATGCGACCGGCTTTGGTCCCAGGTCTCTTTCAGGTCAAACGCGAAGGGAATAAAACTGTCGAAATGCGAAATGCCGCCGGAATAAAAAATAGCCGTGGCGTTCGCACTTTGCGGCATTTGCATGGCCCGCTGAATCAACCCTTTCGCCTGCGCCGGCTCGGTATATGTAGCCGACAATCCAGCCGACGCCGGCTGCGAAATGGAAAAGACCAACGCCAGGACACCGCCAAAGATAGCTGCTTTCATAGGTTGTTTCGGGGGATGAGTTTCCGCCGACGCGCGAAAATGACAAGTGGAAAATATCCTGGCACGGCTGCCGATTGAATTCCCTGTCACGGCAGACGCCAGACACCGCGCTCGATATGCAGCAGCAGGCCGGCATCGCGTAACACTTGAAGTTGTTGGCGGATTTTATCGCGGACGTGGCGATTGTCGGGATGCAACTGCTCAAGTTCCCGCTCGAAGATGTAGGCGTCCGCAGTCGTGAACTCGGTTTTACCGAGGCGGCGGATGGCGTTGAGCACGTCCAGTGTCCAGCCGCGTTGGGTGACGGAAATGTCCTTCAACGGTGTTGCCAGGCGGCAACTTTCGGGTGATCAGTTTGCGCTCCGTTTGTAATCGTATCCATTCGGAGGATCGTAACAGCACGACGTCCAATTGCTGCCGTAGTTTGAGTTCCAATAAATTTTGATATAATTAACGTGGCCATCCACGAAACTGACGACGTTTTTGGCATCGTTGATCCCGCATTGTCCCGGAGGCAGTTTTTGCGGTTGATGCCAGGACCAACAGAAGAAAGCCGACATATCCGTCAGGAGAAGAGTTTCGACCGGGTCTTTTATCGAGGCTTGTTTCCAGCCCAAAACACCGGGCCAAGAAGTCTCGTTCAGAAAAATCGGAGGCGGCGGCCAGTTGGTAAATCCATTGCCACCATTGAATCCATAACTCGAATAATCAGTATCGAATTGGTCATGCAAACCCTGGGATTCGCAGGTCAGGCTGGGCCAATCATAATAGAAGGTGTCCGCCGGACAGGCAAACAATCGGTCCTGCGGCGACGATGCCCCGTAGAGTCCGACATAACTTTTCATAAGCCGCTTGTAAAAGATTGAGAAGTGATTGGTAGCATAGCTGGTCGCGGTCACATCCGGCGCGGACGGCAAGGTGTCGCCATTATCACCGGCATACAGGTGGATACCGAGGCTGATCTGACGCAAATTGCTGATGCAATCCGTCCGCTGCGCCGATGCTTTAGCGCGAGACAGAGCCGGCAGCAACAACGCTGCGAGAATGCCGATGATGGCCATGACCACCAATAATTCAATCAGAGTGAACCCGGTGTCCTGGTGGCAATTTCGTTTCACAGCAGTTTGGACAGTTCATGGTGCCATGACTCACGCTGCCGCCTGCGGGTTTCCGCATTACACCGTAGTTTTCCAGCTTTTGAGTTGAAACCAAAACCCGCCTTGTCGCGCCGACCCGTCGCGTCGGAGCCACGCGGAGACGGAAGCCCGGGCGGAGGCGGAACGGTGGGGCAGGAATAATCACTGGCCGGATGCCCCGGCTCCAGCCAGGCTTGTCACGGCGCAGCGTAGCGAAGACGGATCAGTTTGGGAGACGAGCAATTGGGGCAGTAAAGATTGGATTCGCCCCAGGATTCCGTGACGACGCAAAAGATTTAACGCAAAGGCGCAAGGACGCAAAGATGTCTTTTCCATTGTATTGGGGGATTTGGTTCCATAATCTCCCGCTCCAGTCCGTAGGAGTTTTGTAAGGCGGCACCACCTATGAATGCACCTGAAAACCTTGCAGCCCAAATGGCCGAAAAGACAAACGACCAGTTGGTGGCAATGCTTCAACGGCCGGATGACTGGCTTCCCGACGCGCTTGATGCCGCGAGAGCCGAGCTTCAACGACGCGGTGTTGATGCGAGCACGATACGTGTCGGGCCTCCGCCGATCCCAGCAGAGCAACCAATATTTTTTCCGGTGTCACCGCTAAAGCTCGTCGTTATGTCCACCGTCACTTTTGGAATCTACGAGCTTTATTGGTTTTACAAAAATTGGAAGCTCATCAAGCAACGGACGGACTCCGACATCAGGCCTTTTTGGCGCGCGTTTTTCGGAGTTCTCTTTTGTTATTCGTGTTTTAAGGAAATAAAGAAGGTGGCGACATCCCGTGGTGTTTCATTCCCTGCATCTCCCGGCTGGCTTGCAGTTCTTTGGATAGGACTCGTACTCTCGTGGCGGCTTCCTGACCCTTATTGGATGGTGGACATACTGACACCTTTCGTGCTGTTTCCGATTCAGAAGACCGTCAATGATTTGAACACCATCGTGGCGCCGAATCACAATCCCAATGCGCGGTTCTCTGCTTGGAACATTGTAATTACCGTGGTGGGCGGGATTCTTTTTGTACTGGTTATTATTGGCACCTTTTTGCCTAGTTAGATGCACAACTTTCACAGGAGGCGATGTCACGGCAGACGCCAGACACCGCGCTCGACGTGCAGCAGCAAACCGAGGTCGCGCAGAACCTGCAATTGCTGGCGGATTTTGTCGCGGACATGCCGATTATCGGGATGCAATTGCTCCAACTCGCGCTCGAAGGCGTAGGCGTCGGCGGTCGTGAATTCACCGGAGGGACGAGTTATACGAGTCCCTGACTGACCGGAAAAGTTTGGGTCTCGCGGAGCTCGCCCCTCCGAAACAAGGCGGCGGATGGCGTTGAGCACGTCCAGCGTCCAGCCGCGTTGGGCGACAGAAATCTCCGACAACGGTTTGACGCGGCGGAACTGTGCGCGGACTTCGCTGTCCGGCAAAGCGCGGCTCTCCGTCACGACAGAAATCCGCGCCTCAACCGGCACCCGGTTCAAGGCGATGTTACAGCCAATCCAGCCGGCACGACGTGCCGTGGGCGCGAGCGGCTTGCGCTTGATGATGGCGGAGGGCGGGAAGGCGAAACTGGGGACGAGCAGAAGGTTTTTAACCCGCCACGTGGCGAGTTCGTATTGCATGAAATAAAAATTCGGCGTCTCGTCGCGGCGAATCGCCTCCATCATCGCGGCGTAAGCACCGTCGTTGATTCGCTCACCAATCCGCGATTGCTGGCCTTTGAGCTGATACCAGAAGCCGCAAGCGGGACAGGAGTAATCGCTGGCCTTGGTGTTGTTCCGTAGCCGGGACAGTTTTGGGGACGAGCAATTGGGGCAATAAAGATTGGATTCACCCCAAGCTTCCGTGACGACGCGGGCACGCTGCGAGCCGCTGTGGTAAGCGGCAGCAAATTCGCCGGTCATGAAAAGATTCACCCGGCAATTAGATCACCATGATCGAACGAATTCAAGCCGCGCAACCAGTTGACGCGCGATCTGCCGTTTGATCTAATCAACCCGCCCCAACAAGGCATCTATGGCAAAAAGAAATTTAGAACAATACCGAGACGCTGCACTTTCACTTCGAAAACACTTGGATTCTGATAAATTTCGAATGCACGCACCGGAAAGGGCGTTCATAGAGTGGTATGTATTAGCCCGTTTCGGCAAGCCGGACGAGTTTGTGTTTACAGATGGTGCAAAGGATGGCGGGATAGACTTTTGGGTCGAGCACAAGGGAAAGTTGTTCATTTTCCAATCTAAGTATGAGGTAAAACCTCGCGTCTCCTCTCTGACAAGAAGTGAAATTGCCGGCTTTGAAAGGACAGTTAACATCTTAAAGGATGAGGCTGGCGAAGAGAGATTCCAAGCATGGCTCGCCACTTGCAAAGAGAGTCTTCATTCGGGCTACAAAAAACTGCGGAAAAGAATACTCACCCGGTCAGAAGAAGTTCGTTATCTGCTTGTCACTACCAAAAGACAGGCAGACATCGAAGTTGGTGAGTGCGTGGAGTTGGAAGATATCCAGCAAATGCTAGCACTCTGGGATCTTTATCAAGATGGGTTCACGCCACCTACTGAATCAATCACCATTACTCTCAACAGCGCTTGGCATACTGATTCCGATGCGGAAGAATTTAAGACTTACGTCGGATTGGCAGATGTCGAAGATTTCTTGCGCCTCATGGACGAAGACAAGAACGAGCGATTATTTGCGCAAAATGTTCGAACCGACCTCCGTTCCCGCATAAATAAAGACATTCGGAAAACATACGAGGAGAGTCCGCAACAATTCTGGTTGGGGAACAATGGAGTTTACATCGTATGTAAGAAGGTGATTCCAAGTGGTAACTCCTACCGATTGGTTTTCCCATCAATCATCAACGGTTCGCAAACGCTGCACTCCGTCTACTCGTCTAACATGCGACACTCATGCAAGATTCTCATCCGAATCTTGGAAATGGATGTTCACGGGAACCCTAAATTGCTCAGTGAAGTTATTCGTCGGACCAATACTCAAAATCCGATGAAGCTGATAAACCTATCGGCGCATGACCCATTCCAATTGAACATTGCGCTCTATCTCGACCGTTACAAATTGTTCTACGAGCGACGAGAAAAAGAGTGGCAGAACGAGAAGAAGTCGGTTCTCAACGACTATCACCCAGTCCACATCAAAGACATTGCCCAGTGGCTTTCAACGTTGCATGCAGATATTGGGTTTGGCCGGGCTAGAAGTCGGGTATCAGAATTGTTTCAGTCCAAATATTACAAGCAGATTTTTAATGCCTTTGATAGTGGTCTTACGTCATCAAGGTATCCTTGTCTTGCCGATGTCGTTTGGGCGGGGCTTTTTATTCGTGGCGCAGTTTACTATCTACCCAAAAACGCAAAGTCCTTTGGTAAAATGTCACAACTGCTGTTGACTAAATTGGTCTATGATGGCCTTCGATATGACGAGCGTCTCCATCGGCAAATCGACCAAAGGCTCGGAGAGCATAGGTTTGGGTGGAAGGAAATTCCGAGGCCAATTATTTCAGAAATTAAGAATGTTATTGAAGAGTTTTTAGTGCTCCAGCGCAGGGAGCAAAAAAAAGATGCGAACGTTGATTTCTCAAATTTCTTCAAAAAGGATGACTTGTGTCGGGAAGCATACAGGAAAGTATGTGTGCCAAGGATTCAAAAACTGGCGCGTCTTCTAATTCGGCACGATTCAGAAATTCGCTGAAGCATAATTTGCCGGTTATTTCACTCGGAAAATTTCCGTCTCGCAGCGAACGATGTGCGTTGTCTCACGTTTCTTTCCGTTCGGCATTTTGGCGAGCGAAATTTAATTTTCCTCGAATGTAACCAAAAAGGAATTTACCCCCTCGAAGCTGCCCGCCTCTGCAACGCAAATGTTATATCGTTTTGGGCTTTTTGACATCGCTGTTGCGACGTCCAATACGGCGAATGAAGTTGGTGGAAGTGAAATTGGATCTATTTCAGTACCGTCATGTGCCTTCAGTTTCCAAATTTCACCTGAACGAATGAGAGATAGCTGGCGGGCAATATTCAAACTTTTTGGTTTCGCAATTGCTCGAATGTTGGTTTTGTCTTCGTGCCGTTCAAGCAGAACGATGCAACCTCTAAAATACCGTTCGATAAATAACGAATCACTTTTATTTAGCCGCGTGAGGAGTGCTGGAAGTGAAACGCCAGCCTTTCGGGCGAAATTCAAAACAGTTTCTGGCGTGACAACTTTCAAGCGCAGGAATTCTCTGCGAAACATTGATGTTGGCAAAAGCAAATGCGAGGCAATTGTGTTGCAGTTGCGCTCTAAATTATCCAACGCCGCTCGCCCACCACCCGAAGTAAATGTTTTTGCAAGTTGCGGTCTCTTCTTTGATATGTCGTAAAAAAAGGTGTGAGCTAGTTCATGAGCAATAGAAAATCTTAACCGCGAATTCATTGTCTTCACCCTCGATTCGTTGTTGAATCGTTCCTTTAATTCCTTCGCTCTCCCACCGTCCGAATTTAACAGAATTCGAAATCCCTCCGAATGAGTAGTTAGCATTGCGTCAACGAGAAGCGGACAAAAATCTACCGAAGTGACTTTCCGAAGTTCTGCAATTGGGCGAAGCAATACAGGAAATTCTTGCTTGGATACTCTACTAGCTATGGCATCAACCTCTGACAAAACAGAGCGTAAAAGCGATGCGTTCTTGCTCGGTGGCATTGCCTAATTCAAGCTAAAATCTTTCCAAGTTCGCGGATTATACGATCAGCCGGAGCGCGGTTAAATTCAACTTTTTCGTCAGGTAGCAGTGAAAATCTGAATTTTTGGAGACGGTTGATTATGTGCTCGACCTGTTCAGATGTATCGCTGGCTTGTTTGAGAAAATCAGACCGATAATCCATCAGTTTTTTCCATTCGGTTCGAGCAACATGGGGTTTATATGAACGCAGAACCTCATCCAGCTCTTGTTCCAGAACACCGATTTTATTCCGTTTTGCTGCTGCTTGCCAGAGGTCATCACCGGCATCCCCGAAAATGGAACTGAAAGCGTGGGGATTTTCCAACTTTCTGAAATATGTCCGCTTTTGTTCAAAACTTGGTTCAACAGCGGCATCTTCGCTGGCGTCATCGAAAAGTGACAGCGAGGCATACGGGTTGCCCATAAGCCTTAAGGCTGCTTGCACTTTTTCTGGCCGACTCATTGAGAGGTAGTATGACACAAATAACAAATCTAGCAAGCTTCGCCTGTTTTAGTTGGTTTTATTCTGAAGATTTCCGTCTCGCAGCGGACAACGTGCGTTGTTTCGCGTTTCTTTCCGTTCGGCGTTTTTGCCCATGCTTCCTGCAAACTGATGTCCACGGTGGTGTGGACGACCGCGCCGCGCTCGACCTAGGCGCACGAGAGGAACACGAACTTACATTCGTGAAAGATGCACTCGGTCTGGATTTCGGGCACGTCGGCCATCGCGCGTGATCCATTGATCGAATCGGGGAAGATCGCAAGATCAATTTGTGATTCGGTCGGACCGTGCTGCTGCGCGGCCTTAATGTCGGGGCGGAGCGGCAGCTCCGCCCTACCGGTTACGGAAATTTCCACGCGGACGCGGAAATGGCGGAGCCAGATTTCAATGATTTCACGGTCGGCACGCCGGGCCGCGATTTCGACGTGGTGCAAATCCAGTTCGATGCCGACGCAGCCGCGTTTGAGCCGGAGGCTGGCCACCACCGTCGTGCCGTTGCCCAGAAACGGGTCCAGCACCAGGTCGCCTTCGTTCGTCGAGGCCAACAGGCAGCGTTCCACCAGGGCCACGGGCTTCTGAGTCGGGTGTTTGCCAAAAGACTTCTCACCGGTGGATGGAGCGGAAAGAGTCCAGACCGGATTTAAACAGGAGCTGATTTCTTTTTCCGGAAAGACTTTTGAACAGGAGGTAACGGAGGAAACGGAGATTTCTTCTTTTTTCCCTTCCGGAAGGTCTCTGTTATCTCTGTTTGCTCCTGTAAAAAATTCCTCTTTTCTCCAGACGGTTTTCATTTGTTTGCCGGTGACCTTCCGCATTTCCTGATAATTGAAGAGATGTTTGCTCTTTTCGTTTTTCGCGGCCCACAACACGGTCTCCGTAGAGTGCGTGAAGTAACGGCAGCTCAGGTTCGGGGGCGGATTCGGCTTTTCCCAGGCGATGTCGTTCAGAATCTTGAACCCGAGTTGTTGCAGGGCGTAGC
>OBLU010000739.1_pt1 | contig 30686 bp, 33 predicted proteins | sample 1518681 | NCBI WGS metagenome assembly OBLU01 (sample SAMEA3539304, study PRJEB22396) | soil metagenome | biome: tundra; feature: field; material: soil | place: USA | collected 2010-05 | depth 0.15 m
GGAGTGTTGTATGAAGTTATGATCCCATTGTATACGCCGCGCCGAAGTGATCTCGGGCAGAGCTGTCGGAAGGAGCGTCGACAACGTGCGGGTGCCAGTGAACACCGGGAGGCCTATGTTCTGGTTGCTCAGGTCCCGCTCCCGGCGTTGGGGGGACTCTGCCTGGTAGCCACCAATGGTCGCTGCGGGTGGCATATGGTATACCATATGGTTCATGAGTCGACGCGAAGTTCTCGTGCAGCTGGATGATGACTTGGTGACCCGACTCGATCTCTTGGCGTCCGAGCGCGGGACGAATCGCTCCGAGCTCCTCCGCAGAGGAGCCATTGCGGTTTTGGATGCAGCAGACATGCGTCGTGCGGACGTCGAACTTCAGGCGGCGTATCGGCGAATCCCACAGGATCCGGACGTTGTCCAAGCGGCCACGCGACTGGCCGCTGCGACCATGCCGGAGTGGTAGCCCGAGGAGACATTGTCTGGGTAGACCTTGGCGCTCCTGCGGGTCGACGCCCTGTCTGCGTCCTGACCCGTGATGCGGCGATCGCAGTCCTGTCCGCCGTCACATGTGCGCCCATCACCCGCACTATGCGTGGGATTCGCTCCGAGATCGCCGTGGGAACTGACGAGGGGTTGCCGGATGCCAGCGTGATCACGTGCGACGACATCGTGACGTTGCCGAAGACGATGCTGGCGGAGGCTGTAGTCGGCCACTTGAGCCTGGAAAAGCGTGCCGCCTTTGATCACGCGCTCCGCTACGCCCTCGACATTCAGTACTGATCAGTCGCCGACCGCTAGAGCCTGTTCGGGGGCAGGGAGCAGCAGTCAGGCCGCGTGGCTTCGGGGCTCAGCCGGGAGGGTCGAGGATCATCGAGATGGCTCCGCGGATCTGGGCCAGGGTGGCGGCTCCGACGTTGCCGCCAGTCGAGGTGATTCGCCTGGGTGAAACGGCGCGCAGGTGCTGACATTGGGCTACTGAGGTGAAAGTGAGCCCGTTACGACCATCGGGTTCGATGGTGACCTCGGAGTCGAAGTTTCGTATGGTCGAGGTGAGGGGTACGACGTGGATGACTGATGGTTCGGCGTTCAGGATGCGCTGGGCCGTCACTACCACCGCAGGATGGCGGAAGCCCGCTTCGCTGCCTTCGGGGAGTCCGAGATCCAGATCGACGACGTCACCCGACGTCGGCATCGAGCCAGGCTGTCTCGTCGTCTCGCAACGGCCGGGCGAGCTGGCTGCCCATACGGTCCTGTCGAAGCGCTCGGACAGCGAGCGTCACGGTACGTCCCACGGTCGTCCCGAGGTCCTTGGCCAGCCGCTTGAGCTCCTCGTGGGTCTGTGGATCGATCCGCACACTCGTCGATTGCATGCAAATCAGCATACACAGGGCATCGGCACGACTCGCTTCCCCCGCGCCAGCCTCCCGGCGGTTGGCGTCTCCACCAGTCAGCCCCCGGCGACACCAGCCCGAACGTTCAGGGACGCTCGGCCGCAGTCGATCGCTGGCGTATCGCATCGTAATATCATGATGTCATGACAAAGCAGACAACCGTTCGGCTTCCCGAGGACCTGGCCGAAGAGGCTGAAGCGGTGGCACGCGTCAAGGGCACAAGCGTGAACGCTCTCATCATCGAGTCGCTCTCCTCTGAGATCGCCCGTGTCCGAGCAGACGCGGAGTTCACCGCCCGGGCCAGCAAGCTCCTCGAACGCGACAAGGAGTTGCTGGACCGACTCGCCCGTTGACCCGGTTCGTCTCCCTGTCCGAGTTCCTGTGGCTGGCCGAGCAGGTGACGGGGATTGATGCCGACGTTCTGGCCAGATCGAGCCGGCTCAACCTGGCCGATTCAGCATTACACGCTCCCCAGGCGAGCTTCGGCGGTCAAGACTTCTACCCCGACCTGATCGATAAGGCGGCTGTGCCGCATGCATCAGCTGAGGACCACAGTGCATCGCAGCGCTTGGGTTTGGTTCCTGTCCTCAGGCGCTGGATGACAGGTTTCTCCGGCCCCCGCGTTTAGGCTTTGCCGGGGCCGATTGCCCGTAACGAGAAGCAGAGAGCGCCGGGAGTAGTGAGACGAAGCTGATGAGCAAAAGCCCCAAATCGAGCCGATGACGGCCGAGGACGGAGGGTCGTTGCGCGCCCTTGCAGGGCCAGCCACCGACGAGGCGATGGCGGCGGAGCGAGGTAGCCCGAGGATGCCAGCACCCATTGGGGTGGAGCGACCACGACACGCCAGACGTCGCCGGAACCGTCGCAGGATCAAGTGGTCGCTGGCCGTGCTCGTCGTGGTGGTGCTTCTGTCAAGTGGTCTGCTCGCCGCGCAGCGCGTAAGCCGGCCATTGGCGCAGCCAACGCTCCCTTCCGATCGACACTCTTTCTCCTTGGTCCGTGGGTCCGCCCCGGCGCTCCCTTGGCCGACCGCTGGCCAGGCTGCGGTCGCCATTCCCTCCCTTGGCTATGCACAACAGTCCGGACTGGAGGGTCCCGTTCCCATCGCCTCGTTGACCAAAATGGCCACTGCCGTGGTGATTCTCCACGACCATCCAGTTGCGCTCAACGCAAGCGGTCCTTCGATCACCATCACCGCGGCCGATGCTGCTCAGTTCGACGTCGATCTGCAAACTGACCAGACGAATGTCCCCCTACAGGTGGGTGAAACTCTCACGGAGCTGCAAATGCTCGAGGCGCTGATGAATCAATCCGCCGACGACATCGCGTACAGCATCGCGGTTTGGGACGCAGGTACCGAATCGGCATTCGTCACCAAAATGAACTCACTGGCCACCTCGCTCGGCGCTGTGCATACGCACTACGTCGACGCCAGCGGGTTTCAGCCACAGTCAGTCTCGACAGCGGCCGACAGTCTGAGAATCGCTGCGGTAGGAATGGCCATTCCGGCATTTGCCGACGTCGTTGGCATGCCCACTGTCAGCCTTCCTCTGGTCGGCACGGTCCACAACATTGTGACGGAGGTCGGCACCAACGGGGTCGTCGGCATCAAATCCGGGTACACAGCCCAGTCCGCCGGGTGCATGGTGCTGGCCGGTTACCGGACGATCCGGGGACGCTCGGTGCTGGTAATGGCATCGGCCCTGGCGCAGCGGGAACAATCCTCGGCGGCCGTCACCAGTCCACCCACCGCCTCCTCCACGACAGGAGCGGTGGCGGCGACACCTGCCAGCACCATGACAACCGCTCCCTACAGTGCGTTGGAGGCGCAGTATCCCCTCCGGTATACCGGCCCCCTGGTTGAAAATCTCCTTGATGCTGCCGAAGCGGCCGTCGTTCCAGTCGCCGTGGCCAAGCCAGGGACCGCGTTGGGCACCGCCACTTCGGATTGGGACGGAGTTCGTCACGAGGTTCCGGCAATCGCCTCGCAAGCTTCGTGGTTGCTCGGCGTGCCGGGCCAACGAGTGGTCCTGGGTACGACGTCTTTGGCGGTTCCCAAGGAGCGGACCCCTCACAATCAGGTCGGCACCGCCCGGTTCACCCTGGGGAAGCAGACCGAGATCGTGCCATTGAGACTGCTTCACACCGTGGCTGAGCCCACGTGGTGGTGGAAGCTCATTCACAGTTAGGGCCTAGGCCGTAGCTCTTTCCTCGATCAGCGGGCCGCGAGAGATCTCGGCAACATCAGCCGCAGCGGCTCCGATGGTCCAACCCGCATTGTCGTTAGCTGACAACGAGCACTGTTGCAGAGTGCCGAAGGCCTCATTGCGTAGGTCGTCCACGATTCGCGAGCGCTCCGCCAATACCGGAAGGAATCCGTTCCCCTGCTCATCTCCCACGTCGGACATCGCGGTCTCTGCCGCTTCCGCCAGCCGTCGCCCGATGCGGGCCGCGAAGCCGGCCAGAAAGGACTGCCGGAACGAGCGGCTACGGGCCCGCTTGCCCATGTCGCCAGTCCGCATCATCGCCCTCCTGGCTTGAAGGAGGAGCGAGGTGTAGAGGAGCTCGACCGAGGTGAGGTCGCCCTCGAAGCCCAGCACGGTGGCGAAGCCGAACTCCTTGCTCCAGACCGTGCGGCATCGGGACGCATTGCCAATCTCCGCCAGCAAGAATGCCTTTGCTTGGGCATAGGGATCTTCCACCCCGACCCGCATGCCTGTGGGCAATTCTCCCGCGCGCCTTCCGGCTGTATGGGCGCTGAGCAGTGCGGCGTCGATCGCATGGCGGGTCATGAGTTCCTGGGCCTTGGCGGTGAGCGACTCGGCTTCCTCCTCGAATTCAGTCGATTCGGCCTTGGCCAACAACGCCCGAATCCGCTCGAGGTAGCGGACATCCACCTTTCCATTCTGGTGCCGCCAGGCAAGCGCAGCATCGAGGACGGCGGAGCGACCCCACTCGGACGGCGGCGGGCAGAGCTGAGGGACATCAGGGAGGCGATGCAGGACGACCAGCAACTCGAAGGCGGTCCGCAGCACGCCACCGCGGTCGAGACCGTGCTCCTCTCCCAGGTGCATCAGATGATCCATCGCCGGGCTCCATCGCACGACGGCATCGATCTCGTCGAGCTGAGCCAACCATGAAGGGAGCGTCTGTCGGCCGGTACGGTACGTCTCGGCCCCCTCGGCAATCGCCTGGACGACGAGGTGGGCATGCTTCGGGCCCAAGTGGCGGTCCACCACCCGTGGGACATCAGCCGGTTGCCAGCCACGTCCCCACACCTGCTCGATCTCCCCGCAGAGATAGGAGCACACCAGGGCGGGTACCAGTCCCGGCGTTTCGTTAGCCCCTCGCCCGACCCCGTCCGTCCACCACCCGGCCAGTAAGGCCAACCCCTGCGCGGCGTGCGTACCCTCGCCGCGATCGAATCGATCGAGCACGGACCGGAACTGTCGTTCGACCTGTCGGACCGGATCGGCGCCACCAGTGGTGCTCCGATCCCCGTTCCGGGCACCCTGGATGTGCACGTGGCGTTGCTTCGGCGGCTGCAGTCCGTCACGGACACGTTTGCGGCTTCGTCTTCCCATAATCCTCCTCGTCCACTGTCCACCGACACGATTACCACGGTGGTGCTACACAACCGGCGATGGCCCTTGACCAGCTGAAACCAGAGAACTCTCTCCGACGGGACTCAACAGGACCCAACTGCTGCGCGTCGGAGGCCGTCGTTGCACCTCGGTGCCCATCGATTGGCCTCACAAACAGGCTGGATCAGCGAATTCCCGGTTCAGGGAGCGCCAACGGACGCCACCCACGGAACCGTCACATCCCGTTCGGAGTTGATCACTGCTACCACCTCGCACACTCACACCACTTCGACCTGCTCAACCATCCCGCCGTCTACGACGCCATGGAAGCCTGGCTGCAGACACAACCCCCTGGTGCGCAACTCGGAGGCCGCCCTTCCCTGGCAACGGCAGGTAACCTCCCCGCTGCGTCGTAGGTCAGGACGGCAACGGGCGCACCAAAGACCACCACCTCCAACCCAGAATCACTGTGCCCCATGGCACACTCCTGGCGGGATGCCAAATGATCCATGGCGCCCGATATTGACTGTCGGGCGGGACGATGCACCGCATTGCTTACACCGTGGGCGTAATCCCACCGGAAGAACCGGATGGCATGGGCCGGGGACGTAGAGCCCCCTTCGCCCTCTCCTCCGCGAGGCGTTCGGCTTGCTCGAAGGGCCGGTCAACACTCATTGCAGAAGCCCTTGGAGGTTTCGCCGTTCTCCGCGTGGGTGCCCCTGAACAATGACGCGGAGGCCATCGAGAGCCACACCACTGGTGGGTGGCGCGGGGACACCTAGCCCTAGTCTGAGGCGGCGGCGGTGATCCCGCCCGATCCGAGGTGCACCATGCAAGTAATCATTCTGGGCAGCGGAAGCCCGATTCCCGACCCAGAGCGAGCTGGACCTTCGACGCTGGTTCGCACCTCTATCGGAGACTTGCTTTTCGATTGCGGGCGGGGGGTGCTCATGCGCGCCGCTGCTGCTGGGTCGGGTGCCGGAGCCTTCCAGGCGTTACTCCTGACCCACCTTCACAGCGACCACATCACCGACCTCAACGACGTGTTCACGATGCGGTGGGTCATGTCGTTCTCGCCCAATCCATTGCCCGTGTTCGGCCCAAGCGGAACAGCCAGGCTGCTGCACGCCACTGAGGCAATGCTAGAGCCGGACATCGGCTACCGACTTACTCACCACGACGACCTCAAATGGAGACCCTCCGCTGTCGTAACTGAAGTTGGATCAGGTGTGATCCTCGACCAGGGTACGGTACGAGTCACGGCCGCTCCCACCGATCATGCGCCCGTTCGTCCAACTGTGGGCTATCGCGTTGATGACGAAGGGAGGTCCGTGGTCATTGCCGGTGACACGGTGCCATGCGCGGGCCTCGACCGGTTATGCGCTGATGCTGATGTACTCGTACACACTGTCGTCCGGCGTGATCTCATCGAACAGTTCGGCCTGCCCCGGCTCACCGACGTGCTCGACTACCACTCGTCGGTACCGGACGCAGCTAGGACAGCTGAGCAAAATGGGGTCCGAAAGCTGATACTCACCCATCTGGTACCCGCACCAACACCTGGCACTGAACAGGAGTGGCTGGACCAAGCCGCAGCCAACTTCAACGGAGATGTCGTGTTGGCTTCCGATCTGCTGGCGGTTGAGGTGTGACCTCAGGAAAAGGCCAGGCCACAGACCCTCCCTGACGGGACGCACCGTCCCGCCCTTCCGGTCAAGGGCAGTTAGCAGCCGCCTGGCCGACCGCTTCACGATTGACCCGAGAGTCCGGGCCGCTCGACGCCGATCACCCCTGCCAAGGACTTCAAGAAGAGGGCGGGTCATGGCAGAAAGGAGTCGACCATGAAGGTCCCTCCGGCCACCGACCCGCCGGTGGAGAACGCTAGCGAAAGAGTCGCCAAAGGCCCTTGACTTCCGTTAGGAACTCACTCCCTGCCCATGCGGCCGATCGGTACCCGCGATGCGCTGATTCACCGATGTTCGGGAAGGCGTCCAGATGCGGTTCGTCAAGTCCCTTTGATCACACGCTGCATCTCCAGCCCGGTACTTGACACGGAAAGCCCTCTCATATTGCTCGCTACGAGCTGGTTGTACTCTCGGGTGAACACCGGATAGGAGGCTGCGTCGAGTTGAGGCGACCAGGTGAGGTAGCCGAAGAACGCCCTCGCCCCGTCGAAGAACGAGACGTAGGCAAACCCCTGCGCACGCACATACGTCGCCATCGCAGACAGGTACTTCACGTCCAATGGCTCCCAGAAGCTGTAGCTCTTCACCTTTAGCTCCTCCGGTGCCCCTTGCGGACCGGCTCCGGCTGCTTCCGCGGCAGTGGGCTTGTCGAGCCACGTCTCGTCCATGACGAGACCCCTGCCGGCCGCGTCCGCGGCGCTGACATCGGTCTTCAGATTGGCGATCTGCGCTGGACCGAGAGGGTAGACGTGCACGCCGAGGTAGTCGATCGACGTATGCGCCAGCAGCGCTTGGTCGATGGCTGGGGTCGTCCAGGTGCCGGTGCCGGCACCGACCTCGGTGCTACCCCGATTCAGGCCCGTGAGTTCTTCCGTCACTACCTGGACGGCCGCCATGGGAGTGTTGATGTCGATGCCCAGCGCGTCGGAGAACGTGTCGGTTTCGTCGAGCAGCGAAAGGTAAGTCGGGTGGAGATCATCGATGATGAGTTGTGCCTGGACCCGCTGCTCGCCGGCATAGGTGTCGATGCTGAGGCCGGCGTAGCTGATCGACAGGGAGGTGAGCGGGGTGCCCGAGAAGACCGGGTTCTCCTCAACCGATAGCACCATGTGGTGCGCCCGCACCTGCTGGGCCACCCCTTCGTAGAAGTTCAGGTACTCCGAGCTGTCCGGGGTGGTCGGCACCAGGAGGGGGAAAGAGACGTCAACTGTGACCCCTTGCACACCGAGGGCCGAGAACGCGTCGAGCTCGGAGATGACACCGGAGATCGCCGAGGAGGTGAGAAGTCCCGAGCCAATGTTGCCGTTGGCGGCCAGCAGTTCAGTGCCGATCGTTGTTGACGGTTGTTTCTGTGGTGTGCCGGCCTCAGACGCGAACCCATCCACCTCAGATTGGATTCGGCCGTACTGCGATTGGTACTGGGTAGGGATGGGCCCAGGCGGTTGTGAGATGGGAGTGAGATGGGGGCTGTTCGGTGGCGATGATGGACGCGTCGTTGTGGTGGTGGGTGAGGCCGTCGGGCTCGAGCAGGCGCCCAGGACGAGCGCACTGAGGGCGACCACCACGAGGAACGCCATCCATCGGCACCGGGGCGGCTTTGGTGCTGATTGACCAGGTTTCGCCATTCTCAGAAAAGTACCAGGCCGATGTGAGCGAACTGTGAGCGAACTGTGAGCGCTCGGGATGACGGCGTAAGGCCCGTTGCCCCAGGTACTCCGTTCGCTCACCTCGTGCCGGTGTCGGTGACTCGCCTGTGGCGATGGTCTCAGATCTCCCATATCCCAGAATAATTGCAGTTCTCTTGTCGTCCTCAGGGTCCACCGCTTCGCAGTTGGTCTCGAACTGAATATCGTCGACTTCCGCCGACCCACAAAGCTTGTCGGCGTATGCGATAGCGTCGCCTCTCAACATCTCGGTGTCCGGGAACAACCGTATGAATAAGGAGAGGCGTGCAGGAGTTCAACCCTTATTCGAGACGACACCTCGGCAATCCGTTTCCCATCTACACGGAGCTGCGAGAGTCCCACCCGGTGTACCTCGACGAGCGACGTGGATTTTGGACGATCACTCGGTACGAGGATGTTCACGCGTGCCTCAAGGACTGGCGCTCGTTCTGTTCGGGACAGGGAATCACCCTTGACGGTTTCATCGGGCTCAAGCCCATGCTCATCTTGATGGACCCGCCCCGCCACGATGAGCTGCGGCGGGTGATGCTCCACGCATTCGCACCGAAGGTGATCGCGGGGATGGAGGCGACGGTGCGCCGCATCGCCACGGTGTTGGTCGACGATTTGGTGGCGAGGGGACGAGCCGGCGAAGAGATAGACCTCGTTCAGGACTTCGGTGCTCCACTGCCGATCATGGTCATCGCCGAGATGCTCGGCATCGATCCGGCCGACCACGCCCAGTTCCGCCAATGGTCGAACGGCATCATGTTGGCCAACGGACCCGACGCCGCCCAACTCCTCGAGTGCTACGGGGCGATCTTCGACTACTTCGAGTCGATCGTGGTGGACCGACGAAGGGATCCGAGAGACGACCTCGTCAGCGCAATACTCCAAGCCGAAGTCGATGGGCAATCCCTCACCGACGACGAGGTGCTCGGGTTCTGCGCCCTGCTCCTCATCGCCGGGAACGAGACCACCGCCAATCTGCTCGGCAACATCGCCGTGATCCTCGACCAGCACCGTGACATCCGTCAACAACTGATCGACCACCCAGAGCTGTTTCCGACCGCAGTAGAGGAGTTCCTCCGCTACGACGGCTCGGTCCCGACCTTGACCCGTACGCTGACGCGGGATGTCACGTTGCGCGGCCAGCACCTCTCGGAAGGACAGAAGGTCCTGTTGGTGACCGCTGCTGCCAACCGCGATCCCCGCCAATTCGAGAATGCCGAGAGGGTGGACATCCGACGTGATCCCAACCCTCACCTCGGGTTAGGTGTCGGCATCCACTACTGCATGGGTGCTCGCCTGGCCCGCCAGGAGGCGAGCCTCGGCTACCAGATCCTCCTCGAACGAATGCCAGGTTACGAGGTCACCACCGACAAGGTGGAGTACATCAATACGCCCTCAGTACGAGGGCCGGTCCGCCTACCCATCACCATCGGATGAGCCACCGCATTGTTCGGAACGCGTCACCCTGACCCGCTGAAGGCACCTGATCCTGTCCGGCGGTTGGACCCAGGGGCTGCCCCGACAGGGATTCGGGGTGCTTGGGACTCAGCGCAGCGTGTAGGTGATCGGAAGGTGCTTGACGCCGCTCACGAAGTGCGCGGCCGACCATTGTGGCTCGCCGGCGAAATCGATGGTCGCCACCCGCTCGAACACCTTGCCCAGCAGCGTCCGGATCTCGCGCCGGGCCACCTGGGCGCCGAGGCAGTAGTGGATCCCGAGCCCGAATGAGAGCAGTTTGTCGGCATCGGGTCGGCCGATGTCGAAGCGCATCGGGTCGGCGAACACGTCCTCGTCGCGGTTGGCCGACGGGTAGGACGTGAGCACGACGTCACCCTTGGGGATGGTGACGCCGCCGAGCTCGAAGTCTTCCTGTGCCCACCGGAAGAAGCTGCGGACCGGGCTGGTCCACCGCAGGATCTCCTGGGCGGCGTTCCCGAGGAGGGAGGGGTCGTCCTGCAGCGCGCGCAGCTGGTCGGGATGGCGCAGAAGCTGCTCGAGCCCTCCAGAGAGAGCGAATGAGGTCGTGTCGTGGCCCGCAGTCGCCACGATGATGTAGTACCACAACCGCTCGATCTCGCCGAGGGGTTGGCCGTCGATCCGGCCATTGGCGATGACCGAGGCGAGGTCGTCGGTGGGGTGTTGCTGGCGGTCGGCCGTCAGCTCGTCGAAGTAGGCTTCGAACTTCCGGATGGTGCTGGTGACGAGCTCCACGGGATCCGCGAAGTCGCCCAGGTACTCCGGGTCGGCAGCGCCGAAGAGCCCTTGGGTGAGCGAAAGCATCAGCGGCTCGTCGCTCTGCGGCACCCCGAAGATGCTCATGATGACCCGAAGGGTGAACGGCACGGCCAGATCCGTGACGAAGTCGCAGTGGCCGTCGAATTCGAGGAGCTTGTCGGCGAACTCGTCGGCGATCTCGTCGATTGCCGGCTGCAGCCCCTTGACGGCGGCGGGCCGGAACCAGTCACTGGTGACCTGGCGGTACTGATCGTGCACCGTGCCGTGGAGTTGCACGAGGGTCCTCGGCAAGTCGATCCCGAGCGCGCCGAACATGTCGTACTGGAAGTCGGGGCCCGGAGCGGACCGCTCGGTGTTCCAGAACACGTCACTGCGGCGCGACACCGTGAACACGTCGGCGTGGCGGGTGATAGCCCAGAACGGCGGCCAACCCTCGGCCTCGACGCGCAGTACCGGAGCCTCGCGTCGTAGCTCGGCGACCGTGGCGTGCCACGCCTCCATGTCGGCGAACGCCTCGGGCGTGATGAGCACCAGGCCTCGGGGATCGGTGGTGCCGAGTGCGACAGGGATCAGTGACATGGCATCCTTCCTATCAGGGTTCGATTGTTGCTCACCAGAGGACTGGCCGGGCACGGCAGGACCGGCTGGCTCTGACGCTACGGGTTCCACGCCGGGCCACAAGCTGCCTCCCGATTTCCAACCGGCTATCGCCTCCCAGCGTGGCTCACCGGGCGCCACACCCAATGACGGACGGACCAACCAGCCGACAAGGCGCTGTGGTCGACTATGAAATCGGCATCTGGCGCTCTCCGAAGGTTCGCCAGAACGTATACCGAGGGAGCCGAATAGGGTTCGCCCGGAAAGACCGTTCCGCGACAACATCCCACGGTGTATCTCGGCCGCCGTGCAGTCCGGTATGACGAACCGACGGTCGCCGAGTCCCCATTGCTGGCCGAAACGCGGCGCGGCGTCTTCCGGTCCCAGTGGGGACGAAGCACCGGCGAATGGAGCATGGCGGCCACACCGCCTATCGTTGGTGCTCCGGCAGGAGCTTCGAATCGGCGATAGGCCGAATGCCAAAGAGCGTCAAACACAAAGTGGGTCTTGGGTGACGTTGCACTGCAATACGTAGGAGGACGTCGTGGGGAAGCGGTTGAGGGTTCTATCTGTGGTGATCTCGGTCGTGGCGACCATGTTGGTCGTGCCCTCGGTCGGACAACTCGTCGCTTCCGGGCCGGCAAGTGCAGCCGCCGCTGACACTCAACAGTTCACCGGGCGCGACATCTACTCGCCGGACATCATCCCCAACCCCAATGGCCAGGGCTATATCATGTGGTACAGCGGTTGGCAGACCCAACAGGCCGTCAATGCCGGCCAGCTCGATACCGTCTTCCGGCGGACCTCTCCCACCCCCAACGGCCCGTGGTCGAATCCGACCACGGACATCCTTCCCTCCCAGCTCGGGTCTGGGGCCACTGAGGTGGGCGATCCGTCGGTGAGCGTGGTGTCCGTGGGTACTTCGTATCTGTACACGATGTTCTTCACCGTGTTGTCGTGTGGCGCGGGATGCAACAACCAGGTGTGGTCAGCCACATCCGGTGACGGCGATCACTGGGCATCGTTCAAACGACTGATCTTCACCGACGCCTACGGTTTGGACGCGTCCACACCGTCGGTTGTGCTGGAGCCTTCGGGAGCACAGAGATGGACGGTGTACTACGGCGCCGACTGCGTGATCGGTGTGGCCGGCGTGGATGCCAATCGGGATCTGCTCACGTCTTCAGTCGCCTACCGGGGTTCTGGTTCGCAATGCATGTCCAATCCCGATGTCTTTCAGAGCGGCTCCCGGTGGTACATGTTCTTCAATGTGCAGGAAACAACTGCGCCAGACGTGACCCGCTTCAACGTGTGGCAGATCAACTCGGCCTCCGCCACAGATTGGTCGCCGTTGACCTCGACACCGGTGATCCAGGAGGATGGGGTCCAGCGCTGTTCGGCACTCGCACCCTTCGTGCTCCCGGTAACCCCCGATCAGTTCAATATCTATTACGGGTTGGTCCTCCCCGGTAGCGATGGCCAGTGCACCGATCTGACCAATTCGACGTCGATCATGCTCGCTGGCAACCCGCCTCTTTCGCCACCATCCCCGGTATACCCGCCGGCTCAGAGCTGCGCCGGCTTTCCCAGCGGCAGCGTGACCGGCATGGCGCCTGGCCCAGGTGACGCCGGATACTGGATCGTCAACTCCGCGGGTCAGGTGGACGCGTGCGGCTCCGTAGCGAACAGTTACGGAGAGCTGCCTTCGGCACCTCCATCACCCATCGTGGGGATCACGGCCACCCCCGACGGCCACGGCTATTGGTTGGTGGGACGGGACGGTTCGGTCTACGCCTTTGGTGATGCCGGGTTCCATGGGTCCCTTCCTGCGGACGGAGTGACGCCCAGTCATCCCATCGTGGGCATGGCTGTCACCCCCGGCGGCGGGGGCTACTGGTTGGTGGCCTCAGATGGCGGCATCTTCTCCTTCGGAAATGCTCCGTTCCACGGCTCGACGGGTGGCTTCCCGCTGAATGCGCCCATCGTGGGCATGGCTGTCGATCCGGCCACAGGTGGTTATTGGATAGATGCCTCCGACGGTGGTGTGTTCGCCTTCGACGCTCCGTACCGGGGTTCGATGGGCGGATCGCGGCTCAACCGGCCGATTGTGGGCATGGCTGTCGATCCGGCCAATGCCGGGTACTGGTTGGTGGGCGCCGACGGCGGCATCTTCTCCTTCGGGAATGCTCCGTTCCACGGCTCGACCGGCAGTCTCGGACTCAACCGACCGATCGTGGGCATGGAGGCGTCTCCGAGCGGCGCCGGGTATCGCTTCGTCGCCGACGATGGCGGCGTCTTCAGCTTCGGCTCCAGCCAGTTCTACGGATCGGCGGCGTAAGTTCGGCCTCGCAGCCGGCGGCCAGGGTCGGCTGCCCACTATGGAAGAGGTCAGAGGTGCTCTCCCGACGGGCGATCCTGCGGATGGCTTCGCCGATCAGTGGAGCAACGGAGACCACCTCCACCTTGAGCCCATCCACCTTGAGCCCATCCACCTTGAGCCCATCCACCATGACAGTCATCGCCTGTCATCGCGAGGCCCTGAATGTTTGGGACGGGCCCCGTTCGGGGAGCTAATTGGCACTACTGTCGTAAGGACAGGTGGCCGATGGCTGAGCATCGCCACTACAAGAGAGAATGGACGGAGGCGCTATGCGATCAGGATTCGGTGCCGGATTTGTAGTCAGCATCTTGGTATTCGCAGTGGGAGCCGTTCTGTACTGGGGAATTACCACCACCCAGACCCACGGGTTCCGTCTTTCCACCGTCGGTGTCATCCTCATGGTCGTCGGGGTCGTCGGCTTGGTGATCAGCGCCGTGCTGGCCGCCACCTCGGGGTCTTCGCGCCGCAGGACCTACGACCAGCAGTCGGTCGACAGTGCCGGGCGTCAATCGAACATTCACGAAGAAAACCGGTAAGTCGGTCAGGGCACCGCATTGGCATCATCGGTGGGCTCCGGTCCATGATGGACCAGAGGTGATGTCGGTCGGCACCGATCGGTGCCGACCCAGCCCTACCCCACCTCACGGAGGCTTCAGATGGAAGGCGATACTGTCTCGGTCGAGCGGGTGATCGCGGTCGCACCCGAGGCCATCTTCGATCTGTTGGCCGACGTGGCCCGCCATCCCGAGATCGACGGCTCGGGGACGGTGAAGCAGGCCAAGGTGGGCTCACCCCAACGTCTCTCCATGGGTTCCACCTTCGGCATGTCGATGCACATGGGCATCAACTACTCGATGGTCAGCACGGTCATCGAGTTCGAAGAGAACCGGCGGATCGCGTGGCAGTCCCGGCCCGGAGGTCTCCTTGGTCGGATTGCCGCCGGGCGTATCTGGCGTTACGAGCTCGAGCCGGTCCAAAGTGGGACCCGGGTGACGGAGAGCTGGGATATTTCCCACGATCACCAACGCCTACTTTTGAAGTTGGGCGGTCTGCCCGAGAAGACCCGCTCCAACATGGAGAGAACTCTCGAGCGCATCGAACGTCTGACCGCCAACCACGACGCTACCTGAGCAGACCCTCACCTCACCTCGTATCGCAGCTTCAGCGGGAATCAGCCCAGCTGTGCACAGTGCGGCAGTACCTCTTCACCGATCAGCTCAAGATGCTCGAGGTCGTCCAAGGTGAGGAACTGCAGGTACACCCGCTCCATCCCGAGGTCGGCGAAGCTCGCCAGTTTCTCCACCAGTTCCTCAGGCGTTCCGCAGAGGCCGTGCTCGCGTAGATCGTCCACCGATCGTCCTATGTCTTTGGCGCGACGCGCCACTTCGGCATTGTCACGCCCACAACACACCACCTGGGCAGCCGAATACGCCATGGTGGCCGGATCACGGTCGATGGCCTCACAGGCCAACTTCGTCCGCTCGAACTGAGCGACGGTGTCCTCCGGAGAAGAGAACGCTACGTTCATTTCCGAGGCGTAGGTTGCGGCCAACCGTGGAGTTCGTTTCTTTCCGTCTCCTCCGACAATCACCGGAGGTCCCGGTCGCTGCACCGGTTTGGGTAGTGCCGGGCAATCTTCCAACTGGTAGTGGGCTCCACGAAAGGAGAACTTCTCGCCGCTGGGGGACGCCCACATCCCGGTGATGAGGGCCAACTGTTCCTCGAGCCTCTCGAACCGCTCCCCGAGTGGGGGGAACGGAACCCCGTAGGCGGTGTGTTCGGCGTCGAACCACCCGGACCCCAAGCCCAGCTCGACCCGGCCGTGGCTCATGGCGTCAACCTCGGCCACGGCTACCGCCAACAGGCCCGGGAACCTGAAGGTGGCCGACGTCATCAATGTCCCGAGTCGGATCCGGCTGGTCTCCCGGGAAATGCCGGCCAGGGTGATCCATGCGTCGGTGGGTCCCGGAAGGCCATCAGAGCCGCCCATCACCAAAAAATGGTCACTCCGGAAGAACGCATCGAACCCCAGCCGCTCGGCAATTTGAGCCACCCGCACGAGTTGGTCATAGGTCGCGCCCTGTTGGGGCTCGGTGAAGACACGTAACAGCATGACCCTGGTTTAGTACACCCGGGCCCAATCGGGACGAGCGGACGGCCGGGCGTCAGAGCTACCCGATGATCGCACCCGATCCAAGGACCCCTTGGTCGATCTCAGCATCGGCGGAGCCCGGGGCACCGCCCGCCATGGCCACATCCTCGATCGGTCGCTCAAGGCCGGACTTGGTCCGGAGCTTCACCTCCCTGAGGAAGAGGGTCAGCACAAACGTGGCTGCGGCCACCGGCACGCCCACCAAGAACATCGTATGGAGTGAGCGCACGAACGACTCGAGAATTCCATGCTGTACGGCGACGGGGAAGGTGTGCAGGAGGGTGGGGCTCATGGAAAAACTCCCGTTCACGTGGAGGGACTTGGACTCGGCGCCGGGAACTAGCAGCGGAATCCAGTGTCCGAGACCGGCAATGAAGATGGCCCCGAACAGTGAGGTGCCGAAAGCGCCCCCCAGCGACCGGAAGAACGTGACGGCTGCGGTGCCGGTACCTATCTGGGTGGGGGCGACCGCGTTCTGAGTGGCCAGCACCATGATCTGCATGACCATGCCCATGCCGGCCCCCAGCACAATGACATAGAGACTCATCACGAGGTGCGAGGTGTGCAGCCCCAGTTGGGACAGCATCCACATGCCGATCACCATCAGGACCGTCCCGACTATCGGAAATACCTTGTATCTCCCTGTTCGGGTGACGATCTGTCCGGAGGCGATCGACGTGACCAACAGTCCGACCATCATCGGCACCAGGAGGAGCCCGGACACCATGGCCGATACCCCGTCCACCAGCTGAAGATAGAGCGGCAAATAGATGATGGCGCCGAACATGACAATGGACATTAGGAAGCTCACGCCGGCCGACACCCGGAAGATGCCGACCCGAAACAGGCTGGGAGGCAAAATCGGCTCGGAGGCCTTCCTCTCCCACAAGATGAAGGCGGTGACCAGCACCACCGCGGCGATGACCAGGATCATGATCGTCGACGATCCCCATCCGTACTGGGTCCCGCCCCACACGGTCACCAAGAGGATGGCGGTGATGGCCAACATCAGCAACATCGCCCCCAGGTAATCGATGTTGTGCGATTGCCGACGGAATGGCAGCTTGAGGACCACCGAGGTGACGAACAGGGCGACGATGCCGATGGGCACGTTGATGTAGAAGATCCATCTCCACGACAGGTTGTCGGTGAACACCCCACCGAGGAGAGGTCCGGCCACCGACGCCAGTGCGAAGGTGGCGCCGAAGTACCCCTGGTAACGGCCGCGATCACGAGGAGCGACCACGTCGGCGATGATCGTCATGGCCATGGCCATCAGTCCACCGGCCCCGATGCCCTGGATCCCGCGGAAGGCGATGAGCTCGCCCATGTTCTGACTGAAACCCGACAGCACGGATCCGATCAGGAAAATCACAATGGCGAACTGGAAGATTCCCTTGCGGCCCAGTTGGTCGGACAACTTCCCGTACAGAGGGGTGGAGATGGTCGACGTCAACAGGTAGGCGGTGACCACCCAGCTGATGTGGTTGAGACCGTGCAGACTGTTCACGATGGTGGGCAACGCCGTACCCACGATGGTCTGATCGAGGGCAGCCAGGAACATGCCCAGCATCAGGCCGCTGAAAACTATGAGGATCTGTCGATGGGACAGCCCCTCGCCGGCAACCTCCGGTGCCGAGGCGTCGGTCGGTGCCGAGGCGACCTCGTCAGTCGACCTCGAGGGTGTTTCGACGCTCATCGTGTGCCTCTCGGGGTCATCTGCAACCCGGCGGCCAAGCGGAACAGCCCGGCGGCCAGGGCAGTGCGCTCTTCGTCCGACCACTCGGTGATGGCTTCGGCCAGCGCCTCCCGACGAGCTTCGGACACCGACTCCAACACAGCTGCGCCTCGGACCGAGAGGCTCAAGAACGAAGAACGACCATCATGAGGATCGGGCACCTTGGTAATCAACCCGCCGTTGACCAGGTCGCGCATCTGGCGGCTGACCGTCGACAGATCGAGCTCCACCGCTTCTGCCAGTTCCGACAACCGGATAGGACCGTACTCGGATACCCGGACGAGGAGCCAGTACCCGGATCGGTCGATCGCCTCACCTTCGGCCAAGGCATGCTGGGGAACGCCGAGTCGGAGGATGGCCCGGCCCACCTGGGTCAATGCCCGTTCGAGACCGGCCGGGACCGAACAGCCCGTGCCGACCGCTGAGGACAGCTTCGACCGGGCATCGGGGGTGCCGGCATCGGCAGCCGTCGTTGTGGTGGGGGTTGAAATGGTCGCCATCGTCCAATCAGTTGTTCCGGCCGCCAAAGGCGGTCCGGCACCCGCCCTTGGCGGCGGTCGCGGCTATCTGCTTGTAACAACCAACTATATATGCGCCGGTGGTCCTGGCCAAATGCCCAGGTCAGCGGGGTAGCCCCGCGACCGGACGCCCTCCGCCAACCCATTCGACGGTCCGGGCTGCTCGTCTCTCCTCGATCACCGAGTCCCAATAGGCCGCCTGCCACCATGCAGTCTCGGGAGCGACCACCCGGCCCACCACCAGCACTCCGGCCACCCGGACACCGGCAAGCCGCAGGGCCGCCACCGCACTCTGCGCACGGGCGCCGGTCGTGAAGCTGTCGTCGACTACCAGGGCCCGGCGTCCCCGCTCATCGCAGCCGGCATCACCGTCCGACGTCACCGCGAACCCTCGCCTCGACGCCACCAAGTGATCGGTGGGCTCGGGTCCCCGGACCAGCAATGACAAGTGCTGTCGGGCCAACGCCGGCACCGCATCCACCAGAGCATCGACCGGGGCCATGGGGCGTTGCGAGGAGGGAACCCCCACCACCAGGTCCCACGGACCTCCGGTGCGGGCCAACAATCGGTCACCATGTTCGCTCAGCCACCAGCGGAGGATGCCAGCCAACTGCGAGGTACAGATCGAGCGCGCTTCGGCCATCGGGGCGTCCTTGTAGCCACGGAGCAAGCGGTGCATCCTGTCGCCCACCCGATACGGCGTGACTGCGGTCACCGGTGCCAACGGCATCTGCAGGCGACCGATCAGAGTCGTACAGCAGTAGCAGAGTGCGAACCCGGGTTGGGTGGGTCCTTCACACAGTCGGCAGATGCCGAATCCAGCAGATGTCGATCCCACGGCCATGTACTCCCGCTGACGACCGGCGTGATACCGGTATCGGTTGCCGGCGACGTCGGTCGGATCGACCCGTCGCGAACGTGACGCGTGAGGTGAGGATCAGCCGGCGGCGGCGCTGCCATTTCCGCTGGAATCGGGGCGATGCAGCATGAAGGTGCCGGTCGATCGACTGACCACCTGGTCTTCCTTGTCCCGCACGGTGGCCTCGCTGTAGGCAATTTGGCGAGCCATGCGCACCACATCGCCCCGCAGCCGGTACGACTCCCCGAGCAGGGCGGGGCGCATGGTCTCGATCTTCATCTCCAAGGTGGCCTTCGTCCTGTCGCGACCGGGAAGGGCGGAATTGATGGCGAAGTTCATCGCTGCATCGAGAAGCAGCCCGTGCACTCCGGCCTGGACGATGCCATGCGGGTTACAGGCGGGCTGAAGGGGTGTGAATATCCCGGTCACCCAACCCAGGTCCTCCCCGTCGACCCCGTAGTCGTCAAAGGACGCACCCACGGTACCGATCAGCTCCATTCCACCGTTGCCCAACCAGCGGTCCATATCTTTGACTCGGTTACTCACGGGGCCGACCGTAGCGTCACCGTGAGTCGGCGTCGACATCCGACCCGGACATCAGGTTCGATCGACGAGGCACGGGTGCGCACACTTGACTCCGAATCTGGTCCGGGTAGAATATTGACCACGCGGTCAAGTTTTCCGCGAATGCAGTTGACGGACCGAAAGAAGGTCCTCAGCGGTAGGTGTGGTCGGCAGGCAAGGGTCCGCCGGACCAAGAAAGGAATCCCATTATGCCGGATGCTGTCATTGTTGATGCGGTGCGAACCGCCGGGGGCAAGCGCAACGGGAAGTTCCGCAATTGGCACTCGGCCGACCTGGCCTCGGAGCCGCTGAAGGCCCTTATCGACCGCAACCATCTGGATGCGGGCCTGGTGGAGGACGTCATCATGGGCTGCGTCATGCAGGTCGGCGAACAGTCGCTCAATGTCGGGCGCAACGCCGCGTTGGCCGCAGGATTCCCCGATTCGGTTCCCGCCACCACAATCGACCGCCAGTGCGGTTCATCCCAGCAAGCGCTCCACTTCGGAGCCCAGGGTGTCATGGCCGGGGCCTACGATATTGTCATCGCCGCCGGAGTGGAAGTCATGACGCGCACGCCGATGGGTGCATCGATCGTACGCGACCTCGGATTCCCGTTCGGGCCCCGGGTGATGCAGCGTTACGCCGAGCGAGGTGGCCTGGTCGGCCAGGGTGAATCGGCCGAGCTCATCGCCGAACAGTGGGACATCAGCCGGCACGACCTCGACGAGTTCTCCGTACGGTCCCACCAGAACGCCGCCCGGGCCACCGCCGAAGGTCGGTTCGAGCGCGAGATCATTCCGGTAGCGATCAAGGACGACAACGGTGCCGACACCGATGAACTGGTCACCGCCGATGAGGGCATCCGCCCCGATTCCTCGGTGGAGGTGCTGGCAAACCTCAAGCCCGCTTACCGGCCCGAGAATGGGCGGGTGACCGCGGGCAACAGCTCGCAGATCACCGACGGAGCTTCCGCGGTCCTGATCATGAGCGAGGCAAAGGCCAACGAGCTCGGCCTGACCCCCCGCGCCCGGTTCCACAGCTTCGCGGTGGTCGGTAGCGATCCCATCAAGATGCTCACCGGGCCGATTGCCGCCACCCAGATGGCCCTCGACCGGGCCAAGCTCACCATCGAGGACATGGACGTGATCGAGATCAACGAGGCGTTCGCTTGTGTGGTGCTGGCGTGGGAGAAGGAGCACCACCCCGACATGGACAGGGTCAATGTGAACGGTGGGGCGATTGCCCTCGGTCACCCTCTCGGAGCCTCGGGTGCCAAGCTGGCGGCCACACTGCTCAACGAGCTGGAGCGCACCAATGGCCGTTACGGTCTGGTCACCATGTGTGAAGGTGGAGGCATGGCCAACGCCACCATCATCGAGCGCCTGGGCTGAATCGTCCGGAGGTCCTCGGCGTCATTGCCGAGGCCCGGGAGACACATGCACGAATCGGAGAACCGGCCCTCGGGGGCCGGTTCTTCGCTTGCCCGGGCATTCGCCCACTGGGAGCGGCCGAACCCGCTAGTGGTAGCGGGTGGCCACCATCAGACCAGCGAAGATCGAGCCGATGGCTCCGACCAACCACCAGTTGGACACGCCGCCGGGAAGCACACCGGCATAGTTGAGGATGATGATGAGGACGCCGACGATGAAGAGAGCGATGATGAGCCCCCCCATCCACTTGGGGCTGACCTTGGTGTTCTTCGGGATCGGTGGGGTATAGCGATCGCTGCGCGTATGTTCGCGCTCGGCCTGAGGTGTGGTGCGTCCACTTACCGAGCGCCCCTTCTTCGAAGCCCTGCCCGGGCCTGCTTTGGCTTTGGTTGCCATGGCGAAAGGATAGCCAGCCTTGGCCGGGGTCCGAATCCGGGGGTCATCCCCTGTGTGGCCAGTACGCTGATACCCGCATGGGTACCCGGGTGCTGGTCATCGACAACTACGACTCGTTCGTCTACAACCTCGTTCAGGAGCTGGGCGAACTCGGAGCCGAGCCTGTCGTCTATCGGAACGATGACATCGACATTGCCGGCATTCGCGCTGCTTCACCCGACGCCATTCTCATCTCGCCCGGACCCGGTCGGCCCGAGCATGCGGGCATCAGCCAAGCGGTCATCGCCGAGTTGGGCGGGGTCTATCCGATCCTCGGGGTATGCCTGGGTCACCAGTCCATCGGCCAGGTGTTCGGTGGGGATGTGGTTGCCGCCCCCACTTTGATGCACGGCAAGACATCCTCCATCCACCACAACGGGACGGGCGTGTTCGAGGGTCTACCCGATCCATTCGTCGCTACCCGGTACCACTCTCTGGTGGTGGAGCCATCCACGCTGCCCGACGTGTTGGAGGTCACCGCCACCACTGCCGACGGGGTCATCATGGGATTCCGCCATCGCCGGCTACCCATCGAGGGAGTGCAGTTCCACCCCGAGTCCATCCTCACTCCGACAGGACCATCGCTGCTGGCCAACTTCCTCGCCGCTGCCGTTCGCGTCTAGTCGACCCCAGAGAGGCCAGTGGCCGACAGGCGGGCCCGGGTCGTGCTCAGCGTTGACGCTTGGTGTGGCCGAATAGGGGGGTAGTGGTGGTCGAGGAGGAGGGGTTGGTCGTCGTCGAGGAGGAGGAGGGAGCGGTGGTCGAGGTGGAAGTGGTCGTTGTGGTTGGAGGAGGCGGTCCCGACGAGACAATCAGTGTCACCGAAGAGTTGGGAGCAACCGGAGACCCGGCCCCCGGATCAGACGCGATGACGATGCCGGCTTGGTACTGCGACGACGGCTGCGAGGTCGTGCCGCTGACCCCCAACCCTCGATTACCCAAGACGTTCCCCGCCGCCGCCTGATTCAGTCCGGCGACCGAAGGCACCGTGACATTGGAAGGTCCGGACGAGACAAATAGTGTCACCGTGGCACCCTGGTTGATGGATGCCCCCGAGGCCGGATCGGAACTCAGCACCTGGCCCTGTGGGGCATTGTTGGCCTGGTTTTTGACGGTGTACTGCAAGCCGGCCTGTTTCAGCACTGACTCTGCCGAGTTCACGTCGGTGTTGGTGATACCCGAAGGCACGGTTGTCCTGGGGACCACCGGTGAGGCGGCGACCGTCAACGTCACGGTGTTCCCCTTCTTGACCAGGGCGCCGGGGATGGGGTCGGTCTTCAGGACGGTGCCAGCGGCGTAGGTGGTAGTGGCCTGTGTAGTGGTGGCCACGGTGAGGCCGTCACCCTTCAGCGTGTTGGTCGCCTGGGTCACCGTCTTTCCCACCACGTTGGGGAGATTGAACGACGACGCGCCCCCGAGGTAGCCGAGTTGGCGGGCCAGAAGGACACCAACCACGGCCAGCAGTAGCAGGAGGGCAACCAGGACGATCGCGTAGGTCCGGGTCCGATTTCGTTCTCGCGTCTCCTCCCCCTCATCGCCGGGCACCGTGCCCACTCCTGGGCGAGCCTGGGTCGATATCGCCTGGGTCGCGTTGATGCCGCCCACGGCTCCCACGGCTTGGGTCTCACCCAACGCCGCCTGCATGGCTGTCGGGTCCTCCATCGCCAGCACGGATCGGCCCTCGTTGAAACGCAACAGGTCGGCCCGCAGGTCCTCGGAGGTGGCGTACCGGTGGTTGGGATCCTTGGCCATGGACTTCAAGATGATGGCCTCGAAGGTCGGGGGGATCGACGGGTTGATCTCACGCGGAACCGGCGGAGTGTCACGCACGTGCTTGGAGGCCACCGCCACCGGGGTGTCCCCCAAGAAGGGGGCCCGCCCGGTCACCATCTCGAACAGGACCACACCGAGGGAGTAGATGTCGCTGCGGGGGTCGACCCCGATGCCCTCAGCTTGCTCGGGCGAGAAGTAGGTGGCCGTGCCCATCACCGCGCCGGTCTGGGTCAGGCTCTCTTCGGTGTTGACGGCTCGGGCGATACCGAAGTCGGTCACCTTTACCTGACCTTCGTCGGTGATCAGCACGTTGCCGGGCTTCACGTCACGGTGGATCACGCCGTGCTTATGGGCGTAGCCGAGTGCCGCGGCCACATGGGCGCCGATGTCAGCAGCCCGATCAGCCGACAGCGGACCGGCCGTCTTCAGAATGGACGAGAGAGGCCGCCCGTCGATGAACTCCATGACAATGAAGTACGCTCCCGCATCCTCGCCCCAGTCGAAGACCGGCACGATGTTGGGGTGGGACAGGTTGGCGGCGGCTTGCGCCTCCCGCCGGAAGCGCTCGACGAAAGTTCTGTCCACCGACAGCTCGGGGAAGAGGACCTTCAGCGCCACCGGACGGTCGAGGAGCCGGTCATGGGCGCGGTACACCTCCGCCATGCCACCTCGGGCAATCAGATGGTTCAGCTCGTATCGCTCGGAGAAGACGCGCGGTGCCTGGGTTGGGTCCATGTGGGTCAAAGCCTATGCCTACGATCGTTGCTCTCTGGGGTTCTCATGGGTGGGCCTATTGTCTTTCACTGGTTGCCCAATATGTCTTGAAGAATTTGCTTGACGATCGGGCCCGAGTAGGTGGCGCCAGTAGCACTGCCTGGCTGGTTGGGGAGCACCACCGCCACCGCCACTTTGGACTGGCCATAGGGTGCGAAAGCGATCAGCCAGTCGGTGGTGAAGGTCGGGTTCGGGCCCAGTGAGCCGACCTGCGCAGTACCGGTCTTGGCCGCCACGTTCCAGCTGGCCGGGAAGATGCCGGCAGCGGTGCCACTTGATGCAACCCCCTGCATAAAGGTGGTGAGGGTGGCCGCGGTCTGACTCGACGTCGCCCGCATCCACGGTTTGGGCGTGTACGAGTTCACCAGGTTGCCTTGCGAATCGCGTATCTGGGCCATCACGTGGGGGGTCATCTCCACCCCTCCATTGGCCACGGTGCCGGCCACCATGGCCATCTGCAGAGCTGAGGCCGTCACGTTCTGCTGGCCGATCGCCGACTTCATCAGACCGGGAACGTTCTGGGCGAATGACGCCTCCGTCCCGAAGTTGGAGATCGCCACGGTGGAGACGGGGACATCCAGCGGGATCCGCTGGTTGAATCCATAGGCCTGGGCCTGGGTCACCAGGGTAGGGGCGCCCAGCAGTTGGCCAACGGAGGCAAAGTCGGCGTCACAGGACTGGACCAAAATCTGTTCGAGGGTCCCACCGCAGGCTTCGGAGTGGTAGTTGGTCAACTTTTGGGGAGGATTGCCCGTATTGGGGAGCGTGATGGACGACACCACCGGGTAGGTCATCGCCGCTAGGTCCGGGCGACCCTGCAGGACTGCGGAGGTGGTGACCACCTTGAAACTTGAGCCGGGTGGGTAGATCTGGTTGTAGGCGCCGGCGCGAAGTGGGTTCCCCGGTAAGGGGAGTTCGGCCGTCCAGTACGCCTTCTCCGTGGCCAGGTCCGTAGACACCAATGGGTTCGGATCGAACACCGGGTTCGAGTACATGGCCTCGATGGCACCGGTGGTGGGATCGAGCACTACCGCCGCAGCTCCGTTCACGCCGGGGGCACCGCTGTCGACGGCCTGAGCGACCTCGCGTTGAAGGTTGGAATTGATGGTGAGGGTGACATTGTCCACCACGGTCTGGCCGGTCAACAGATCACGAAGGGATTTGGCCGGCTTGTTGTGGGCCACGAGATAGCTGTTGTACTCGGCTTCCACCCCGTTGAAATTGCCGTACTCCAATGAGTCGAAGCCCACGATCTGCGAGAACAGCACAGCCGTGTTCGGGTTGTAGACCCGCCTGTATTTATAGACGCCGGAATTGGCCAGCACCGAAGTGGCCAGATTCACCCCGTCCGCCGAGACGATATCGCCACGGGGCTGGCTCCGGCCTGCCGACTGGACCCGAGGGTTGGCCGGGCTGGTCGCCAATGAATTGGCCTTCAGAACCTGAATGTTGTTGAGCTGTACAAAGAGGGCCACCATACAGAGCATCATGAAGATTCCCAGCCGGCGGATGCGCTTTTCCATCAGGTGCCCCCCAACCCGGCGCCCGGCGCAGTGGTCGTTGGCGTGCTCGGGGCGGGCGGAAGCGTAGCGGTGGGGCTATTGGTGCTCGTATGGTCCGAAACCAGATTCTTCACGTAGTTCCGCGCATTGCCGATGGTCGATTCCTCCACCCCGGCCTGGAGGGCGGGGAGGTAGTTCGGGCGCACGTCGGTGGTGGTGACCCCCGTGCGCTGCGCCTCGACCGGGTGGTACCAGAGGAATCCACCGATTCTGCCCTGGTAGATCACCAGTTCATTACCGTTGAGCTTCACGAAATAGGAATTGGTGTTGTACCAGCGCACGGAGAAATAACCGGCGCCCACAATCGCCACGAACAGGATCACGAACAGCAGCGTCCGGAACGTGATCAGGCGCCGGCCACGGTCGCGGCGGCGTTCGCGGCGTTTGGCCTTTCGGCGCTCGCGGCGATTCGGGATCTTTATCTCGGGGACGGGCAGCGGAAGCGGTTCGGCAACGCCATCGGAGACCATGCCCGTTGGGTCCACAAACTCAGGTGACACGGTCATCACCGCCGGGACCGACCGGGTGTCCTCTTCTCCGACAATCACGTCGACCACGACCGCGGTGATGTTGTCGCTGCCTCCGTGGGTGCGCGCCGCACGGACAAAGAGGTCGGCCGCGGCCTGGGGGTCCGCCACGGTGGACAGGACTTCGATGAGCTGGTTGTTCCCGAGCTCGTTGGTCAGGCCGTCACTACAGAGGAGGAACCTCTCTCCGCGAATCGGCCGGATCCGCCAAACATCGACCTTGACGTCCGGGGACACCCCCAGGGCTCGGGTGAGGATGTGGCGGTGGGGATGGAAGGCGGCCTCAGCGGGAGTCAGCTCGCCGTTGAGGACCATCTCTTCGGCCAGGCTGTGGTCGTTGGTGATCTGAGTCAGTTCACCATCGTGGTACCGGTAGGAGCGCGAGTCGCCCACGTTGGCCAGCGCCAAAACATCGCGTCCGCCATCTTCGACCAGGGCCACCGCGGTGAGTGTGGTGCCCATGCCCCGAAGATCGGCGTTCTCTTGGCTGTGCTCCCACACCACCGCGTTGGCGGAAGAGACAGCTTCGGCCAACCCGGGTCCGGTGGGCTGGCGGCCAAACGCCGCACTCAGCTCGTCGATCGCCAGGCGTGACGCCACCTCGCCGCCGGCATGGCCGCCCATTCCATCAGCCACGGCAAACAGACTGGAGGTCTCTAGGGCCAAATCCTGATTGGAGGAACGGACCAGACCCACGTCGGAGGCCGACCCTGACCGAAGAACCGTCATGTCACTTACCGACTTCGAATACGGTTCCGCCCACCTGCAACAGGTCGCCTTTTTCGATGCGGGTTCGTTCGGCGATCCGTTCCGTGTTCACCCATGTGCCATTGGTGGAACCGAGATCCTCCACCCATACGTCGCCATCCAGCCTGAACAACCGAGCGTGGAGATTCGACGCGAAGGTGTCGTAGTCGATCGGCACACCACATCCGGCCGCCCGCCCCACCGTGACTTCGGCACCGATCTCATAGGTTGCACCGTTGTGATCCTCGGGACGCACCACATGCAGGCGGAGATGCTTGCCTTTGCGCGACTTTCCGGCGATCGCGGTGTCAATGTCGTCATCCTTATCGCGACGGCGACGGCGCTTCAGCGGGCGGACTTCCACCCACACCGCTCGAACGACCCACATGAAGAACAGCCACAACAGCAGAATGACTCCGTACTCGAGGGCACGGAGTACGGGCGTGTTGTTGGTTGGCCCCGGAATCACAACGAGATACAGGTGCATATGGATTCAGGTGCCTGCCGCCATCACGACGTCTCGAATCGGAGGAATGTCGTTCCGACCACGATTTCGTCGCCATCCGCCAAGGTGCGTTCCTGAATGGCGGCACCGTTGACCCGTGTCCCGTTGGTCGAGTTCAGGTCGACCACCACCACGTCGTTGCCCACCCTGCGTATCTCGGCGTGGCGCCGACTCGCGTTGGGGTCGGTGACGACCACTGTGCTCTCGGGAAGGCGGCCGATGGTGATGGTTTCGGGGCCCAGCACGATGCGTTCCCCATCGGCCAACACGATGGATGCCGCCGAGAGACCGGCGGGGCCCTCGCGGACCTCGGACAGAATGGCAAAACGGCCTCGACGCTGACTGGGATCCTCGAGCGCCACCACCGTGACGGGGCCGACGAACACATAATCCTCAGTGCGGGCATGTTCGCGAGCCGCTTCCTCCAACTCCCGGACAAGGGCATCGAGAAAGCTCTCAAATCGTTCGAACTCGACCGACGAGAGGCACACTTCGAAGTAATTGGGCGCGATCAGGCCATGGACGCCCAGCTGACGCTTGAGGTCCATTTCTCGGGTCAGGCGACGACCGATCTCCACAGGATGCAACTCACCCCGAAAGGCTTTGGAGAACGTGCCATCAACAATGCGCTCGAGGCGCCCTTCGAACTTCTGAAGTCCCATGCTGACCACAGCCTATCGGTGCCAACGTCCCGGTAGTATGGAGGGCCCCTTCCCGGGTCCTCCCGGCCCCTCATCGCCTCAAAAACACCCGCCATCGAACTCGTCCACCATGATCGCCCCGGCCCGTTGCCTGGTAGGAGGGGCCAGGTTCTTCGGGTAATCTCATGCAGTCGCTCGGGCGAGTGGCGGAATTGGCAGACGCGCAGGATTCAGGTTCCTGTGTCCGAAAGGATGTGGGGGTTCAAGTCCCCCCTCGCCCACCGAGGGGTTCCGACAGAACTGGGCAGTTCGCGTCGACAAAACTCGACGGAGCGACCGCCTCAGGGGCATCGAACCGGAGAATCGACCGTCCGCCTTCAATTTCCCCAGTGGAAGCCAGCTGCATCCAACGAATCCAGACACGGACCACCGCCTTGATTTCAGCTCAAGGCGCGGACCGACCACCTCGGTGGTTGGAAGGGACCCCCCGGACCGTCAGGCGGTCAGTGGTGGGTCAGGGTCGCTCGCGACGTCATCCATTGTGGCGGCGACATTGGGAGACGTCTCCGGAGCCCAGGTGGCGAGAGACCTGGTGGGCCGCCGGGATGGAAGCTTGCGGACCTTTTTCGCCTCGGTCTCCTTGTGAGCGAGGAATTCCTCGATCTTGCGGATGTTGGCGGCGAACAGCTGGAACGCCACCAGCAAACTTTGAGCAGCGACTCCCCGGATCCTTCGTCGCTCGGGGTCGTCGACGGCCTCCCGCGCCCCGTCCTTGATGAAGCCGTTCATGCCCTCGTTCGAGTTGCGCAAAGTGGCATACATGGCGTGCCACTCCGGCGATTCGTGGGGCAGCTCCTGGGCGTACTTGGCCCCAGCTTCCGGCGGTACGGTGATCGACTGCTGGGTACAGACCTTCGGCTGATGGAGTAACAGCACGTCGGTCACCGGGATGCGGGTCCTGGCCTGACCCTCGCCCCCTTCGGACTTCGGTTTCAAGGAGCAGCGGACCCGCGGTGACGGTGACGCGGCTGGACATACCATCCGGATATGTCCGTCGGCATCGGGTCGTGCTTTGGGCCGCATCAGGTAGTTCCGTCGTTCTTCGATCCGGGCCGTATGGGTGGCCTCGCCGACGACACCCTTCCGGAAGTCCAGCGTGGCGTCGATCAACGACTCGGGCATACTGGGGCTCTACCAGGTGCCGTCAACCAGCACCATGCCGGCGTAGCAGGAGCTCGCTCCTGCTGTCTCAACGCGCGGCGCTCTTGACCATCAGTCGGTCAACCTCTGCGGCCGACTTCCCCACGAACTGCCCGAGCGCCTGAGTGGCCGGATCGGAGGTTTTGAAGCTGGGTCATCACTTGGCGAGCATCGTTTGAGAGCATGGGGACCAAGTTACGCCCGCAGCCGTCACTCCCCAGCCCTACCGTTGAGCCATGGACTACTACGCCGCCGCGTTGGGGGCCGAAACGGGTATCTGTTGGCGCATAGTGAGCGGCAGGACGACTATCGGAAGGGCTCGCCCATGGATTGCCCGGAGCCAGTGCGATCGACCGGACGGACCATGCTCGGCAAGAAACGGATGTGGTTGTGGTCCTGCCATGGCATGTCGATGGCCTTGAGGACCTCCGGCTTGTGCCCTGGGACTAGCTCGAGTCGCCCGAGCTAAAGAAAGTGGCGAAGCTGCCTGCGACGACGGTGACGACGAAGATGGCCCACACCTCGAGGCCGACATCGACGATCCTGCCGGCCACCGTGAGCGGGTTCTTGATCTGCGACGAAACGGTCAGCAATTGCACGGCGGCGAAGAAGGCTGCGTCACCGAATCCTTTGATATCCCCGCCTTTCTGGCCGCTCTCGAATACCCATGTAAGCACTGCGCCGGCGGCGTAGACCAAAATGGACAGGCCGAACGCAAGTACCAGGCGCGCGAGCAGGCGCCGGTGTCGTTCTTCAATCTTGAAGAGTCTGGACAATTCTTCTCGTATCACAACGGAGTCTCCTTCCGCCCTGCGCAGCGGCGCGAGGGCATCCGATGATGCCTCGGCCCTCCGGCGGAGGCAAGGGACCAGTTTTCTCCCGAGTCCCCGGAGTAATGTCAGCGCATCAATCCGTAGCCGCTCCGACACGGACAATGGCGAGCAAGGCGACCCCGAAATGAAACAGAGGGTTCATGTCCGATGTGCGGAAGCTTCGAGAAGCACTGTTGCCTTAGCCGATAATCAGGCGCGGTCCAGTCGACTCCGGTGAGATCCGCAGCTCAGACCACGAGCGCGAGCTCGTCAAAGGACGCGGCGATAGTCAGCCCGGAAGTGCGCCGACCCCGAGTTCGTAGTGCCCTCTCCGTAGGTTCTGCATGAACGCGTGGCCTTCGATGATCACGCTGGCGGTGCGGTGACGCTTCAGGTCCCGCATCGGCCGAAGTCTGGCCTTCAACCGTCCATGGTCGGCTTCGACCCGGTTGTTGGCATATTGCCTGGTGGCGTGGGGCACGACCGGCAAGAGCTCGGCGATGGCTCGTACCATGGCGTCAGCCCGGTCAGTTGTGACCTCGGCAGGCTCGCCGTGGGAGCGGATCGCATTGGCGAAGAACGCCGCCGCCCTCAAGTCTCGCTTCTTCGACAGAGACACGTCTATGACCTGCCCGTATTGGTCAACGGCTCGGTAGATGTACCGCCAGGACCCGAGAAGTTTCACGTAGGTCTCGTCGACAAACCAGCGACCGCCCACGCTGTGGCGACATGGCCGGGGCGCCTCCACCAGCAACGGCGTGAACCGCTGGACCCATCGGAAGTTTCGCCCATCAATGATCTGAGCACGAGCCTCATGGCGTCCACGCCAGGCCGCGCTCAATGCAACAGGGCCCTGCAAGATCATCGAAACCAAAGGCGAGAGCTACCGGCTACATGACGCCAA
>OBLU010000740.1_pt1 | contig 30683 bp, 28 predicted proteins | sample 1518681 | NCBI WGS metagenome assembly OBLU01 (sample SAMEA3539304, study PRJEB22396) | soil metagenome | biome: tundra; feature: field; material: soil | place: USA | collected 2010-05 | depth 0.15 m
TTCCGCCGCCGCCGTGGCGGCCGGATTCACCCCGCTCAGCCTCGGTTCCGACACCGGCGGATCGATCCGCCAACCGGCAGCGCTGTGCGGCGTCGTCGGCATGAAGCCCACGTATGGGCGGGTCTCGCGCTACGGGTTGGTGGCGTTCGCGAGTTCACTCGACCAGATCGGGCCCTTTGCCGCCACGGTCGGGGACGCCGCGCTGCTCTACGACGTCCTGGCGCAGCACGATCCCTGCGACACCACGTCGCTGCGCCTCGATTCGCCCGCCACCCTCGAGGTGGTCGAGGCGGGTGTGGACGGGGTGCGGATCGGCCTGTGCCCCGACCTCATCGAGGGCTGCGCGCCCGATGTGGCAGCGCGCGTGTACGAGGCCGCGGAGGCGTTGGCCGCGGCGGGGGCGAAGGTCGACGAGATCTCCGTGCCCGAATTCCGTTACGGCTTGTCGGCCTACTACATCATCGCTCCGGCCGAGGCTTCGTCGAACTTGGCCCGCTGTGACGGCGTGCGGTACGGATTGCGGGTCGACGCCGAGGACGCGGCCGCCATGAACATTGCCACGAGGACGGCCGGTTTCGGGGCCGAGGTGAAGCGCCGCATCATGTTGGGCACCTATGCGCTGTCCGCCGGGTATTACGACGCGTACTACGCGCAAGCGCAACGGGTCCGCACCCTGGTCGTGCAGGCCTTCGAACGGGCCTACGCGTCGGTCGACGTGTTGCTGGGCGCCACCGCTCCAACGACGGCGTTTCCCCTGGGTGAAAAGGTGGACGACCCCATGGCCATGTACATGAACTACATCTGCACCATCCCCTCCAACCTGGCCGGTCACCCCGCGGTCTCCGTGCCCTTCGGGGTGGGGGACGACGGCCTTCCGGTCGGGGTGCAGGTCCTGGCCCCCGCGCTCGCCGAGCGGTTGCTCTTCCAGGTGGCCGGTGCGGTCGAGGCCGTCGCCCCCAGAACGGAGTGGTCGGCATGAGCGTGGACACCGTGTGGGAGACCGTCATCGGCCTCGAGGTGCATTGTGAGCTGGCGACGACGACCAAGCTCTTCTGCGGGTGTCGCAACGCGTTCGGGGAGGAGCCGAACACGAATGTATGCCCGGTCTGCCTCGGACTTCCCGGGTCGTTGCCCGTGCTCAATGCGCAAGCCGTCGAGTTGGCCATGCGTATCGGGACGGCACTGCATTGCGAAATTCATGCCTCGAGCTTCGCCCGGAAGAACTACTTCTATCCCGATCAGGCGAAGGACTATCAGATCAGCCAGTACGACGAACCGATCAACCTGGGTGGCTGGCTCGAGTTGCCTGGAGGGTCCCGGGTCGGCATTACCCGGGCCCACCTCGAAGAGGACACGGGCAAGCTGACCCATGTGGGTGCCGGCGGCCGCATCAACTCGGCGCGCCACGCCCTCGTTGACTACAACCGCTCGGGCGTGCCACTCGTGGAGATCGTGAGCGAGCCTGATATTCGTTCGGCCGCGCAAGCCCGGGCGTACGCGGCCGAGCTGCGCGGGATCCTCGTCGCCACTGGTGCCTCCGACGGCCGCCTCGAGGAAGGGTCGATGCGGTTCGACGCCAATGTCTCGGTGCGCCCTGCCGGCACGGACCAGTTCGGGACGCGGAGTGAGATCAAGAACCTCAACTCGCTCCGTTCACTCGGGCGAGCCATTGAGTACGAAGCGGCTCGGCAGATCGCTCTCATCGAAGGCGGCGAGTCGGTCACCCAGGAGACGCGGCACTGGGACGAGGCGGCAGGTCGAACCCAGACCATGCGCTCCAAGGAAGAAGCGAACGACTACCGATACTTCCCCGAGCCGGATCTGGTCCCACTGGTGCCCGATGAGGAGTGGCAACGACGCGTCCGTGCGGCCATGGGCCCGATGCCGGCCGATCGCCGGGCGATCCTGGCCGACCTCGTCGGTGGGTCCGCCAGCGAAGCCGAGTCCGACCAGATCCGCGCCGTGGTGGAACTAGGTCTGGACGGGTTGGTTGTTGACGCGGTGCTCGCCGGGGCGCCGGCTCAGTTGGCGTTGGCTCGGGCCGCCAATGAATTGGCGGCCGAGGGCGAGCCGGGCCTGGCTCTCCCGCAGTCCTCATTCGTCACCGTGCTCCAGATGGAGGCGAAGGGCGAGTTGTCGGCCACGCAATCCAAAGCGGTGCTGAGCGCCGCGGTAGCTGCTGTCGGGAGCGACCCGCGGGAGCTGGCCCGGGAAATGGGCTTCGAGGCTCTGGGCGCCGACACCTTGACGGCTGCCGTCGCCGAGGTGGTGGCGGCACACCCCGACGAGTGGGCGCGCTACGTAGAAGGGGACGACAAATTGACCGGCTTCTTCACCGGGGCGGTCATGAAGGCAACCTCCGGCAAGGCCAACGGCAAAGAGGTGGCCGCGGAGCTCAGGCGGCTACGGGATTAGCCCGGCACGCCCGGCTCGACCAATGGGCCCGAGCTGTAGCGGTCCAACGTGGGTCCGGCCCACCGGCCGATGTCGGCCGGTGATGCCGTGGACATCGGCGGGACCCGCAGGATGTATCTGGTGTAGGCCAAACCCAGCAATTGCGATGCCATGAGCCCCCGACGGGTTTCAGTGGTGGATTGGCTCTCTCCGGCGATCGGCGTGACCTGTTCCCAGACCCGCTCCTTGACGAATTGGCGGAAGGCATCAGCGACCGCGGGCGAGGCGGCCATTGCCCCGACGCAGGAGACGAAGGAGGACCCGGTTCCCTCGGCCAGATCCCACATGGTCAGAAACCCCTCGACGGTGGCCGAACCGATGAACCCGGACGAGGGTACGCCCGCTTCGGCGGCGAGGTGCACCTGGCGCGGGTCGAAGGGCAGCGCCATGGCGGCGATGAACAGGTCGGCCTTCCCGTCGAAGTAGTGATGGACCAGGGCGGCGTCCACTCCGGCTGCCCGGGCGACGGCGCGCAGGCTGGCTCCCTCGTAGCCCTGAGTGGCGAAGGTCTCCCTGGCGGCCCGGACGATGTCGTCGCGGGCGTTGCCCTTTCCGGGACGCCGGCCGCCGGGGCTCATCGCGTCAGATTCTCTTGGAGAGATGCAACTAAATATTCACCATCAGTGAATTTTATGGTAGAACTCATCAATGGTGAACCTTAGGCCGTGGGGATGACCGCGGGGACCACGTTCGAGCAGCATCTCGATCGGGTGCCGGACCAACTGGCGCTGTCCGTACTGGGCCGGTGGGCGGCCCGCTGTTACGACCACCGGCGCACGGTGCTTGTCGTGTGGATCCTCTTGATCATCGGCGTGACCGCGATCTCCCAGGTGATCGGCACGCGCTTCCAGAACGACTTCACGGCCGGGAACACGCCCTCGCAACAAGCGGCCAACATCTTGGCATCCCGGTTCCCGGCCCGATCGGGTGACACGGCCGATGTCGTCTTTCATGCCGCCACCCCCATCACCTCCGCTGCGAACCGCGCCACCATCGCCCGGGTCGTGCGGCGCCTTGATCCCTTGCCTCATGTCGTCGCGGTGACCAGTCCGTTCTCGCCCGATGCGGCGCAGCAGGTGGCAGGCAGTGGTCACATCGCCTACGCCGTCGTCCAATTCGACACCACGTCGGATCGCCTGCCCGCGACCTCGGTCAACGCGGTCATCGCCACGGCGGAGGCCGCCGACCGCCACGGGTTCGACGTCGCGTTGGGGGGGGATCCCATCTCATCGGTGATCACGGCGGCGCCCGGGCCCAGTGAGGGCATCGGCGTCACCGCGGCCATACTCATCATGCTGCTGGCTTTCGGATCGGTGGTCGCCATGGGTCTGCCGATCATCACGGCGCTCTTCGGCCTGGGGATCGGTATCGCGCTCTTGGAGCTGGTGACGCATCTCCTGGTGGTGCCGACCTTCGCCCCCGAAATGGCCGCGATGATCGGCATCGGCGTGGGCATCGACTACGCGCTGTTCATCGCCACCCGCTACCGGCAAGGGCTCTTCGAGGGGCGAGGGCCACGCAATGCCGTCATCGTGTCGATCATGACGTCGGGGCGCTCCGTGCTCTTCGCGGGAAGCACGGTGGTCATCTCGCTCTTCGGGCTCTTCCTCGTAGGGCAGGCCTACATGATCGGCGTCGCGACCGCCTGCATCGTCGCCGTCCTCCTGGTCCTCCTGGCTGCCCTCACGTTGCTGCCCGCTTTGCTGGGCTTTGCCGGGGACGCCATCGACAAGCTCCACCTCCCAGGCCTGCTGCAGAGCGGTGGACCCCCGGTGCCGAACGGATTTTGGTTCCGGTGGAGCCGATTCATACAAAAGCGGGCGTGGATCACCGGGACGGTGGCCGCCCTCGTCCTGGTCCTCTTGGCGCTTCCACTCTTCAGCATGCGGCTTGCGTTCACCGATGCCGGCAACGATCCCCCGTCGCTCACGACCCGTCAGGCCTATGACCTGTTGGCCCAGGGGTTCGGGCCGGGGTTCAATGGACCACTGGTCGTGGCGGTGTCGATGCCCGGACCCACCGCAAGCTCGGGGGTGGGGCAGCTGCGCGCGGTCATCGCGGCTACTCCCGGGGTGGCCGACGTGGTGCCACCCCAGTACAACGCCTCGAAGAGCGGAGCGGTGCTCGTGGCCTATCCGACGACGTCACCGCAAGCCGCGGCAACGCAATCCCTCGTGCGCACGTTGCGAGCGGACGTGATCCCGAGGGTGGTGAGCGGAACCCTCGTTGACGCACAGGTCGGAGGTGAGACCGCGGTGAGCATTGACGCCGCCACGTTCCTCGGAAGCCGGCTGCTGCTCGTCATCGGCGCCGTGTTGGTCCTTTCCTTCCTCTTCCTCATGGCCGTGTTCCGATCGGTGGTCCTGCCGCTCAAGGCGGTCATCATGAACCTGCTCAGCGTGGGAGCCGCCTACGGCGTCATCGTGGCCGTCTTCCAGTGGGGATGGTTGGGGAGTGTCGTCGGGATAGGCCACACCGGCCCCATCGATCCGTGGATTCCGGTGACGATGTTCACCATTCTCTTCGGCCTGTCCATGGACTACGAGGTCTTCTTGCTGTCCCGCATCCGAGAAGAGTGGCTGCACACGGGCGACAACTCACTCGCGGTCGCCGACGGGTTGGCGGTGACGGGACGTATCATCACCGCGGCGGCGGCGATCATGTTCTGCGTCTTTGCGTCGTTTGTCATAAAGGACCCGCTTCACATCTTGAAGGTGTTCGGTCTCGGACTGGCCGTTGCCGTGGCGGTTGACGTCACCTTGGTGCGCATGGTCCTGGTCCCATCCTTGATGGAACTCCTCGGCACGCGTAATTGGTGGATGCCGCGCCGGCTCGCCCGCGTGCTGCCCAGCCTGGGTCTCGAGGCTCGGCTTCCCCCCGTCTGAGGTAACGCCGTCGCCGGTGCAGACCTCCGCCTGATGAGGGCGAACCCACCCGCTAGTTTGGCTCCGTGCGCAACGAATCGGAGACGTTCGTGTCCATCAACCCCGGGCGCGACGTGCAGAGGGTCGGCACGGCCGTGTTCCTCGGTGAGGACGTCGGGAAGATCCACGACCCGGTGTGGGCGGTAATCGGCAACCTCGGAGACAGCCAGTGCTACCTGGGCGTCCCCCTGAAGGTGCAGGCCGTTCAGGCCGCGCTGTCACGTCGCATCGCCGAGGACGACCTGGCGATCAGGCTGATTCCGCCCGCGTTCACCCTGGGCGTCTCGGACGGCCAGCTCAACGGCACCCCCCAGATGCGGTTCTCCCTCGTCGGCCGCGAGCTCGTCCACGACGTGGCAGATGTCCACCTGGCGGCGAACAGCGTCGCCGGGCTGGTCGCCGTCGTGGCCTGCGACAAGCCGCCGGTCGGGACCGTCGCCGCCGTGCTCGAGAACAACACGCCCGCGGTCATCGTCTCCGACGGTCCGATCAGGCCGGGCATCGATCCGGAGACGGGTGCCCGAATCGACCTCGTCTCGGCCTTCCAGGTGGTCGACCGGGACGCCGAGGTCCGGGCCCGGTACGCGCTGCACGCCTGTCCCGGGCAGGGCAGCTGCGGGGGCATGTTCACCTACAACACGATGCAGACCTTCATCGCGGTCCTCGGGCTCGAACCGCTGCACATGGTGTCCCCGCCGTCGGACGATCCGCGCCGGCTGACCGAGTTCCCTGATCAGACGGTCGACTGCCTGCTCGCCATGATGAAGGAGGGCATCCGGCCGCGCGACATCGTGACGCCCGCATCGCTGCGCAACGCCCTCACGGTCACTATCGCCATGGGCGGGTCCACCAACGTGCTGCTGCACAGCGTCGAGATTGCTCGCGCTGCCGGTCTCGACCTCTGGGGCGACGTGCTGAGCCAGGACGACTTCAACGGGCTGGCCCGGAGACTGCCGGTGCTGGTCAACATGCGGCCGTTCGGCGACTACTCCATGGTGGACGTGGACGCCAAAGGCGGGCTGCAGGTCATCGTCCACGAGCTCCTCGAGGCCGGATTCCTCGAGGGCGACGCAATCACCTGCACGGGCGAGACCCTGGCCCAGCAGCTACGGCGGCTCGACCCGCCCCCGCCCGATCGGGACGTGATCTTCTCGGTCGAGAAGCCCTTCAAGGACACCGGCGGGCTCCGTTTGCTGCGCGGCAACCTGGCGCCAGAGGGCGGAGCGATCCTCAAGGTCGCCGGTGTCGAAGGCGGCGTGAAGGACGGCGTCTTCACCGGCCGCGCGCGCGTGTTCAACGGCGAGCGCTCCCTCATCGAGGCCCTCGACGGGCACCCGGACAGCTTCATGGACAACGACATGGTGGTGATCCGCTACGAGGGGCCCCGTGGAGCGCCGGGCATGCCCGAGCTTCTCGACCCCACCTCGCGGATCACGGCCCTGTGCCGCCAGCGGCACATCACCATCGCGCTGATGACGGATGCCCGCTTCTCGGGGGGATCGGTCGGTCTGGTCATCGGCCACGTCGCCCCCGAAGCGTTCCTCGGGGGGCCGATCGCCCTCGTCCAGGACGGGGACACCGTTGTGGTCGACCTGACGACCGATCGCCTCGACTGCGTGCAATTCGACGATGCCGACGTGTTGGAGCGACGTGCCGCGGCGTGGCAGGCAGCGGCCGGGGGCAACGGCGGCGTCCACCCGGACGTGGCGCCGGTCACGGACCGGGTGCTGGCTCGGATGCGGGCGACGGCGCTCCCCGCCCTCCTCGGTGGGGGGATGGCGACACCTTCGAGCACCGACACAGCCCCGGCGTGACCGCCCGACTCATGGGCGCATGGTGGTTCGGCGGTGTGACGGAAGCCCGCCCGGAGAGGCCTGGGGTTGTCTCCGGGCCGATGGCGTGGCAGAATACGTGGGTCATGCAGACGGGCCGCTACCACCACACGCAGATTCTGGTACTTGTAACGTAAGCGCGCGGCCCTACTGCAACGCGCGCTTTTCGACCTCCCAAACGGGGGGTCGTTTCATTTTCCGGACCAAGTCACCAACCACGTTGCACAGGCACCAAGAGAGAGACAGAGGAAGCAACGATGCAGCTCACCGGAGCACAGGCACTCATCAAGAGCCTCGAGATGCAGGGCGTCGACGTCATGTTCGGCCTGCCCGGCGGGGCCATCCTGCCCGTCTACGACCCGATCATCGACTCCTCCATCCGGCACATCCTGGTCCGGCACGAGCAAGGCGCGGGGCATATGGCGGAGGGCTACGCCATGGTCACGGGCAAGCCGGGCGTGGCCATGGTGACCAGTGGACCGGGGGCCACCAACATCGTGACGCCTCTGGCCAACGCGTACATGGATTCGACGCCGCTCATCGTGGTCTCGGGTCAGGTGGCCACGGGCTCCATCGGCACCGACGCCTTCCAGGAATGCGACATCACCGGCGTCACCATGGGCATCACCAAGCACAACTGGTTGATCAAGGACGTCGATGACATCCCCAGCGTCGTGGCCGCCGCCTTTCATGTCGCCACCACCGGGCGTCCGGGGCCAGTGCTCATCGACTTTCCGAAGGACATCGCCAACGCGACGATGGAGTGGTACTGGCCCTCGTCGGTCGAGGATCTGGATCTCCCCGGCTATCACCCGCTCACCGTGGGTGATCCCGAGCTCATCCGCCAAGCGGCCGGGCTGATCCGCCAGGCGCACCGTCCGGTCCTCTACGTCGGCGGCGGTGTGCTCAAGGCCCGGGCGGCCGAAGTGCTCCGCGCCCTGGCCGAGCGCACGGGGATCCCCGTGGTCACCACGTTGATGGCGCGCGGCGCCTTCCCCGACTCACATCCCCAATGTCTGGGCATGCCCGGCATGCACGGCAACTACACCGCAGTGACCGCCATGCAGCGAAGCGACCTGCTCATCAGCCTCGGGGCGCGGTTCGACGACCGGGTGACGGGAAAGATCAGTGCCTTTGCGCCAGAGGCAAAGATCATCCATGTCGACATCGACCCGGCCGAGTTGGGCAAGGTGCGCACGGCGGACGTGGGCATTGCCGGCGACTGCCGGATGGTGGCCGAGGAGCTCCTGTCGGCCATGAACGCCAACAGTGAAACACCGGTGGTCCAGGACCTGGGGCCGTGGTGGGAGCAGATCCACACATGGCAGGAGCAGTTCCCCCTCTATTACGACCACGCCGAAGGCGGCACCATCAAGCCGCAGATGGTGGTCGAGCAACTGCGCGACGCCGCGCCAGCGGACGCCATTGTGGTGGCCGGTGTGGGACAGCACCAGATGTGGGCGTCGCAGTACTGGCAATTCGATTACCCCTACACGTGGGTGAATTCGGGTGGTGCCGGGACGATGGGCTTTGCCGTGCCCGCATCCATAGGGGCCAAGGTGGGGCGTCCGGACCGCATGGTGTGGGCCATCGACGGCGACGGTTGTTTCCAAATGACGGCACAGGAGCTCGTGACCGCCACGGCGGAGCAGATCCCGGTCAAGATCGCGATCTTGAACAACGCCTATTTGGGCATGGTGCGGCAATGGCAGGAGATGTTCTACGAGGAGCGCTACTCCGAGGTGTACCTCTCACCCGACCTGCCCGACTACGTGAAGTGGGCTGAGGCCATGGGATGCGTCGGCATTCGGGCCGAGTCTCCCGAAGATGTCGGACCGGCCATTGAGAAGGCCAACTCCATCGACGACAGGCCGGTGGTGGTGGACTTCCGGACGGACGCCTTCGAGAAGGTGTTTCCCATGGTGGCAGCCGGGCGTTCCAACGATGACATCGTCGTCCATCCCGATCAGGCGGCGCCGTCACGATGAGTGCCGCCACTGTGAGCCCGCTCCATGGAGGCAAAGTGGGGACGCCGCGCCACCACATCCTCTCGGTGCTGGTCGAGAACAAGGCCGGCGTCCTCTCCCGCGTGGCGGGGCTGTTCAGCCGCCGCGGTTTCAACATCTACTCGTTGGCGGTGGCCCCGACCGATGAGCACGAGCATTTCAGTCGGATCACCATCGTGGTCGATGTCGAGTCGGCCCCGTTGGAGCAAGTGATCATGCAGCTGGACAAGCTCGTCAACGTGGTCTCCATCGGAGAGCTCTCGCCATCCGAAGCGGTCGAACGAGAGTTGCTTCTCGTCACCGTGGCGGTCGGCCCCACGGAGCGTTCGCAGGTCATCCAGCTCGTCGGGGTATTCGGCGGGGAGGTGGTGAGCGTGGGCCCCGACCAGCTCACGGTCATGTTGGCGGGCCGTCCCGAAAAGATCGATGACTTCGAGGGTCTCTTGGAGCAGTACACGGTGGTCGAACTCCAGCGAACGGGGCGGGTTGCCCTGCCTAAGCTGGACCGCCACTGATCTTGCCGTAGTAGTCGCACGTCACCGCACATCGAACGAGAGAAAGAGCACACGACATGGCCACGCTGTATTACGAATCGGATGCCGACCCCAGCCTGATCGCCGGCCGCAAGGTGGCCATCCTGGGTTACGGATCCCAAGGGCATGCCCATGCGCTCAACCTGCTCGAGTCGGGCGTCGACGTCCGCGTCGCCCTGCGGGAGGGATCGAGCAGCCGGCGCAAGGCGGAAGAAGCCGGACTACGAGTGACGTCGTTGGCCGATGCGGCGGCCGAGGCGGACGTGATCATGATCCTGCTACCCGACACCGAACAGAAGGCGGCCTACGACGAGCACGTCGCGCCCCATCTCAATGAGGGCGACTGCCTGATGTTCGCCCACGGGTTCAACATCCGCTTCGGGCAGATCGTCCCGCCGGCCGGCGTCGATGTGGCCATGGTGGCGCCGAAGGGTCCGGGGCACCTCGTGCGCCGGACGTACACCGAAGGGGGCGGAGTGCCGTCGCTCATTGCGGTGCACCAGGACGCAACGGGCAAGGCACGTCAGCTGGCCCTGTCCTACGCGCACGCCATCGGTGCCACGCGCGCCGGCGTGCTCGACACGACGTTCGACGAGGAAACCGAGACCGACCTCTTCGGTGAGCAGGTGGTGCTCTGCGGTGGGTTGACCGCGCTGGTCACGGCCGGGTTCGAGACGCTCGTCGATGCGGGTTACCAGCCCGAGTCGGCCTATTTCGAATGCCTGCACGAGCTGAAGCTCATCGTCGACCTCATGTACGAGCAGGGTATTGCGGGCATGCGTTACTCCATCTCCGACACGGCGGAATATGGGGATGTCACCCGCGGGCCCCGTGTCATCAATGCGGCCGTGCGGGCCGAGATGCAGACGATCCTCGATGAGATCAAGAGTGGGGCATTCGCCGAGGAGTGGATTGCCGAGAACAAGGCGGGGCGCCCCAAATTCGAGGCGCTCCGCCAGGAAGGTCAAGCCCATCCCATCGAGAAGATCGGACAGGAGCTGCGCGGCATGATGCCCTTCATCTCGGCCGGAAAGACCCGAGTGCAGGACGCGTCCGGGGGGTAGCCCTTGTCCGGGGTTCGCATCTTCTCTGGTAGTGGAGGGATTTACCGAGCTCCTTGAAAATGACATCACTATGATGTCATTATGACAGTATGAAGATGTCACTGGCGATCGAGGGCCTACGGTCCGACGTGGTGGCGGTGGGCGAGCTGGGCGACGAGACGGTGGCCGAAGTGGCTGATCGGATCGCCGCGATCCTGGCCCGGTCGGCCCCGAGCCGGATCCTCGACCTGCTGTCCGACGTGGCCGGCGAGGTGTCGGCCCAGCTTCCGGAGGGCCGCGTCGAGATCCACCTGGTGGGCGACGACGTCGAATTCGCCTATGTCGACGAGCGCGCCCATGCGCCCGAGCCGGAGGCCGAGCTGTCCTCGCGCATCACGCTGCGTCTCTCTGACCAGTTGAAGGCAAGGGTCGAAGAGAGCGCGGTACGCGATGGCCTCTCGGTCAACAGCTGGATCTTGCGCACCCTCGAGCGGGGGACGTCGCTATCGAAGGTCGTCAGTGGCCGTGGCGGTTCGCGCCTGCGCGGCTACGGGACCAGTTGAGGGAAAGGATCCCATGGGACAATCATTCGCAACGCCGCACCCGGTGCTCGTCTACGTTCACAACGACGTGGGCTCGACCGTCATCACCGCACACTCGGAAGACACCTCGCACGTGTCGCTCACCGCCGAGACGCCAGGGGCGAGGGAACTGGTCGAGCGGGCGACCGTCGAGTGCCGGCAGCGCGGGGGCCGTGACGTCGTCGTGGTGAACGTTCCACGCGTGCACGGCATGAAGTTCATCCGCCGGAACGGCGTCACCGTGCGCGTCGACGTGCCGCAGGGAAGCGATGTGCGCGTGGTGTCGGCGTCGGCCGACGTCGAGCTCAACGGGTCGCTCGGCCGGGCCAACGTCAAGACGGCGAGTGGAGCACTCACCGCCGACGATCTGGCGGACCTGCGCGCCAAGACGGGCAGCGGTGACGTAGAGGTGGGCACGGTCGCTGGGCCACTGCGGGTGCAGTCGGCCGCAGGTGACCTCCGGTGTGTGCGGGTGGAGGGTCCCGTGTCGGTGACGACGGCGTCGGGCGACGTCGAAATCGGTGCAGCCGCTGGTGCCGTCGACGTGAGGGCGACGTCGGGCGAGGTCCGGCTGGGCGACGTCTCGGGCGCCGTCAGGGTCGTTGCCGTCTCCGGGCGTGTCCAGGTGCTCTCGATCACCGAGGGGAGCATGCACATCCGGTCGGTGTCCGGGAGGGTCGACGTGGGTGTGGCGCGGGGAGCGACGCTCAGCGTCGACGCCGAATCCATGTCGGGCCGCGTGCAGTCGGAAATTCCCCTCGACGACGGCCCGAGTGCCGCGCACGGGGACCCCCGCATCATCCTCACCCTGCGGAGCGTGTCGGGAGACGTCCTCATCACCCGTGGGGTCGAGGCGTTCGCTCGCTGAGGCGTGGCACCCAGGCCCTGTGCCCGGGGCTGGGACAGGCTGCGGCTGCTCAGTTGCGCCGACAACACGTTCCAGTACGACCTGGGAGCCGAAGACGAGGAGGGGCTGCAGGATTCCACCGTCTCGGTCTTCACGGTGGATCCTGATGGAACTCCCCGGCACTTCTATTCGGCCCACCCGAGGATGGCCGAGGACGTGGACCAGCGGGGAATCGACCTGCTCAATCCCCTCTGGCATCTCCTCGACCTCACGCCACAGGGGCGAGGGGACTGGTACGCCGCGCTCAGCTACTGAGCCTGGCACGGCGCACCGGCCGCGAGCGTCGTAGCCTCTTGCCATGTGCCGAAACATCACCACGCTCAGGGGCCTTGAGCCCAGCGCCACGCCCGAGGAGATTGAGGCGGCGGCGCGCCAGTATGTCCGCAAGGTGAGCGGGGTGCAGTCGACGTCACAGCGCACCGAGGATGCGTTCGAGCGGGCGGTGCGTCTCGTGACGGCGGCCACCGTCGAGCTGCTGGAGGAACTCCCGCCCCGCCAGCAGCCACCACCCACGCTCCCGCCGCTCCGGCGAATTGCCGCCCGCGCCGGCTGATCGATCCCTGCTACCGCCGCCCTAGTCTGCGAGCGCGCCGACCACGTAGTTGACGCTGGCGCAGAGCGACGCGACGTCATTGGGCTCGATGGCGGGGAACATGGCGATGCGCAGCTGATTGCGACCGAGCTTGCGGTAGGGCTCCGTGTCCACAATGCCGTTGGCCCGCAGAACGGCTGCCACGGCGGCGGCGTCAACTGCGTCGACGAAGTCGATGGTGCCGACCACGTGGCTCCGTTGCTGTGGGTTCTCGACAAACGGGCGTGCGAAGTCGGACTGCTCAGCCCACGTGTAGAGAATCTCCGCCGAGCGATCGCACCGCGAGGCGGTCCACTCGAGGCCCCCGTGCCCGTTCATCCAGTCGAGTTGCTCGGCCAGCATGAAGATCGTGGCCAGGGCGGGCGTGTTGTAGGTCTGGTCGAGCAACGAGTTGTCAACGGCTGTCTTGAGGTCGAGGAACGCGGGTATCCAACGCCCGGAGGCGGCGATCCGCTCGACCCGTTCGAGCGCGGCGGGTGACATGAGCGCAATCCAGAGGCCGCCATCGCTGGCGAAGCACTTCTGGGGGGCCAGGTAATAGGCATCGAACTCGCTGGTGTCGACCCGTAACCCCCCGGCGCCCGATGTGGCGTCCACCGCCACCAGCCCACCTCCGTCGGCGGGAAGGTCCGCGCCCGCCGGCCGGCGAATGGGCATGGCCACCCCGGTCGACGTCTCATTGTGCGTGAGCGCGTAGAGATCGATCGCGCTGTCCGCCACGGGCAGCGGGTGGGTGCCCGCCTCCGACGCAATAATTTGCGGGTCCTTGAGGTGAGGGGCGGCAGCGGCACACGAGGCGAACTTGGACGAGAACTCACCGAAGCTGAGATGCTGGCTCTGGACTTCGATGAGCCCGAACGTGGCCGCGTCCCAGAAGCAGGTCGTTCCGCCGTTGCCCAGCACGACCTCGTAGCCATCGGGGAGCGAGAAGAGCTGGCGGAATCCAGCACGCACCCGCCCTACCTGCGTCTTGACGGGCTTCTGCCGGTGGCTGGTGCCGAGGTACGTGGTCGTGACCTCGGACAACGCAGCGATCTGCTCGGGTCGCACTTTGGACGGGCCTGCACCGAAGCGGCCGTCGCTCGGCCGTAGTTCGGCGGGAATGGTGATGTCAGGGGTATCGGGCACGTATGGAATCATTACAGCCGTGACGACGACTCCCGACGCGCCGACCCAGCATCGCCGAATATCACGACGTGCCGCCGCCGTGGCACCGTCGGCCACGCTGGCGGTCGACGCCAAGGCCAAGGCGCTGCAAGCGGCCGGCGAGCACGTCATCGGTTTCGGGGCCGGTGAACCCGACTTCCCCACCCCTGCACACATCGTCGAGGCGGCGGTGCAGGCCTGCCGCGACCCGGCCAACCACCGTTACACCCCGACGGGCGGCATTCCGGCCTTGCGCGAAGCGTTGGCCGCCAAGACGCTGCGCGACTCGAACTTCTCGGTGACACCGCAACAAGTGATGGTGACCAACGGAGGCAAGCAGGCCATCGCCAATGCCTTCGCCGTGCTGTGCGACCCCGGGGACGAAGTCATCGTCCTCGCCCCCTTCTGGACGACGTACCCCGAGTCGATCGCGTTGGCCGGCGGCACTCCCGTCATGGTGGCATCCGACGAACGCAGCGGGTTCCGCTCCTCCGTCGAGGAGCTCGAGGCGGCATTCACGCCACGGACCAAAGCGTTGCTCTTCGTGTCACCCTCCAACCCGACAGGAGCCGTCTACCCGAGGGAAGAGATCGAGGCGATCGGGCATTGGGCTGTCGAGCGTGGCTTGTGGGTGCTGACCGACGAGATCTACGAGCACCTGGTCTACGGCGGTGCCGCGCACCATTCGATGCCGGTCCTGGTGCCCGAGCTGGCCGACCGTTGCCTCGTCGTCAACGGGGTGGCCAAGACCTACGCCATGACGGGCTGGCGCGTGGGGTGGCTGATAGGGCCGGTGGATGCGATCACGGCGGCGACGAACATCCAGAGCCATGAGACCTCCAACGTCTGCAACGTCTCCCAGCGCGCAGCGCTGGCCGCCGTGTCCGGCGGTTTGGAGGACGTGGCGATGATGCGGGCCGCCTTCGACCGGCGCCGCCAGACCATCCACCGCATGCTCAACGAGATCGATGGCGTTGTCTGCGTGGAGCCCGAAGGGGCGTTCTATGCGTTTCCATCGGTCAAGGGGCTCTTGGGCAAGTCGTTTCGAGGCCACCGGCCGGTGAGCAGCGGCGAGCTGGCCGAGCTCTGCATCAACGAAGCCAAGGTCGCGGTCGTGCCCGGAGAGGCGTTCGGCGCGCCCGGGTATTTCCGCATGTCCTATGCGCTGGGTGACGATGACCTGGTTGAAGGCGTGACTCGTTTGGCCCGCTTCTTTGCCGAGGCACAAGATTGATGCGGCATCAATGTCAAGGGGGGTAGTGAGGAGACCACTGCGGTGGCACGTGTACTCGTAACCGAAAAGATCGCCCAGAGCGGCCTCGACCTGCTGGCCAAGGCCGGGCATGACGTGAGTGTCCAGGAAGGGTTGAGTCCCGAAGAGCTGCTGGGTGCCGTCGTCGGCGCGCAGGCCCTCATCATTCGTTCCTCCACCCAGGTGACCGCCGAGGTCCTTGACGCCGGCTCTTCGCTCAAGGTGGTCGGACGGGCCGGCGTGGGGCTCGACAACGTCGATGTCGGTGCCGCGACCGACCGAGGGGTCATGGTGGTCAACGCCCCGACCTCGAACATCCTCTCGGTGGCCGAGCAGGCGATGGCGCTCCTCCTGGCCCAGGCCCGCAACATCCCCCAGGCCCACGCCTCGTTGGTGGCCGGGCGATGGGAACGGTCGAAATGGGAAGGGGTCGAGCTTCACGGCAAGGTACTGGGGGTGGTCGGGCTGGGGCGGGCCGGCTCGCTGGTGGCCCAGCGCGCCCACGCGTTCGGCATGGAGCTGATCGGCTTCGACCCGTTCGTCTCGCCGGAGCGGGCCAAGGCCATGGGTGTGCGGTTGGTCGGCATCGAAGAGCTGGTGGCCGAGGCGGACTTCGTGTCCATCCATACCCCCAAGACGCCCGAGACGATCGGCCTGTTCGGACGTGACCTGCTGGCCAAGGCCAAGCGGGGGATACGGATCATCAACACGGCGCGCGGCGGCATCGTCGACGAAGAGGCCCTGGCCGAGGCCATTCGCGACGGCATCGTGGCCGGGGCCGGTCTCGACGTGTTCGCCAAGGAGCCGTGTACCGACTCCCCCCTGTTCGCGCTGCCGCAGGTCGTCGTGTCCCCGCACCTCGGGGCGTCAACGGAGGAGGCCCAGGACAAAGCGGGAGTGACCATCGCCGAACAGGTGCTGCTCGCCCTCGCCGGCGACTTCGTTCCCTATGCGGTCAACGTGGCCGCCACCGATGTGTCAGACGTCGTGCGTCCCTTCATGGCCCTGGCCGAGCAGCTGGGTCGGTTCTTCGGTTGTCTCCACGACGGTCTGCCCGACGGTTTGGAGATCGAGTGCCAGGGAGAGTTGGCCGCCGTCAACACCGGTATTCTCACCCTCTCCGCGCTCAAGGGCGTGTTCAGTGGCTCGACCGAGGAGCCCGTCTCCTACGTGAATGCGCCCCAGCTGGCCGAGCAGCGTGGCCTCGAGGTGCGTGAGATCTCGACGGCCACCTCACGCGACTACAAGTCGCTCATCACCCTGCGCTCCAAGTCGCACTCGGTCGCGGGGACGTTGAGCTCGGCCGGTCACCGCAGCGAGCCACGCATCGTCATGGTCGACGACCACGTGGTCGAGGTGGCGCCGTCACCGCACATGCTGGTCGTGCGCAACGATGACCGACCCGGCATGATCGGGATGGTCGGCACTGCGCTGGGCCTGGCCGACATCTCGATCTCATCGATGGCGGTCGGACCGAGTCCACGTGCCGCGACGGCAATGATGGTCATCTCCACCATCGAGTCGACACCCGATGCCGTGGTCGATCAGCTACGGGGTGACGAGGGAATCCTCGACATCCATCGCGTCAGTCTGTAGGACGGCGCGGCACCTCGGGCCATGTGTCGAGGCTGCCGATCACCGGTGCGGTTCCGTGGAGCGAACGCCGGGGTGAGCGGTCGGCCAGAACCGCACGCACCACGCCCACCACGGCAGCCAGGAGGGCCAGGCGTACGATCAGGGAGACGGGACGGTGCATCGCACCAGGCTACTGCGTAACCTTTCGCCCGTGGCCACGTTCCTCGCTATCGCTCCCATCCTGCCCACCGCCGACACCGAGCGGATGCAGTCGCACTACGAGTTGCTCGGTTTCGTCGTGCACGTCCATCAGGGCGGGTATGCGACCGCGACGAGAGACGACATAAAGCTTCACTTCCATCTCACCGCCGGCCACGATCCCGCCCATGGGGGAGCGGTGTACATCTCGGTTGATGACGCCGACGCGTTGCACGCCGAATGGCAGGCGGCGGGCGTCGGCGCGCTCCACGATCTCTGGGACCCTGGTTTCGGTGTGTGGGAGTCGGCCCACACCGATCCCGACGGGAACGTGATCAGGTTCGGTTCCCCGGTTCGAGAGGATGCCCGCCCTTGACGTTGGGCGCCTCCGATGGGAGAATCAACGGCATCATGGTGACCGCCACGACAATTCGCCTGCTGCTTACCTGACGACGAACGCCACATCGCGTTCGTTCGCAACCTCCTGTGCCACATCGGCCAGGGGGTTTTTTGTTGGGCCGGCAGCAGAGTGAACACAGGAATGAGAAGGAGAGCTCGAAATGGCAACGGCACAGAGAGGGAGTGGTGACGACATGGAGCGGGGTCGCCTGGCCCTGCCCTGTGACCCGTCGCCGATGTACTTCGACAAGTACAGGTCTCACGTTCCGCTCGTACTGACCGACCGCACATGGCCCGACCACCAGTTCACGCGCGCGCCCCGCTGGGCCAGCGTCGACCTACGCGACGGCAATCAAGCCCTGATCGACCCGATGGACCCCGAACGCAAGTTGGCGTTGTTCAAGACGCTGCTCGACGTCGGGTTCAAAGAAATCGAGGTGGGCTTCCCGTCGGCTTCGCATACCGACTACGACTTCCAGCGTCTCATCATTAACGAGGGGATGATCCCCGACGATGTCGAGATACAGGTTCTCGTGCAGTGCCGGGAGGAGTTGATCGAGCGAACCTTCGAGTCGCTCATCGGCGCCCCGCGCGCAGTGGTGCACTTCTACAACTCCGTATCGGAGTTGCAACGTCGCGTCGTGTTCGGTCTGGACAAGGCCGGCATCATCGACATCGCGGTGAATGCGGCCATTCTCTGCAAGAAATTCGAACAGGGCATTCCAGGGACGGAGATCCGCTACGAGTACTCACCGGAGAGCTTCACGGGAACCGAGCCTGAATTCGCCGTCGAGATTTGTGAGGCGGTGATGGAGGTCCTCGAGCCGACGATCGACAGGCCGATGATCCTCAACCTGCCCGCCACCGTCGAGATGTACAGCCCCAACGTCTACGCCGACGTCATCGAATGGTTCGGGCGCACCATAAAGAACCGGGATGCGGTCGTGCTGAGCCTGCACCCCCACAACGATCGCGGAACCGCCGTGGCCGCAGCCGAACTGGCTGTGCTGGCCGGTGCCGATCGGGTCGAGGGCACGTTGTTCGGCAACGGGGAGCGGACGGGCAACGTCGACATCGTGACCCTGGCCATGAATCTCTTCTCCCAGGGGATCGATCCCGCCCTCGACTTCAGCGACATCGAGAAGGTGCGCCGGGTCGCCGAGTACGCCACTCGCTTGCCGGTGCATCCTCGTCACCCCTATGCCGGCGACCTCGTGTACACGGCGTTCTCGGGCTCCCACCAGGACGCCATCAAGAAGGGCATGGGTGCGATCGGCGACGACTATGACGAGTGGGAGGTCCCGTACCTCCCGATCGACCCCAAGCACACCGGCCGCACCTATGAGGCCATCATTCAGGTCAACAGCCAGTCCGGCAAGGGTGGGGTGGCCTACCTGATGGACATCGAGCACGGGCTCGATCTGCCGCGGCGGCTGCAGATCGAGTTCTCCAAGAAGGTGCAGGCGATCACCGAGGCCAGTGGGACCGTCATCGGCACCGGCGAGATGTGGAATGTGTTCTCCGAGGCGTACCTCGCCGAGGACGCGGGCCTGCGGCTGGTCGGGAGTGAAGTGACCACCGGCGGGGGCCATACGTCTGTCACGGCGCAGCTCCTCGTCGACGGACAGCACCGGACGATCATCGGCGAAGGGAACGGACCGATCGATGCACTGGTCTATGCCATCCGGAACGAGCTCGGTATTGTCCTTGAGGTGAAGGATTACTCGGAGCACGCCCTGACCGAGGGTTCCGGAGCATCGGCGGTGGCGTATGTCGAGTGCGCCGGTCCCGACGGATCTACCTGGTGGGGCGTGGGACGGGACTCGTCCATCCTTGATGCCTCCCTGGCCGCCGTCGTGTCGGCCGCGAACCGGGCCCGCACCGGGTGATCCGACCAGCGACCGAGGAGGACGTGCCCGAGCTGCTGGCCATGATCCGCGAACTGGCCGAGTTCGAAAACCTCTCCAACCAGTGCGTGTGCACCGAAGACGACTTGCGGCGTGTCCTGTTCGAACCAGGGGCCGTCGTGCATGACACATTGGCGGTGGCCGACGATGGCTCCGTGGTCGGCCATGCCATATGGTTCCGCACCTTCTCCACGTTCATGGGGAAGACGGGCATCTGGTTGGAGGACCTTTATATCCGGCCGGCCCATCGCCGGCAGGGTCACGCCGGCACGTTGATGGCCGACTTGAGGGCTAGCACGGACGGCCGGGTGGAGTGGGAAGTGCTCGAATGGAACGAAGAGGCGATCGATTTCTACCAGCGCCTCGGCGCCCGACCCATGGCCGGATGGACCCGGTATCGCTGGACCTTGCCTCAGCCGTAACCGCGGCCCGGAGCGTACGGGTTCTGTGGTCCCGGCTTGTGCAGATGAGCTTCCTCGGCTTGTCGGTCCTCCCCGAGCTGCGTCTGACCGACAAGGGCCTGGTCGATGTGGAAGCCTTCGAGCTGGTGCCGGTCGCGGTCGATTAGGCCGACGGCATGAACGCCGGCCGCCGATGTTCGTACTCGGCGATGGCGTCGGCATGGCGGAGGGAGAGACCGATGTCGTCCCAGCCGTTAAGAAGGCGTTCCCGTGTGAATTCGTCCAGCGGGAACGTGGCGGAGAGCCCGACCGCCGGTGCCTCGATGGTGCCGCGGGCGACATCGATGGTGATCTCGAGGGTGGGGTCCTCGGCCACCGCTACCAGCAGGGCATGGTCGAATTCCGGTGTGACCTGTACCGGGAGCAGCCCTCCCTTGGTGCAGTTGTTGCGGAAGATGTCCGCGAAACGGGAGGAGACCACCGCCTCGAAGCCGTAGTCCGTGAGCGCCCACACGGCATGCTCGCGGGACGAGCCGGTGCCGAAGTTGTGGCCCGCCACCAAGATGTTGGCTCCGGCATACTCGGGGAGGTTCAGCACGAAGTCGCGGTCGTCGCGCCAATCCGAGAACAGGCCCGCTCCGAACCCGGTGCGCTCGACGCGCTTGAGCCAGTCCGACGGGATGATCTGGTCCGTATCGACATCGGTGCGATCGAGTGGGACGGCGCGGCCGGTGACAACGATGACCGGCTTCACCGGTCGAGGTCCTCGGGCGTGGCGAAGGTGCCGGCCACCGCCGTCGCGGCAGCGACCACGGGTGAGACGAGGTGGGTGCGCCCACCCCGCCCTTGACGGCCCTCGAAATTCCGGTTCGAGGTCGAGGCGCAACGCTCTCCCACCGCCAGCTTGTCGGGGTTCATGGCCAGGCACATGGAGCACCCTGGCTCGCGCCATTCGAATCCCGCTGCTGTGAAGATGGTGTCGAGTCCTTCCGCTTCGGCCTGGCTCTTGATCCGGTGCGAGCCGGGGACCACGAGAGCCCGCATGCCTGCGTGGACGTGGCGACCGTCCAGGACGGCTGCGGCTGCCCGCAGGTCTTCGATACGGGAGTTCGTGCACGAGCCCAGGAACACGGTGTCCACGCGAATCTCGCGCAGGGGGGTGCCGGCCTGCAGGCCCATGTACGCCAGTGCTCGTTCGGCGGCTTCCCGCTCGCCGGGATCTTCCATGGCCTCGGGATCCGGGACCCGGCCACTGATGGAGGTCACCTGGGCCGGGTTGGTGCCCCAGGTCACGTGGGGCGTGATGCTGGCGGCGTCGATGACCACCTCCTTGGCGAAGGTGGCGCCGGCGTCGGTGGCCAAGGTGCGCCAGTACGCGAGTGCGGCATCCCAATTCTCGCCGGCGGGAGCGTGGTCGAGGCCCTTGAGGTAGGCGAAGGTGGTCTCGTCGGGTGCGACCAAGCCGGCACGAGCTCCACCCTCGATGCTCATGTTGCACAGTGTCATGCGGCCTTCCATCGACAGCGAGCGGATCGCCGAACCCCGGTATTCGATGATGTGGCCGATACCGCCGCCGGTCCCGATGGTGCCGATGATGGTGAGGGCCACGTCCTTGGCGGTCACGCCCGGAGCCAGCTCCCCGTCCACGGTGACGGCCATGGTGGCCGGCCGGGCCTGGGGGAGCGACTGGGTGGCCAGGACGTGCTCGACTTCGCTCGTTCCGATGCCGAAGGCCAGTGCGCCGAACGCACCGTGGGTGGACGTGTGGCTGTCCCCGCACACGATCGTCATGCCGGGTTGCGTCCAGCCTTGCTCGGGACCGATGACATGCACGATCCCTTGATTCGGGTTACCCATCGGATAGCAGGTGATCCCGAATTCCTCGCAATTCACGTTGAGAACTTCGAGCTGCTTGGCCGAGATCGGGTCGGCCACCGGCTTGTCGATGTCGGTCGTGGGGACGTTGTGGTCCGCCGTGGCCACGGTCAGATCAGGTCGGCGGACTGTCCGTCCGGCCAGGCGCAGCCCGTCGAACGCCTGAGGGGAGGTGACCTCGTGAATCAGGTGGAGATCGATGAAGAGCAGGTCTGGCTCGCCCTCGCGGGCGTAGACGACATGGGCGTCCCAGATCTTCTCGGCCAGGGTGCGGGGGGCCACTGTCATTGGTCGACCGCCACGATGGCCACGCGGAGGATGCCACCCGGGGCCTTGTACTCGACCGTGTCGCCCGCGCTCTTGCCCAGGAGGACCTGGCCCAGCGGCGCGCTTGGTGACAGCACCGGAAGGTCGCCCTGTCGCTCCTCGATGGAGCCCACGAAGAACTGCTGCGTGTCGTCCTCGTCATCGCCCTCGTAGCGCAAGGTCACCGTGCTGCCCGTCGCCACGCTCCCGTCCCGCGGCTCCGATTCGTCCAGCACCTCGACGTTCTTGAGCAGGGCCTGGAGCTGACGGATGCGAGATTCCATCTTTCCCTGGAAGTCCTTGGCGGCGTGGTAGTCGCCGTTCTCGCTCAGGTCGCCCAGGGCCCGGGCCGACTCGATCTGCTCGGCGATCTCGACCCGTCCCCTGGTCGTCAGATCCTCTAGCTCAGCCACGAGGCGGTCATAGGTGCCCCGGGTGAGGTTGGCCGATACGGTCTCGTCGTTGATTGATGGATTCGTCACAGCGTGTCCTTCGGATGGAGGGTGCCGGCGGCGAATTACAGCTCGGCGGCAGCCATAACGCTAATCGCCCCCGGGGTGGCGGGGCGACGCCCCGGCGCCCGTGTTGTTGACGGGACTACCCCGGCCGCGGGAGACTGTTGGGGCAATGTCCCCCTCCGAGCACTCTGTAGGCATTATTCACTAGGCGCGCCACATCCCCGCGCGCCGCTCAACCGTCCACTGCGTGGGCGGTTTTTCAATTCCGGGCACAAGATGTCGCACAGGGCGAAGAAACACGACAAAGGCAGGATCAGTGAGCACAGGCACGATCAAGAGTCGGATTGCAGTCATCGGAGGCGATGGCATCGGGCCTGAGGTCTGCGCGGAGGCGCTCAAAGTGGTGGCGGCGGCCGGCGTCGAGCTCGAGACCACAGACTTTGACCTGGGGGCGGCCCGCTACCTGCGAGACGGCAGCGTCCTCCCCGACGCGGTGCTCGAGGAGCTCCGGGGCTACGACGCCATTCTCCTCGGAGCCGTCGGCCCCCCGGTCGGCGATACCTCGGTCCCGCCCGGGACGCTCGAACGGGGGCTCCTTCTCAGATTGCGGTTCGCACTCGACCTCTACGTCAATCTCCGTCCGTTCACGGGCGTCCCGGGTTCGATCGCCGAAGGGGCCGACTTCGTCGTCATCCGTGAGAACACGGAGGGCACGTACGCGGGCGAGGGCGGGTTCCTCCGCAAGGGGACGGCGGCCGAGGTGGCGACCCAGGGCTCGGTGAACACCCGCATGGGCGTCGAGCGTTGCGTGCGCTTCGCCTTCGAGCTGGCCGCCCAGCGCCCGAATAGGCATCTGACGCTCGTGCACAAGACGAACGTGCTGACCTTCGCCGGCGATCTGTGGAATCGCACGGTGACCGAGGTGGCGCGTGAGTTTCCTGAGATCACGTGGGACTACAACCACGTCGACGCCGCCTGCATCTACCTGGTGGAGCAACCCGGTCGCTACGACGTCATCGTCACGGACAACCTCTTCGGGGACATTCTGACGGACCTGGCCGGTGCGGTCAGTGGAGGGATCGGCTTTGCCGCGTCCGCCAATCTCAACCCGGCGCGCACCGGGCCGTCGCTCTTCGAACCGGTGCACGGTGCGGCGCACGACATCGCCGGCAAGGGGATTGCCAACCCGTTGGCGGCCATCCACTCCGCCGCCCTCATGCTCGAGCATCTCGGCGAACGCGATGCGGCTCACCGCATTCTCAAAGCGCTGTCCGAGCAATCCAACTCCATGTCCACCACATCAACCGCACAACTGTCCACGACGGCCGTGGGCGACGCCATTGCAGAAAGGCTTTGAGGATGCCCATTACCCCGACCGAGAAGATCTGGATGGACGGCGAGCTCGTCGACTGGGCCGAGGCCAAGGTGCACGTCCTCACGCACACCATGCACTACGGCTCGGGGGTGTTCGAGGGGATCCGGGCCTACCCGACCTCGAGCGGGGTCGCCGTGTTCCGTCTGGGCGACCACATTCGAAGGCTCTTCGCTTCGGCCAAGGTCTTCATGATCGACATCCCGTACACGGTCGACGACATCATCGAGGCGACCCGCGAGGTGGTCAGGGTCAACGGGCTCACCGACGGCTGCTACCTACGCCCGCTGGTCTACCTCGGCTACGGGGAGATGGGGCTGAACCCGTTGCCATGCCCGACGAATGTGTCGATCGCGGCGTGGCCCTGGGGTACCTACCTGGGCGACGACGGCGTGGCCAACGGTGTGACGTGCAAAATAAGCTCGTGGCGGCGCCACGATCCCAACGCTGTCCCCACGGCGGCCAAGGGGACGGGGATGTACGTGAACTCCTCGCTGGCCAAAGTCGAAGCGATCAAAGCCGGATACGACGAGGCCATCCTCCTCGCCCCTAACGGCACGGTCAGCGAGTGCACGGGCGAGAACATCTTCATCGTGCGCGACGGCGTCCTCTTGACTCCGCCGACGTCGGACGCCGGCGCACTTGACGGCATCACGCAGAGCTCGGTCGAGACGATCGCGGCCGACCTCGGTTTCGAGGTGCGTCACGAGCAGATCATCCGCACCGACCTCTACCTGGCGGACGAGGCGTTCCTCACCGGGACGGCGGCCGAGGTCGTGCCGATCCGCGCCGTGGACGACCGCCTGGTCGGCACGGGGAAGCCCGGACCGATCACGCTCGAAGTGCAGCAGACCTACTTCGCCGCCGTGCGGGGCGAGGTCGATCGCTACAAGAACTGGCTGGATCATGTCGACTGACCGCCATAGCCACGGCCCCGGCGCGGCCCATAGCCACGGCCCCGGCGAGTCCCACGGACACTCGCACCTGGCGCACGATTACGAGATACCTGCCCTGCCGGAGTCGGTCGACATCTTCGACACGATCCTGCGCGATGGGAGCCAGCAAGAAGGCCTCTCCCTCACCGTGGCCGACAAGCTCCGGGTGGCCGAGCAGCTGGACCATCTAGGGGTCACGTTCATCGAGGGTGGTTGGCCCGGTGCCAACCCGAAGGACATCGAGTTCTTCGCCCGGGCGCGCCAGGAGCTGAAACTCTCCACGGCCACCCTGGTGGCATTCGGATCGACCCGGCGGGCCGGGGTGCGGCCGGAGGATGACGCTGTCCTGGCCAACCTCATCGACGCGGGTGCACCAGTGGCCTGCATTGTGGCCAAGACCTGGGACCGCCACGTCGTCGAGGCCCTGCGTACCTCCCTCGACGAGGCCGTGGACATGGTGCGCGACTCGGTGCGCTACCTCGTCGCCCACGACCTGCGCGTGTTCCTCGACGCCGAGCACTTCTTCGACGGCTACCGGAACAACCCGGATTTCGCGCTCTCCGTGCTGGCGGCGGCTGAGGAGGAGGGAGCCGAGGCCCTCGTGCTCTGCGACACCAACGGCGGGACGTTGCCCGACGTGGTGGGGCGGGCCGTGGCTGAAGTGCGGGCACGCACCAGCGCCCAACTGGGCATCCACTGCCACAACGATGCCGGGTGTGCGGTTGCCAATTCGCTGGTGGCCGTCCAGGCCGGTGTAACCCAGGTGCAAGGGTGCATCAATGGCTACGGGGAACGGGCCGGCAACACCGACCTGTCTGCTGCGATCCCCAATCTCTCGCTCAAGCTGCACATTCGGACGATTCCCACTGACCGGCTCGAGCGGCTCACGCCGGTGTCCCATCACATTGCTGAGCTGGTGAACATCGCGCCGAATCCCCAGCAGGCCTATGTGGGCAACTCAGTGTTCGCCCACAAGGGTGGTCTCCACGCCAGTGCAGTGGCGCGCAGCGCGGACCTCTACGAGCACGTCGTCCCGAGCTCGGTCGGGAACGGCACCCGCGTCGTGGTCTCGGAAATGGCCGGTCGCTCGACCTTGGCCATGAAGGCGGCCGAGCTCGGCCTCGAACTCGACGGCGAGGTGCTCGGTCGTGTGCTCGACGAGCTCAAGCGGCTGGAGCACGAGGGCTTTCACTTCGAGGTGGCCGATGGCTCGCTCGAGTTGTTGCTGCGACGGGCCACCGGTTGGACCTCGGACTTCTTCACCGTGGAGTCCTTCCGGGTCATCACCGACCATGGCGAGAACGCGGAAGGGACCACCAGCGCCCCATTCGGTGTGACGACCGAGGCCACGGTGAAGGTGCATGTGGGTGGCGAGCGCATCGTGGCCACGGCTGAGGGGAACGGGCCGGTCAACGCGCTCGACGCAGCGCTGCGGGGTGCCATCGGGCCAAAATTCCCGGTGCTCTCCACCATCCATCTGACGGACTACCGCGTGCGGGTGCTCGATACGGGCAAGGGCACCGGCGCGGTCACCCGCGTGCTGGTGGACACCACTGACGGAGAGAGTGTCTGGACCACGATCGGTGTGTCCGAGAACATCATCGAGGCCAGTTGGCAGGCGCTCTACGACTCGGTTGTCTTCGGGCTCGTTCACGGGGCCTGACCCGGACTAGCCTGCCCGCCTGTGACCCAGCCGACCTTTGTCCCCATCACCGAGGCGGACCAGGTGCGCCCAGCGCGCCATCTCCACGTGCCGGAGGCCTGGACGACCAGCCGCCCCGCTGAGCTCAGGACGCCCACCGCGCTGAAGGGGCGAAGCGTGGGCACGCCGGGCCCCGACGCCGGATTCGCGCTGCGGCTGGCCCGACGCTTTGCCCACGACCTGACGCTCAGGGAAGGGGAGAACGAGCACGACGTCCTCCTGGGCTGCGCGCTCATTGCAGCCCGACGCGCCGCCCTCTACGGCCGGGCGCCCAGCATCTACGACGTACAGGTTGCCCTGGCGCTGTGGGGATTCCTGCGCGATGACGTTCCCGAGGAGCTGGTCGAGGGCCGCCGCCAGGCATTCTCGTCGGTGTCCCACGACTACGTGGCCCAGCGCCGCCTGGTCGACGCCGTACCCGAAGCGAGCCTCCGGCTCACCCCCGCCCAGGCCCAGGCCGGCTTCCAGGTGGTGCCCGCCGCCCAGCCGGCGGCCACCCAACCGGCGGCCACCGAGCCGGCGGCTACCGCCTGAAGAGCTCCCTCTTCGGGCTCTCCAGGCTGATTTCTGCGCCATGGAGGACGAGGGGTTGGCAGGACCGCCGGGAGTACCCGATCAGCTCTGCGAGAATGGCGGGGTGAAGAACTCGACCTTTGCCCTGACCGATGAGCAACGACAGTTCCGTGACACCATGCGCCAGTTCGCGGAGGAGCGGATCGCGCCCCACGCGGTCGAAGTCGACCGCGATGCCGTGTTTCCCTGGAAGTCGTTTGCCGCCTGCGTGGAGATGGAGCTTCCATCGTTAGGGATCCCCGAAGCCTATGGGGGTGCGGGGGCGGACATGGTGACGCAGGCCATCGTCACCGAGGAGCTCTCCCGGGTCTGCGCCTCCACCTCGCTCACCATCCTCATCTCCAAGCTCGGGATGCTGCCCGTAATGAACTGGGGCTCGGAGGACCTGAAGCGCCAGTATCTGCCTCGGGTGGCGTCCGGCGACATTCAGGCCAGTTACTGCCTGTCGGAGGCCGACGCGGGAAGCGACGTCGCCTCCATGCGGGCGCGTGCCGTGCGCGATGGCGATGATTACATCTTGACGGGCTCGAAGTACTGGATCACCAACGCCGGGATCTCCGACGTCTACATCGTCTTTGCCAAGACGGATCCGAACGCCGGGGGGCGCGGTATCTCGTGCTTCCTGGTGGAGCGGGACTGGGGTATCACCATCGCCAAGCACGAAGACAAGCTGGGCATGCGGGGCAGCCCGACCGGCGAGGTCGTCCTCGACGAGGTCCGTGTACCGGCGTCGCACCGAATTGGAGAAGAGGGTGAGGGCTTCACCATCGCCATGCACACGTTGGACCGCAGCCGTCCCACCATCGGCGCCCAGGCGGTCGGTATCGCCCAGGGTGCTATTGACTATTCGGCCTCCTACATGAAGCAACGTCACGCCTTCGGCGCTCCCATTGCCGACCTGCAGGGACTGCGCTTCATGCTGGCGGACATGGCGATGCGCAACGAGGCGGCCCGGGCTCTGGTGTACCGAGCCTGCGCCATGGTCGACGACGATCCGAGTGGCGAGCTGACACAGTTCGGAGCCATGGCCAAGGCCTTCGCCTCGGACACGTCGATGTCGGTCACGATCGACGCCGTCCAACTCCTGGGCGGCTACGGCTACACCAAGGACTTCCCGGTGGAGCGCTTCCTGCGCGATGCCAAGGTCACGCAGATCTACGAGGGAACCAACCAGGTGCAGCGGGTGGTCATTGCGCGGGAGCTGCTGAAGAAGGCCTGAGGAGGGCGGATCGCCAACTGCCCTTTCCCACGGATGAGGCATGCTTGTGGCCCGCTCCGCTGGTGAGGGAGTGGGATTTGAGCAGGATGATAAAGTAGAACAGGTTCTATATCTGGCCCCGTAGGGGCAACCGGCCGGTGCCGGAACGCGGAGGAGAAGGGACATCCATCATGGGGAAGCCGGTCATCGTCGAAGCGGTCCGCACGCCAATCGGGAAGCGCAATGGCTGGCTCTCGGGGCTACGAGCCGCCGACATCCTGGGCGCCGTGCAGGTCGAAGTGGTCAAGCGATCGGGGATCGACCCCTCTCTCGTCGAGCAGGTCGTCGGCGGCGTTGTCACCCAGGTCGGTGAGCAGGCGTTCAACGTGACCCGCACCGCGTGGTTGCTCAGCGGCCTGCCCTACGAGGCGGCGGCGACCACCATCGACTGCCAGTGCGGCTCCTCGCAGCAGTCCAATCACTTCGTCAACAACCTGGTCGCGGCCGGTGCGATCGACGTGGGAATCGCCTGCGGTGTCGAGGCCATGAGCCGGGTCCCGCTCGGGGCCAATTCCGGTTCCGGCGTCGGTCGTTCGATCCCGGCCGACCTGCCCTATGACATGCCGGACCAGTTCACGGCGGCGGAGAGGATCTCGGAGAAGTACGGGATATCCCGCGAGGACGTCGATTGGCTGGGCCTGGCCTCGCAGCAGAAGGCGGCGGTGGCGGTGGCCGAGGATCGATTCGCACGAGAGATCGTGTCCGTAGAAGCCCCGATCGTCGGTGAAGAGGGACCGCGGGGTGAGCACTCGGGTGAACGTCTCGTGGTCAGCAAGGACCAGGGGCCCCGAGAGACCACGGCCGAGGGGCTGGCCAAGCTCAAGCCGGTCCTTCCCGACGGGATGCATCATGCCGGGAACTCGTCGCAGATCTCGGACGGCGCCGCAGCCGTGTTGTGGATGTCAGAGGAGCGGGCCAAGGCGGAAGGGTTGCGACCCCGGGCCCGGGTGGTGGCCCAGGCGCTGGTCGGTTCGGATCCCTACTACCACCTCGACGGGCCGATTGCCGCGACGACCAAGGTTCTCGAGAAGGCCGGCATGACCATGGGCGACATCGATCTGTTCGAGGTCAACGAGGCTTTCGCCTCGGTCGTCATGAGCTGGGCCAAGGTCCACGGCGCGGACATGGACAAGGTGAACGTCAACGGAGGCGCCATCGCCCTGGGCCACCCGGTCGGAGCCACGGGCAGTCGCCTGATCACGACGATCCTGCACGAGCTGGAGCGTCGCGACGCCACGTACGGCCTGGTTTCCATGTGCTGCGGCGGCGCCTTGGCCACCGGCACCATCATCGAGCGGCTCTGATCATCAGCTCGTCGTCGGCACCGGGCGTTCATCGTGGAATCGACTGAGCATCTGACGTTCGCGCGCGAGGGCGCGACGGCCATCGTGACCATGAACCGGCCCGAGGCCAGGAATGCGCTCAGCTTGCCCATGCTCGTGGGCATGGCGGATGCGTGGGAAGAAATCGACGGCAACGACGAGATCAGGTGCGCCGTCCTCACCGGTGCCGGGGGCACGTTCTGCGCCGGGATGGATCTGAAAGCCATGGGCGGGGCGGGCGCCGAGAAGTACAAGCTCCGCCAGGAGGCCGATCCCGATCTGCACTGGAAGGCGTTGCTGCGCCATTACGACGTGAAGAAACCCCTCATTGCAGCTGTCGAGGGCTGGGCCGTCGCCGGGGGCACCGAAATTCTCCAAGCCACCGACATCCGGGTGGCCGGCGCCAGCGCGATCTTCGGCGTCTTCGAGGCCAAACGAGGCCTCTTCCCCCTTGGGGGATCCACCGTGCGACTGCGCCGTCAAATTCCCTTCACCGTGGCCATGGAGCTCCTGCTGACGGCTCGAGAGGTACGGGCAGAGGAGGCATTGCGCATCGGACTCATCGGCCACGTCGTGCCGGACGGGACCGCGCTCGACAAAGCGCTGGAGATCGCGCACGTCATCGGGCAAAACGGACCGTTGGCCGTGGAAGCGATCAAGCGCTCGGTGCGCGAGACGGAGGGGATGTCCGAAGTCGACGGCTTGGCCCGTGAGTTCGAAATCGGCTGGCCGATCTTCGCGTCGCTCGACGCAGCCGAAGGGCAGAAGGCATTCGCCGAGAAGAGACCGCCCAACTTCACCCGCCAGTGAGCCAACCGCCACCACCACCCCGCGATGAGGTCGCGAGTCGACATGACGATCCGACGTCGACCGGGGACGAACCACTCAACCGCCTGGCTGCGGCCATCCGGCGCATCAGCGCCGTCGCAGTGGGCCACCCGGTGCCTGAGCAGGAGATGGCCCGCGCGGCCGAGCAACTCGTCGACATCGCCGAGTCTTTGGAGGGCAGCGCGACCACCTCAAGGCGCGCCCGCACGCAGCCCAACCTGGCGGGTCATCCACAAGACTTCTTCCCCAGCAGTCCCATCATCGGATTTGCCAATCCGATCGCGCCCCCGGTCGAAGTGTGGTT
>OBLU010000741.1_pt1 | contig 30681 bp, 27 predicted proteins | sample 1518681 | NCBI WGS metagenome assembly OBLU01 (sample SAMEA3539304, study PRJEB22396) | soil metagenome | biome: tundra; feature: field; material: soil | place: USA | collected 2010-05 | depth 0.15 m
AGCCTGCCCTGAGCAAGCGAAGCGCGCCGAAGGGTCGCGTTCTTTGCGACCCCAATAATCGCGCGTTTGGCTCGCTTCCTCGTCAAACTGCACCACTACCCGTGCTCCGGCAAACTTCAGTTAGACTAAAACTCAGGACCTTATCCTTGGGGATGCAGTCGAACCCGACATTAGCGAGACGGCTAGTCCACACGAGCGCGCTGCCTTGCTTCGTCGTCCTCTGCCTGCTGTCACGTCAGGCCATAGCGCAAACTCACGCTGCGGCGGGAAGCGCTCCCCCTTCAACCGCTGCTGCTTCTCCCGAGCATGACCCGCTGGTCGACGCCGCCTTCGACCATTTCTACAACATGGATTACGACCGCTCGATCCAGGAGTTCGAAAAGGTGATGGATCGGCGGCCAAACGATCCTTCCGCTGTAAACCACCTCCTGACTACGATCCTGATGCGCGAGCTTTATCGGATGGGCGCGATGAATAGCGGCGAATATGCCAACGACAGCTTCGTCGGCGAGGCGCATCGCACCGCCGATCCCAAGGTGAAGGAGCGGATCAAACAATTAGTGGAACGCGCCGAGAGCCTCGAAGATCAGCAAATAAAAGACCAGGAACTCAAGGCGAATCCCAACCACGTGGATGCGCTGTATGCCCGCGGCGTCACCCGGGCGCAGTTCGCGCTGTATACCGCGCTGGTGGAGCGCGCCTGGTTTTCCTCCCTGCGCAACGCCGTGGGCGCGCGCCACGATCACGAACGTGTTCTGGAACTCGATCCCCAGTACGTGGATGCGAAGCTGGTCGTGGGAACGCACAACTACGTGATGGGCAGCCTGCCCTGGAGCGTGAAGGTCGCCGTGGCCCTGGTGGGGCTGAGCGGCTCGAAAGAAAAAGGGCTCCAATACCTGCACGAGGTAGCCGACAGCGGGGGAGAGAACAGCGTTGACGCTAAAGTGGTGCTGAGCTTGTTCCTGCGCCGCGAGCACCGCTACGACGAAGCGCGCCCCATCATGCACGATCTGGCGGCGCGCTATCCGAGGAATTATCTATTCCCGCTGGAAGAGGCCAATCTTCTGCGCGCCAGCGGCCACCCGCCGGAGGCTGCGGCGGCCTATCGCAAAGTATGGCAAAACGGCCGGGAAGGGAAGTACGGCAACCTGCATTACGAGCTAGCGGCGTGGGGCTTGGGCGAATTACTGCGCAGCCAGAAAGATTATGCCGGAGCCGCAGCCGCGTATGAACTGGTGGGGGAAGGTCCGGACCCGGATCCCGAGACGCTGCAGAAAGCCAACCTCGCCGCCGGCGAAATGTACGACCTGCTGCAGAGGCGCGATTTGGCCGTGAAGAAATATCAGACCGTCCTGGCCGAAAACGCCAGCACCCCTCCTGCGGAAAAAGCCCGTGCGCACATCAGGGAAGCGTATCGGGAGTGAGGGGGCGCGCGGTCAGGCTGCATGCACGACCTGCAGCCCAAGCACTTTCTCGAAGGGATCGAAATCGTGGTCTCGGTGCAGCAGTTCGTGCCTGGCCTGCAGACAGAAAGTGGCAATCAGGCAATCGATGGTCTTGCGAATGGTGTAACCGCGCTCCCGCAAGTCGCGGTAGTTCGACGCAGCGGCGATGGCCAGGCCGCTACCGCCGGTTTGAAAAACTTGGAACTTCAAGAGCTCGGCCCGGACACGCGCGAACGCGTTCTGGTCTCGAATACCTTGCAATACCTCGCAGAGGATGAGATCTGTCAGCCCGAGCCGCTGCCGTTGCAGTTCGCGATCCATCCAGCGTGTTTCCGGGTTTTCGACGCCGCGCAGATAATCGATCCACACGGTCGTGTCAATAATCACCACATCCCGAGCTACTCCCGAGCCCGCGCCTGGCGTGACTGGTTAAGGTCGCCCTCCCAGTCTACTTTTCCCCGGAGCCTCCGGATCGAGCCTTGAGCGTGCGTCTCCGCCAGCAACCGCAGCCCGGCTTCCACGGCGGCCTTCTTGGTGGGGGCGCCACTGCGCCGCATTGCCTGGCGCATCAAGTGGTCATCGATTTCAATGTTTGTGCGCACGCATGAATCTCCTATGTGTAAGTATTGCATATTTGTGTGTATCAAACAAGCGAGCGGAGGAAACGGCATTTCTTGGGTGGGGCCGTATCGCCATGGAACTTTCGGGCTACAATTACGTATTGTCTTGTAGAGAGATCACCTTCGAGAGGGCACAACCATGTACTGCAACTATTGCGGCAAAGTGATTCAGGACGACGCGGCGGTTTGTGCCTATTGCGGCATTCGCGTGGGCGCGTCGGTAGCCCGCAAGCGGCTGGTGCGGCCTCGGCAGGGGCGCAAGATCGCAGGGGTCTGCCTCGGTTGCGCCGAGTACTTTGACATCGACGTGACCCTGGTCCGGCTGATGTGGCTGATTGGGTCACTCATGACGGGCATTGGCTTGATCGCGTATCCCATCGCCTGGATCGTGATGCCGGAAGAGCCGCTGCTGCTGACGGCGCCCGTGGGCGCGCAGCGCGTGACGAATCCGTAGCGGGCATGGTTGGTCACCAAGTAAAAAGCGGCGACGCGGAGATCGTCTACCGCGTGCTGGGCGAAGGCTCTCCTGTAGTTCTCCTGCATCCTTTTCCTGCGAGTCATGAATTTTGGCTGCCTGTGGCGCAGGCTCTGGCGACGCGCTACCGCGTCATTCTCCCCGATCTGCGCGGGCACGGAGATTCCGGCGTGGGCGACGGTCCGGCCACAATGGACAAGCACGCCAGCGATATCGTCCGAGTGATGGACGATGCCGACGTTGGCCGTGCTCCGCTGGTTGGAGTTTCCATTGGCGGATATGCGCTGTTCGAATTCTGGCGAAGGCATCGTGGTCGCGTCGCCGCGCTCGGTCTTTGCAATACGAAGGCGCCTGCCGACTCCGCCGAAGCCCGCGCCGGACGCTTGCAGGCCGCAAACGACGTACTCGAACGTGGCACCGAACCGTTTTTCCAGAGCATGATCCCACGGCTGCTGGGTAAGACCACGCGGGAAACGCGGCCTGACTTGGCCGACGGCGCGCTGCGCATGATGCGGAAAATGTCTCCCGAAGATGTAGCGCAAGTGCAGCGCGGCATGGCCGAGCGTCCGGACTCGATGGATACATTGAAAACGATCAATGTACCCACGCTGCTCGTGACCGGAGACGAAGACATCCTGACCGGCGTGAACGAAGCCGAACTGATGCGCCAGTACATCTCTGGCAGCCAGTTGCGCGTGATTCCGAAAGCTGGCCATTACTCGCCGTGGGAGCAGCCGGGGGAAGCAGGCAAGCTACTGCGACAATTTCTGGAAGGAATTTCGTGAAGGGACAAGGCGTTGCGCGAGCCCGTGCTACAATTTTCCCGCTATGATTGATACGGTTTTGGTTGCGGATAAAACTGTGGTTAGCGCCAAGGGAGACGGGCCTACCGTAGACTTGAGCGGTGCGGCTGGCCGTGTGTTCTTGGTGACGCTGGAGATTACCAGAATCATCGAGCAGGAGTCGCTCGATGTCAGCATCCAGGGGTCTGGCGATGGCGCGGCGTGGGGTGCGAAGCCGGTGGCCGAGTTTCCGCAGAAATTTTATAGCGGGCAGTCTCCGATGCTGCTCGATCTGACAGCTCATCCCGATGTGAAGTTTGTGCGTGCGCACTGGGAAGTGGCGCGCTGGGGACGCGGCGTAGAAACGCCGATGTTCGAATTCGGCGTGAGACTGAAAGAGATTCCGACGCAGATCCTGCGCGAAGCCGCGGCTGAGGCCAAGGCGCTGGCTTGAGATTGTTGATTGCTGATTTCTGATTGTTGCTTGAAGCCCCCAGACTGCCAGCGGCCGCGCCGTAGCGCAGGCGGTTTTCAATCAACAATCAGCAATTGTCAATCAGCAATCGACAATACACATTCCCCACACGCAGCGTTATCCCTTCTCCTTCCGTTATATTGATCTCAGGATGAAAAGCGAGTCCCAGGTGATCGTGCGTCCCGCGCGCAACGTGCGGGGCAGCGTAAGTCTTCCCGGCGACAAATCCATTTCGCACCGCTACGCCATGCTGGCGGCGCTCGCTGATGGTCCGTCGCGCCTCGGAAACTACTCGACCGGCGCGGACTGCGCCAGCACGCTCGGCTGCCTGCGCTCACTCGGAGTGAAGTGGGAGCGCAGGGATGGTACTGACAACGTGATCGAAGTGCAAGGAAGCGGGCTATCGTTGGCCGCCCCGAGCCAGCCGCTGGATTGCGGGAATTCAGGTTCAACCATCCGCATGTTGAGCGGCATCGTGGCGGGGCAGAAATTCGCGAGCGAAATGGCGGGCGATGAATCGCTCTCGCGCCGCCCCATGGAGCGCGTGATCACGCCGCTTACAGCCATGGGCGCGCAAATCACATCGCAAAACGGCCGCCCGCCGCTGCACATTACTGGTGCTGACCTCAAAGGCATCCACTACCAGATGCCGGTAGCCAGCGCGCAGGTGAAGACTTGCCTGCTGTTTGCCGGCCTGCTGGCCGACGGCGAAACGCGCATTGAGGAACCGCTGCGGACGCGGGATCACGGGGAAGTGGCCCTCCGGGCTTTTGGCGCACATCTCGAGCGCAAAGGAAACGAGGTGCGGATTCGCGGTGGCCAGCATTTGAGCGGAATCGAGGCACGAGTTCCCGGCGATCTTTCCAGTGCCGCGTTCTTTCTCTGCGCGGCCGCTCTTTTTCCCAACTCGCAATTGACCATCACCAATTTGCTGATGAATCCGACGCGGGCGCGGCTGTTCGATGTCCTCATGCAGATGGGACTGCGCATTTCCGTAACTCAACTTGACGAAGTCCATGGCGAGTTGACGGGCACGCTGCAGGTCGAGGGCGGACGGCTGAAAGGCGCGACCATCGCCGGAGCCGATACCGCGGCGCTGATTGACGAGATTCCCGTGCTGGCCGCGATTGCTCCTTACACGGAGCAGGGAATCGAGGTCCGCGATGCGAAGGAGTTGCGGGTGAAGGAGTCAGACCGCATCGCATCCATCGCCACTAACCTTCGCGCCATGGGCGCACATCTGGAGGAACGCGAAGACGGCCTGAAGATCCCTGGCGGACAGTCGCTTCGCGGCGCCGAACTCGAATCTTTCGGCGATCACCGCATCGCCATGGCCTTCAGCATCGCGGCTCTGCGGGCCGAGGGAGAGACCTTGATTCGCGGCAGTGCGTGTGCAGCGATCTCCTATCCGGTGTTCTTTTCCACGCTGGAAGGCCTAGTCGATTGCTGATTACCCTCCCTATTTCGTTCGCGCGGCACATTATTGAGTCCACAGCAGATGCTCGGGTTACTTCTGTTCGATGACCGATGTGATCTAACCCGGCCGCGCCAAATCAGAAACAATTCATGTTGAGAGGGTGTCGTTTGCTGGAGCATGTAGTCGGCTCCGGCGGGACATCTGAGTAGTTCCATACTCACTGGGGGGATTCCATGGGTTACAAATCGATCGTGCTGGCATCGATTTTGTTGGCCGCGACGGCCTATGCCAAGGAACCGAAGGCCTATCAGAGTGGCAAATTGTTGCAGATGGATTCGGTGAATTGCGGTGTGGATGAGAAAGACGGGAAGAGTTTCGCCGGCGAAATGATTGGAACCGACTCGGGTCGCAAGAAGACACAGGAACTCCTTTGCCAGGAGTACCTGCTTCAGACCGACAAGATGATCTATCGAATCCGGCCCAAGGACGCGAAGCATCCTGTGCTTTTGCCGGTGGGCGAGCGGGCGCAATTCCGCCTCGATAAAGACAAGATGCTGCTGCGAGTGGAAGATCTCGACAGCAAGGAACGCGAGTACATCGTAGTGTCGATGACGCCGCGTGGCGACAGCGCCGCCGCCGCCGGCCCGGCTCGGCTGAACCACCTGCAGTGAACTTGGGTTTGCCGACACAAAATCGTTTCCAGCCATTGCAATGGATCTGTTCGCTGGTGGCCTCGCCGAAGGCCGCCAGTTCCGTTTTGGCCGGTGCCGCCCATCGCGGAAATGGATATTACCGATCCTGGTCGTTTATCGATTGACCTGGATACGGGTGTGGTAAAGTAATCCCGCCTACGAATTGGCCGGGCCGTGGGGGCCCGGGCCGCCAATTCACTCGCCACCTCGAAGTCCCAGAAGGGAGCTTGCCATGTCCACCCTCCGTGACCTTGTGAAGGACCGCAAAGTTTACTCCATCGATGCTGGCCGCACCGTGCAGGAGGCGGCGCGCTTCATGATGGAACACAACATCGGCGCCCTGCCCGTGCTCCGCAACGGAGAGTTGGCCGGAATCTTTTCCGAGCGCGACATCATGAACCGCGTGGTAGCTGTGGGCCGCACGCCCGGGCACACGGCCGTGTCCGAAGTGATGACCGCCAATCCGCGCGCTGTTGATTTGGACGAGAGCATTGAAGAGTGTCTCTTCATCATGCACGAGTTCGGCTTCCGGCACCTGCCCATCGTGGACGGAAAGGAATTGAAGGGGCTGGTCTCGCTGCGCGACGTTGTCATGCATCAGGCCGCCGAACTGGAGCGCCAAAACCGGCGTGCCGCGTCTTAAGGGCGGGCTTCGGCTTTCGGGCTTCGGCCTGGTCGAGTTTGCCGCAGTGTTGTTTGTCTCTTTCTTTGGTTTCCTAAACGGCAGGGTCCAGTGTTCGCTTCCACTTCAGTGTGCGACACCAGGCCGAAGCCCGAGAGCCGCAGCCCGTGTCACTGCCGTTTCTGCAGCAGCAGTTCCCCTGGCTCGGGCGGTAGCTTGAAAGGAAATTCGAAGATCTTGCCGTCCAGCGGCAGGCGCAAGACGAATTCCTCTTGAGCCTTCCATCCTCCCAGCCACTTGTTCTTGGTGCTGAAGAAAACCCACCCGCTCACTTCTGGATTCGCGCGGTCCAGATGTGCCGTGCGCAGGCTGTTCCGGCTGAGGAACTCGATGAGTTCATTGACCGATTTCTGGTAGTCCTGCAGACGCGTTTCGCGAGCCTGCTTCTTTTCGGGATGCTTCGCGACTTCGCGCCTGGTCTCATCGTCAAGCGCATCCGCATCAGCCTGAATCTTCTGAGCGTAACCGTCCGGGTCGAGCGAAGTCTGCACGACCTTGAAGTGCTTCATGAACTGCAGTGTGATTCCGTCCGGGCTCGTGTCCAGGCTGCCCGCTCCGCGGTAGCGAATGGTCAGCAGAACTCCGAAGATGGGCTCGATGCGATGGCGGATAATCTGCACCTCGCGCGCGTCCACCGCCAGCACGACGCCCACATCTCCCGACCACAGCCCATAGTGATACTTGCCGTCGTCACCCCGAGAAAAGGTGCATCCCGGCTGGTCTTCGCTCCAGTGCACGGTGAGCGGCTGGGGCGTGTTCTTATCTTTGTCTTTGTCTTGGTCTTTGCCCGGCGCTGCCACCACGGGCGAGGCCAAGACTGACCCGACAGAGATCAGCGGGACAAAGATCAGCGGGACAAAGATCAGCGAGACAAAGATCAGCGAGGCAAAGACCGATGCACAACCAACCACGACAGCCCACACGAACCGCAGTGCGAGACGACGCCATGCAGAATTCCGGAGCCGCCACATGATTCGAGGGCCTGTCTCATTTCACCGTCAGCGTGACGGTCGTCGCAGTAGTGTTACTGGGCGCCGCGCCGTTTACGTCCGCACCCGCCAGAGTGAACGTGTAGGTATTGCTCGGAGTGTTGCCATTACTGCCTAAACTCCTGGCCGCATTGCAGGCCGGCAGCAGGAGTAAACCGCTGGCAACCGCCATGAGCAGGAGAGCACCCAGCGGGTTTTTCCTGCGGGCGCCGGTTGCGCCTACTCCCACCATCACCAGCCCGGGGAGCGCCAGCCACAGAGCATAGAAGAATCGCCGGTTCCACAGCCTGGTTGTAGGCGCAGGTCCGGTGGTGGTCAAGGTCAGGACGGAGGTTGGTGGAATGCTGCTGTTCGTTACCGTCACGGTCGCAGGATTGAACGAGCACACCGGCGCCAGCTCCACGGTCTGCGAAACCGAGAGGCAGGAAAGCGTGACCTGTCCGGCATAGCTGCCGATCGGTGTCACCGTCACCGTCGTGGTTGCCGCACTTCCCGCAGCTACGGGGTTCGGGACCGCGGTGGTTGGCGACACCGATAGGGTGTAATTTTCGGTTAGATCCACTACGTTCAGGGCCAGGGTGGCGGTGTGCGTGAGCGAGCCGCTGGTACCAGTCACGGTAATGGTATATAGCCCCGCCGGAGTGGCCCCCGTGAGTGAGGCGGCCCCCGAGGTCGTGATCGTCAGAGCGGGAAGGGCATTAGGGGTCGCGGAGTCGGGGCTCACCGCACACTGCGGCAGATTGTCGGTGATCTGGTTTGACGTCACCGCACAGCTCAACGAGACCGGACTGTCGAAGGTCCCGATTGCCGCGAGGACGATGGTCGCAATCGAAGACCCCCCGGGATCCACTTTCGGGGGATGGAGCGGCTCGGGGGTAAGGCTAAAATCATCCTGTCCGTTAGCCAGGGACACGGACGCTGCGGAAAGCACCGACAGCAACGAAGCGAAGACGATGGCGCGTACGACCTGCCTGGGATTCACCATGAGTGGATGGGAACTCACTACCTTCGATTCCTCCAACGGCGCAAAAGCTGCCCGAGCCGGCGCGAAAGGAAGCCACCTGCTAATCAGCCGCAAGAAGTGATGTATGCGACTGACCTCTGGCAGAATACGCCAGACAGAATCTTAGACTAGAGTCGTGCATCGTGCCAAACCGATGAGAGTGGCCAGAAAGAATCAGGGCCGCCTCCGGGGAGAGGCGGCCGCAGTTTTTGAGTCTGGGGTTTTAGTTCACGATCAGGGTCAGAGAGGGAGAGGTGCCGGTCTGGGTTGCTCCGCTCGCCGTGCCCGAGACAGTAATGGTGTAGGTTCCGGCAGGCGTGCCCGGGCTCCCGTGGCCTCCTCCTCCTCCGCTACTACCGCCGCAGGCCGGCATCAGGATGAGGCCGCTCAAGAGCAGACCGAGGAGCAAGCAACCAAACAACTTCTTCCGGCGCGAACCGGCCGAGCCGAAGCCCAAGCCCAGCAGTGCCATTCCGCCGACCGGCAGGAACATCGCGTAGAACAGGCCAGACGAGCGGCCGTTCGCAGGATGCCGCAGAAGCGCGGTGGCGGGCGTGGTGCTCACGGTGAGCGTCGCGGGGGCAGCGGCGGTGGCCGACGCCGCGCCGCATGTGGGCGCCAGCGCTGGCGCTGGCGAAACTGCACACGTAATGGTTACGCTACCGCTAAAGCCAGTCGCTGACGTCACCGTCACGGTGGAAGTGGACGATCCTCCGGGACTGACCGAGGTCGGCGAAAGTGCTGTAGCCGCGAGCGAGAAGGTCTGGGCGGCGCTCGACTGCGTATATTTGACCACGAAGGCATCGGTGAGGCCGCCGTTGGCGTTACCGCCTGTGTAGGGAGGGGTCCCGTGCGTCGGGAAATCCGTGGAGACGGTATTTCCTGTCACATAGATGTTGGCGCCGGCGCTGTCCACGGCAATCGCTCCGAAACTGCCACCGACGTCCTCATCCAGTGAACCGCCCAGGTAGGTGGAAAAGGCGAGCGCCGAACCCGTTGAGTTGATCTCGCTCACGAATGCGTCAATCCCGCCTTTAAGAGCAGACTGGGTCGCGCCCATCGTCGGAAAGTTGGGCGAATTGGTTTGGCCCGTCACGTAAGCGTTATTGCTTCCGTCTACTGCGATGCTCGCGCCGAAGTCGGCCTGGCTGCCGCCAAGGTACGTCGAATACACAAGAGGGGCAGTTCCGGTCGGGTTCAATTTAGTAACGAATGCGTTGGAAGCGCCGCCACCGAAAGCGCCCTGGCCCGGCAACGGCGACTGTAACGGAAAGTTCGCCGATTCTGTCAGCCCGGTTATGTAAGCGTTGCCCAAGGAGTCCACCGCGATGCCGTTGCCCACGTCATTGCCGCTGCCGCCCAGGAACGTCGAATAAACGTAGCCAGTTCCGGCCGCGTTGATGACGGTCACGAATGCGTCGGAAAGACCGCCATTCGTAATCTGGAACGCCCCCGTCGTTGTGTGGAGGCCGGCACCCGAAGCCGTACCGGTTACATATACGTTATCGGACGGATCCAGAGCCACTGCATTGACGGAGTCGCTAGTGGCCCCGCCCAGGCCCAGGTATGTGGAAAACACCAGGGCGTTGCCGGAAGGGTTCAACTTCGTGACGAATCCGTTGTGCGTTCCACCCGGGTATGTCTGAAGTGGATTCTTGGTGGGGAAATCGGTGGAGGAAGTGAGGCCCCCAGCATAAGCGTTTCCGGAATTATCCAAGGCGATGCCAAACGCAACATCGTTAACTGTGCCACCCAGATAGGTGCAGTAGGTGAGCGTACTGCCGGTCGGGTCGAGCTCAAACACAAAAGCATTGCTAGCAGCTCCTGATCCGAGTGCGGTCTGAAACGCCCCGGCGGTCTTGGGAAAGTCAATTGACGATGTGCCGCCGGCGACAAACGCAACGCCGGAAGCCTGGTCTACAGCGATGGCATTTCCGCTATCGTTGAGGCTGCCGCCAACGTAAGTGGAGTAGACCAAGCCTGACCCATCCGGCTTGATCTTTGTGACAAAGACATCAGTACCGCCAGCAAGACTGTTGGACGCACCGGGGAAATTCGTGGACGCTGTCTCTCCCGTCACATAAGCATTGCCGCTGCTATCGAAGGCGATTCCAAAGCCTTTATCATCGGCCGTGCCACCCAGGTAAGTCGAATATGCGTAGCTGACTGACGGATCGATCACCAACTCGCGGCTGCGATCATAGTTGCCTAACGCGAAGCTGACTTGATTGCCGGCTTTCAGGACAAACCGGGCATCTACAGCCTGCCGCGCACCATTCTGTTCCTGGTAGGCCACCGGCTTGCGCAGCAAAACGTCGCCCGCGGCGGAAGAGATTACCAGGTTGCCGGAGTCATCGGTCTTGATCCCCTGCGCGCCGGTGAAATGAAAACCGATGGGCGCGGGATTAGCCCCCGGAGCCACCACGAAGTCGAACTCCAGTTGGCGCTGCGCCCCGTGGAAGGCCATATTCACGCCGGGATAAACGTCCTGGTAAGAGACGCGGGCGTAGTGGGGGACATCCGCGCGCCATTTGCTCGGGTCGTTGCCCAGGAAGTAATTGCTCTTTCCCGGCAATTGACCGCTGGCCGAAACCTTCGCCAGCGAATTCCCGCCTGCGAGTTGCATGCGCACCACGGCGGCCGAGTCCTTTTGAGCATTGCGCTGCCCCGGAATACTCTTGGCGCGCAATTCCGGCGCGCGGCGAACGGTGGACGGTTCGCTCTCGGCAGATCGGGAGTAAAGCGAGAAGACGGCATCGTTCGCCGTCAGGAACAGAGTGTATCCGTTCCCCCGCGCCATGTACTTGACCTGGGCGTCGGTTTGACCCTGATTCTGTTCAAAGGCCAGGGGAAGAGCGGCGTAGCTGGCCTGAATTCGACTTCGCGCGGCCGGAGTGACGGCTCCCGGCTGTGACGCGGAGGAGGAGGCCGAGGCCGCTCCTGCGGCACTACGATGCCTGGCCGGCGAAAGAACAAGCAATGCGGTGGCAATGATGGCTAGTACCGGGACGATGCAGAAAGCACAGACCCATCCTCTAGAGGCAGTTGGTTTCGACAAGACGATCCTCCTGTGATAACACGGTGAAACCCTAGTCGGGGAAAAAACACTCGGCGGGAGTCCTTTGTCTGGCATCATTTCCCACCCCTCCACCAAGCGCCAGTAAGTGTGAAACTTTCTGCAGCTTATTCGCGAGTATGGCGCTCCAAGCCCAGGTTGTCAACGGAGTCGGGATAGCAATTTAGGTACCACCCTGCTGGTTTCAAGGCTTCGGCCGGCGCTCTCGCAGGAATTACGGTGCCGTCACGATCACGCCACGCTAACGTATGGCCAGGCGCGCATCAACGCTTAGTGCGGTTTCTTCTTGAACAGCCCGGTCACGCCGCTCAACGGATTGTTCTGGCCGCTCTTGTCTCCGAGAGCGCCCTTCAGCAGGCTGCCCGCCATTCCTTTTACGTCGGGAACGAATTTTGGATCCGAAGTTGTTCCCTGGATGGAGAATGGAATGCCGTCCCCTTTCATTTTGAAATCGAGCGCGTTGCTGACGCTCACCGTCCCCGCTCCAGTGACCGTAGCCAGCGACGGGACGATTAAGTTGATGTTGTCCGCGCGCGTCCCGTCCGGAGCCACGCGAACGGCGGCGCTGAAGTTCTGAATCGTGGTATCTTTTCCTCCCGCACCCTTGCCCGCCAGCGCGGAGATGGCCGACAGTTTCGAGCCCAGGTTAAAGCCCGCCAGCGCTGAGTTCTCCAGCCGGATTGTGCCGGTCGTGACCAGCTTGTCCACCGGCCCGGCGATGGAGAAATTCATCGCCAGCGTGCCGCCTTTGAGCTGCGAGCCCGGCGGCAGGATCACCCCCACCGCGGGCAGCATCGCTTCCAGATCGTCCACCGGCATGCCCTGCCCGTCCAACTTCATGTTTACCGAAGTAGTGGTTCCGTGCGCGTCGTAGGTCCCCGAGAGATGCGCCACAGCCTTGCCCATGATTACTTCGCCCTGCGTCAAAGTTCCGGTCTGCTTTACCAGATTGTGGGTCACCGAATACTGCAGTTGTACCGCCTTTCCCGCTGGCGATCCCTTCTGCACCACCTGCAGTCTTTCGGTTTTGAGCGTGCCGCTGGTCTTTGCGTCATGACCGTCGGAGGCCGCGGTTCCGTCGAAATCCGCGATGCCAGCGATACCCGATGCGGGGTCGATGAATCCCGACGCTGCCAGATTCATCTGCTGCACCGTAACCTTGGCCTGCAGCGGCGTAAGCGCGGCATTGTTGGCATCGATCGGTCCGGCGCTGCCATCGAGTTTCAGACTGCCTCCCGCCGGCAGGCTGGCGGTCATCTTGAACGGGAAGGAGTTGGTGAGAGAGAAGTGGGTCACCTCGATGTTCACTTTGTCGTAGACCCGCGGCTTTTCCGAAGAGCCGGCGCGGCTCACGGTCAGCCGTCCGTCACTCACGTTCAGCTTGGCCACGGAAAGATTCGGATTGCTCGACGCTGGTTCGCCGGGCGCCGGCGCCGTTGTCTTGGCCGGCTCCGCCGAACTCTTATTGCCCAGCGTGGAAAAATTCCACTTCTCTCCGTTTCCCGAGCGCACCAGACTGATCTCCGGCTGGTTGAGCGTTAGCTCGGTCACGTTCAGCGACTTGGAAAAAATCAGCGGGATGAGCTCCACACCCACCTTCAGCGATTTGGCCTGCACGAAAGCGGTCTTGCTGAAGGTAGGATCGTCGGCGATCGAGATATTGTCCGCCGTCACACCGCCCGAAAGCAGAGAGAGGGAAAGGTTGCCCACCTTGACCGGCCGTCCCAGCGCATCGCTCAACTCTGACTCCAGCTTCGGCCGGAACGTGTTCGCGTCCACAAAGAAAGGCACAGCAATGACGATTACGATCAGAACGCCAACCATGATGGTCAGGATTTGTAGGCCGCGTTTCATGGATGATTCCCCCTGCCGGGTTTGCGAACTTGCGGTTCAGGTCTTGCGGGGGATCAGCTAAACGGGAAAGTGTATCACTGCTCGTCCTGCAGAAGTTCGGGCGCCGGTACGGTCCCGGTTTCTACTTGTTTCTCTCTCGCGGCCCGGCGTTCGTTGTCGATGCGGACCGAGGTCTCCAGCTCCTTCTTGCCTTCCTCTTTGCGGCCCATGTGAATCAGCACCTGTCCTCTTACGTAATGAATGTCGGTGCGGCCAGGATCGAGCTTCGCCGCGGAATCAATCGCGCCCAGCGCCTGCCGATACTTTTCTTCCCGCCGGTAAGCCTTGGCCAGCCCCACGTACGAATTCACCAGGCGCGGATCGCGCCGCAGCGCCTCGCGGTAGCTTTTCTCCGCGTCGCTGTCTTGTTGCATAAGCGAGTAGACGTCCCCGAGTTCGTCGTAGTTAAGCGCCAGATCGGGTTCTACGGCGGCATCTTTCAGAAACTCGTCCCGCGCATGCTCGTAATCCTGCTTTTTCAAATAAGTCAGACCCAGGTTGAAATGAACGAAAGTGAGCTTGGGATTTGCCTCGGCCGCAGCCTGGAAATCGGCCAGGGCCATATCGTACTGCTCGAGATTGAGATGCGCCTTGCCCATGAACAGATGGAACTCGGGTGAACCCTCGCCGGCCTTGATGAGTTGTGCCGTGGCCTTCTCATCCAGCTCCTTTCGGCCTGCCCGGTGAGCGGCGATCGAGAGCACATACAAGTAACTCAACTGCCCGGATTCCCGCGCCCAGAGCGGCTCCAGCGTGTTGGCCGCGTCCGCCCACCGCTCCGTGAAAAAATAGCAGAGCCCCAGCAAATGCCGGGGCTGCAGCGCGTCCGGTTGATCGGCCACTACCGATTCAAAAGCCGGAATAGCTTTCAGAAATTCATTCTGCCGGTAATAAGCGAGACCGATGTTCAGCCGGATTCCCGCCACCTGCGGCATCAGACGTTCCGCTTTGCGCAGCATCTCCAGAGCTTTTGTCCATTGCCTGCGGCGCATGTAGACCACGCCCAGATTCGCGTAGGCTCCGCCCACCTGCGGATTCGCCGCCAGCACCTGCCGGAAGGCGCGCTCCGCTTGGTCCAGCCGCCCCTGGTTCAGCGCATCCTGCCCCGCCTGGAAAAGCTGAGCGATGTCCGCGGCCGCTTCAGATGAGGCGACAGGCGTCCCATTTCGAGGTTTGGCCGCCGTTCCCGGCGATGAACTTTGCGGCGGCATTGCCGCCGCCACGCCAGCCAGCAGCAGCCAGCCCACAATTCCCGATCGGATGTGCGCGCTTGACACTGGTCTCACTCTCTGCTGTAGTGTCCGCCAACCTCCGTATTGAATTCAAGCGGGAGGGATGGGCAGTTCAGGATATTCGTGGTGCGGCATTCCAAGGGCAACGCTTCGATGGTCACGATTCGCGATGTAGCGAAAGAGAGCGGGTTCTCTTCCACCACGGTGTCGATTGTTCTCAACGACGCTCCTCTGGCGCGCTATATCCCGGCAGTCACCAAGAAGCGCATCGAGCGTGCCGCGGAAAAGCTCGGCTATCGGCCCAATCAGTTTGCCCGTTCGCTGCGCAGCAAGCGCAGCCATACCGTCGGTGTCATGGTCTTCGACATGACCGATCCCTACTGCACTCTGGTTTTGCGTGGCATCGAAAACACGCTCTACCAGGCTTCTTACTTGCCTATTCTCACCGACGTGCACAACGAGCGCAGCCGCTTCGAGCGCTATCTCGAGATGCTGCTCGACCGCCGCATCGAGGGCCTGGTCGTCCTCGCCAACTGGCTCTTCCTCGATATTCACTTGCTCGCCGATCTGGAAAAAAGCAGCATCCCCACCGCTCTCATCGGCTGCGAACTCAAGGGGGACGCGATGAGTTCGGTCATCGTCGACAACGAAGTCGGTGGCTACGTCGCGCTCGAGCATCTGCACTCCCTCGGTCATCGCAAGATCGCGTTCATCCGCGGTCCCAAGACCTTGGCCGACAGTTCTCCCCGTTGGCGCGGCATCCGCAAATGCGCCAAAGCATGCGGCCTCGAACTCGATTCCCGCCTCATTGTCGACCTGCCCGAGTCGCGCGATCCGCTTTCCAGCTTTGAGGCGGGTCAGGAACTCACTGAGGACTTGATCAAGCAGAAACATCCGTTCACCGCAATTCTTGCCTTCGACGATGTGACCGCCTTCGGCGCCATCCGCGCCCTGGCCAAGGCCGGCCTGCGCGTGCCGGAACATTGCTCCGTAACCGGTTTCGATGATGTCGCCGCCTCGGCTCTCTACACCCCGCCGCTCACCACGGTGCGCCAGCCCATGGAAGCGATGGGCGCGGGCGCAGTCGGCATTGTCCTGGAAGGCATCAAGTCAGTGCTCGAAAAACGCGAGGTCGCCGCTCACCATCGCAAGGTCACCCCGGAATTGGTGGTGCGGGGATCCACCCGCAGTCTCCTGTAGGGGCCGGCGGCAACGCAGCAAAACACGATCTTGCACAAGTTCAAATCGTTCCCGGCGATGATGCCAGCGTTTTTTGTCTTGACATCGGATGCTCAACAAAAGCACCATAAAGCCGTATTCATACGTTTTAATAAACAATTGCGGGTCGTGGTTTCGGCGGCATTCGGCGGCATTCGCGCACGCCCAGGATACCGGCACGGTGCATGACAACACCGGAGCTAATGAATGTCGCGTTGCGACTTTGGGTTAGGAGGCTGTTTATGAATAGCAGAAATGCAATTGTCAAGACAGCGCGGAATTTTCTTTCTGTTTGTATTCTTTTCCTCTGCGCGGGTTCTGTCGCGCTTGCCCAGGCCGGCAGGGGCAGCATCAGCGGCCTGGTCTCCGATCCTTCGGGGGCGATCGTTCCAGGAGCCCAGGTAGTCCTGCTAAACAAAGCAACGGGAGTGACGCAGCACACCGTCACCAGCTCTGCGGGACTCTACACCTTCATCTCCCTCAACCCCGGCGTCTATCAGGTCACCGCCAGCCAGACGGGTTTCAAAAGCGTCGCCCAAGACAACGTCACGGTCACCGTCGACCAGGTCACCGAGGTCAACATCACCCTGCAAGTCGGCGCTATATCGGAGACGGTCACCGTCACCGAAGGGGTCGCACTGGTCGAGCCCAGCAATTCTACCGTCGGCTCGCTTATCCCGGCCGAGACGATCGACCGGGTCCCGTTGCTGTACCGCAACGTTTACGATCTCGTACAGTTGAGTGCGGGTGTTACTCCGGCCAATGGTTCGCCCAACTCGAGCGATTCGATGCAGTCGATTCAGAACATTTCGGCCGGGCGCCCGGGAGTCGACGTTTCCTCCGCCACGATCAACGGCGCGATCGTCGGCTCGGTCTACTACATGCTCGATGGTAGCCCCATCGGAATTGCGGAAAACAATTCCGCCGCCATCCTCCCGGCGATGAATATTCCCGAGGATGGTGTCGACGAGGTTCGCGTTGAAACGCAGAATACGCCGGCCTCGTACCAAAGCGGCGCGGCGGGTGTCATCAGCTTGGTCAGCAAGTCCGGCACGAATAAGTTTCACGGTGATGTTTTCGGCGTATTCCGGCCTAACGCCTTGTCCGCCAACGAATACTTCAACAAGCAAACTCAGCTGAGCAGCGGACTAAGCAACACGCCTCCTGATTTCTACCGTTACCAGGAGGGCGCCGCCATCGGCGGACCGATTAAGAAAGACAAGCTCTTCTTTTTCGCGGATTACGAGGATACGCAGCAGAAACAGTTCGAGGGAATCGACCTCTTTACCGTTCCCACCAGCGCCGAAAGGACCGGAGATTTTTCGGCCCTTCTGAATTATGTAGATCCTAACACCGGTCTGCCCGCTCCCATCGTGATCTACGACCCGACCCAGCCCGACATAGGAATCGCTCCCAACGGTACCCGGCAGCCGTTTCCTGGAAACAAAATCCTCAACCCGAATCCCATCGGTCTGCTGTATCTGTCGAAGATGCCAAAGTGCAACCTGCCCAACCCCACTACGTGTGACTCGGCAACCAGCGACGTCGTCAATAATTACGGTCTGCCCGGCCTGGACCCATTCAATGCGCACAGGTTCGACGTTCGAGTGGATTGGGCCAAGAGCGAGAGACAGCGCATCTTCACCCGCTTTTCCTATGACAAATTAATCTTCTCCACGGCCAACGTCTTCCCCAGTGGATGGGACCCCAACTATGCCCAGAACACGACCAACGGACGGAATGTTCTCATAGCTGACGACCTGACCCTGAATTCCTCCACCGTCCTGAACCTGCGTTATTCCTTTACGCGGCACCACGAGAATCAGGGCGTTCCATCGTACTCGAGCACCGACATCACCCAGCTGGGCTTTCCCTCCTCGCTGGCCTCGCAGGTGGTCTACAAACAGCTGCCCTTCATGCTCTTTGATGACGTTGGCGGAGGTGTCGGTGGCACCGCCAACTACAACAACTTCGTCTATGCCAGCGAGAATAGCGACGTCAATGCCACCATCACCAAAGTTAGGGGCAAGCACGAGATATCGGCTGGCTTCGAGTGGATGAAGCGCTACCTCAACGTCGGCCAGCCACCGGCGCCGGCGGGCGCGTACGGGTTCGACGTCAGTGCTACGGATCAGTCCGTCGCGAGTGTGGCCGGGGGCAGCGATTTCGCCTCTCTCCTTATCGGCATGGGAAGCCAGCCCGGCACCGAAAGCAATCAGGGTAATTACGCCAGTTTTACTAAAGACGTCTTCGCCGCCGAGTCCAATCCGTACTATGCGGCCTTTGTCGAGGATACGTACCACCCGTCCAAGACTCTGACGATCACCGCCGGCCTACGTTGGGACATTTTCGGCGGACGGAATGAGCGTTACAACCGCCAGGAATTCTTTAATCCCAACGTCAGCAACACCTTCAACGGCGTCTCCTACACCGGAGCGGAAATCTATGTCAACAGCAACAATCGGTCCCCGTTTACAACCAATTTGCACAACTTTGGACCTCGCCTGGGCTTCGCCTGGCAGCCCGTCGCCCACTTGGTCCTGCGCGGCGGCGGCGGCTTCTACTACGGTCCCAGCACCCACAACGTCGGTAGCGCTCTCCTGAACACCGATGGGTTCTCCTCCCAAACATTTTGGAGCTCGACCTGCTTCAACGGGGACAACAATACAGTCTTCAACTCCGATTCTGGCTCCTGTGCAGCTGGACAAGCGGATAACTTCACTGTCCCGTATTCGTTGAGCAACCCATTTCCCGATGGAGTTGTCCCAACCCTCACTAGCGGGCCGCCCGGTCTGGCCAACAACTTGGGGATTACCTTGAGTACCGTGCTGCGCTCGCAGCGCACACCCACCATTTATAACTTTAATTTCGCCGTAGAGTATGAGCTGCCGCACCAAATGGTTGTGACTGCCGGCTATGTCGGCAGCCGGGGACTTTTCCTGCCCTTTAGCAATGTCGATTTTAATCAGCTCGATCTGCGCACGATCGGGGCGCAGGGCGCTGCGCTGTGCATTACGAGTACACCGAGTTGCATGGTGCCCAACACTGGACCGGTGAGCCTTAACTCCAACTTCAGCGGACCTACGGTCCCCTTATGGGCGACTCTCCAGCAATTTCCACAGTTCGGAAATGGCAGCTACGGTGGGGGCAACGGCGTCCTTGTGAATGGCTACCCCGCTGGCGACTCCGAGTACAGCTCTCTGCAAACCAAAGTGCAAAAAAGGCTGACCAGCCACTTCACCACGCTCGCCACCTTTACTTGGGGAAAAATAATGACCGACGACGGGAATCCTCCTTTGGGCTTCGTAGGGACTCACAATGGCGCCGCTCAGGATTGGAGGAACCTCCGCTATGAACACTCGGTCAGCCCCCAGGATGTGAAGTATCAGTTCACCGGGGAGGTATCCTACGATCTGCCGGTTGGCAAGGGCCGGGCCGTGAATCTGAACGGTGTGGCCAACGGCATTGCTGGCGGGTGGACCGTAAATGCCATCGGCTACCTCAGCACGGGCGTTCCCATCGCCTCACCGACTTCGGGAGTAAGCCCGTCATACTTCAATCAGCGAGCCGACCTGACCTGCAATCCGGCAGCGGGCGCTCCGCATACCGTAGCTGCATGGTTCAACGACAACTGCTTCGCAATACCCGGAACCGAAGCAACCGGCAACCCACTCAACGCTAACCCGTTTATTCCGGGAACCGCCCCGGCCTATCTTGACCACGTTCGCACCAGGGGGGCACGCGACTTGGACCTCTCCATTTACAAGACGTTCGCTTTTAGGGAAACGAAAGCGCTCCGCTTCGATGTCTCCTCCTATAACATCTCCAACACGCCGCAATACGGATACCCAAATGTACCGAGCTTTACGGGTGCGACGCAGCAGGGCCTTCCTTTCGGACAGATCACCAACACGATCAATACCCCGCGTCAGTTCCAGTTCGGAGCGAGATTTACGTTCTGATCCGAGCCTCGAGAGAAATCCCGGCCCGAACGGCCGGGATTCTTGATTTCAAGTCGGGTCCCGAACCGCTCACCCGACCGGCACCTGTTGTGGTGTTGTCACCGCTTCCAGCGCGTGCTCCAGGTCCGCAATCAGATCGTCCGCATTCTCGATCCCTACGGAGAGCCGCACCATCTGTTCGGTCACACCCATCTTGGCGCGCTCCGCGGCTGGAATCATGGCGTGCGAAGTCAGCACCGGAATCGATACCAGCGACTCCACTCCGCCCAGGCTCGGCGCCAGCGTAAACAAACGCATTGCCTCGCTCACCCGCCGCGCGTCTTCGCCCGTGCCCTCGACCTCGAAGCTGACCATTCCTCCGCCGCCGCTCATCTGCTCGCGCGCCACGGCGTACTGCGGATGGTTCTTTAGAAACGGATAATGCACCCTCCGCACCTTGGCGTGCTCCGCCAAGAACTCCGCCACGCGTAGTGCATTCTCGTTCTGCCGCGCCACCCGCACCGCCAAGGTCTTCAGCCCGCGGATCAATAACCACGACGCATGCGGATCCATGCAGTTGCCCAGCGTCGTCCGCGTCTCCCAGATTCTTTCCATCAATTCATGCCGTCCCGCGACCACGCCGCAAATCAGATCGGAATGCCCACCCAGATATTTCGTTCCCGAATGCATCACCAGGTCGATGCCGAATTCCGCCGGGTGCTGGTTAATCGGCGTGCCAAATGTTGCGTCAACCATTTTGAGCAGCTTGTGTTGCTTGGCCAGCGCTGCCACTTTATTGAAGTCCACCACGCGCAAGGTTGGATTGGTCGGCGACTCCAGATAGAGCAGCTTCGTGTTCGGACGGATCGCCCGCGCGTGCTGCTCATATTCTGTCGTGTCGACGAACGTGGTCTCGATGCCCATCTTCGGCAGCCACTGCGACAGAAACTTGTTCACGCCGCCATAGATATCGCGCTGCGCCACCACGTGGTCGCCGCTCTTGAGCAGCGCCATGATCGTCGTTGTGATCGCGCCCATGCCGGAGGCGAAGGTCAGCGCCGCATCCATGCCTTCCAACTCCGCGATTGTCCTTTCGGCCACGGTGTTCGTCGGATTGCCGTACCGCGTATAGAAGTGGTCGGTGTGCATGGCCCGAACCTGCTCGTCGTTGTCGGTGACTTCGAACGTGGAAGTCTGATAGATCGGTGTGCCCAGCGGCCCGTTTTTCTTCTCCAGATCCGCCGCGCCGCGCACTGCCTTGGTTTCGGAATGATGGGTGTGCCGTTTCATGGATACCTCGTTTCCTCCAGATTAATTGCGCGACGCGACTCCCGCAAGCCGGGCGATTGCGCAGCGCACCATTTATAATTCCCCCTTCATGAATCTTGGCCTGAAAGATCGTGTCGCTCTCGTAGCCGCTTCCAGTCAGGGGATTGGCCGCGCCACCGCGCAAGCCTTCGCCGCCGAGGGTTGCCGCGTCGCGATGTGCGCCCGCAACCAGCAGACCTTGCAGGCCGCCGCGGACAAGATCAGGAAGCAGTACAATGCCGAGGTTCTTGCCCAAGCCTTCGACGTGACCGACGCCGCGGCCGTCAGCCACTTCGTTGCCGCCGTGGCCGAGAAGTTCGGCAGCGTCGACATTTGCGTGACCAACGCCGGAGGCCCGCCCGCCAAAGGCTTCCTCGCCGCCACACTTGAAGAGTGGCAACGCGCGCTGGAGGCAAACTTTCTCAGCACCGTCTACTTCGCGCGCGAAGTCATCCCCCACATGCAGCGGAAACGCTGGGGCCGCATCCTCACGCTCACATCGATTACCACGAAGCAGCCGGTGACCGATCTCGTGCTTTCGAATGCGGTGCGCGCGGCGGTAGTCGGCCTGGTCAAGAGCCTCGCCAACGAGTTTGGCAAAGATGGAATCCTGGTCAACAACGTCGGTCCTGGATTCACGGCAACCGACCGGCTGAAGGAATTGGCCAAGGCCCGCGCTTCCGCCTCGGGAAAAAGCGAGCAGGAGATTTTTGAAGGCTGGGCAGCCGACGCTCCACTCCGGCGCCTGGGTGATCCCCGCGAAGTCGCCGAGACCATCGTCTGGCTGGCTTCCGAGCGCGCTTCCTACATCACCGGCCAGACGGTGCTGGTCGACGGCGGCATGTATAAAGGGTTATAGGTTTGTGGGAGACTGCATGCGATCCATAGCATCCCGGATGTCGGTCATGAGCGGCGAGGGCGCGCTCTCGGTCTTCGCCCGCGCCAAAGAACTGGAAAGCCAGGGCCGCTCCATCATTCATCTCGAACTCGGCGAGCCAGATTTTCATCCGGGCCCGTCGGTGGTCGAGTCTGTCGCCAAGGCACTGGCCGAAGGCAAGGACCGCTACTGCGCCGTGGCCGGAGTTCCCGCTCTCCGCGAGGAGATCGCCGCCTACCTGCAGCACACTCGTAACATCGGCGTTTCCGCCGCCAACATCGTGATCGCGCCCGGCTGCAAGGCCGCCTTATTTTTCGCCATGATGGCCCTGCTCGAGCCTGGCGATGAAGTCCTCTATCCCGATCCCGGCTTCCCCGGCTATCCTTCGATCACGCTGGGGCTGGGCGCCGTCCCTGTGCCTTTCGAGCTCTCAGCCCTTAACCACTTCCAGCCTGACCTCTCCGAAATCGCCGCCAAGATCACGCGCCGCACGCGCATGATCATTACCAACTCTCCCGGCAATCCGACTGGAACGGTCTATATCGGCGCCGTCCAGCGTGCCTTGGCGGAACTCGCCGTCAAGCACGACCTCTGGGTTCTCTCCGACGAAATCTACGCGCGTATCATTTACGGCGGCGAATATGTTTCCATGCTGAGCTACCCGGGAATGGAAGATCGCACTCTGATCATTGACGGCTTCTCCAAGAGCTTTGCCATGACCGGATGGCGGCTGGGCTACACGGTTGCTCCGTCTGAGGTCGTGCCCGCGCTGGTGATGATGGCCATCAACAGCTACACGTGCGTGGCCGAGTTTACGCAATATGCCGCCATCGATGCGCTACGCGATCGCGAGGGCACCACGCCGCGCATGGTGGCCGAGTTCGCCTGCCGCAGAGAACAGTTCGTCCATGACCTGAATCAAATCCCTGGATTCCGCTGTGAATTTCCCGATGGTGCGTTCTACGCCTGGGTCGACATTCGTGGTACGGGCGCCAGCGCCGAAGAAATTTGCCGCATCTTGCTGGAGGATGCCGGAGTGGCCGCCATCCCCGGAGCCGCGTTCGGCCCCTCGGGCAAGCATTTCGTGCGCTTCTCCTTTGCTTCGTCGGTAGCAAATCTGCGAGAGGCCACCGCCCGCATCATGAAAGTTTCCACGGCCTGGCAGGGAACGCCCGCTGCTAGATAGTCGGCGAGAAGTTGAGGGGTTTGAGTTTGAGTGGCGCAGCGCTTCCAGCGCTGCGATAAATGGTCCTCGATGACTGAGGGCTTTAGCCCCTGAGGGACGGTCTATGAAATCATTTGAAGTCTCGCGCGGTTTCCTGCTTTGCGTCGTCATCGGCCTCTCATCCTTCGCCGTCGCCCAAGCCCGTCCGTTCCCCGGCCCTGATGTTCAGCAGATCTACCAGCGCCTGCTCCCGCAAATTGATAAAATCCCTGCCTTTGACCACCATGCTCACCCCGGTTTTGCCGACGATCCCGACGTTGACGCTATGGCTGCGCCTCCCGATGCCAGCGAGGCCCTCCGCACGCGCGATGACAACCCCGAACTGATTGCCGCAGCCCAAGCTTTGTTCGGGTATCCGTACAGTGATTTCTCGTCGGAACATGTCAAGTGGCTCGTCGCGAAAAAAGCCGAACTGAAAAAGCAATATCCCGGCACAGCCTACTTCAACCTGATTCTCGACAAGATCAACACCGAGAGTTCGGTCGCGAACCGCGCCATGATGCCGGATTACCTCGATCCCAAGCGCTTCCTCTGGGTGTTCTTCGCCGACTCTTTTATGTGGCCCTTCAACAACGAGCGCGAAACCGCGCGCAATCCTGACGAAGGAGTCTTCATCCCGCTGCAGGAAAAAATGCTGCACCGCTGGATGCAGCAGGAAAACGTCAGCAAACTCCCCGCGGATTTCGCCGGTTATCTGAAGTTCATCAGCCAGGTGCTTGAAGACGATCGGAACAAAGGTGGCATCGCCATGAAGTTTGAAGTGGCCTACTTCCGCCCTACGACGTTCTCCGATCCCACGCGCCAGCAAGCAGAAGACATTTATCGGCAATACGCGTCCGGCGGTATTCCCAGCGAGAAAGACTACCGGACTTTTCAGGATTACATTTTCCGCTATCTCATTCAGGAAGGCGGCCGTCTGAGCCTGCCCGTGCACATTCACACCGCGGTCGGCATCGGCGACTACTTCAACTTGTCGCAAAGCAACATCATGAATCTGGAAGGCGTGCTGCGCGATCCCCGCTACCGCAGCACAACGTTCGTCATGATCCACGGCGGCTATCCGCTGGAGCGCGAGGCCATCTGGCTCGCCGCCATGAAGAATGTTTACTTGGACTCCTCATTCGGCGAACTTGCCCAGTATCCCTCCGCCTTCAAAGACACACTCAAGATGTGGCTGGAAACTTTTCCCGATAAGATCACTTTCGGTACCGACTGTTTCCCGTACAATGAAGTCCTGGGCGCGGAAGAAAGCTACTGGCTGGGAGCGGAATCATCGCGTATGGCTTTGGCCGCTGCGCTGGCCGAGATGGTCTCGGAAAATGAAATCACCGAAGCCCGAGCCCTGCAACTCGCCCACGCTTATCTGCATGACAATGCCGTGAAGGTGTACGGAGACAAGGTCCGCTGAACGAGGCGCGCGCTTCATAAACCGGAGCACCACTCTAATGGCCAAAAAAACGAAAACCAAGACTTCCGCTGGCAGAAAAGCAAAAGACGCGAAGTCCCACTCCCGCGCTCAACGCGCCGTCACCAAACACGCGGCCAGCAAGACCCAACTCCAATACGTCCCCTGGCACACCATTCCGCTCGAAGATCTGAACCCGCTCCTGCAGCGGCAGTTCGTCGTCGGCCAGGAAATTATGCTGGCGCGCGTGCTCCTGAAAAAAGGCTGCATCGTCCCCGAGCACAGCCACCACAACGAACAACTCACTTACATCCTCGACGGAGCGCTGAAGTTCTGGATCGACGGCCAGGAAATCGTCGTCCACACCGGCGAAGTGCTCTGCATCCCCGCCCACATGCCGCACAAGGCCGAGGCGCTCGAAGACACGGTGGACCTCGACGTTTTCAATCCTCCCCGCGCCGATTGGATCGACAAAACCGACCAATACCTGCGAGGCCAGAAATAATCTCCGATTCCATGCCTTCTTCCGCCACTTCTGATCAAGGTTCTGGCAAGCAAGGTTCTGAACCCAGCCTGCCTCTGTCCACCTTTCGTTTCCGCTGCATCGGCTGCGGTTCGGTCACCCCTTCCGCCGCTCAGGATTTCCGCTGCTCAGAATGCGGCAACCTACTCGAGATTACCGACCCCTCATGGAAATCCACCAGCCTCCACGCCGCTGCTTTGAAATCCATCTGGCGTGACCGCCGTTCCTCAAACTTACCCCTCGACCTCAGCGGCGTGTGGCGATTCCGCGAACTTCTCCCCGTGCCCCAATCCGAGCAACACGTCGTCACCCTGCGTGAAGGCAACACTCCGCTCTACGAACTTCCGCAATCCTCCCGCATCACTGGCGTTCCGCGCCTCTATGCCAAGCATCAAGGCATGAACCCCACCGGCTCGTTCAAGGATGCCGGCATGACCGTTGCCGCCACCTTCGCCCGCCAGGCCGGATACCGCTGGGTGGCCTGCGCCTCCACCGGCAACACGTCCGCGTCCATGGCCGCCTATGCCGCGCGCGGCGGCATGCGCAGCCTGGTTCTCGTGCCCGAAGGCAAAATCTCCTGGAGCAAACTATCCCAGGCCCTCGATTACGGCGCCCTCACTTGCCAACTTCGTACCGACTTCGACGGCTGCCTCCGCCTGCTCCAGGAACTGGTGCGGCGCGCCCCCGTCTATCAGTTGAACTCCATCAACCCGTTCCGCCTCGAAGGGCAAAAGACTCTTGCGCTCGAATTGCTCGAGCAACTCGATTGGCATCCGCCCGACCACATCATCGTGCCCGGCGGCAACCTCGGCAACAGTTCCGCCATCGGCAAGGCCTTGCTGGAAATGCTTGATCTCGGTCTGATCCCGCGTCTGCCCAAGTTGTCTGTGATTCAAGCGGAAGGCGCCAATGCACTGGTTCGCACTTTGCGCGAAGCTGGGGGTAAGCGTCTCGTCAGCGTGCAGGCCGAAACTCGGGCCACGGCGATCCGCATCGGCAACCCCGCGTCCTGGGAAAAAGCTGTAAAGGTTCTTCAGGCCACTGGCGGTGCGTGTGAACAGGTGAGCGAACTCGAGATCGCCCAGGCCAAAGCCGAAATTGGCGCGGAAGGCATTGGCTGTGAGCCCGCTTCCGCCGTTACCCTCGCCGGCTTGAAGAAATTGCTGCGGCAGCACTTCGTGAGGTGGGAAGAAACCGTCGTCCTGGTCCTCACCGGAAACCTGCTCAAGGATCCCGATTTCACCATGGAATTCCATCGCGGCGATCTCTTCCAAGGCACTGCGCACAAGCGCGAAAGCGACTCGCTAATGCCGTTCCGCCACCCTCCCGTCGTCCTCGATGCCACCCTGGACGCCGTGATCAAGACTTTGGAGCAGGCTGAGAAATCCGACCCAACGCACTTTGATGTCTAAGACAAAAACAGGAATGTTTAAGAACAAGAGCAAGAAGAAGACCCGCCGCCCAGCCTCGCTGCATCTCGCCCTCCCAGCCACCTCGGCCAATCTAGGCCCCGCCTTCGATGCCGCCGCCCTGACGATGGATCTCTACATCACCATCGATGCCCGCCCTGCCCCCAGCTTCTCCATTACCGCCACCGGACGCGACGAGGAAATCTGCGGGGCCATGCAGGACAACCTCATTCTTACGACCTACCGCGAGATCCTTCAATCCCAGGGCGCGGAAGTCATCCCTCTATCTCTTCGTATCAAGAACGACATCCCTATCGGCAAAGGCTGCGGCTCGTCCGCTGCGGCCCGCCTCGCCGGCATAGCCCTAGCCAATCACTTCGGACGCTTGCGCTGGACCGATGCCCAGATCGTCGGAGAGGCCTCCCGCCGTGAGCACCATCCCGATAACGCCTCGGCCTGCTGGATGGGCGGTCTCACCGTCGCCCGCATGTCCGGAGAGGCCGAGGCCCAGGTGGTCTGCATCCGCCCAAAAAGGAAGTGGCCCCTACTTCTTGCCATTCCTGACCATGCTCTGTCCACCGAAGAAGCCCGCCGCGTGCTCCCGGCGCAGTATCCCCGTGCCGATGCCGTCGCTAACATCCAGAACTCCATGCTCCTGCTCGCTGCCTTCACCCAGGGGCGTCACGACTTGCTCTCCGCCGCGCTCGAAGACCGCATCCATCAGCCTTACCGCGCTGCGCTCTGCCCCCTGCTCCCGTGTCTGCAGGAATTGACCGGCAAACCAGGCGTCCTCGGCGCAGCCCTGAGCGGTGCGGGCCCGTCGGTCATCGTTTTCCTAGACCCTGGCTGCTCTGCTCAGAAGACGCGAAAGTCCGTCGCTGCCCACCTCGCTCACAGCGGACTCCGCGCCGAATTGCTGCTCACGTCCATCACTTCCCGCGGCGCCCGCCGCTGATCCCGGAAACTCACTCACCTACCACCAAAGTGCTATTTACCCGGCCAGCTATTCCGGATATTTTCAGTTTTTCCCCCCAAAAACCGAAACTTACCTGTCCCGTACGTGTTTACAGGAGCAGTATGGGTCGCGCTTTCTTTGGAAGCTCAAGCTAGTTTCTTCGGGATGATCAGGAATGAAGCCGAAAATGCACCACCAGGTCCAGCCACGGCAGATCGTCCCACCGCCCAATGTGCAGGTCCAGGTCCATGACGTCCAGGTCCAGGAGGAAATCGACAATTTTCTTCAGGCCCTCGATTCCTACCCCGCCCGCGTCGCCAAAGAACCGCGCGTCAGCTTCCAGCAACACCTTTCCAGCTTCTTCACAGCGGCTCGCGACCGTCGCCACGATAACCACCCCCGTCGCCAGTAATCGAGCCGGGCGCCCAAATCTACCGGCTGGCAGGCGGCACGATGCCGTTCATTCGCAGGTATTCCACCATCTGTCCATAGTGATCGAACCCATGGGCTGCGACGCTCGTCGCCAGCCCCAGCCGCGTCACCTTTCCCTCTCCGAACGGGCTCTTCACCAGCTCCACCAGGTTCTTGTCGTTGATGGTCTGTACAGCCTTATGTACATAGGCAAACGATTCTTTCAGGTAGTTGAGGATCTCCGTCTTCGTTTTCACCGATGCCGGCCCCGATTCCTCGCCCACGTCCACCGGAACCTTTTCGCTTAGAATTGCCGCCCCGAAAATGTAGTTCACCGCCGCCACATGCTTTACCTGCTCGCCGAAGGTCCGCACACCTTTGAACTCGCCATTGGTCGGTGCGAATCCGAATTTGTCTTCCGGCATCGCTTCCGCCGCCGGAACAAACTCGTGCTCCATATTCGAAACGGTGCGGTCCAGCACTTGCGTGACGGTTCGATGTTCGTCCTTGCCTTTGTTGTCCTGGGCCGCGCCAACCGCTGCCAGCGCCAATACGCAGAATGCAACATAGCTAAGCTTCTTCCTCATGATGATTCCTCCATGTTCAATCGATATCCCTAGTCCCTCACCACCGCCGGAGCCATCTTCAACTCATCCGCGGTCAAGCGGTGCCGCAGGATGCTGCTCAACCCTACCACCATGGCCAGCGCCGACCAAGCCAGCGCCACGGGTACTCCCTTACGCGCCGCCAACTCTCCCCACACCGCGCTGCCCAACGCCATTCCTCCCTGCAGCACCAGCAGGTACATCGACAAAGCCCGCGCCCGCATCCACGACGGACACATGGTCTGCGCCACTACATTGAAGCACGCCAGGATCCCGATCCACGCCGTGCCCGCCGTGAACAGCACCGCACAAAACCACTCAAAGGCGCGCACCTGCCCCGCCGCAAATGTCATTCCCGCAAACACCACGGTCGCCGCCGCCACCAGCCCGTCCACCGAATAGCGCAGCCGTAGACGTGGCAGCACCGCGCTCCCGCCAGCGCGCCCACTCCAAAACATGTCAGCAGGAACCCGTAACCTTGCGCTCCGTGCGGCTGGCAAATTACCGGCAGCAGCGCCAGCAGGGAAGTCGCACCCACGCTGAATGCGCCGGTCCGAATCAGTACCGATCTCACCTGGGGTGCGCCGCGCACGTACCGGAAGCCCTCCAGGATTGCATCCCGCACCCGCCGGGGTGCCAGCGGTTCATGCGGCGCACGCCGCCAGCGGCACAAAAACAAGATCACCCCAAAGAACGACGCCGCATTCAACAGAAACGACCATCCCGAACCCGCAACTGCCACCACCATGCCACCCAGCGCCGGACCCACCGCACGCGCTACGTTGAATCCCGCCGAATTCAGCGCCACTGCCGAGGCATGCCGCTCCGGCGAAACCACTTCCGGCGTAATCGCCTGCCATGCCGGATCGTTTAACACCGCGCCCACTCCCAGAACCAGCGTAATTAGCAACAGAGTCCACGGAGTCACCGCATGCAGCAACGTCAACACGCCCAGCGCCGCCGCCGCTGCCACCATCCAACTTTGCGTGAACAACAGCAACCGCCGCCGGTCCACCATGTCGGCCAGCGCCCCGGCAGGAAGCACCACGAAGAACACCGGAACCGCCGCTGCGGCCTGCACCAGACTCACCATCAGCGGCGACGGCGAGAGCTGCGTCATTCAACCAGCCCGCACCCACATTCTGCATCCACGTGCCGGTGTAGGAGATCACCGCCGCAATCCACAGCGAACGAAACAAAGGTTCCCGCAGCGGCGCCCATGCCGCATCGGCGCGCCGGGCACCCACGCCCTCCACCGCCGGAACTGAAACGTGATCAGCCACTCGAGTGACTACCTCTGTGCTCCCCTGTGCCCTCTGGGGTAAAGGTTCTGTTCTTCAATCGCGCGAGCTAGCCAGACGAATGAACCCCTGCCGCCGGGTGCCCCCCAAACGGCCACTCCCCGCCCCGCCACGCTCGAATCATGTAAATCGCGAGCCCCGCCAGCAGTATCACCACCGCATACCGCACTTCCTTCTGCCAGTTCTCGCGATTGAACAAGATAAAGAGAAACCCGGCGATCGCCACCAGCGCCGGCAGAGGATACAGCCACATGCGAAACGGACGCGCCATCTCCGGCCGCCGCACCCGCAACACAATCAGTCCCACTGCCTGCACCAGAAACTGTATGAGGATGCGAATGACCACCAGAGCCGCAATCGCGTCCTTCAGCCGAAGAAAGCAGAACGCTGCCGCGACTACTCCCAGTGCCACCAGCGAAACATGCGGGAAGCGATGCACCGGATGCACTTTGGCAAATGCCCGGAAATAGTTCCCATCCAGGGCGGCCGCATAGGGCACGCGCGAATACCCCAGCGTCAGCGAGAAGACCGATGCAAACGCGGTCACGATCACCAGTCCCGTCACTAACCGCGCCGCCCACGGCCCATAAATCCTCTGCATAAACAACGACACAACGTACAATCCGCTGTTGTTCTGCCCCGCCTGGAGCATCTCCCGCCAGGGAACTACGGCCAGAATGCACAAGTTCATCATTAGATATAGACAGGCCACCAGCAGAATG
>OBLU010000742.1_pt1 | contig 30681 bp, 32 predicted proteins | sample 1518681 | NCBI WGS metagenome assembly OBLU01 (sample SAMEA3539304, study PRJEB22396) | soil metagenome | biome: tundra; feature: field; material: soil | place: USA | collected 2010-05 | depth 0.15 m
GTGGCGGTGTTCCCGCTGGGCTGGCCGATCATTCAGGCCCGCCGGGGCAAGTAGCGCCGCCCCGCCCGCCTACTGGAGATAGCTCTCCACAGTTCCCGCCGGGCGCGCCTGCGCATCTTCGGGATCACGACCGGCATTACGCTTTGCCCTGCGCTGCCGGAGCACGTCCCATAGCTGGTCGAGGGTTACTTCGATCGCGTGGAGACGTTCGTGCTCTTCATCGGAGAGCCCGTCGCCGATGTGCCCCTCTTCCAGACGCTGTTCTTCTTCGGCCAACTTGTTGATTTGGGCCAGGATCTCTTTATCGTCCATATAGATCTCCGTTCACTCTCTTCGACGCACTCCTGCCCGCCACCGGAGGGGGGTCCGGGGCGGGCAGGAGCTGGGACCTACCCTCAGGCTACGGCCGCCAGGTTGGTGTCGTCGTCCACTCCCGCCGCGTCCCCTCCGGACAAGGCCGGAGTGAGGACGTCAGCGATCGTGGTGGCCAGATGGAACGTCATGACATCGCGGACCTCTTCGGGCACATCTTCGAGGTCCGGCCCGTTGCGCACGGGAAGGACGACTTCCTTGAGCCCGGCCCGATGTGCGGCCAGCACCTTCTGCTTGACCCCACCGATGGGGAGCACCCGACCCTGCAGCGTGACCTCTCCGGTCATCCCCACAATGGAGCGAACCGGAACGTCACGGAGCAGGCTGACCAGCGCCGTCGTCATGGTGACGCCGGCTGATGGCCCGTCCTTGGGCACCGCACCCGCAGGGACGTGCACGTGGAACCGCTTGCCGGAGAAGATCTTGGGATCGATGCCGAGCTCCTCGGCGTGTGAGCGCACGTAGGAGAGTGCGATCTCAGCCGACTCCTTCATCACGTCGCCGAGTTGACCTGTCAGGGTCAACCCTTCCGGGCCATCGGACATGCTCGCCTCGACGAAGAGGACATCGCCTCCGGCACCGGTGACAGCCAGGCCGGTGACCACACCGGGCACGCTGGTCCGTTCGGCCGCCTCGAAGTAGAAGTGAGGCCGACCCAACCACCCGCGCACATCCGGCGCGTCCACGACGACGGGAGCTTCGCGCTCGCCGGCGGCCAGCTTGGTCGCCACCTTGCGGAGAAGCCGTCCCAGCTCACGCTCGAGCGAACGCACTCCCGCTTCACGGGTGTAGTCGGCCACGATGCTCCGGAGAGCGTCGTCGCTGATCTCCACCTCGTCGTCACGCAGTGCGGCCCGGCCGAGCTGACGGCCCACCAGGTGGTGGCGGGCGATCGACACCTTCTCGGACTCCGTGTACCCGTCCAGACGGATGATTTCCATCCGGTCGAGCAGTGGTCCTGGGATCGTGTCGATCACGTTGGCCGTGGCGATGAACAGGACCCGTGACAGGTCGAGGTCCACCTCGAGGTAGTGATCACGGAACGTGTGGTTCTGCGCCGGGTCGAGCACTTCGAGCAGGGCGGACGATGGATCGCCGCGGAAATCGGCGCCGATCTTGTCCACCTCGTCGAGCACGATCACCGGGTTCATCGTCCCGGCCTCCCGCAGGGCACGCACCAGACGTCCCGGCTGGGCCCCGACATAGGTGCGACGGTGACCGCGGATCTCCGCCTCGTCATGCACGCCACCCAGGGCAACCCGGACGAACTTGCGCCCCATGGCACGAGCCACCGATTCGCCGAGCGACGTCTTGCCGACGCCCGGAGGACCGACGAGGGCCAGAATGGCGCCCGAGCCGCGCCCGTCCACCGGCACCAGGCCGCGTTCGGCTTGCAGCTTGCGCACCGCGAGGTGCTCGAGAATCCGCTCTTTGACGTCGGTCAACCCGTCGTGGTCGGCGTCCAGGATGCGGGCCGCTTCGACCACCTCGAGGCTGTCCTCGGACTCCACGCCCCAGGGGAGCTCGAAGACCGTGTCCAGCCAGGTGCGGATCCAGCCCGTCTCGGGGCTCTGGTCACTGGTGCGCTCGAGCTTGTCGATCTCACGTTGGACCGCCACCCGGACATGTTCGGGCAGGTCACGCTCGGCCAACTTGGCTTGATAGTCATCGGGGTCGGCCGCATCGCCGTCGCCGAGCTGCCCGAGCTCCTTGCGGATGGCCTCGAGCTGGCGACGAAGGAGGAACTCGCGCTGCGTCTTTTCCATCCCCTCCTCGACGTCCGTCTTGATCCGCTCGCGCAGCGTCAGGTCGGCCAAGGTGTCCCGGGCCCAACCGAGGACCAGGCGCAAGCGCTCCTCGACCTCGATCGTCTCGAGCACCTGGACCTTCTGGGACAGCGACAGGTCGGGCGAGTAGCCCGCCACGTCGGCCAGCCGGCCGGGCTCTGTGATGTCGCGCAATTGGGTAGCAATCCGTCCAGCACCTCGGCTGAGCAGGATGTTCTCCAGCACCGCCCGGTACTCCCGGGCCAATTCGGCGGCGGCCGGCGTCGGCTCGCCCTCTTGGAGGGGCTCGGCTTCGACCCACAGCGCGGCCCCGGTACCGGGCACACCGGTGCCGATGGTGGCCCGCCGGTCACCCCGTACGGCGACAGCCTGAAGGCCCCCCGGAAGGGCGCCTTCCTCCATGATCTCTGCGATCACACCGACGCTCGCATAGCGCCCCTCGATGTGGGGCACCAGCAGCAGCTTTCCGCCTGCCGACCGCGCCGCCTCTACCGCGGCACGAGCCTCGTCGGACTCAAGCGCCATGGTGAAGACCATGCCGGGCAGCACGACGCCCGACTTCAAGGGCAGCAATGGCAATGTCACGTTCTCATTCGGCATGGGTGATCCCCTCTGGTCCGCTTTACTTGTCTGACTAGTCAACAATCACTGTAGGGATCTGATTCCCAGGGCCACGCACCCAGCGTGCGCCAACACCGTCGCCGCAGGGATAATGCGGCATACGCTGAGGAAATGGGAACGACCATGAACCGAGCCCGGGACGGCGCCTTTGGGTCCCTGTCCCCCGAGCACGAGGGCGGGACGACGTTGGCCCCCGCCCGCCCCGACCCCGAGCTGGACGAAGGCGACCACGACCGGATGGCGCACATTGTCCTGGAGGGCTACACCCCCGAGGAGGGCGGCGACTTCGTCTCGACCGGCCCGAGCGTCGTCGAGGGGATCGTCAACCGCACCGCGGTCCGTGCCCTCTGCGGCAAGGAATGGGTGCCTGGCCGCAACCCACAGCGCTATGGGCTCTGCCCCACGTGCAAGGAGATCGCCCTCTCCATGGGCTGGAAGCTCCCGGCGAACTAGCGCCGTCCACAGCACGCGACAGGGGGAGCGTTGGCACAGGTCAGCTTCGAGGGCGTTACCAAGCGATTCGGTGACACGGTCGCGGTCGATGCCCTGACCCTGGTCATTCCCGACGGTGAGCTCCTGGTGCTGCTGGGCTCCTCGGGGTGCGGCAAGACCACGGCGTTGCGCCTGGTCGCCGGGTTGGAAGAGGCCAGCGAAGGCCGGATCTCCATCGGCGACCGCCTGGTCAACGACATCGACCCCAAGGACCGGGACGTGGCCATGGTCTTTCAGAGCTACGCCCTGTACCCCCACCTCAGCGTGGCCCGCAACATCGAGTTCCCCCTGCGCCAGCGCGGCCTGGCCAAGGATGCGCGTGCGGTCAAGGTGAAGGAGGCCGCCGTCACGCTCGGCCTCGACACGTTGCTCGACCGCAAGCCCTCGCAGCTCTCGGGTGGCCAGCGTCAACGGGTGGCTCTGGCCCGGGCCATCGTCCGCGAACCGAAGGTCTTCTTGATGGATGAGCCGCTCTCGAACCTCGACGCCGCCCTGCGTGTCCAGACCCGGGCCGACATCGTGGCACTGCAGGATCGATTGGGCACCACGACGCTGTACGTCACCCACGATCAAGTCGAGGCGATGACGATGGGGCACCGCATCGCGGTCATGAGCCACGGGGTACTGCAGCAGGTGGCCGCCCCCGAGGACCTCTACGGCCGGCCGGCGAACACCTTCGTGGCCGGCTTCCTCGGCGGCCCCGGGATGAACCTGCTCCCGGGCCATCTCGTCCACGGCGAGGGTGACGCCGTGAGCGTCGACGTCTCGGCCGGCTCACTTCCCCTGCCGCGAGCCCTGCGCCCGGTCGCCGACGCGGCCGCCGGGCCGGTCATCCTCGGGCTCCGGCCCGAATCGCTGCGCATCGACCCCTCCGGGCCGCTCCGCGCCGACGTCACCATCGTGGAACTGCTCGGGGCAGAGACGCACGTCATCTGCAAGGCACCCGACGGGTCGCAGGTGATCGTGCGCCAGTCGGCGCAGGCGGCGCGGCCGGCACCACATGATCAGGTCCGCATCAGCGTCGATCCCGATCCGGCCTCGACCCACCTCTTCGACGCCACCACGACCGAGCGGCTGGTGGCCGGGTGACCGTCGCCCCGGCTGTCACGGCGGGCAGTGGTGGGCCCAAAGAGACGGGCCTGCGCACCCGTCGCCGCCGCGAAGCCGGCTTGGCCTATCTCCTACTCCTGCCCGCGCTCGCCGTGTTCGGGGCATTCACGTTCTATCCCTTCCTCCGCAATTTCAAGCTCATGCTCTACGAGACACCACCGGTGCCCGGGTTGCCCGCCCACTACGTCGGGCTGCACCAAATAGGCCCCGTCCTGACCTCGACCCAGTTCACGCAGAGCCTGGTGACCACCCTTCTCTTCGTCGTCCTCGTGGTGCCCACCAGCCTGATCCTCGGATTGGCCCTCGCCGTGGCGGCGCACCGAAAGCTCCGGGGCATGGCCATCTACCGCATGATCTTCTCTTCCACCGTGGTCAGCTCGGTCGCCGTAGCCTCGGTCGTCTTCGGCACCCTCATGAACCCGGTCGTCGGCCTGCTGCCGTGGTTGGGGATCAACCCGACGCCGCCCGCCCTGGAGAGCACGACGTGGGCCCTCCCCGCAGTGGCGGTCATCACCATCTGGCAGTTCCTCGGGCTTTCCTTCATCATCATGTCGGCGGGGCTGCAGTCGGTCCCCGACGAGCTCCTGGAGGCAGCCCGTATCGACGGGGCGGGCGCCTGGACGCGTTTTTGGCGCATGACCGTGCCGCTGCTCTCCCCCACCATCTTCTTCGCCGTGATCGTCAGCACCATCTACGCCTTCCAGTCCTTCGGCGCCGTCGACATCCTGATCGGCTATCAGAACGCGGCGCAGCTGCACACCAATGTCCTGATCTACGAGATCGTCAATACCCTCCAGGTGCAGAACAATCCGGGAGCGGCCGCCATCATGGCGACCGTCCTCTTCCTCATCACACTGGGGCTGACCGTGTTGCAGATGCGGTTCCTCGAACGTCGGGTGCACTATGCCGGTTGAGATCGCCGCGGAACGGCGGTCGAGGTGGCTGCGCAAGGCAGGGAGCTACCTGCTGTTGACCATCGGGGCGATCATCGTGCTCGTCCCGATCTACTTCACGATCGTGAACTCGCTGTTGCGACCGGATCAGCTGGCGCACCAGCCCCCGCCGTTCTACCCGAGCACGCCCAAATGGCACAACTATGTGACGGCGTGGAATTCGGGCCAGCTCTCCCGGTACCTGACCAACTCGGCCGTCATGACCGCCTTCATCGTGGCCGGCCAACTCGTCACCTCCGTGCTGGCGGCCTACGCGTTCGCGTTCCTGCGCTTCCCCTTCAAGCGCACCCTTTTCCTGCTGTGCCTGGCGACGCTCATGATCCCGCTCGAAGTCACCTTCATCACGAACTTGGACACGGTGTCCTCTCTCGGGTGGTTCAACACCTATGAGGGGCTCGCCGTGCCGTTCCTGGCGACCGGCTTCGGCATCTTCCTCCTCCGGCAGGCCTTCCTCCAGATACCGAAGGACCTCCAGGAGGCGGCGCGGCTCGACGGGTACGGGCACTGGCGCTTCATGACGAGGGTGGCGGTCCCCCTGGCGCGGCCCTCTCTGGCCGCGTTGGGTGTCTTCTCCTTCCTGGGTGCCTGGAATCAATACCTCTGGCCCCTGCTGTCGACCGGCGGCACCAAACCCCTCGACACCGTCCAGATCGGGCTGAAGCAACTCGTCGGCACCCAGGCGGACTCGATCCCCGTCGCTCTGGCCGGGGCCGTGATCGCCTTCGTCCCCCTCGTCATCTTGCTGCTGGTGTTCCAGAAGCAACTCGTCCGAAGCCTGACCGCAGGTGCCGTCAAGTAAGCGGTCCCGTGGTGTAGGCAATGCCCTATGAGAATCGTCCGCATATTCACCCAGGTCAGCGCCGCACTGGCCATCGTCGTGAGTTCCACGGTTGCCGCAGCTGCCTTCAGCACAGCCCAGGGGAGCGCTGCCGCTGCGGCCACCAAGCTGCCGGCGTGCAACCTCTCGGCCCTGGCGAAACACAAAGGTGTCGTCAACATCACCTTTTGGAATTCGGCGACCAACGCCAACGCCACCACGCTGACCACCATCACCAATGCCTTCAATGCGTCGCAGTCCAAGGTCCACGTGACGCTGGTCGACCAGGCGAGCTACGACGACACCTGGCAGAAGTACGAAGCCGGCCTCAGCAACGGGCAGCTCCCCGACGCCGTGCAACTCGAGGATCAACGGACGCAGGCGGCGATCGACACCCAGTCATTCCTGCCGGTGCAGTCGTGCATGAACGCGGCCCACTACTCCACCTCGGACTACCTCCCCCGGCCGCTCGCCTACTGGAAGGTCGACGGCGTCCAGGAGGCCCTTCCCTTCGCCGTGTCGGCCCCCATCCTCTTCTACAACCAGCTCGCCTTCACCAAGGCGGGACTGAACCCGAACGCCCCTCCCACGACGCTGCCCCAGTACGTGGCCGACGCCAAGGCGCTCAAGGCCTCGGGCAGCGGCACGGGCCTGAAACTCGATCCGTGGCATCTCGAGACCTGGTTGAGCACGGCCAACCAGACCTTCGTGGACAACAGCAACGGGAGGAAAGGGCGAGCCACCAAGGTCACCTTCCAGACCAAGACAGCCCTGCAGATCTTCACCGACCTCGCCACCCTGGTGAAGTCCGGTGACGCCTTGACCAACCCCTCGAGCGGCCCGAGCGCATTCGACAACTTGCTGGGCATCGGAAGCGGCAAGTACGGGATGACGATCGACACATCGGCCGCGCTCGGGACCGTCACGCAGATCTTGAGCGGGGGCCAGTACCCGAATGTGAAACTGGGCATCAGCGCCTTCCCGGCCCTCAGCGCATCGATCAAGGGTGGGATCGAACCCGGCGGGTCCGGCGTGTACATCTCCTCCAAGGTCCCCGCCCTCGATCAGGCGGCATCGTGGGTGTTCCTGTCCTATCTCTGCAGCCCCCAGACACAGGCGACGTGGGCGGCCGGCACGGGCTACATCCCGGTCCGCAAATCCTCGACGACCATGGCTACGGTCAAGCAACTCTGGGCGACGAATCCCGGCTACAAGGTGGCCTATGACGAGATCAACAAGGGCGTCAACGATGCCGCCACCTCGGGGTCGGTCATCGGCCCCTACGGCGACGTCCGCATCGATGTCCTGAACGCCGAGGAGTCGATGTTCACGGCGGGCGTCACACCGGCCAAGGCATTGGCGAACGCCCTCAAGACCGCCAACGCCACCATCTCCAATTACAACCAGCGCTTGGGCGTTTCGTAGAGGGAACTACTCGACCTTGTCGTGATGTGCGCCGATGAGCGTGATGGCCATCACGGCCGGAACGTCGCCGGTGTTCGACCACCGATGGCGTGTCCCGTTCTGGATGTAGGCGTCGCCCGCATGCAGGGTGACCTTCACACCGTCGTCGAGCTCGAGGATGGCCTGCCCCGAGACGACCACCCCGTAGTCGACGGTTGCCGTCGTGTGCATGCCCGGCTCTTCGGGGTCCAGGTACCTCCCCATCCCCGGCAACTGCTCTTCGAATTCCGCCAGCGCCGCCTCGATGTCGAGACCAGCCGGTGCGCCGGCCCCGCCATCGGGTGGAATGGTGAAGAACCCGAACCGGAAGCCGCCCAGGGGTGGAAAGTACTCCCGGGCCTCGGGCTTCGACCCGTCGTCGGGAAACGAACGAACCGAGTCGGCGCCCCATAGGCGATGGAACTCGTTCCCGGGGACCAGCGTCAGCACCACCGGTGCCACCATCTGGTCGTCAACGACGATCGCCTTCCCGTCCTTGTCATGCCCGGTCACAACCCGCCGAATGTCCATCCGCCCGCTCCTTGCATTTCTCTCGTCTGGGACTGCGGCGGGGACGCTACCTCGCCATTGCTCGCCACGCCCGGGCCGGGGGACGCGAACTGCTTCGGCCCGCCTACAGTGCGGTGCAACGCACATGAGGAGGAGTCAAGGTGTTGCTCAAAGGCCTCAACCACGTCGCCACGATCACGAATGACGCAGCGCGCCTGATCGCGTTCTACGAAGAGGTCTTCGAGGCCGAGGTCCTCCGGGACGGGTCGGAGTTCCCGGAGGGTAAGGGCCCACGCCTCACGATCATCAAGATCGGCGACTGGTCCGAGCTCAATGTCTTCCAGATTGAGGGCAACACCCAGGCCGACCATCAAACACCGATGTTCGAGCGAGGGCGTATTGATCACCTCGCCGTGCAAGCCGCGTCGATCGAGGCCTTCGAGAACATCCGTGACCGGCTCATGGCGCGCGGGGCGGCCGACGATTTTGTCACCGACTTCGGGCCGATGCTCAGCATCTTCTTCCGGGATCCCGATGGCCTCGAATGCGAAGTCTGTGTCGAGAACCCCGACCTCGTCCCGGGTGTGCACAACCCACCGGGGACGCGCGCCCCGCGTTACGCCTAGACGGGGACCACGGGCGCAGCACCGGAGCTGACTAGACCAGGACCGTCAGCGTCGACGGACTGAAGTACCGCTCGATCTCTTCGGGGGCCACGGGACGGGCGAAGAGGTAACCCTGCCCCACGTCACACTTCTCGCCACGCAGCTGCGCCAGCTGCCCGTCCTCTTCGATCCCTTCGGCCAGGGTCTCCAGATTGAGGGCCTTGCCCAGCTGAATGAGGGTATGGATGAGGGAGTCGCCCTCCGGCGACTTTCCCATCCCCGAAATGAAGGACCGGTCAATTTTCAGTGAGTCGACAGGAAACTGCTGGAGGTAGGCCAGCGAGGAATACCCGGTCCCGAAGTCGTCGATGGCAATCCGCACGCCGAGTGACTTCAGTGCGTTCAACTGATGGAGCGCACCCTTGGCGTCACGCATCAGACAGGTCTCCGTGATCTCGACGATGAGCAAGCCGGGGGGGAAGCCCGTCGACTCGAGACCGAAACAGACGTCGTCGAGCAAGGTCTCGGCATTGAGCTGGCGGGCCGACGCATTGATCGACATCTTGACGTCATGACCCATTGCCCTCCACGCCATTCCCTGTTGACACGCTTCGGTGATCACCCAGCGACCAACCGGAATGATGAGCCCCGACGCTTCCAGAGCCGGGATGAAATCATCGGGCTGGAGCACACCCTTCTTCGGGTGATTCCACCGCAACAGCGCCTCGACACCGATCAGCGTCATGTCGGACAGATTGAAGATGGGCTGGTAGCGCAGGAAGAACTGGTCCGTGCCCACCGCTGCTTGCAGGTCCATTTCGAGCTCGTGACGGCTGTGCATCGCCTTGTACATCTCGGACTCGAAGAGCACGTAACAGCTCTTTCCGGCCTCCTTCGCCCGGTAGAGGGCGACATCGGCATCGCGGAACAGCTCTTCGCTCGAGTCACGCAGCCCTGCGGCAATGCCGATCGAGGCCGACACGGATACCGTCACCTGGGTTTCGTTCTCCTGACCCAGGTGGAACGGCTCAGCCAACACCCTCAACAGCCGTTCGGCCACCAGTTCGGGCCCCGCCGCCAGCGAGATCCCTTCGACCAGCACGACGAACTCGTCCCCGCCCAATCGGGCCACGGTGTCAGATTCTCGCAACGTCCCGGTGAACCGGGATGCGACCGAGCGGAGAAGGTCGTCCCCGACGGTGTGGCCCATGTTGTCGTTGACGTCCTTGAAACCGTCGAGGTCGATGAACAACAGGGCTATGTCAACGTGATCCCGACGGGCCCGTGCCATGGCCTGATCCACCCGGTCCATAATGAGCACCCGGTTGGGCAGCCCCGTCAGACTGTCGTGCAATGCCTGGTAGCGGATCTCCTCTACGAGCCGCGCATTGTGAATGGCGATGGCCGCTTGCCCAGCCATGCCCCGAAGTCGCTCCGCTATATCCACGTCGTCGTCCAACCGCTCGGGATGCGCGGTGACATCGATGGTGATCCATCCGAAGAGCTCACCGTTCAACGTGATGCCCAAGGAACGGGCGGCCAATGAACCAGACCCCGCCAAGGCGGCACTGATGCCGCCCGCAGGACCCGCCACCGGGTGTCGGTAGAGCCAGGAGTCCACTCTCCCGTCGAACTTGGCCGGCGCGATGGAGGTCAGTTCCGCTGCGGACTCCCTGTCAAAGCCATGGGTGGCGTACACCCACTTGGCTTCATCTCCGGTCGAAGCCAACGCGACGATCGCCCGGTCACAATCGAGGACGGACGGAACCGTTCGAGACAGATGCTCTGCCATCTCCTCGCTCGTCGACAAGTCGGCCAACGTGCCAGAGAGTGCGAGGAGGGCCTGCGCTGTTGTCGCCTGGCGGCGGGCTTCGACAACGGCGGCTTCGGAGTCGAGGGCGGCCGCAGCCAGGCGGGCGTACGAATCGAGGACCGAGCGGTCACGCGGCTCAAATGAAGAGCTCTCGGGGCGCATGGCGACCAGGTGTCCGTAGTGTGAACGGTCGGAGACCACTTCGCACGCCAGGACGTTTGCGGGAGCCTCTGCGCCCGGCGATTCGCGGAGACCCAGGGTCACCAGGCCGCCCTCGGTCTCGCTGATTCCAACGGTCTGTATGAAGTGGTTGGAGGTCGCGCTTTCTTTGATGTCGAGGATGTACGAGGGCGCCTGCACGGCACGCATGGCTCCAGCCATCACCCGTGTGAGCACCGGCCGAAGGCCGTCGCCAGAGCCAAGGTCGGCCAGCGTGCGCTGCAGTTCGTCCAGCCTGGCTTCCAAGAGGCGCACGCGCATCTCGGCGCGGCTCTGGTTGGCTACTTCGAGGTCGACCGGATCCCAGCGCAGCAAGGCGGAGCAACATGGCGCACCATCACACTGACACGACTCATGGATGATCTCAGCCACCGAGAAGCCAAAGAGCTGCGGCACGGTGGAAGCGAGGGAGAGCCCGAATACACACATCTCAGGGAACGGTTCGTTGGGTTCCCGCATCCGCATCTCGATCCGGCACTCGTAAGAACCCTTCATTTCCGTCTTCAAGCGGAAGGATGGTCCGTAGGCGTCAATGAAGTCCGGCAGAGCCTCGTACACGGCGGCTGGAGAGCCGAGCGCCTGAAATATCTCCATCCTCTCGGGCCGTCGAATGGAGTTGAACGCGCAGCGGCCGACCACCTCCAACGCTTCAGGCCCGCCCCCCAGCACGACACCTGCTGCTTCGAGCAGGCTGCGACGCCGCGCGTAGCGTGTCCATGCGTCCTTGCCACCGTGTGTCGCCGCTTTCCACGACTCTCCTGCCACGCGGTAGACCTCTTCAAGGGTCCCTTCAGGCGTGTTCTGCTGCAGATACTCGATCATGAACTGCGAAATCACATCGTCGGAGTCCGCCTCGAAGGGCTCTGAGAGCACGACCTCCCTTGTCGTCATGACCATTGACCGGCGCCCCTCGTGCTCAAGAGTCGAGCATCGCCTCGCCCACCTCGGCACGCCCAACGCGTCGCCGACGTTCGATCCCTCTCCTTCGTCGTGTCACCCCGCGCCGCGCCAGGACCACCGGGCAGTACCGATTGCATGCGCAGAGTATCGACTCCTCAAGTTGCAACAAGATCGCTCTACGGTTGCGAAACCGGTATTTGGGACGCCGTTGCGGCTATTGCAGCCGAACACTCCGGTAGGGTCAAACCGTCGTCACACTGACAGGTAGTCGGCCCTCGCGAGCTGTCACAGGAGTTCCTGGTCGCGGGGTGAGGCCGAGCTCACAGCGCCGGGAGGCCCAATGCACAATCCAAGGCGCTCACTGTGCTCACTCGGAGTCTTGATGTTGCTGGCCGGAGCATCGATCACCCTGGCCCAGAGCGCACAGAGTGCGACGTCGAGCCCCACGCCACTCTCTCTGGCGGCCCTCCAAGCGCCCCCGGCCGGTCTCGCACAGTCCGAGCCCGCTCAATGGGTTACGGGCCCCCGGCCTCACGTTTCTGGCACCACGGAGACAGCCGCAGAGTCCCATAACTGGTCCGGCTATGTCGACACCGGGCCGCAGTTCACTGGCGCGAGCGGGCAATGGGTGGTCCCCGCCGTACAGCCGTCGCAGGCAGCCGAATTTTCGGCCACCTGGGTCGGCGTGGACGGGGCGACGAACGCCTCGCTGATCCAGACCGGTACCGCCCAGGAGACCTACGGTGGCAGCACCGACTACTACGCCTGGTACGAGATCCTGCCGGCAAACTCCGTTGCCGTCTGGGCCGTCTCCCCCGGTGATCACATGACGGCCTCCGTGCAACAGAACTCCCCCGGGAGCACGACGTGGACGATCAGCATCACCGATCTAACGTCCGGGCAGACAACGACCCAACAGGAGCAATACAGCGGCCCCGGGAGCTCTGCCGAGTGGATCGAAGAAGCACCAACCGTGAACAACCAACAGTCGGCCTTGGCCAACTTCGGCACCGCCCAGTTCACGGGCATCAGCGAGGGCTCCACAAATCCATCTGCGGTGACCCACACGCCGATCGACATGGTGAACAGCTCTGACAGCGTCATCGCGTCCCCCGGTCCTCTCGCCAACGGGACATTCACGATCACCGACGACTCGCCGAGCACGCCTCCCGCCAGTCCCGCCGCCACCTCAACCACGGTTTTCGTCAATCCCACGTCGACGTCTCCAGGAAGCCCGGTCACCTATTCGGCCACGGTGAGCTCGACCAGCGGGACTCCGACGGGTTCGGTCGCGTTCGCTGACGGCGCAACGACGCTGTGCTCCGCCAACCTCGTCAACGGGTCCGGGTCGTGCACCGCGTCGACGGCGCCAGTCGGTAATGACACGATCATCGCCACCTATTCGGGCAGCTCGCTCTTTGCCACATCGAGCGGCAGCGCGACGTTGCAGGTCAGCCCGGCACCTACTCCCACGCCGACGCCGACTCCCACGCCTACGCCCACTCCCACTCCCACTCCCACGCCTACGCCCACTCCCACGCCTACTCCGAGTCCCACGCCCGGGCCGGCTCCAGGTTCACACGGCTATTGGCTGGTCGGCTCCGACGGTGGGATCTTCACCTTTGGGTCTGCCCCGTTCTACGGCTCGACGGGATCGTTCACCTTGCAACGCCCCGTCGTAGGAATGACCCTCACGGCTGACCGAGGGGGCTACTGGCTCGTCGCATCGGACGGTGGTGTCTTTTCCTTCGGCGACGCGGGATTCTTTGGTTCGATCCCTGGCATGGGCTACGCCCCGGCCCAAACGGCGGGAAGCGGGAAGAAGCTGAATGCGCCGATCGTCGGCATGGTCCCCTCCTCCGATGGAGGGGGTTACTTCATGGTCGGCGCCGACGGTGGCGTCTTTGCCTTTGGCGACGCCAAGTTCGAGGGGTCCTGCCCGAGCATCGGAGGATGCTCAGGGGCGGCCGTGACCGTCATGCCAGATGCCAGCGGGAATGGCTATTGGCTGGTCACGGCCACCGGGCACGTCTATGCCTTCGGGGACGCCCCGACGTTCGGGGCACCCGGCGCACAGGGCTCACCCGTCACCTCGGCCACGCGCACCCCCGACGGCCAGGGCTATTGGATCCTCCTGGCGAACGGAGGGGTCGACGCCTTCGGTGACGCGGCACAGCTGGGGAGTGCAGTCAATCAGACCGGGGGGTTGGACCCGGCCACAGCCGTTTTCGCCACCGCAGACGGCCAGGGTTACTGGGTGACATCTGCGGAGGGCGCGGTCTTCGTCTTTGGTGACGCACCGAACAACGGCGGACTGTTAGGCAAGCATCTCAATGGCTCGATCATCGCCGGCACGGGGTTCTGATCAACCGCACGTTGGCCTGACTCGCGCCTCGGCCCACTGAGCCACGTTCAAGAAGACCACAGGGTGGAGCAGCGTTCGCCCTCGCGCCGATACTTGAGAGATGGCCACCAGAGCTGAATCCCACGACGTCCGGGCAGCGATCGCCCGAAGAACGGGGGACATCGTCGAGGCGCTCTTGGACCTCGACGATGAGGATCTCACCGTCCGGAGTGAACTTCCCGGTTGGAGTCGCCTGACGATCGCCTGCCACCTCCGCTACGGAGCTGAGGCATTGCGCAGAATGACCGGCGCAACGTTGTCGGGCCGACCAACCGCCTACTACCCGCAAGGTCGAGCCCGGCAGCGAGCGGGTACCCTCCTGCCGAACGACGGCGAGGGATCACGCGACGTGGTCAACTCCTTGGCGTTGCACAGCCGGATGCTCGCCCAGGCGTGGTCCGCAGTCGATGCAGAAGGCTGGAGCCGCGAGATCAACGAACCGGAGGACAACCCTGATCTCGGCCCTGTCACGCTCACCCAACTCGCACTGCTCCGGCTGACCGAGGTGGAGGTGCATGGATCGGACCTTGGGGTGGATTTGGATGATTGGAGCGCACCATTCGTCACGATGACACTTCCGATGCGTTTCGACAGGCTCAATAGCCGGACAGTGGACCACCGCGATGGAAGCCTCGAAGGCTCCTGGCTGTTCGTTGCCTCAGACGGCCCGACCTACCGGGTCAGCGTGACCAACGGTGTCGTCGAATCGATCCCAGCCGTTCCGCACGCTCCCGCGAGAGCGGCCCTCGAAGCAACGAGCAGGGATCTTCTCGCCTTGTTGCTCGGCCGGCCATTCCGACGAGCTCCCCGCATCACGGGCGATCTCCCCTTCGGCGAAGCCTTCTCCGCAGCCTTCCCGGGGCCGTAACGCCGCCCCGGCGCACGAGCGGCGCACCATGCGGCGCCAAACGGGGACCGAGTCGTGGGCCATGATGGTTTAGTGACCCGATCGAGCCCAGCTGGCCTCATTCTCACGCCTGGCAGCAGCGCACGACGGGATCATCCCGGGCTGTTGGCGGTGGACCATGTGGTCACCGACGCGGGCATCGCGGTCGAGCGCATCGAGTTCCCAAGCCAGGCCGCTGGCAAACGCCGACCCGATCCACCCGAAGTGTGCATCCAGACAATCCGCGCCGCCTCGGTCGCCCTGGCTGCTCGACTCAATGTGGCGCCTGGGCGGCTGGCGCTCGGCGGTCGTTCCATGGGGGGACGGATGTGCTCTATGGCCGTCGCCGAGGGGCTTGACGCCGCAGCCCTCGTCTTGATCAGCTATCCGCTCCATCCTCCTGGACGGCCCGATCGGCTCCGAACCGCCCACTTCCCCCAATTGCATCTGCCCTGCCTCTTCGTGTCCGGTAGACGGGATGCGTTCGCGACGCCCGCCGAGCTGGAGAAGGAGACAGCAGCCATCCCGGGTCCGGTCACCCTCATGTTCGTCGACGGCGACCATTCGTTACGAAAGCGAGAATCAGAAGTCGCCGACATTGTCGGCCCTTGGCTGACCGCTTTGGGCTGACCCCGCAGCCAGGGAGGATCCGTCCCTGACACCCGTTGTGACTACCGAGGCTGCTCCAGTGTGGAATTGTCCGGGATCATGTCCGGATCCATTGCACCCAACGCGAATTCTGCGGTTGCACCGCCATCGACGACGATCGTTTGGCCGCTGACATAGCTGGCGAGTTCCGACGAGAGAAAGACGACGACCTTGGCGATCTCGTCCGGTTCTCCCATGCGACCGAGTGGGGCACGACTGCGGAGCGGCAAGCCGTCCGGTGACCGCCCTCCTAGTCGGTCGACGACACGGGGCGTGGCAACTGCTCCGGGCGCGACGTTGTTCACGCGAATGCCAGCGGGCGCAAACTCAATGGCAAGAGACCGGGTCAGTGACATGAGGCCTGCTTTGGCTGCTCCGTACGGGGCGTGAAAGGGTGCGCCCCCGAGGCCACTCACCGACGAGATCGAGACAAGACTCCCACCGAGGCCTTGCGCGACGAGATAGCGACCGGCCGCCCGGGCGAGGTTGAAGAATTGGCGGAGGACGGCATCGAGGCTGTACTCCCAGTCATCGTCCGAGAGATCGACCGCCCGGCCGTAGCGGATCTCCCCGATCACGTCGATGACCACGTCGAGACGTCCGAATTCCTTGCTCACCTCGGAGACCACCTTCTCGGCGTCCGACGTCCGCCGAAGATCACTTTCGAAACCGGCTGCTCGACCCCCGCGTGAGCAAATTTCCGCTACCAGCGCTGCAGCTCGAGTGCTGTCAAGGTCAACACACGCGACAACTGCCCCCGCCTCAGCCAATCCCAACGCGCATGACCGACCCAAGCCCGGTCCCGACCCAGCTACAAGGGCAACCTTTCCGCCCAACCCCAACTCCAACAACCGACCCACCCCCCGTCGTCATGGATCAACGCAACCTATCGCCGCGGGTAAAGCGTCTGCACTCCGAACCTGGCAACTTTCGCAGGGCGAGAGTCGAACAGCCACACCATCACGAGTGTGGTCTCGGGTCATCCCATCCATCTGGGCACAATGTCGGGGCGTTGCCAATGACCGAGCCAAATGACAATCTACCCAGATGACATTTGTGCTGGTTCACGGAGGTGGTTTTTCCGGGTCGTGTTGGAACGAACTGGAACCGTTGCTCACGGGAACGGTCATCGCAGTCGATCTCCCGGGACGAGGCCGAACGCCGAAAGACTTGGGTTCAGTGACGATGTCAGATTTCGTCGGGTCCGTGACCAGCGAGATCGTTGCACACGACCTGACCGATGTCACTCTGGTTGGTCACTCGATGGCAGGTGTGACGTTGCCCGGCGTGGTCGAGCGCATCCCAGATCGGATCTCTCACCTCGTCTTCGTCTCATGCGCCGTTCCGCCCGACGGGACGCCCCTCGCAGACGTCCTCGGGGACCTCAGCCCGGCCGTGCAAGAAGTTGCGGCAAGGATCGGAGATGAGGTCGTCGACAGCCAAGGTGCCCTTCATGCAGACCTCGCACGCGCAATGTTCTGCAACGACATGGACGAACCTACGGCAGAGTCCACTCTGGCGCGCCGGGTCCCGGAGACGCTGAACGTTCTCTCAGAACCCACAGATCTCACCGGGCTCCGGCATCCCATCGCTCGGACCTATGTGAGATTGACGCGTGACGCGAGCATCACTCTCGATGCGCAAAACATGATGATCGCGAACCTCGGTGAAGTGAACGTCGTCGATCTGGACGCCGGGCACATGGCAATGATCAGCGACCCGCAAGGGCTGGCTGCCATTCTGAATGGTTTCTGAACCGCCCGCATGGTCTCGCCATGGGCGGCCGCGTGGCACCCGGACCAGCCCATAGGTGACAACGAGGCGTCCCGGAGCCTCGCTCATCAGCACTCGAGAAGGTGCCGTCGTGAGCGAGAATTCGCGGCGTGCGGGCGGAGATTCGGATCTGAGGGTTTTGGGTATTTTGGCCCTAATGCGTAGCCATCATCGGATGTTTAGTGGTCACAGGAGGCCTGGCGGCTTCGAGATGATCGCCCGACCATGGACGACAGGAGATCACATCCCAATGAACGACATGGGTGATGCAGATCGGAACGTGGAGTTGGACGACGCGGAGGCCGCCGAATTCGCCGACACATGGACCACTCCATGGGGCGTGACAGCCTTGCGGCGAGTCTCCCTGCTTCTCTTGATAGCAGGATTCGCCGAGGCCGTCGTGTGGTACGGGAATTTCCGCCTCTTCGGGTCATCGGGAGGCACAGTGACAAATGTCTTTGTTGCCACATTCGGAGCGGCAGTCCTGGTGGCCGTCGTGATGGCCGTGTGCGCGTTCGTTCTCGAACTGCTCAAATATTTCAACCACTGCACGCGCGTCACATTGGCGGCACAGACCGCTGACGCCTGACGCTGGACGCCGCGCTCGTGAGGTTGAGGCGAACACGTTCGGTCTCCCGCCCAACCCAGTGAACAAGGCGACGGTCCGTGCATCAAGATGCGGGCGTGATCAGATCATCAAGCCCCCGTTGTTGACATGAAGCGTCTGGCCGGTGATCGCCCCACTGTCGGGCAGCGATAAGAACCAGATCGCATGGGCGAGCTCTTCAGCGCGAAGAGGTCGACCCATCGGATTGGCGATAGGCGAATTCGTTGCCGTATTTTTCATTTCCTCATCGGTGGGGAACAGAGCGCGCGTCATGGGCGTGTCGACAAAACCTGGTGCCACCACATTCGCGGTCACGCCATGGGGTGCTCCTTCGCCAGCCGTCGCCTTCGTCAATGCCACCACGCCGGCCTTGGATGCCCCATAGGCGGCATGTGCAGCAGCCACCCGAAACCCCGAGCCCGATGACACATTGACGATCCGACCAAACCCCCGCTCGCACATCCCCCCAAGACCTGCCGGATGAGGTTGAACGAACCCGTGAGATTTGTCCCCACCACGTCGTTCCACAGGGCAAGGTCGTGTCCGATGATCGAAGCGGATGTGGATATACCCGCTGAGTTGACGAGGATGTCCGGGGCGCCGACCCTCTCGACCAAGTCCTTCGCCGCACGATCCACCGAGGCCGCGTCTCTCACGTCCACCGTCGTGAAGATCCACTTGTCGTCGCCGAACGCATCATCCGTCGGTCCCGGTATGTGGATGTCCAGACCAGCGACCGCCGCTCCACTTGCGGCCAGGCGCTGCATGACCGCCCGGCCGATGCCACCGGCCGCGCCGGTGATCCAGGCGGTGCGGCCTTCAAGCAGTACATCAACGGTCGCTACCATCGCACCCCCTGACAGACCGGGCCCTCCCCTTGAAGTGAGCCCTCGGAACCCACGACTATAGGCCCGAGGGTGGTTCCCACCTGTGGAGTTCCCTACCTGTGGCCGTCAACCTGCTGGCCGACCTCTCCAATCGGGTGGCGACTTGTCACCAACGGCGTGATGATCCCATTCGGGATGTAACCGATGGCCATCTGGGTCGTGAGCCTTCGGCGTCTCAGAGTTTCGGATTAGTGACTCAAAGCGATGGCGGGAGACCGCCGCAAACAAAGTACAACGAGACCACGAGGGTGTCGTGAAGAGTCAGCGAATGAAGTGGATGGTGGCATACGTGGCGTGGTCGGGGTGGTCGCACGTGTGCCCGTCCCAACAGTGGCCCTGCGCATCCCGTGGCCTGTTCTCAACAAGAGCGCAAGGTGACACGAGCTCATCGGCAGCAAGGGACTCCTTGACATCGCTCCGAAATTCGGTAATCACCATCTCTCTTTTCCTTTCATGTGAACGCTGGCGTATGTCAAGAATACATCCATGTGATTTCGGAATGGAGGATCCTCGCGATCTGCCACGTCGCGACACCAAGTATTGATGTGGCGTGGCATTCGACAGGCCCATTTTCCTGCTCGCGGGCCAGGTAGTGTCCCCAGATGCCCAACATGAGCCCCGATCCAGAAGGTGACGATGGGTATAGGGAATCGACACCAGGTTTCCAGATCCGTCGAATCAAGTCCGTCGACGTTCGCGGCCGAGTCATTCGTGCCCAAGGAACCACCCAAGGCCAGTGAACCGGGCACCACGTCGGCGCTGGTATTGGCGATTCTTGCTCGTCCTCGGTATCGCGCTGGCGATTGACTTCCTGGTGGACGACAAGTTGATCTTCGCAGCGATCGCGCTGATCTGGATCGTTGCATGCTTCTTCACTTTGTGGAGACTGAGAAAGTCCCAACCCATTCCTTGAAGGTGCCCGACCGCCCGGGCGCCAATCGGGACCCTTCTGTGCACATCGACTATCTGTGATCACGCGAAGGGCCGGGAATCTTTCGACGCCGGAGTGCCTCGCAACCACTTTGCACTGCACTGGGCCCACGCTCTGGGTTCGCCTCACAGCCGTGCAAAGCATGCCGAGTGCGCTATACCGTCGATCAGAACGAACAGCGGAAGGGGTGTTATGGCAGGCGAGATGTTCTCGGTAGAAGGACGGGTGGCGATCGTTACGGGTAGCGGGACCGGTATTGGCCGGGCGACGGCCATGGTGCTCGCGCAGCACGGCGCTGACGTCGTACTCGCAGGGCGGCGTGCCGAATTGCTCGAACGTACCGCCGTGAGCATTAGGGATCTCGGTCGTCGTGCCCTCGTCGTACCTACCGACGTCACCGACTCCGACGCATGTGAGCGCCTCGTCGAGGCGACGATGGAGGAGTACGGGCACGTCGACGTACTGGTCAACAATGCGGGTGGCAGCATCAACAAGGCGCCGGAGGAGTGGACAATCGCCGAATGGCATCAGATCGTCGACCAGAATCTCGCCAGCGTGTGGTTCATGTCCCGACTCGTGGCAGCACCAATGTTGAAACAGGGACGAGGAGCGATTGTCAATATCTCTTCGGGCGCGAGCTTTCTCGCTCTGCCCATGGTCGCGCCCTACGGCGCAGCCAAAGCAGGCATAAACAGCCTGACGCGATCGCTCGCCGCCGCATGGACCAGCAGCGGCGTCCGTGTAAACGCTGTCGCGTGTGGTGCGATAAAAACCGAGGGATACAACAAATCGACGAAACAGACACAGCAATCCGACGAGGTCGTACTCGGGCCGGGTAACGCCATCGGACGAATTGGTCAGCCCGAAGAGATCGCATACCCGGTGCTGTTCTTTGCATCAGATGCCTCGAGTTACTGTTCGGGCCAGACCCTCTGGGTTAACGGCGGCGTGAAAGCGCCAACAACGAGTTAGTTCAAGGCCAATGTGACCACGGATGTGGTCAGGTTCGGTACGCCCAGACGGCAAGCAACGGGTCGCCTGGGTGAGAGATTGGAGTACGTCGTTCGCGCCGCGGTTCGCCAAATCCAGGGGTGAAATGGAAGTATCGACCCACGATGTCGCAGCGTTCCTCGTCGCTCGCAAAGAGCCAACCGCGTATGGCTTTTGTTGGAAAGCAGCGGTTCGAGAACGTGCAGACCAAGGATCCTCCGGGTCGTAGGACTCGGGCCACCTCTGCGAATACCTCCAGCGGGCGGGTGAGGTAGTCGACCGAGACACAGCACACAACAGCGTCGAACGATGCGTCGTCGAAAGGCAGTAGAGGTTCAGCGTTGAGATCGTGAACGATCGTGGCCGTGGCGTCGCTGTTCGCCTGGAGCTCCTCAGCACTCATCCCCAGTACGGTGAGGTGCGCCGGCGGGGTTCGGAAGTGCGATACCCAAGAACCCATCAGGTCGAGCACTTCACCCTCAATCTCGAGTTCTTCGTAGAGGGCCCCCACCGCAGCGATGGCGTTATCGTCGATGTGGGTGACGAGGCGAGGCCAGGAGTAGAACGTCGCATCGGCCGACCCGTCGGATCGCTCGAAGAATCCGAGCGGGAATCCGTCGCTGTCCATCCCCACCATTTTGCCGCGGGTTGGCACTCAGACTGCTGCAGGCGGTCACCCCATCGCTCGGCGAGGTGGCCAATGCCTCTCCCGCTGGACTACATCGCGGTTCGACCCACCGCTCCGAATCAAGGCATGACAGAGGCACAGCAGCAGGAAATTGTCGAGCTGCTGCAGCATCACTTGGCGGCGCCCAGATAGCCTTTGAGCTGGGATTGCCCTGCCGGGCATCCAGCCGGTTGTCCTAGCCGTCGGCCGCGATAGGCGGAGCAGAAGTTCAAGGTCAAGAGCTTCTTTGGTGATCGGCACCGCCTGCCCCACCTTGGCGGCTTGTTCGATAAAGCTGGTTCGATATCCTCTGGCCATACCCGGGCTGCCTGCAGGTAACTCCGACGGCAGCTTCATCCAACGAGAGAGGACGGCTACGCAATGATTCGTCTTAGTGTTTTCTATCCGTCGACCGAAGGCGCAAGCTTCGACCACGACTATTACCGGAATAAGCATGTCCCGCTCGCAGTGAAGACGTGGGGTCTCGACGGAGCGGAGATCGACAAGGGCATCGACGGTCCATACGTGGCCGCGGTGCACTTCAAGTTCGATTCGCCGGAGGCCCTGGCGGCGGCAATGGGTGGTCCGAACACCGGAGAGATCCTGGCGGACGTGGCGAACTACACGACCATCGCACCAGTGCTCCAAACGAGCGAAATTGTGGACTGACCACATCGGGGGACCGCCGGACCACCAATTCGGCTGCTACGTACGCCGTCGAACGCCTATTGCCGCCCTAGCGATCGGCGGGGTACGGCGTGCCGAGGCACCCCGACAGACCTTCGGGGTACACACCTTGGCGAGCCGGTGCAGAGAAGTTGACGCTTGAACGTCTTGAACGTCTTGACATCTGCGCCTGAAATTCAGCGCCCGCCCGCCCACGCAGCCATGAGATCCAGCGGGTTGCCGGCGTCGCTCGGCGTCTCAGCCCCAAACTCCCGGTAGAGGCAGCCAACGTTGACAACTACTCGCTCATCCTCACTCCAACCGGAATAGGGGCCAAGGTCGATGTCGCGGGCCGCATCGGCGGCACTCATGCCGGTGTCGAAGCGCCGTCGGGCCTCAACGGTCAGATACTCGAAATAGCCCTTGAGGTCAGCCACGGCGGCCGGTCCCGCGACCGGTCCATGACCAGGAACGACGATGACCGGATCCAAGGCCAATATCCGATCGCACGCCGCGATCCAGTTGGACACCGGGCCGGCCCATACGATCGGGTGGCCGCCGTGGAAGAGGATGTCCCCGGTAAAAATCACCCTTTCGTCGGGCAGGTGCACAACGACGTCACCCGCTGTGTGTGCCGGCCCGACCTCGATCAGGCTTACTCGTCGGTCGCCGACAGCCAGATCTAGCCCGTCAGTGAAAGTTCGGTTCGGTAGCGCGACATCAATGCCGTCGAAGTCGAACGACCCGAAAATCCGCATCAAGAATGCCCCGGTTTCTCCCATGTCGGGGGCGGACTTCATCAACTGAGCGAAGCCAGCGGGCGAGAGCTCGAGCATCTCTGCTGCGGCACTGGCGGAAGCGACGATTTCAGCTCCGTCTACCAGCGAGTTGCCGTACCAGTGGTCACCGTTGGCGTGAGTATTGACCAAAGTATCGATATTCTTCGCCGCAGGGGTGGTCCGCCGCATAGTGGCGAGCATCTCCGCGGTCAGCTTCAGATCGAACAGAGTGTCGACGAGCAGCGACCGGTCGCCGTCGGTAATCAACCCCGCGTTAGACCATCCCCAACCGCCATCGGGTTGAAGGTAGGCCCATATTCCATTGGCCACTTCCTCCATCCCCTTCTGGTATTTCATCGCGCGTACCGTAGCCGTTTGTACCTGCACTCCGCCGACGTGGAAGCTGACGTTGTCCTTCAGGGCCGGTACGAAGGTCAAGCTCAGTGCGCATAGTCCTTCCCATGAGGCGACCAGGCTGGATGCTACGGACGCTAGGCGGCACGGCAGTGATCGGTTCCATTTTCTTCGTGCCCGTTGTCGCTTCCGCTTCCGCTTCGAGTGACTCGGGCATCCCCAACCGGTCCGGGGCGGGCGTCTAGCGATCTCCCGCCGTTCGGCCCTATTCGGCTTCGCTACGTTGAGCCCAAGATGGTCTCGATGGCAACCGTATTGGCGTATGCAGCAGGAGGATTAGTGACGCTGTGGGGTGTCGCCCACGTGATTCCGACTCGCCGGGTCCTTGCGAGCTTCGATCCGATCTCCTCGGACAACCGGAGAGTGATTCTCCAGGAGTGGTTGGCCGAGGCACTCACCATGTGGGGCATGGCGACAGTGGTCGTCGTCGTAACTGTCGTGGCCGGTGCCCGTGCCGATGCCACCGAGTGGGTCTACCGCGCCACTGCCCTCTTGTTGGTGTCCTTGGCGGGTCTGACCGCTCTCACTGGCGCCCGCACACACGTCATCTGGTTCAAGATCTGCCCGGTGCTATTGACAGCGTCTGCTGGCTTGCTGGTTGCGGCCAGCCTGTTATAGCCGTCGAAGGCGTGTTCTAACCCGGATCGCGTCATGGAGCCCCACTCGCCGACACTGGGTCAGGGGTCACCATCCGCCTCCTCGTGGGTCGGATAGGCCAGCGGTGATGGTTCTCGTCGTGGCGCTGTCGTATGGTTCGAGCACCTGCCGGCGGTTTGGTGACCAGCTTCGTCCCTTAGACGAATGACATGGTCGATCCCCATTAGTCTCGGGGATGAACCAAAGGAGAAGCCCATGGATGACGGACACCCTGTCTCGTATGAGGCGCTACCCGTAGGGGCGGCCGTCCTCAGTTCAACAGGCACCCAATTCGGCACGGTTGAGCATGTATTGCAGATCCCCGAACTCGATCTATTTGACGGAATCGCTGTCAAAACGAAGCATGGACTCCGATTTGTTGATCGTGATCAGGTGACCGACATGACGACAACCTTGGTTCGGTGCGCTTTGACTGACGAAGAAGCAGCGAATCTACCCGCACCAAAGGGTGCCCTCGTCCTTCATCCCGATACTGCTCACGACGAAGGACCGTCGCTCACTGCTCGATTTGGTCGTCTTTTCAATCGAGGGCACTGGAAGGAACTCGAGTAGTCGGCATTTCGGGAACGGCGGCTTCTTCAGCGACAGATGAAGGCGCCCGCCCCGGTGCTGAATCTCAATTCACCATCCGTCGACATGGCCGCACTAGCCAGGTCGTGAAAACGGCTCACCACCTCCGCCCAAGGAATGTCGATCTGATCCTCGTAATGGTCGCCCACGCTGGCCACATATTCGACCAATGCATCAACGTCTGTCACCACAAGGTCACTGATGGGGCAGTCCATGCGGACAACGGACTCGAAGGCAGAGGAAAGAATCGCTGCGCCACCCTCCATGCTGAAGCGCTGGTCTGCTGGGCGTAACATCCTCCAGTCCGTATTGACGGATGCTTCCACAAGGGCTCGCAGCTCTTGGAGGTTCGACACGCTGTTCGTGATCGCGACGAGGAATCCTTCGGGGCGAAGGACACGCCGGATCTCCTTGGCGGCGATTTCGATGTCGGGTACGTGGTACAGCATGTGAGGAGCCAGGACGAGGTCGAAGCATCCTTGCAAAAAGGGGAGGCACTGGACGTCGGCGAGTACGACCGCCGCGTCGGCGACGAGCGGCAACATTCCAATGGAGAGATCCACCGCTACCCTCGGACCACGGTGACCCCTCCTCACGAGTGCACGTTCGTATGCTCCGTTGCCGCACCCGACATCGAGGATGCTCTGGGTCGATCCGTCGGTGATCCTCGCCAGGTCGAGCACCCAGGAGAAAAGATCGAACTCCGGCATTCGGCGGCTGGCTGACCACAGCCGCTGGCGCGAGACGAGGTTGCCGTCAGTCGCGTATTGACTCGGGGGGTTTATCGCCATTCCTTGAGCTTTCCCCACCGGGCGTAAAGTGGGAACCCTTCGATGACCTATCGGCTAACCTGGGAAGGAGCCGGCGAACGAGACGCTCCGGGAATCAGAACTTCCTGCACTTGCACAGCTCTACCTCAACAGACTTCGGGTTGGGCGTCACGGTGATGCCTCTTCATCTTGCTCCGTGGCCCGAGCGAGGAACTGACCATGTCGCTCGATCGCCGCAAGCGTTCGTTCCGTGACACTGAATCCCGGCTCCTGTTCTTCCAGGAACGCCGTCGCACGCCGCACGGCTTCCAGCTCGACCCGATCGATCTCCTCGGGTAGCTGGAACTGCCATCGGCTGACCTGCTCATTGATTGCGGACTTGCCCGGATCGTCAAGCAGCAGGCCACTGGCGGCGAACACCCGACAGTCATAGGTGCGACAAGTCCGAGGTCGTTGCTCATAGATCGAGCACTTACCTTCGACGAGCATCGGACAATGGCCGTGCTCGTCGTATCCCATGAGGACGTGGCCTTTTGGAAGTCGGGGCGCTGGAAAGAGCAGCTCCGTTGGGATGCAGGTAAGTGTGTCTACCTCGTCTGGAGAAATGTGGACGAACTGCGACGAAGTACAGCAGGCCGTGCAACTGCCACAAGGAACGTCAGAAGTGCCGTCGTTCCTGATGACCTCTTGGATCATCCCCAACCAGGTGGAGAGTCGCCCAGCATCGAGGGGCGTCGCATCGTTCACGTGGACTTCACATTGTCACGCTATTCGAGAGTCGCGTGCGGCTTTGACCAGGATTGTCTGACGGAGACTCCCTTTATCCGGGATGAACTTGCCCAGTGATCAGTGGCCGTCCTCATCTCAAGTCCATGGCTACCGGAGAGCCCGCTAGGCGTCCCTGACAGCGTCTCGCGCCTTGTCGAAGAGGGCACAGCCACGGGACCAAGAATCACATTGCCCGGAGGGGTGTCGGGGGCGTGCGGGTGAGGGTGCGTCGGAGCCTTGGCCTTGGCCAGCTCGTATCGTCCACCCAAGGCCCGCCGCGACTCGGCGTCCTCCATTTCCGCCAGGATGGGGAACGTGCTGGCTTCTTCCGCGCTGGCGTGAGCGAGGACCGCCTGTCGCAAGGTCGTGAACTTGGTGGTGAACTCCGCTCACGATGGGTCAAGTTTCTCCATCTCCGCCAGAAGCTCTTCGGCTTCGGACTGTTCGGCAATCCGAGTTTTCGCTTCTTGCTCTCCGCCCGGCGCCCGGCGGATGATGGGGTATACGACGAGCTCCTCGGCGACCTCATGGCGTACGAGGTCAGCCTCGCTTGCTGTTGTTGTCTGCAACATCGCCACGCCCCCGGGCCGCCCCAGCGGTCGCGGGGGCAGAACGCCTTGGGTGTGCCGAGAACGTTCTCGTTATCTCGCCAACCTCGCTGACCAGGATCGTTCCACTGGGGGTAATGAGGAGGTCGGGCCAGCCCTCATCGAATGGCCGCCGAATACCTCCACGGCGTCAGGCCAAACCGCGGCAACGCTGGCCGCTCGCGAGACAAGTCGGGTCTTTCGTCCCTACCGATGTGGCCGTGCCAGCACCATTGTGGAAGAGTCCAGGACTAGGAGGAGATCATGCACGTACTCAAGGTGGCCGGACCACGCGAGGTCGCACTGCTGCTGCGCAACCTCGCTGACGAGATCGAGCGGCGCTCCCTCGAGTTCGGAGGACGCGTCGTCCCCCTTGCCGAGGCACTTGAAGCGGTGGTGGACCTGAGCGAAGGTGGAGCGGCGGAAGTATCCGTCATCGATGTCCGCCTTCAACACCCGACGCCTCCCGCCTGGAACCTGACAGAGTTGCAACAGGCTCTTGCTCACCCTGGGGGCTGATGGAGGCCAAGCATCCCCCCCGTCGTCTTCTGCAGGAACGATCCAAGAGCTCTCCCCCATCGGGTCAACCCCCGTTTCTGACCTTCTGAGTGACCTTCGGCCCTACTTTGGTCGCCGCCGGGCCCCCACGATGAGATCGAGGGAGATCGATCGGTCTCGCCAGGGAGACTGAAGGGTTGCACGATGACGGTACGACTGGCGATCAACGGGTTCGGACGCACGGGTCGGTCATTCTTGCGTGCCGCGCTTGCTCCTATGCACGACTTCGAGGTCGTGGCGATCAACGATCTTGGTTCCCCCACAGCGCTCGCCCGGCTCTTCGCTAGAGACTCCGTACACGGGCGCTACCCAGAGGTGGTCCATGTCGAAGGCACGACGATGATCGTCGGTGAGCGTCGCATCACGATGCTGGCCGAACCCGCGGCAAAGGGCCTCCCTTGGCGGCAGCTCGGTATCGATGTCGTGGTTGAGGCGACCGGCAAGTACACCAAACGGGAGAAGGCAACCGAACACCTCGAAGCAGGTGCCACCCGTGTCGTGATATCAGCGCCGGCCGACAACCCGGACGCGACATTCGTGATTGGGGTGAACGAGGATCAGTTCGATCCGGAGCGGCACTTCATTATCTCCAATGCCTCTTGCACGACGAATTGCCTGGCCCCCCTGGTCAAAGTGCTCGATGACGCCTTCGGCCTCGAAGACGGCTTCATGACAACCGTTCACGCGTACACCGACGACCAGAACCTCGTCGACGCGCTGCATAAGGACCCCCGGCGGGCACGCGGCGCCGCGATCAACATTGTGCCGACGACCACCGGCGCCGCCAAGGCCACCGGAAGTGTGCTCCCGAGCGTGGCAGGAAACCTCGATGGCCTGGCCCTGCGCGTCCCGGTTCCCGATGCCTCGATCACGGATCTGGTTGCGAACCTGCGCGCCACGCCAAGCGTCGGCGAGATCAACGACGCCTACCGGGCTGCCGCCGAGTCAGGACGGCTCGCCGGAGTCCTCGAGTACTCCGAGGAACCGCTCGTGTCGAGCGACATCATCAACTCAACGGCGTCGTGCGTCTTCGATTCGGAGCTCACGATGGCGCACGGTCATCTCGTCAAGGTCCTCGGTTGGTACGACAATGAAACGGGCTATTCGAACCGGCTCGCCGATCTGGCAGCGCTCGTTGGCGTTGCGCCAAAGCGCTAGTCGCAGCCAGCGAGAGACACCCATGTTCCAAGTTCGTTTCCACGGCCGTGGTGGTCAAGGCGTCGTAACGGCAGCCGAGATCCTCTCGATGGCAGCATTCGCTGAAGGCCGTCACGCTCAGGCCTTCCCGAGTTTCGGGTCGGAACGGATGGGCGCACCGGTGGTCTCGTTCTGTCGAATCGATGACCTGCCCATCCGCACTCGCGAGCCGGTCATGGTGCCGGATGCACTCATCATCCAAGACGTCACGTTGATCCACCAAGTTGACCTGTTCGCTGGACTCCTGAAGGACGGATACGTCCTCGTCAACACGTCACAACACTTTGACGAGCTGGAATTCGGAGAGTTCTTCAACCCTTTCCATCGCGACCGCCTACTTACCTGTCCGGCAACGGAGATTGCCCTCGAACAGCTCGGCCGGCCGTTGCCGAACGCGGCCATGCTTGGCGGCTTTGCCGCCCTCACCAGCGAGATCACACTCGACGCAATTGAAGCGGCGATCCGGCAGCGATTCCCGGGGACGGCCGGCGAGCATAACGTCGCCGCCGCCAGAGCGGCCTTTCGCTTCATCACACTCGAAGAGGATGGACTCACCAATGCGTCGACAGATTGAGGGCTCTCGTGCGGTGGCAGAAACAGTGGCCCTTTGTCGGCCAGAAGTCGTATGTGCCTATCCGATCTCGCCCCAGACGCACATCATTGAGGCGCTCGGTATGATAGTGAAGTCGGGCCAGCTCTCGCCGTGCGAGTTCATCAACGTCGAGTCCGAATTCGCGGCGATGTCCGTTTCGATCGGGGCTTCCGCGACGGGGGCTCGGACCTACACCGCGACCGCGAGCCAGGGACTCCTCTTCATGATCGAAGCGGTCTACAACGCCGCAGGTCTGGGTCTGCCGATCGTGATGACCCTTGCAAATCGGGCGATTGGCGCGCCCATAAACATCTGGAACGACCACAGCGATGCCATGGCCGCACGGGACGCCGGCTGGATCCAGCTCTTTGCCGAGACGAATCAGGAGGCAGCGGATCTGCACATTCAGGCCTTTCGCCTGGCCGAAGATCTCTCCCTACCCGTCATGGTGTGTATGGACGGCTTCATTCTCACTCACGCGGTCGAGAGCGTCGACATGCCTGAGCAAATGGACGTCGACACCTTCCTTCCACCCTACGAGCCGCGCCAACTTCTCGACCCAAACGACCCGGTCTCTATCGGCGCCATGGTCGGCCCAGAAGCCTTCGAGGAGGTCCGCTACCTCTCGTACCTCCGCCAACTCGACGCCCTGGAGCGCATTCCCGTCCTGGCCGCCGAATTCGCAGCATCCTTCGGACGCACAAGCGGCGGACTGCTCCACTGCTACCGGACCGAGGACGCCGAAACTATCGTTGTTGCACTCGGATCGGTCCTCGGAACGATCAAGGACGCTGCCGACGCGCTCCGAGCAACCGGTCAGCGTGTCGGCGTCATCGGAATTACGTCGTTCCGGCCATTCCCCCACGATGCAGTTCGCGACGCACTGTCTGGGGCCCGGAAGGTCGTCGTCGTGGAAAAGGCGTTCAGCGTCGGATTCGGAGGCGTGCTCTCGACCGATGTGGCGGTGGCGACCCACGATGCAGACCTGTCGCTTCGCACAGTGATCGCGGGGTTGGGCGGCCGAGCCATCACCCAGCGCTCGATAGAGGGCGTGCTCGCTGACGCGATACATGGCCGGCTCGAAGGCCTCACCTTCCTCGATCTCGACCAAGGGATCATCGAGCGAGAGCGCGCACGGATGGCCGGGACGAAGCGGTCGGGGCCAACGGCCGAGAACATCCTTCGCGACCTCGGCACAGTCGCCTCTCGGATCGGTTGAGGAGATGTCATGACGACCCAACCCGTACGCTTCTACCAAGTCGGCAGCTTCGCCGTCGGCAACCGCCTCGTCGACAAGGAGGACCGGACCGTCCAGTCCGACTCGAATCGGAGCAATGCTCTCGACTCGGGGCATCGAGCCTGCCAAGGGTGCGGTGAGGCGCTCGGCGCTCGCTATGCACTCGATGCCGCCATGCAGGCGACAGGTGGCCAGCTCATCGCCGTCAACGCGACCGGCTGCCTCGAGGTCTTTTCAACCCCCTACCCCGAGACGTCGTGGCGGGTCGCTTGGCTCCACTCGCTCTTCGGAAACGCCCCCGCGGTGGCAACCGGTGTCGCCGCGGCATTGAAGGTAAAGGGAAAGCACGATGTGCGTGTTGTCGCCCAGGCAGGTGACGGCGGGACGGTCGACATCGGCTTCGGCTGCCTTTCAGGGATGTTCGAGCGCAACGACGATGTGTTATTCATCT
>OBLU010000743.1_pt1 | contig 30634 bp, 30 predicted proteins | sample 1518681 | NCBI WGS metagenome assembly OBLU01 (sample SAMEA3539304, study PRJEB22396) | soil metagenome | biome: tundra; feature: field; material: soil | place: USA | collected 2010-05 | depth 0.15 m
GGTGCAGGCGCAGGTCGGGATGCACCCAGACGAGACCCTGGCCGATGGGGTGATCCGGGCCGAGGCCCTGTGTGACCTCGGGTATCCGGATTGGCGGGATCGCGAGACCTGGCGACGTCGTTCGCTCCTCGACGGTCGTTCGGGTGCCCTCGACTATCCCGGTACCTCCTGGCGAGATCGACCGGCCATCGAACGGGGCAATGACGTCTTCCTCTGCGGTGACTCGGTAGCCGCCCCCGGCCTGCTGAGCGAAGTGTCGTGGTCGAGCGCCATCACGGCAGCTGAAGGCGCCCTTCGGTCGGTCGGAAGAGAGGTCGTCCACATCTAAGCCGGGCGTCCTTGCCAACCCCAAAAGTTCCACCTCGCGGCGAATGCGCTGGGCGATTCGCCGCGAGGTGGAACTTTTGGCCTCCGGCGGGGCATTGGACCCACCGCAGCCGCCGACTCGACCCTTGGCGCACCCGGTATGCATGCATGCATGCCTGCTAGCATGAAGGCATGACGCAGATGACCTGGCGGTCCCCCGACGAACTGCTCGAGCGGGTTCGGCGCGCCGCCGCTCACCGAGGTCGCAGCATGAACGAATTCGTCACCGCGGTTCTCGACGCCGCCACCGACCCCGAGCTGGCCGGCAGTGACGCTGAGCGCCTCCGAGAACGATTGAACCGGGCCGGGCTTCTCGTCCCTGCGGGCCCATCACGGCGGCGCCCGGATAGTGATCGGGTCGAGGCCGCTCGGGCGAAAGCAGGTGCGGGTACGCCGTTGTCCCGTTTGGTCGACGAAGGGCGTTGAGCGTTTTCGCCGACTCGTCGGCCCTCGTGAAATTGTATGCCGATGAGGCGGACCACGAACTGATCCGCGATCTGGGAGCCCTTGCCATCTCTCAGATCGCACGGGTCGAAGTACCTGCCGCCCTCTGGCGGAAGCAATGCCTGGGCGAGCTCGGCGCGGGAGATGCGCAGACACTTGTCGAAGAGTTTGAAGCCGACTATTTCGGGACCCAAGGGGACCCACCCCGGTTCGCGGCAGTGGCATTGACTGGCGGCCTCCTCGATAGCGCCGCCCGCATGTGCGCCGCCCATGGCCTACGGGCCTACGACGGGGTGCAACTGTCCGCGGCAACAATCACCCGAGCCACCGACCCGAGTTGCACAACGTTCGCCGCCTTCGACGGAACGCTGCGCACTGCCGCAGCCGCAGAGGGTTTCGCTCTCTTCCCATCGAGCGAGTAAAGGCTGAACTTCAAAAACGATCGAAGCTTCAGCCGGCCGTCACCGTGGGCCCGGTGGGTTGGGAGTTGCACGGACTACCCCGTGAGGCATAAATCACCGTGTCGCCTCCGGTGGCGCCATCGATCACAACGGCCACCCAACCTGGAGTCGAGCCGGGCCCGGCGATCGGGGGCAGGAACATATTGGAAGGCATCTCGGCAGGGCAGTGGTACACCGGACCCTGGATGAACCCGATCCATGCCAGACGTCGTTGGTAGCTGGGCAGACCGTTTCCGGTCAGACTCGCGGCGATGGACACCAGCCCATACGCGAAGCCGGCCAACTGTTCGCCCGAGGCGGCCTTGGCCTTCATCTTCGCCATTGCCACCGCGAAAGAAATTGTTGGGGACCGCCCGGGCGGAGCCGGCGTCACTGCCAATTCCCCGCCGTCAAGTTCGACAGGAACCACCCACCGGTCGTTGCTCACCCCAAATGCGGAGGCGATGGTGAGCGGCTGCGCCGGCACCTGGGATGCCGACGCCGCGTTGACCGCCCCGGTATAGACGGCAAACGGACCGATCGAACCGTGGATGACTCTCAACCCATCGGGCAGCAGCAATGGTTGCGAACCTGACCGGATTACCTGACAATGCACCCCGGGGGTGAACGGCTCCGTCATCAGCACCTGCACGGGAGCCGAGGAGCCGCTGGAGGGAGCCGACCACACCACTTCGTCGAACGTGCTCCCGCAGGCGATGTCGTATCGCACCAGCAACTCCACCGCGTCAGCGGGCGTCCAAGGAATCGACACTTCTTGTGGAGGGTTGCTCGTCACGGTGGGCGCCCCGCCTCGACATGACGGTTCCCCATAGCTATCCGGGTGATAGGACACCACGTCGTTGCCGGTGGCAGCGTCCATCACCCATGCTTGCCAACCAGGGGGTCTACCTCCATCCGACCCCTGTGCCCCCGCAGTACCGGTTGCCCCCGAGACCCCGGTTGACCCCGGAGCCCCACCGCCCGGGCAGATGGCACCGCGGACAAATCCGATCCACGCCAGGCGACTCTGGTAGCGGGGGGCGCCAGCCGCTCCGCTCACGCCGGAGCCGATGGTCACCAACCCGTACCCGAACGCGGCCGAATAGTTCACTCCCTGCCCGGCACCGACCAAGGTGGTGGACGACCGAAAGCGGGCGAGGGCGGCGGCGTAGGGGAGCTTCGGCGTGTCATTGGCCGGAGCCGGGACAACCACCAGTCCACCGTCGTCGATTTCGACGCCGGTGGTCCAGGCATTGTGGGTGACTCCGCCCTTCCAGAAACCGCTGCTATCGAGCAGATTGTCAAGCGGGACCCGCGACTGCGTCGACGAAGGGGGGCTGGTCGGACGAACACTTTGCGGTGACCCGGCTGAACAACCGGCTGCCACCAGGATGGTCAGTGCCAACACCACTACCGTGCCAATGAAATGGTGCCTCTTGCCGGAACGCCAGAATGTCATCAGCGTGATCGGCCTCCTGTCCGTAGTGTCCCTATTGTCGCACCGGCTACGACAGCATTACGTTCGGAGCCACAATCCCATCAACCATCCGCCATCACCCATCCGCCATCCGAAAGGCCCTCACGTTCCATGGATGCAACCACGCTCATCAACTCATTTCGGGTCGACGGCAAAGTCGCCGTCATCACGGGAGCCGGTAGCGGCATCGGGCGGGCGAGTGCCTTGGCGTTGGCCGGTGCGGGTGCCACGGTGGTGTGTGCCGACATTCACCACGACACCGCCACCGAGGCGGCCGAAGAGATCATCGCCGCCGGTGGCACCGCTGAAGGGGTCAGGCTCGACGTATCGAACCGAGGCGACGTCGATGCACTGGCAGCCCGCGTCGCGGCCGAACGTGGGGGCATCCACATCTGGGCCAACATCGCCGGCATCATGGTGGAGGGCCCGTTCCTCGATGCCCCCGAAGCCGATCTCGACCGCATCCTGGCCGTCAACCTGAAAGGTGTGTTCTTCGGGTGCCAGGCGGCCGGCCGGATCATGGTCACCCAGCCCGAAGGTGGCAGCATCATCAACGCCTCATCGGCGGCGGCCGATGCACCGAGCCCCAACATCGTCAGCTATGCCATCTGCAAGGCGGGTGTGGTGCAGATGACCAAGTCACTGGCCATCGAGATCGGGAAGAAGGGGGTCCGGGTCAATGCGGTGGCTCCCGGGTTCGTACTCACCGGAATGACTAGTCGCTATTTCGTCCGGCCCGACGGCACGGTTGACGAGGAGATGCAAGAGGCGGTGATCGGTCCCATGCGCAAGCACACGCCGCTGCGTTCGATCGGCGAGCCCGAGGACATCGCCGCCGCGGTGCTCTACCTCGCCTCCGACGCCGCTCGCTTCATGACCGGTCAGGTAGTGCGGCCCAATGGAGGGGTGGCAATGGTCTGATGGGCGACGATGATCTGACCGACCCTCCCGCAGCCCTTTCCGCAGACCCACCCGCTGGGCCCCGCACCGGGATCACCATCTCGGGACACCACTCGCCCATGGCATGGATCCTCGTCTTCACCAAACTCACCGTCGAAATCGACGGCCGGCCGGTGGTCGGATCGTGGCGGAAGCATTTCATCCCCACCGATCCCGGCGACCACCACATCGATGTGTTCTTCAACTACATCGGCCAACCCCGATGCGGCGAAGCATCGGTAGACGTGCAGGTTCAAGAAGGCACTGCGGTGGCCCTCGCCTATCGGGCTGCCAACCTGATGACGTCGCCGGGACGCCTCGAGATCAGGTCGAAGCGGCTCTAACCCGACCGAACCCATCGGAGGGCTTTTCTCGAAGCTGTTGGACCGCTTCGGCGACATCGGTGGTGTAGAGCTTGAGTTGCCGCCGCGGGCGACCCCCGACTCGAGCGGCTGGCCCTTCTGTGTGATCATTGTCGACACCGACGCCGACGCCGTGTCGGAATTGATGTGGCTTGTGTCATCGTTGGCGGTTGCTATGTGGGTGCGAAGCCACGGTGCAACCGAGTTGTACACAACGTCGACCACTCTCGCGGACATCCTTTATGGCATCGAGCGACTACGTCATGGCCGTCGCAAGGATCTGCTGAGGACCGCTGCAAACGACGTGTTCTCGGCGTTCCCGGAACACGTCTTGGCCTTCGATATGCCGGCAGCTGCAGAGTGCGCCGGGGTCGTCACTCACCGGGAGCATGAGGGGTTGCCGATCGATGGCTTCGATGCACAGATTGCCGCCGTATGCCGGATGCCGGATGCCGTATACACGAAGCGGCCCTGGTGACGCGCAACGTCAAGGACTCTCACGGCACCGGGATCCACGTGGTGGCCCCGAGGCACGCCGACTCATGGATGCGGCAAATATCAGCCCCGGGTCCAAGCCTCAGCAACCCGGCCAGGGAATCAACTCACAAACTGACGCACCGTCAGAACACCGGTTACACTCGGCCCATGGTCGACTTGCCGATGATTATTTCCGTTGACGACCACGTCGTCGAACCCGCCACCCTCTGGATCGATCGCCTCCCCACCAAGTACCACGAGGTCGGTCCGCGCATCGTCCGTGCCCCGATGGGGGAGATCACCTTCATCGGCGGAAAACTCACGGTGAAGCCGGGTTCCAAAGGCCTTCCCACCGACTGGTGGTACTACGAGGATCTGAAACGCCCGCTGCTGCGGGTGGATTCCGCCGTCGGCGTCCCCCGCGAAGAGGTCACGATGCGCGGTATCACCTACGAGGACATGCGGCCCGGCTCCTACCTGGTGCCGCCCCGCCTAGAGGACATGGATGTCAACCATCTCGAAGCCTCCATCTGCTTCCCCACCTTCCCCCGGTTCTGCGGCCAGACCTTCACCGAGGCGAAGGACAAGGAACTGGCTCTGCTCTGTGTGAAGGCGTACAACGACTGGATGGTCGAAGAGTGGTGCGGGCCCGAGGCCAAAGGCCGCCTCATCCCCCTCACCCTGATTCCGCTGTGGGACGCCGAGTTGGCCGCCGACGAGGTGCGCCGCAATGCCGCCCGAGGCGTGCGGGCCGTCTGCTTCAGTGAGATCCCGCCGTTCCTCGGACTGCCGTCGGTACACGACCCTGATCACTACTGGGACCCGTTCTTCCGGGCCTGCTCGGAAACCGGCACCGTGATCAACATGCACATCGGATCGTCGTCGAAGATGCCGTCGACGTCGGCTGACGCCCCGCCGGCGGTGGGCTCCACTCTCACCCACTCCAACGCCACCTACTCGATGGTCGACTTCATGTTCTCGGGGGTGCTGGTGCGCTTCCCCGACCTGAAGTTGGCCTATGCCGAGGGCCAGATCGGCTGGATCCCCTACATTCTCGAGCGGGCCGACAAAGTGTGGGAGGAGAACCGGGGCTGGGGCGGCGTGGCCGACATCGTTCCGGAACCGCCCTCGACCTACTTCCACCGACAGATCTTCGGCTGTTTCTTCGACGATGCCTTCGGTCTGAAGAATGTGGATTCGATCGGTGTGGACAACATCACCTACGAGTCGGACTACCCGCACTCCGACTCGACCTGGCCCCACACCCGCCAGATCGCCGAGAAGCAGATGAAGGATCTCACCGACGAACAGCGTTACAAGATTGTCCGGGGCAACGCCATCAAGCTGTACGACCTCGACTTCAAATAAGCGCCGGTGGACCTTCGCTACACCCAAGCCGAGCAGTCATTTCGGACCGGCCTGCGAACCTGGCTCGCCGACACCCTGCCCTCCCTGCCATCCAAGCCGGCCCCCAATGACTGGCCAGGCCGGCGGACCTATGACACCCACTGGCAACGCCTGCTCTTCGATGCCGGGTACGCCGGGGTGGACTGGCCGGTCGAAGGCGGAGGCCGCGGGTCGTCCCCGGTCGAACAGCTGATCTTCAAAGAGGAGCTCGAACGAGCGCACGCCCCCTACGTCGGGGTGAACTTCGTCGGACTGCTCCACGCCGGGCCCACCGTCATCGCCGAGGGCACCCCCGAGCAACGCCAGCGATACCTCCCCCCCATCCTCAAGGGTGACGAAGTGTGGTGCCAGGGCTTCTCCGAGCCCGATGCCGGGAGCGACCTCGCCTCCCTGCGCACCCGCGCCGTGCGCGACGGCGACGAGTACGTGGTCACCGGCTCGAAGATCTGGACGTCACACGCCGAAGTGGCCGACTACTGCGAACTGTTGGTCCGCACCGGTGCCGAGGACAGCCGTCACCGGGGCATCACCTGGCTGATTCTGCCCATGGACTCGGCCGGAGTGGAGGTCCGACCACTCACCACCATCGCCGGTTCCGCCGAGTTCGCCGAACTGTTTCTGGATGGAGTGCGCATCCCCGTCTCCAACCGGGTGGGTGACGAGAATGACGGCTGGAGGGTGACCATGGTGACCCTCAGCTTCGAACGTGGGACCGCCTTTGTGGGCGACCTGCTCGAAGCCATCGAACTGTTGTCGGAGTCGGTGGCGCTGGCTCACCGCACCGGGGCGTGGTCGGACCCCGGAGTCCGGCGCCAGGCCGGCCACCTCAAGGCCGAGCTCGACGCACTGTGGGCCCTGACCAAGCGCAACGTGTCCCAGGCGGCCCGGACCGGAGTGCCGGGAATCGGCGGGACCGTGTTCAAGCTGGCCTACACCGAGACCCGCCAGAAGTTGGGAGAGTTCTCGTTGTCCCTGTTGGGACGGGCCGGATTGGCCGCCCATGACTCCGTGGGTCTCGACGGCCTGGGATCGTTGCCGGCCGAGGCCATGGTGGAGGACTGGTTGCGCGGCATATCACTGACCATTGCCGCGGGCACGTCACAGATACAGCGGAACATCGTGGGTGAACGGATCCTCGGACTCCCCAAGGAGCCCACCCGTGGACTTTGAGCTCACCGAGTTCCAGTCCGATCTGGCCACCGGGGTCCGTCACCTCTGTGAGGGGCGTTTCGCCCTCGACACCCTGCGCCGAGCCGAAGGATCCGACCGGGTGGTTGAACGGGACGGTTGGCGACAGTTGGGTGGCGCCGGGGTGTTCAACCTGTGCCTGGGCGAAGATACCGGCGGGCTGGGGCTGGGGCTGGCCGACGCCGCCCTGGTGTTCGAGGAGTTGGGTCGCGCCCTGGTGCCGGGACCTCTTGTCGCGTCCCATCTGGCCGCCGGATTGATCGAAGGAGCCGACGACGGGTCGGTGGTGGTAGGCCTGGTGGAACGTCCGAGCCACGGATCCGGGGCGACGGCCTCATGGGGCTTGGCCATCCCGGTCGCCCCGGTCGTCATCGAGCACCTCGCCGATCTCGACGTGTTGCTGGCGGTGTCCGACGAGGGGGTGACCTCGATCGAGCCGTCCACCCTCGATGCCACCCGCATGGCTCGACCGATGGACCCGCTCACCCCATTGTGGTCGGTCAGCTCGCTACCCGCCGGGACCCCGGTGGCCGGCACTGACGTCTCCAGCCGGTGGCGACGCGACGGCGCGGTGCTCACCGCCGCGTTGCAGATCGGCGCGGCGGCATGGACCACCGAGCTGGCCGTCGAGTACGCCAAGCAACGAAAGCAATTCGGGCGGCCGATCGGGGGGTTCCAGGCCATCAAACATCTCTGTGCCGACATGGTGGTGCGGACCGAGGTGGCCCGGGCTGCCGTCCATGCCGCCGCGGTGACAGTCGATCAACCCGATGTCGGCGATGCCCTGGTGGCCGCGGCCGGAGCCAAGTTGTTGGCCGACGAAGCCGCACTGGCCAATGGAAGATCGTGCATTCAGGTTCATGGCGGCATGGGGTTCACCTGGGAGGTGCCCGCTCATCTGGCCTACAAGCGGGCGCGGGTACTGGCCACCCAGTTCGGTACCGACCACGAGTTGGCCGAGTCACTGGCCGAGTCACTGGCCGAGTCACTGGTGCAATCGCTGGCACACTAGGGAAGGCACTTTCCCCGGACGTGCTGGTCCGGGGCTGCGCCGAGCTGACCGCGAGAGAAAGGTGCCAGATCATGCAGATTGCCGGTTCCGTGGCCCTCGTAACCGGGGCCAACCGCGGCCTCGGGCGGGCGCTCGCCCACTCGCTGGCCGAACGGGGGGCACGCAAGGTCTATGCCGGTGCCCGCCATCTTGTGAAGGTGACCGACGCCGACGTCATACCCATCCAACTGGACATCACCTCCCCTCAGGATGTGGCCGATGCAGCCCGTCGTTGCGGCGACGTCACCTTGCTGATCAACAACGCCGCCGAGGCGCGTCAGAGCCCGCTCATCGGCGCTGGATCCCTGGAGGCGGCCCGGGCTCAAATGGAGACCAACTATTTCGGGACCCTCGCCATGTGCCAGGCCTTCGCACCCGTGCTCGCCCGCACCGGCGGCGGCGGCATCGTGAACATGCTCTCCATCGTCTCGTTCTTCAACCAGCCGAGCATCGGTTCCTTCTGCGCCACCAAGGCCGCGCTGTGGTCGATGACCAACGGGATCAGGATCGAGCTCCGCCCGCAACGCACCCTCGTCCTCGGCGTCCACTCGGGGTATATCGACACCCGCCAGGCCGCCGATGTCCAGGGAGCCAAACATGCCCCGGCGGACGTGGCGGCACTGGTCCTCGACGCGGTGGAAGCCGGCCACGAAGAACTGCTCGCCGACGAACGCACACGCAACATGAAGGCCTCATTGCCCCGCGACCTCGAGTTGATCTACCCCGAGATCGAGAGACAGTGGCAGGCCGGCCTCCGCTGATGGTCTTGGTGCTGGTCAACTGCTAACTACCCTTGACCGGTTCGGGCTGTAGGTGAAGGCACGCCATACTGTCGGCCTCGCACGCAACGGGAAAGGATCCGATGGGTTCGAGGGAACGCTCCATGAAGTCCGGATCCAGATGGGCAGGCCGGATCTCTTCCACGGCTGTCATCGTTCTGGCTTTGGCGTCGGTGTCGGTCACCGTCCATGCTGCCGTCACCCGCATTGGCCCCGAGACGGCCGCCCGACCGACGCCCTCCGTCAACGTCGTTCCTTTCCAGTACATCGCCAAGGCATATACGGAACTTCTGGGCCGGGCACCTGCCGCCTCCGAATGGGCCCGAGCCGTGCAGTCCTTCCAGACCGGAGGGTGCACGACCGCAGTACTCATCCAACTCGGCGACACCATCGTGGAGTCGTCCGAATACCGCCACGACTACCCCAGTAGCGATGTGGGCTCGATAACACTCACCCTCTACCGCTTCGTCTTGAATCGAGAGCCGAATGAGGCCGAGTACGTCACCATGAGAAACCAGCTCACCGGTACCCCGACAACCCCACAACTCACACCGACGGACGCGGCCACCTCTCTCTTTGAGCGCCCGGAGTTCGCCACCCTCACCCAGCCCGCCATCTGCAATGCCAACGATCCGAGCTACTACTTCGGGAGACCGGGCAACTTGACCGGATATCCCGCAATTGCGACTCCGTCCACCGGCGCCCCCCGACCCGATACGCCCGGAGCGGCCTTGCAGCAGAGGCTCGACACCCTGTCCTTGTTCGGCGGAGGCGTGGTTGTCTTAGCCGAGCGGCAGGTGGTGGGCCTGGCCACCACCCTCACCATTCCGGGCAATGTGACGCTCACCACTGCCGGTGATCCCGACCCCACCCGGTATGCGGACATGGCCCGGTTGGTGCGCTTGCCGTCGTTCACCACCCTTCCCGGCTACTCCAGCTCTGAGCTCGTCCGCTTGGACCCGGGGGCAAGACTGGTTCATCTCTGGGTCGATGGGCAGCGGGACGGACCGGATCCCAACTCGCTCGGCGTCTTCAATATCCGCATGTTGGGCGGCGTGGGGACCACCGTGCAGTTCGATCGGATCGGCAACTCATACGGTGCCAGCAATCTCGAGGACGACGTCCAACCGCCCACAGCCGACGACCCCACCGGGTGCAGAGGGAACGTGGTGTCCGACAACCTGGTGGAGGGCTATGCCACCGCCCACGGCGGGACGGTTCCGGGCGAGGACGCCAATGACCATCCCGAAACGGACGGTTTCGGTATCTACTGCGGATCAACCGAGGTCAGAGGTAATGCGATCGTCGACGTATCGGATGCCGCCATCGTCCTGTTCGACGGGAGCCCCGAGCCGGCCACCGTTCCGGCCCAACTTTCGCAGGTGGCGGACAACACCATCATCTCGGCTGGCAACTCGCTCTACTGGGGCATCGTCACCGACCCGTTCTGGTCGCTGCACTCCGGGGCGATCCCCGGTGGTGATCCGGTCGGCATCGTCACCCGCTCCTTCGCGGCGGGGCCGGGTGCCTCGGCCGTCATCCGTGACAACCACCTGTGGTCCGGCGATCGCACCCACTTCGACGTGATCCTCTCTTCGGGGACCCACGAGCTCTTCGGCTCGACAGTCCATCAGAACTGCCTGCTGCCCAACCCGGGTGGGCGCGCCACATGTGGCGGTGGGAGGAACGCCAACGGTGCGGAGTGGATCGGGAACTCGAGCGAAGGTCTCCCGTCATGGGCCCAGATGGGCGTCTACGTAGGGGGGACACAGGATGCCGTCTTTACGGGAAACAGCTTCCCGAACCTGGGTCACGTGACCGGTGGGGCGTGCCCGAAAGGGACGGTCATCGTCGCCTACGGGAACGGCACCACCACCGACTACGCCCCCGGTCTGCTGATCGACCTCCCTTTCACCAGGGACATCGCGCTCCGCAGCGATCTCTGCATCACCCCGTCGTTCTGAGGAGGCAGCGGCGCTATCCTGCGCCGGTGACCTCCGGAACACCCTCTCCCACATCCACGTCGCCCATCGCCTCTCCCGAGGATGTCGTCACTGTGCTGCCTGCCGGCCGGACCGTCTATGGCATGCAACTACCCATCCAGTCGCAGTCGAGTATCTACGTGCAGCCGTGGGAATTCAGCGCCGGTCCCGACGAGTTGGCCCGGGTGACCCTGGCGTGCGAGTCGGCCGGCTTCTTCTATGTCGGGGTGTGCGACCACACCTTCATCCCCGAGCGCCTGGCCGGTGCTATGAACACCACCTGGTACGACACGGTGGCCACCCTCGGTTGGTTGGCCGGGGTCAGCACCAGCATCCGGTTGCTGTCGCATATCTACGTGATCGCCCTCCGCCATCCGCTGCGATCAGCCAAGGAGTTCGCCACCCTCGATGTCCTGTCGGATGGCCGGGTCATCTGCGGGGTCGGCGCCGGTCACGTGGCCGAGGAATTCGCCCAGATGGGTCCCGACTTCGACCACCGCGGTGCGGCCACCGACGAGGCCATGGCCGGCTTGGCCAACGCACTGGTGAACGAGTACCCGGTGCTGGAGGGACCGCGCTGGAAGGCAGCGGGGCTCGGATTGAGCCCCCGCCCGATCCAGTCTCCCCGCCCGCCGATCTGGGCCGGCGGGTCATCGCCGGCCGCACTCCGGCGTACCGCCCGGTTTGCCGACGGGTGGCTGCCGCAATCCCTCGGGCCCGAGGTGGAGTTGTTGGCCGACCTCCATCGGATGCGCCAGGAGTACCGGGAGGGGGCACCCCTCGACATCGGTGGGCTATCCGAGTGTCTCTACGTGGGTGACCCTCCCACCGGTCTCGAACTACCAAAGGGGACCATCTCGGGCTCGTCCGACAAGATTGCCGAGTACCTGCGGTCGTTCGCCGAAGCTGGTGTGGGTCAGGTGCAGGTCCGGTTCCCGTCACGCTCCGTCGAGGAGCTCTGCGATCAAATCGCCACCTTCGGTGCCGAGGTCATCCCGTTGGTGGACGCCTGATCATCGATCCCACCGTGGCGCCGGCCCCGGAATGGGCGGCACTCACCTGGATTCAGCGATAGGTGGCCTGGCCCGCGTCGATCACGATGCCGGCCGGTGTGGCTGTCCGAAAGTGGGCGTTGCCATCGCCGAGCTCCCAGATGCTCACCGTGAGCTCATCTCCGGGCATGACCGGCTTGGAGAAACGGGCCGCCATCGAGACGAAGCGATCGGGATCCGAACCGCAGAGCGAATGCAGCAACGCCCGCCCGGTGAATCCGAACGAGCACAGTCCGTGAAGAATGGGTCGGTCGAATCCGGCCATAGCCGCGAATTTTGGATCGGAGTGAAGAGGATTGCGATCTCCGGAGAGCCGGTAGAGCAGGGCTTGGTCGGTCCGGGTGGGATAGACCACCACATGATCGGGCTCCTTCTCGGGTGCAGCCACATTGCTCGATGGACCCCGGTCACCACCCCACCCGCCTTCGCCCCGGATGAACGCTGACGAAGACGTGGTCCACAGGCTTTCGCCGCTGGTCTCATCGCTGGCGGTGGTCTCGGTGACGACCACCGCGCCGGACCCCTTGTCGAAGATACCGGTGATGGTGGTCACCGAGAGGGCCGTCCCCTCGACCGGCAGCGAGCGATGCAGGCGCACCGACTGCTCACCGTGGACCAGCATGGCCGGGTTGAACTGGCCAATCGATCGGTAGGCACTGCCGCCGCGGGCCAGAACGACCGGGAAGGTCGGCAGCACACGCTGGTCGACACCTGAAGAGTTCTCGGTGGTGAACTCGAGTTCCGAACCGGCCGGATCGAGCGCACCGGCCCCCACCCCCAGGGCGTAGACCAGCGCATCTTTCGAATCCCACGACACCCGTTCCGGCGCGGACGTGGCCCCCACAGCTTCGGCATTGATCGGCATGACGCGAGATGTTACGCGCGGGTTGAACCGGGGTCGATTCGGCCGGTCAGCCGGTCAGCCCGGTGATGTGGTCGAGGTGGTTGAGCTCCCCTGGGACGATGGCTGCGATGTCGATGTCGTGGTGGTCCCCGATCCGCCGAAGCTGGTGGTCGAGGTAGTGGAACTCAAAGGCCCCTTGGTGGTCGTGGTAGTCGATCCCTTGCCGCCGGGGGCGACCGTCGAGGTAGTGGAAGAGGACGGGACCGGTTCGGTGGTGGAGGTGGATGTCCGAGTGACGGTAGTGGTCGAGGGAGTCGTAATCGGCGTCAATACCGGGACGTAGCCCGCGGGGATGTTGGTGTTCTTCTGTACCGGAGACGTTGATGGATACTGGACATGCAACGCTTCGAAGCCCGCGAACAGGACGACCATCAACAGCGTGGAGCGCCTGACCCGAAACCGGTCGTGCACCGGACGTCCCATCCATCCCGGGAAGCCGTGTCGCTTGGTGACACGGAGAGCAGGGGTCGATGTGGACGTCTTGATCGTCTTGGTGGGCTCGTCGCCCGAACCGTCGCCCGAACCGTCGCCCGAATCGTCGGTCACCTTGGAATCATCGGTCATGGCACCCCCTTTGTGGCGCTATCGCCGATCGGAGGTGAGGTGATCCCGGCGGACCGGAGTGCGGTAGCCGCCCGCAGCCGAATTTCCCGGCCGACTTCGAACTGGCGACCGGGGAGGGTGCGGGCAATCAACCGGAGCTGCACGTAACCGACCTCGATGGACTCCACCCCGGCCACCACCGGTTCGCCGAGGATCAGGGTGCGCCAATGAGCGTCATTGGCGATGGCATCGATGACCTCCCGCAGGAGCCCGGTGACCTGTTCGAGGTCCTCGTCCACCGGCACCGGGATGTCGATCACCGCCCGCGACCAGTCCTTGGACAGATTGGTCACCTGGCGTAGGGCGCTGTTGGGCACAATCACCAGCTCACCCTGGGCCGTGCGCAGTTTGGTGACCCGAAGCGTGATCTCTTCCACGGTGCCGGTGATCCCGGTGTTTTGGCCTGGCATCGACAGCCGAATTACGTCACCGAAGGCGAACTGGTGCTCGGCGAACAGGAAGAAACCGGCCAATAGATCCCCCACCAGCTGTTGCGCACCAAACCCGAGGCCGATGCCTATCACCGTGGCCGGGGCAACCAGGGTGGTGAGGGGCAGACCCAAGCGCTCAAGCACCAGAATCGCGGCAAGGAAGAACGTGAGGGCGACCACCACCCATTCGATAGCTTCGCTGAGCGCCCGTGACCTCTTGGCCCCTTCCGAGGCCACCAACCCCGACTCGATGGCCTTCTTGATGCGGGTGTCGAGGTCGCGACGTCGAACCGCTCCCGCCCAGTGGGCCAGACGGACGATCAACCCCGCGCCGAGGAGGATGACCACGGCTGGGATCAGGGAGTTATCGAACCAGGAGTCACGAAGCCAGTGCACGGTGATCGGAACCTACCATCGCCTTCTCGGCATCGGCGCCACCGGACCGGCTCCGCTCGGGGGCCCGAACCCGGTCCCACCGAAACCCTCCTGCGCACCGGGCTGCACGGTGTCGTAAACTGACGGTCTGTCAGTTTTGGAAGGTGCCCAACCATCCGAAGGGTGGGCAACCACCCAACTGCGCAAAGACAATGTCAATAAAGGGGAACCTCACCATGTTCGATTACGCCATTCGCAACGGTCTGGTAGTGGACGGCACCGGAGCTCCGGGTCGCCGCGCCGACGTCGGCGTCCGTGACGGAAAGATCGTGGCCGTCGGCGAGGTCACCGAAGAGGCCACCACCGAGTTCGATGCCACCGGTTTGGTGGTGGCTCCGGGAATCATCGACCCCCACACCCACTACGACGCCCAACTCTTTTGGGATGCCACCGCCTCGCCGTCCAACCTGCACGGGGTGACCACCGTCATCGGCGGCAACTGCGGCTTCACCCTGGCCCCGATCAAGGCCGAGGACCACGATTACATCCGTCGGATGATGGCCAAAGTGGAGGGCATGCCCCTGGTGGCCCTCGAGGACGGTCTGCCCTGGGATTGGACGAGTTTCGGCGACTACCTCGACCGGCTGGAGGGAAACCTCGGCGTGAATGCCGGATTTCTGGTTGGACACTGCGCCCTTCGCCGATGGGTGATGGGTGAGGATCGGGCCTCGGAGGTGGCCAATGACGAGGAGTTGAAAGCCATGACCACCCTGTTGGCCGAGTCACTCGAATCCGGGGGCCTGGGTTTCTCGTCGTCCCAGTCACGCACCCACTCCGACGGCGATGGGAATCCGATTTCGTCCCGTTACGCCGATCGTCGCGAGATGCTGGCGTTCTCCGAGGTCGTCGCCGCCCATCCGGGGACCACCCTCGAATACATCACCAGTGGTTGTCTCGATATGTTTTCCGACGAGGAGATGAACCTCATGGTGGACATGAGCACCACAGCCAAGCGACCCCTCAACTGGAACCTGCTGACAATCGACTCCCGCTCACCCGAGAAGGTCGCCCGTCAGTTGGAGGCTTCGTCCAAGGCGGCCGAGGTCGGCGGAAAGGTCGTGGCCCTCACCATGCCTACGTTGGTCCCCATGAATATGAGCTTTCGCACCCACTGCGCCCTCTTCCTCATCCCCGGGTGGGGCGACGTGATGGGACTTCCCGCGGAAGAGCGCATCGCCAAGTTGCGGGACCCGGTGGTACGGGCCCATCTCGACGAGATCGCCCACTCCAAGGATGCCGGCGTATTCCGGCGGCTGTCGCACTGGGCCAACTACATCATCGGCGATACGTTCGCCCCGGAGAACCAAGGATTGAGTTGGCGCGACGTCGGCTCGATCGCCGAGGAGCAGGGCAAGGAGCCGTTCGACACCCTCCTCGATATCGTCATCGCCGACGGCCTGCGCACGGTGCTGTGGCCCAAAGCCTCCGATGGTGACGATGCATCGTGGCAGGCCCGACTGAAAGCGTGGAACGACCCGGGTGTCATGATCGGAGGATCCGACGCCGGAGCCCACCTCGATCGGATGTGCGGCTCCAACTATCCCACCTCTTTTTTGGGTGACTGCCTCCGGAAGCGGAAGTTGGTACCGATGGAACGCGCCATTCAGATGATGACCGAGGCACCGGCCGACCTGTTCGGGCTCGAGGACCGGGGCCGGGTGGCGGTGGGCCAACATGCCGACCTGTTCATCTTCGATCCCGGCACCATCGGTTCCGAACCGGCCACGCTGGTCAACGACCTTCCCGGCGGGAGCCCGCGCCTGGTGGCCGATGCCATCGGCGTGGTGCGGGTCCTCGTAAACGGGATCGAGACCATTGTCGATGGCAAGCCCACCGGCAACCTGCCCGGGACGCTGCTCAAGTCGGGACGCGACACGACAACCGTCGATCCGTCGGCCGCGGTCAGCGTCTGAGGCGGTCGGCTGGCGGTCGCCGCATGGCCGGGCCAGCGGTCGGCGGCGTACACTGCTGACACGTCGTCAGATACCGCGAAAGGGGACCCCGCACATGGCCGACCCGGCCACCAGAGATGAGACCCGACTGCTGATCGGGGGGACGTGGGTTGCCGCCGGCAACGGCACCTACGACATCATCAACCCGGCCACCGAACAGGTGGTCGGACAGGCCCCCAACGCCTCGGTCGATGACGCCAACAACGCGGCGGCGGCCGCCGCCGAGGCGTTTCCGGCGTGGTCGGCCACCCCTGTCGAGGAGCGCCTGGCCCTGCTCAAGAAAGCAGCTGCCGCCATCCGGGCCAAGAACGACGAGTTGGTTCCCCTGGTGATCGCCGAAACCGGTGCCACCGCCTCGGTCGGGTCGCGCATGCAGGTCCCCATCAGTGCCGACCGATTCGACAGGTACTCCCGCGACATTCGCCACGTGCAGGAGAAAATGCTCCCGCCCATCGCCACCTCCGCCACTCCCCTGGCCCCCGGCGGCCTGGTCAGCGCCCTGGCCTATCGCCAACCGGTCGGAGTGGTGGCCGCCATCGCCAGCTACAACTTTCCCCTGACCAACATGGCCGGCAAGGTCGCCCCCGCCCTGGCCATGGGCAACACGGTCGTCATCAAACCCGCCCCCCAGGATCCACTGGCGGTGGTGGCGCTGGCCCGGGTCCTCGATGAAGTCGGCTTTCCGCCCGGGGTGGTCAACCTGATCAGCGCCCAAGGTCCCGAGCCGGCCTCCGCCCTCACCACCTCTCCCGATATCGACATGGTGTCGTTCACCGGTTCCACGTCCGTGGGCCAACGGATAGCGGCCGCCGGCGCCCCCACCATGAAACGCCTCCTCATGGAGCTGGGAGGCAAAGGTGCCGCGGTCGTCTTCGCCGACGCCGACATCAAGACCGCCGTCACCGCCATCGGATCCACCTGGGCATTCCACTCGGGCCAGATCTGCACGGCCCCGACCCGGGCGGTCATCCACCGGAGCATCTTCGACCAGGTGGTCGAAGGGCTCTCCACGTTCGCCGGGTTCCTCACGGTGGGGGACCCCACCGAAAAGAAGACAGTGGTGGGGCCGCTCATCTCCGGGGCCCAGCAGAAGCGGGTCCTCGACTACATCGAGACCGGCCGCAAGGAGGGCGAGGTGGTGGTGGGTGGCAATCGCCCCGAGCACCTTCCCACCGGCTACTACGTGGAGCCCACTCTGATCACCGGGACCAACGACATCACCGTGGCCCGGGAGGAGATCTTCGGGCCGGTGGTGGTGGCCATCCCCTTCGACGATGACGACCAAGGTGTTGCCATCGCCAACGATTCCGAGTTCGGCCTGTACGACTACGTCTTCTCCGCCGATACCTCACGGGCGTTCCGGGTGGCCAAACAATTGCGCTGCGGCCACGTCGGGATCAATACCGCCCAACGAAACATGGACGCACCCTTCGGAGGTTTCAAGATGAGTGGAATCGGCCGTGACGGTGGTGACTATGGTTTGGAGGCCTACTCGGAGCTGCAGTCGATCATCTGGGCCGGCTGAGACACTCCCCCGGTCGGCTAAGACAGTTCCGTGCCCGTACCCGTTGCCCCTACTGTGCCGTCGGCCTTCACCGACCTAGCCCGGCGCGTCTCCAACTGGGGAAGGTGGGGCGCCGACGATCAACTCGGCACCCTCAACTTCATCGACGCCGCTGCCAGGCTCCGCGGGGTGGCCTCGGTGCACGAGGGGAATGCCCTTCCCCTGGGCCTGCCCATGTCCGAGGCGGAGGGGATCCAGATGGGCTTCATCGAGGGCAGGGTCAATCCCACCCGTTCGATGATCTGTGTCAACAACCCGCTCTCTCCCGATCCCGAGTGGATCGCCTCGTCCGAGGACGTGGTCACCTTCGCCATGCAGTGCGCCACCCACTGGGACGGGCTGGCCCACGTCTCCTATGGGGCCGGGCCCGACGGCGGAAAGCTCTACAACGGTTACCCGGCGTCGTCGGTCACCGAGGCCGGCACCACCAAGCTCGGCATCCACCTGATCGGCTCGCTGGTGTCACGTGGGCTCCTCCTCGACGTGGCGCGGGCCAAGGGGTTGGAGATACTCGACGGCGGATACCCGATCACTCCCGACGACCTCGATGCCGCCTGCGAACTCGGCAACCTGACGGTGGAACCGGGCGATGTGCTGCTGGTCCGTACCGGGCAAGCCGCCCACCTCGCCCTCCCCGGACGGCCGGGACTGGCCGGTGCCCCCCCGAAGCGGGACCTGATCGCCTACACCTGGCCCGCTCCGGGTCTGACCCTGGCCACCACCGAGTGGTTCCACGCCAAGGACGTAGCCGCAGTGGCCACCGACACCATGGTGCTGGAGGTCTATCCGTGCGAGGACAAGAACCTCTATCTTCCCGTCCACCTCATCCACCTGGTCGAGATGGGGATGATCCAAGGCCAGAACTGGTTTCTCGACGAGCTGGCGGATGCCTGCGCCGCCGACGGACGATACGAATTTCTGCTCGATGCCACACCGCTGCCCTTTACCAACGGGTTGGGCTCCCCTGTCAACCCGGTCGCCCTCCGGTGATCACGCCGCGCACCCGTCGCCGCCTCGGATTCGGCGCCCTGGCGGCCGGGGTCGGAGCGTTGGCGGGATACGTCGGGCAACGTCGTATGTCCGACCGCTGGCGGGCCGACCAGGCCGCTCTGGAAGCGGTCCGCCTGGTGCTCGACGACCGCCTTGTGCACCGCCACATACCGGTGAGCGACGGCGGGAGCATCCACGTTGTCGAGACGGGATCCGGTCCGCCCATCGTCCTCGTCCACGGCGTGACCCTTTCGGTGATCACCTGGGCCCGACAGCTCAACGGACTTTCCGCCGACCACCGGGTCATCGCCATCGATCAGCGGGGCCACGGTCCGTCGGCAGCCGGAACGGATGGATACGGACTCGACCGACTCTCCGAGGACGTCATCGAGGTGCTCGGAGCACTCGACGTGACCGGAGCGGTGCTGGTCGGCCACTCGCTGGGGGGAATGGTGACCATGACAGCCGCCATCAATTCTCGCGATCGGTTGGCCGACCACGTCACCGGTCTTGCGCTGGTGGCCACCTCATCCCACCCGCTGGCCGGCGTGCCGGTGCCCCCCTCCGTCATCGACCGACTCAGCGCTCGGGGCGAGCGGAGTCTGGCCCGAGCCGAACGCCGCTGCCATCCGGCCATCCGGAGCGCGTCAATGTTGACGTGGTCGATGCGAGTGGCCTACGGGAGCCGCCCCGATCCCACCGCCATCGAGCTGGGCCGCACCATGATGACGGCAATGTCCCCCGCTTCCCTGGGATCCCTGTTGCGGGGCATCGGTTCGTTCAAACTCAAGGATCACCTCGGAACCATCGACCTACCGACCCGGGTGGTGGTCGGCACTCGTGACGTGCTCACGCCACCGAGGCACGCCAAGGCCATGGCCGAAGGCATCCCCCACGCAGAGCTCGTGGTGTTGCCCGGGACCGGCCACATGGTAATGCTCGAATGTCCCGAGGAGTTGAACACCATGCTTCATGAGTTCTCGGTCGTGGTGACCAAGGGTCGACCGACATAAGGCATTGCCCAGGTGCGGGTGACGCGATTGTCGACCCTCCCTGTACCCTCGTGACATGAGCGCCGAAGAGACCCTCCCCGCAACGGGTACCGACCCGATCACCATCTATTACAACCCCAGTTGTTCCAAGTCCCGTGAAGCCCTCGAGCTGATCGACGCCCAGGGCACGGCGTACCAGGTGGTCGAGTACCTGAAGGCGCCGCCGGACCGTGCCACCCTCGACCAGATCGTAGGAAAGTACGGGGGTCCCCTGGTCGACCTGATCAGAACCGGTGACGCCGCCTTCCGGGATCTCAACATCGACCCGGCAACATTGACCACCCCAGATTCCGTTGTCGAGGTGTTGATCAGCCACCCCGAGATGATGCAACGACCCATCTTGGTCCGTGGCGATTCAGTTGTCATCGCCCGGCCGCCCGAGCGGGTGGCCCAACTAATCGTCGACTGAAGCTTCCTGATCGTTCGGCGGCCTCCTGATCGTTCAGTCGGACATTCGCCATGGTGCAGACCTCAGACGGCCGGTCGCCTGTCACTTCTTCTTGGACCGGCCCGCCTTGGCTCTGGACGAAACCGCTTTGACCTCGGCGGAACGCGCCGCTGCCGCACCACCACCCACGACCGGACCGGTGCGCGGCCGGGGACTCTCTGCACCGGCCACCGACGCCCCATCGGGAGCCGGTCGCCCGGTGACCGCCCAGTGGAGCAACCGGGCCTGACTGTCGACCAACGAGGCGGTGCGGATCCCCCAAAACTCGAATCCGTATCGGTGCCCGGCCACCTGGGTCAACATGGCGATCAGGGTTCCGGCCGCCGCCATCGGATCAGCTCCGGTCGGGGATCTCGACCCGTCCCCAGCGGTGACGATGACCCGGGCCAGAGTGACAGTCACTGCGTTGAGGGCCCGCACCCGCAGCCCTTGGAACCTGAGGTCACCCTCCACTGTGGTGAGCTCCACTACCCGAAACACGGCCCGATTGGTCTCCCAGTACGACATGAACCCTTCGACCACCGCGACCGCGGTGGTCCAACTGGCGCCGTCCGACCAATCGCCGTCCACCAGATCGGCCAAGACGCCGACGCCTTCCACCAACTCCTCGGCCAGCACGGTGATGGCGCCCTCGACATTCTCGAAGTACTGGTAGAACGCGGCGGGAGACGTCCCGGCCTGGCGGGCGATGTCGATCACCTTGATCGACCTCCACGGCGTGGCCACCAGCAGTTCAGCCGTGCACTCGAGCAGCCGTTGACGGGTTGCCCTTCCCCGCCGTCCGGGGATCCGCCCATCGGTGGTGGCTATGAACTCCGGATCCTCGGGAAGCGCCATGACCACCCCATGGTACCGAGGGACCGCCAAGGCATGACGGAGCGTCAGATCCGGAGCCGCAAAGGTGCCCCGAGTAGGATCATCTGATGGCGATCCGCCCGGTGCCCCGCACCCTGACCCGCACACAACAGGCTCGACGCCAACGGGTAATTGACGCCGCCATGTCGCTCGGCCTCGACGGTGGCTACGACGCCGTGCAGATGCGTGATGTCGCCGCCCGGGCTGACGTGGCCATGGGCACGGTGTACCGCTACTTCACCAGCAAGGATCATCTTCTGGCCGCCACCTTGGTCCACTGGGTGGAGCAGCTGGACGCCAGGTTGGCGCAGCTTCCTGCCCAGGGCGATTCCGCCGCCATCCGGGTCATCGAGGTGCTCGATCGAGCCTTGAGGGCCATGGGTCGCCAGCCCCAACTGGTCAGTGCGGTGTTCACTGCCCTCGCCTCTCCCGACCCCGCAGCCGTCGAGTGCCAACAACAGGTGTCGGTCCTGATGGAAGGCATCATCACCCGGGCCATCGGCGAACCCCACCCACCCGACCTCGGCGATCGAGCTCGCATGATCGGCCACGTCTGGTACTCGGCCCTGGTCGGATGGGTCAATGGCTGGAGCAACATGAGCCGGGTGCACGACGAGTTGGTGGTGGCGGTCGAGCTCCTTCTGCCCGCGGACATCTACGCCACCGCCTGACCAGGCTGTTCGACCCGTCGTCGAGCCGCACGTCGATTCGCCGCCCGCAAATCCGGGGGTGCGTAAACCCGCCTCCTCGGTCACGGTATCGTCTGGGATGCCTTCGGCTATCGAAGTCCACGGCCTCACCAAACACTTCGGCAGCGTCCATGCCGTCGAAGACCTGAGTTTTGAGGTGGATACCGGTCGGGTGACCGGATTTCTGGGTCCCAACGGATCCGGGAAGACCACCACCTTGCGCATGCTCCTCGGTTTGGTGGCGGTCACCAGCGGGACGGCCACGTTCGGCGGCCGCACCTACGAAAAGCTTCACAAACCGACCCACCACGTGGGCGCTGTGCTCGAGGCCACCAGCTTCCATCCGTCTCGCCGGGCGGAGGATCACCTCAAAATGGTGGCGATCGGTGCCGGCATACCCCTCTCCCGGGTCGCCGAGACCCTCGAGTTGGTCGGCCTCTCCGATGTCGCCCGCCGCCGGGTGGGCAAGTTCTCCCTGGGCATGCGGCAACGGTTGCAGCTGGCCACTGCCCTGCTGGGCGACCCCGAGATCCTCATCCTCGACGAGCCGGCCAACGGTCTCGATCCCCAGGGCATCCAGTGGCTCCGCACCTTCATCCGCTATCAGGCGTCCATTGGTCGATCCATCCTCGTCTCCTCCCACCTCCTGTCCGAAATGGAAGAGACGGTCGACGATGTGGTGATCGTGTCCGAGGGTCGGTTGGTGCTCCAGACCACCCTGGCCGATCTGGCCGGCCGGGCCGGCACCTCCAACGGCATGCGGGTGCGGTCCCCCGAGATCGGCCGCCTCATCGAGATCCTGACTTCCACCCAGGTTGCCTACCGACCCACCGCCCCCGACACCATCGCCATCGACGGTGCCACCCCCGAATGGCTGGGCCCGGTCCTCGCCCAAAACCAGATAGTCGTCTACGAACTGATCCACGACCGTGGCAGTCTCGAAGATGTGTTCCTCAAACTGACCCAGGGATTCGCCACCACCCTTCCTGGGGCGACCGCCGGCGCCGGGCCCGGAACGCCACATGCGGGCCCGGCGCCGATGCCTGGAGGTGTCTCGTGATTGCCATCGTCCGCTCCGAGTGGCTGAAGCTCCGCACCACCGCAGTGCCGTGGGTGATGGCCGGCATCGCTCTCCTGATCAACGGCCTGCTGATTCTGGTCATCTACCTGAACCACGATTCCAACGGCGGTGGTTTTGGCGGGGGAGGCAGTGGCAGCAGTGGCTCCTCTGGCACCATCTCCGGCGTCGGCTATCCCCATACAACCCAACAGCTCAGGAACCTGGTGGGATCGGGCTTCGAGGGCTACCTGTTGGCCCTGTTACTCGGCGTGCTCATCGTCACCACCGAATTCCGCCACAAGACAGTCACCACCGCGTTTCTCATCACGCCGGTGCGCCCGATCATGGTGGCCGGAAAGTTGCTCATGGCCGCCATAGCCGGGGCCGGCATGGCCATCATCATGTTGGTCTCCAGCCTGATCGGCGGGGGTCTCACCTTGGTCGGGCTGGGAGGATCATTCTCCGCCCTCCTCCATCAGGTCCCGGCAGTGGCCCCCGGGATGATCCTCGTCTTCATCCTGTTCGCCATTCTGGGTGTCGGCATCGGATCGCTGATCACCAACCAGGTGGCGGCCATCGTGGTGACGCTGGGGTGGTTCATCATCCTGGAGGGGATTCTGGTCAGCCTGGTGCATGGTGCGGCCAAGTGGGTCCCAACCGGCGCGGCCGAGGCCGCGGCCAACCTCACCCGGAATCGCGGGGATGTGTCGTTGTTCCTCTTCAACTGGTGGCAGGGCACCCTCTTGATGTTGGCGTACGGACTGGTCTTCGCCCTCGTCGGGTCGATGATCCTCACCCGACGCGACATCACCTGAACCGGCGATGGACGCCGTCTTCCCCGACAACCGGCTTCCGGCCCACGGTGCCGATGCGGACACCGTGCTGGCGCGCATGGGCGAACTCCGGGCCGACGACCGCGACTGGAAGGGTGGCCGGGTCTTCAGCCTGGTCTACTCCGCCGGCGATGCCGTCCATGACCTTCTCCAACGAGCCTCCAACCTGTACTCGGCGGAGAACGCCCTCAATACCATGGTGTTCCCCAGCCTGGGTTGGATGCAGCACGACATCGTCACCATCACCGCCGGACTGCTCGGTGCCGACCAGGTGGCCGCGGACGGGACCGGCGACGTGGGTGGGTACCTGACCTCAGGGGGAACCGAATCGCTGCTGCAGGCGACCAAGACTGCTCGGGACTGGGGGCGGGCATCGGACCGGCCCATCGAACACCCGAACATGGTGCTGGCCACCAGCGGCCATGCCGCTTTCGAGAAGGCGGCCCACTACTTCGATGTCGAGTCCCGCCGGGTGCCAGTGGGGCTCGACTTCCGGGCCGACCTGGATGCCATGGCCAATGCCATCGATGACAACACGGTGCTCGTTGTCGGCTCAGCCCCCTCCTATCCCCATGGTGTAATCGATCCGATCCCCGAGCTGGCCGCGCTGGCCTCCGAACGCGGGATCCTGTGCCATGTGGATGCATGTATGGGTGGTTTCATCCTGCCGTTCCTCGGACAACTCGGTCACGTGACCAAACGGTGGGATCTGTCGGTTCCCGGCGTCACCTCCATCTCCGCTGACCTCCACAAGTACGGGTACGGGTCCAAGGGGGTGTCGGTGGTGCTTTACCGCACCCGCGAGTTGGCCCGGCTCCAGCCGTTCATCACCAACAATTGGTTGGGCGGCCTCTACGGCTCTCCGTCGATGGCCGGCACCCGGCCGGCCGGTCCGATCGCGGCCGGGTGGGCGGTCCTCCACTACCTGGGGAACGACGGCTATCTGCGGTTGGCCGAGGACGCCTGGGGGGCTGCAGCCACCATTCGCGGTTCCATCGAGCGGGCTCCCGGCCTGGCCGTCCGGGGAGACCCCGACGCCACCGTGTTCGCCTTCGGGGGCGAACCGGTTCAAGCCGGGTCGCCCGTGGGGGGCATCGACACCTTCGCCCTGGGTGACCACCTGGCCGATCGGGGAGGCTGGTACTTCGACCGACAGTCTCCGCCCGACAGCCTGCACGCCACCGTGCACGCCGGTCACGCCGCAGTAGCCGACGACCTGGCCGCCGATATCACCGCAGTAGCTGCCGAGTTGGCCGCGTCGGGGGCCACCGCGGCCAACCGCGACACCACCTACGGGACCGAGTAGTCGCTACTTCGCGCGCCCCCGCCGACGTCCCTTTGACCCGAAGGTCGTTGCCTTGTAAACATTCCGGCGTGACCGGTCGCCCCGCAGCTCGAACAGGAGTCAGGGCGGATCGGAAGGGTGGAAACCTGGGCGGATGCGCAAACGGGGAGCCCGTGGCCGGAAACACCGATAACGGCGACATCCCGTTCTACCAACTATTCGCCGACGACCCATCCACTTCCGATGTGCGTGACCACGTTGCCGGCTTCTTCAATCTGTGCTTTGCCCGTTCACTGCTGAAGGAGAACCTCGACCGTCACCTCCGCGTTTCCACCGGCATCACCCTGGCTCAACACGAGGTGCTCTACCGCCTCAGCCTGGCCCCCGGCGGTCGACTTCGCATGGCTGGCCTGGCCGAGATGCTCCTGGCTTCGAAGAGCGGGTGCTCGAGATTGGTAGGCCGAATGGCGGCCCGGGGACTGGTGGAGCGCGAGCCATCGTCCGCCGACCGGCGGTTGGTGTTCGCCGTCTTGACCCCTACCGGCCGATCCACCCTGGTGCGATCGAGACCGATCTTTTTGGCCGGAGTCACCTCCGCCTTCGGTGAGCACCTCGATGGCGATGATCATGAGACGTTGCGACGAATTCTGCAGAAGTTGCTGGCTGCTCACGACGCGTGGGACGTACGCCGGTGTGAGCCTCCGAGCCATGACCTTCCGATGAAACCCCGATGAAACAAGAGACGATGTGATGGACAAGAAGTGGTGGACCCTTATCGCCGTGTGCACAGGAACGTTCATGCTCCTGTTGGACATCACAGTTGTGAATGTCGCACTCCCCGACATCCAGCAGTCCTTGCATGCGAGTTTCACCGATCTCCAATGGGTGATCGATGCCTACTCCCTCACCCTGGCCGCCTTTCTTCTCACCGCTGGCGTGGTCGGGGACATGTTCGGCCGTCGGGAGGTCTTCGCCATCGGGCTCGGCGTGTTCTCCTTTTCGTCGTTGGTGTGCGGGCTCTCGACCTCGGCGCTCATGCTCAATCTGTCCCGCGGCGCGCAGGGTCTCGGCGGTGCCGTCATGTTCGCCACCTCGCTGGCCCTGATCGCCCAGGCCTTCCGGGGCAGGGACCGTGGCACCGCCTTCGGGATCTACGGTGCGGTGATCGGGGGGGCGGTGGCGGTCGGGCCCCTCATCGGAGGCGTCATCACCAGTGGCATCGGATGGCGGTGGATCTTCTTCGTCAACCTCCCGATCGGGGTGGTGGCCATCTTCACCACCCTGACCCGCATCGAGGAGTCGAAGGACCCGAACACCCGACGGATCGACTGGATCGGGGTGATCTCGTTTTCCCTCTCGCTGTTTCTGTTGGTCTTCGCTCTGGTCCGGGGCAACAGCGAAGGATGGTCGAGCACCACCATCGTGGGGATGCTCGTCGGGTCCGGTGTGCTGATGGTTGTCTTTCTGGTGGCCGAGCTACGGCAGAAGGACCCCATGCTCGACCTCTCGCTCTTCCGTCGGCCGGCCATGGTCGGCGTTTCCTTCGCCTCCTTCGCCATCTCCGCGTCGATCTTCGCCATGTTCCTGTACCAGACGCTCTACTTGCAGGATGTCCTCGGGTACGGCCCTCTCGCCGCCGGGGTCCGGTTCCTCCCCATTACCCTGCTGGCATTTGTGGTCGCACCGGTGGCGGGAAAGTTGACGGTACGGGTTCAGTCTCGGTACCTGATGGGGCTGGGGCTACTGCTGGTGTCGATCGGCTGCCTCTTGATGGCCAACACCGCCGCCGACTCCACCTGGACGGTTCTCCTGCCTGGCTTCATCGTGGCCGGGCTCGGCATGGGAATCGCCAACCCGGTGATGGCGTCGGCCTCGGTGGCCGTGGTACCGCACGAACGCAGCGGCATGGCTTCGGGGTCGGCCAACACGTTCCGGCAAGTGGGGATCGCTACCGGTATCGCCGGGCTCGGTGCCGTCTACCAGAGTCAGATTCAGTCGAAGACACTCAGCGCCCTGGCCGGATCGGCCAGTGGTCACCAGATCATCATCCAGGGTGGGACCCGCCTCAACCAGGCCATCACCGAGGGGGGGGTGCGCCAGGCCGCCGCCAACATTCCCGTGCCCGGTGTACGCCACGCGCTGCTCCACGCCTACCAGGTCGGGTTCACCTCTACCTTCAACCACCTCATGATCATCTCCACGGTGGTCTCCTTCGCCGGATCGGTGGCGGCATTCGCTCTGGTGCGCCAGCGCGACTTCGTGATCGATCATGCGTCCGGCCCGCCGGGAGCGACGCCGACGGGTGGACCGAGATCGGGGGCTACAGCGCCAGCCCCTGCGGGTTGACCGTCCTCGTCAACGGGGCCGACGCCCGTTGACCAAATTGAAGCTGATGGACCATCAGTCAGCTTGTTCGGTGTCGTCCAAGGCGAGGTCTACAGTGCAGCGTCACCACAGAGGAGTCATTGATGCAGACACGGCTGACCGAGATACTCGGAATCGAACACCCGGTGATGTTGGCCGGTATGGGTGGCGTTGCCTACGCCCCCTTGGTGGCCGCGGTGTCCGAAGCCGGTGGGTTCGGTTGCCTCGGTGCCTCCACCATGGGCCCCGATCGCATGGTGGCCGAGATGAAAGAGGTGCGGGAAACCACCTCGAAGCCTTTCGGCGTCGACCTCTTGACGGCCATGCCCGGGGGCATGGAGGCCCAGGTCGAACAGATCATCGAAGGTGGCGCCACCGTCTTCGTGGCCGGGCTCGGGGTTCCCAGTGATGTGGTGGACCTGTGCCACCGCCGCGGGCTGTTGGTGGTCAATATGTGCGGGAAGGTTGACCACGCCCGTCGGGCCGTCGACGCCGGGTGCGACATCGTGGTAGCCCAGGGCACTGAAGCCGGCGGGCATACCGGCACCGTGGCCACCATGCCGTTGGTTCCCCAGGTGGTCGACGCGGTGGGTGGCCAAGTTCCCGTAGTGGCGGCGGGGGGCATCTTCGACGGCCGGGGATTGGCGGCGGCATTGGCACTCGGTGCCGATGGTGTGTGGATCGGGACCCGCTTCATCGCCACTCCTGAGGCCCACGGGGTCTCCGGGTACAAGGATGCGCTCATCAATACCGCAGAAGACGGCACGGTGGTGAGTCGGGCGTACTCAGGAAAGACGATGCGGGTGATACGGAACGAGTACACCGCTTTCTTCGAGAAGAACCCCGGTGAGCTCACTGCCTTCCCCGAGCAACTCGGGCGATCGGTCGCCGACGGGACGTTCCACCTGGGTGGAGGCGAAGATACACCGGACATCGATCCGAACCGCGAGTGCTACCCGACCGGGCAGGGGGTGGGGGCCATCCGGACACTGATTCCCGCCGCCACGCTGGTGGCACAGATCGTCGAGGATGCCACCCAGGTACTCAGCCGTATGGGCCAGATCATCGGAGTCCAAGGAGCTTCTTGATCACCCGTGAAGAGGTGGTCGAGGGCTATCATTCAGGTCACCATGAGTGACAGTTCCACCTCCCGATCCGCCACGGTGACTGGACTGCGAACCACGGCACGGCGCCACCCCGACCGGATTCCGGCCACCAGCTTCCCCAAGGCACTCCGGCGGTCGATGAAGTCCAGCGTCCGTATGGTGCCGGGAGTCATTTCGGTGGACAGGCGCCAGTTGCGCTTTGCGGTGTCGGACAACGAGAAGGTCGTCGGGCCCGACGGTGTCGGGAGTCCGCCGGTGTGGGCCATCAACCTGCACGGTTTCTTTGCCGGCGGTGGGATGTACTGGCGAGAGAGTGCCCGGTTGGCCGAGACCCTCGGTTGGAGGATCATCACGCCCAGCCTCCCCGGATTCGGCGGCAGTGATCCGCTCGAATGGGGCCATGTTTCCATGGCGGATTTGGCAGATCAGATCACCGCCATCGTCGACCATGTCGGAGCCGGTCCCGCTGTGGTCCTCGGGCATTCGATGGGCGGTGCGGTGGCCGTCCAGTACGCTGCCACCCATCCCGAGCTCACCCTCGGAATCATCTACCGGGACGGCGTCGCCACCCCGGCGTGGAAACAGCGGCACGGACTGATCCCCGCCCTGTTGGCCCCGATCGCACCGGAGATCGCCGCCCTCGCCGACTTCACCTTCTCCTTGCTCGTTGAAGGCCCCGACTTTTTCGTGGGCCGCATGTACTCCACCGTTCGCTCCATACTCCCTGATGCCCGGCGCAATATCCGAGCACTCGGTCGGACCCTGCCGGTGGCCGGAATGCTGCTGGACATGGACCTGCGGGCCGAAGTGGAGGCCATTGCCGAGCGAGGTGACATCCCGGTCCTCCCCATCTGGGGGGTATTCGACCGGATCGTCAACCGCGAAACGGCCGATGAGTTCGCGGCACTTTCCGGCATGAAGGTGCAGTGGGTTCCCGGCGGTCACGCCTGGATGTTCGCTCGTCCCCAGGGACAGTCAGAGGTCCTCCGCTACCTCGATGTCGGGCTCGGCTTTCTCGAACAGGTCGAGGACCGGTGGCGATTGCTCAACGGCCGACCGGCGGTGCGCATCGGTACCACCACCTCGGGGCCCCGTTCGGGTATCCCCTCCCTGCGTAGCGTCAGCTGACCCCATGTCGGATCGCACGGGGTAGAACCGGCCACGAAGAGCCGCGGTTCTCTGGTCAGGGGCCTGCCGGGCCTTCGTCGGGTCAGCCAGAGCGCAGATCAGGTGGGGGTGAGCTCAGCGGCAGGATCCTTTACGTAGATGCTGGATCGCGGCGCCGCCATCATCTGGCGCAGAAGCGGCTCAAAGTGTTCGAGCGGCATCGTGTCATAAGCGGGATCGAAGGCTGGTTGGTCGTATTCGGCACAGAACTCTGCGGTGTAATCGAAGTACTCGTTCCCCCGGAACTGCTCACGGGAGTCGCGGTCGAGACCGAGATGGTGGAAGAAGAAATATCCCTGGAAGATCCCGTGCTTCTCGACCATCCAGTGGTTCTGCTCGCTCACGAACGGCTTCACTACTGCCGCGGCGATGTCAGCGTGGTTGAACGATCCAAGCGTGTCGCCGATGTCGTGCAGAAGAGCGCAAAACACGTACTCGTCGTCGCGCCCGGCGCGTTGGGCGCGGGTGGCGGTCTGCAGGCTGTGTTCGAGGCGGTCGACAGCAAATCCCCCGTAGTCCCCACCCAACAACCGAAGGTGATCCAGCACCCGATCCGGTAGCCCGACGGCGGCATACATCGCCTCGGTGGCGATGATGTCCCAGTCGGCTTTGGTGCCCTCGTCCATCGAGTGGAACTTGGCACGTGGCTTGGTGAGAGATTCGCTCATTCGTTCCTCCTAAAGGACGGACACCTGGTGTCCAGGCTATCCCTTCGCGATCGGCTGTGACTGGCAGTCCCAGCCCGGACAGCCGAACCCAAGCGGGTACCTCGGGACCTGCTCAGGGTGTCCGTCCGGCCCGGCAAGCGGCGCGCAACGCCGACCAGCGCACCTTGGCCGACCAGGTGACAAGCGTAACCGACTGGTGGGGTAGCGACGGATTCGTAGCCCACAAAGGCATCGATCCAAGTGAACCGTGGGTGCGGGAGCGGG
>OBLU010000744.1_pt1 | contig 30589 bp, 36 predicted proteins | sample 1518681 | NCBI WGS metagenome assembly OBLU01 (sample SAMEA3539304, study PRJEB22396) | soil metagenome | biome: tundra; feature: field; material: soil | place: USA | collected 2010-05 | depth 0.15 m
ACCCTGCACCCAGGCTCAGCTTCCGGGCGGCCATCCCGATATGGGGCCACGGCCCGAGGGGTACCGGACGTTCTTCGCCCGCACGAATTTATGAAAGGTCTCCGCTCCGAATTTGCCGACCGAAAATCCCGCGGTTTGTCACACGTGCCAATCCGACGCAACCGGAGCATTCCGACCGTCTGCATCCATCTCATAATCCGTCGGTCGGGAGTTCGATCCCTACCGATCGACCAGCAAAATCTTGAAATGAGACCTACGATTGGGGGTGTCACTGGGAAAGGAATTCCAATGAGTTATATGGGTTATTACTTCTATCCCGACGCAATGGAGTCAATCAAGGACAATCCGAACGGAAGAAAGAAGCGTCCAGCCGGTCGGCCAAAGGCACTTTCGATCGTGGCCCTGGCGGCGGGCTTGTTTGTCTTGCTCCTGTTCTTTATCGTCCTGTGAGTTGCGGGGATATCTCCGCTCCGGCAACGGTTTTTGGGTTTGGGACGTTGAGGCGGATGAAGTGTGTAGATAGCTAAAGCGACGAGAGTTGGGTGGCTAGGCCGTGGTCCTGCGTTACTTTTAATGCCCCGACTGTCTTGACATGGCGTCTTGATTAAGACTCGCGCGATCGGCCGACGTGTGAACGTGCCTTTGCCGGCCACTTTCACCGCGAGACGTGGATGCTGGCCCCGTTCCGGTGTGGGTGCTGGCACCCCGAGATTTGGTCGGCAAACACCATTGGTGTTGAACTTTCCGGACCGTATCGTTCGTCGAAGGTCCACGTTTACCGAATTGCCGGTCAACAGCAGACCTGTTCGACGAAAGGGCACAAATGAGATCGATACAACTGAAGTCCGTGTTGGGCGCCGTCGCAGCACTGATGGCGCTCTGCGTTGGGTTCGCTACCGCGTTGACGGCGGTGCCGGCTGGAAGCGCGACCTCCAAGGCCACGACGATCAGCACCCGTACCGGCGCGTTCGGAACCATGCTCGACGTCGGATCCGGCAAGTACGCCGGATACACCGTGTACTTCATCACGAGTGACCATCCCTCGACCTACGGCTGTACTACGAAGCCCATCAGTTTGTTCGGCATGCCGATCGCCTGCACCGGGCCGTCGACGGACCGCAAAGCGGAGTGGCCAGCGGTCACTACCAAGGGAACTCCGATTGCGGGGCCGGGAGTGAGCCAGAAGCTCCTCGGTACCGTACAACGCGCCGGGATTGGTGAGCAGGTGACCTATGCCGGTCACCCGCTCTACTTCTTCGACTCCTCACCCGATCAGATCACCGGCGAGGGCTGGGACGAGCCCAGCATCCCGCCTTGGAGCGGCCTGTGGTACGTCATGGCGCCCAGCGGCAACCCCTTGGCCTGGCCCGGCACGCTCACGACGCTGAAGATAGGCAACAAGACCGTCCTCGGTGCGCTGGAGCTCACCCTTGCCGGTTGGGAGGCCTTCCCCCTCTACTCCTTCAGCGGCGACAGCTCTACGCCGAGCACTTGCGTGGGCAGCTGCAGCGTCGCGTGGCCACCAGCGCTCACCTCGGGAAACCCGGCACTATTGAACTCGTTGCCAGTATCGAAGGTCGGAACGATTAAGGACAGTGACGGGGTACTCCAGCTCACGTACGGGGGAAAACCGCTCTACTTCTATTCAAAAGAGGGTGTCACCAAGGGCCCGAACGGGTTCGAGGTAATGGGGAGTGGCAACGGAGTGAAGGCTCCCTCGCCAGCGAACGGGATCTTCAGTTTCGTTAATCCCTAAGGGGATGGCGCGATTGATAACGTTTCGCCTCCCGATATCCAATGGCCGCCACTCGATGACGCTTACTGTGGCGCGACGATTTGATGTAGCTTCCGACGGCGGCGAGTGATTACCAGTCCTAGCGAAGCGATTACCGACAACGTGACCAAAATGACCAACAACGTGATGGGAAAGCCTCCCTTTACCGGCGGTTTGCCCGAGGCGTAACGGGAACGGAAGGTGATCGCGGCGATTGATGATCGGGCGAGAGGCCCGCTGTTGACCTTGAGATCGGGCCGCCGGAGTCCTCGAGGAAAATTGGAAGCAAGCGTCACCGTGACTGGTTCGGACCTGCCGGGCGACAAGATGGTTCCAAGTTTCGCCACGAATGGTCGGGCCCGAAGTTTGCCGGGTCCGCTGGAGAGCGTCAGATATCCGCTGAGGTCCAGCAGAATCTTGTTGAATGGGTTCGTAAGGCTCGATCAATTGGTGCCACATGGAACCAACTGGGACTGGCGCTCGGGATTACTCGACAGTCAGCCTGGGAGCGATTTGCCGAAGAAGACTGACGAGTAGAGGAAAGACGCTCAACTTCACGAAAATCTTCGCTCCGCTCTCACCTAGATGAATCTCCATGACCGGGGATTGGATCCTCTCAAACTGCCCACTTCGTGTGCACATTCGACTACCGAACGGATTGAGACATTAGCGCGGACCACCAGTTACAGACTTCCGAAAGTTGATTAGAGACTGCTAACGCAGCCATTAAAGCAAGAGTCGCCTTCTCCGCCGTGAGGTCTCCCGCCCAAAGGACTCGATCGCTTTCGTTGAAGGTGCGAGCGACATCTCGACAACGCGACGCAATTACGACAGGTAATCCGCGGGCCCAAAATCGCTCGATTTCCCCGAAGAAACTCGAAGGTACGTGCGCGGCCCCGGTGCCTTGAAGGACCACGCCTTTGGCCTCTTCGGGGAGGGTCTGCCTGACCAATGCATTGGTCGTGATCATCGTCACGTTGACATCAATTGATTCGGTCGCTATAGGAAGGGGACCGCTGTACGGGGGCCGAGCGCCACTCCGGAACGCGTTGAGGTTGAAGGCATCGACCTTTCTGACCCATCGAGCAGCGTGCACTTCACCCGCGAAAGCGATTTGCACGCCGCGGTTGGAGTGGCTAGTTTGCATCGCTTGACTCAGGGCATGGGTGAGGTTGTTTGCTCCGTCGGAATCCTCATCATCCGAGAAGCGCATGGCACCGGTGAAAATCACTCGACTAGATGATCTTCGTTCTGGTCCCAGTAGGAGATCCGTGAGCCACGCGGTTTCCTCCATGGTGTCGGTACCGTGGGTCACGACCACTGATCGATGGCCCGAATCGATCGCCTAGCACCGACCTGGCAATTGCCATCATGTCGGTGATGGTCAGGTTCCATGATGGGATGGCCAGAAGGTCGGTAATACGGTCGAAATCGAGATTGGCAGTCCGAGTGAGCTCATTTCCCACGAGCATTCGCTGATCCCTCTCCGACCAAGCAATAGTTCCACCGGTAGTGATGAGAGCAGATGTCATTGACTAGATGGTACGTGTTCCGTCGTGAGTTTCTCTCCCGGGCCACGTTTCGTCTCGACAGAAAATTTCTCATCTCGTCCCGCGTACTGAACCGACGCCACGGAACGAGTGTCCTAACCTTTTCTGACCACTTGGACGCGACCGGACCGTTCCGACCGTTTGCGCGAGCTCGCGATCCCTCGGTCGCGACCTCGATCCCCACCGGCCCGGCTTCACTTCGCATCCGGCGGTCTTTGGTGTTTTGCGAGCCCTTGTGTCAGCCGTATCGACTTGGTACTATCAAGAAGAGCTCCGAATTTAATTGGAGGAATTGGGGGGATTGAGATGGCCAAACAAGTTGTATGCCCGCCCTGTGGCGAAGTGATTCGCGGGGACAGCGATGACGAACTTGTCACCAACGTAATAAGCCACGCCAAGAACCATGGACACGAACTAGGTGACACCGATCGTGCAGAAATCCTTTCGGGGGCTACTGAGGCTTAATTATTTCTCGGTTCGCGTTCGGACGACGATGTGCTGGATGTCACGTTTAATCACCGCTCGGCGAGACCGGGTGATTTCTGTGCAGCGAGGGCGAATTTTGTTCATTCGCTAGCCAGACGCGTCTTCGTCGGGTTCTGGTACCGCCTCCAGGTGACTAGTCACACCAATCCACAGTCCTTGGCCGTGGGATCGATTCTCATCGGCTTTGCTTGGTCGGAGTTCGTTAGTTCTGAAATTCATTTCTACCATCTCAGAGTTGCCAACGATAATGAGTCCCAGCATCAATAAATTGCCCCTTTGATCCGACGTCATCAACTTTTCACCAACTCTTGGGGATTGATGAATTCACCAGACAAGGCTTATGGCGTGACTATGATGTTCTCCTTATTCGTTGGTTTGGCCACGACGATCGTAGGGTCTTGGGTGCTCGCGCACGGACGCACTCTGGAGTCGGCCGGTAACGTGCGAGCCAACCAATTGGGAGCAGCCGCGGCGGGCTTCGGGTGTCCGAGGGCCGTGTCGACGTACTTGATGGGTGCGGTGCTGACGACCGGGGGTCTGATTACCTCGTGTTAATGCTCTTTGTAATAATGAGAAACTCCACGCCCATGTCTGGACTACCAATTCCTTTGCCGTTGCTGGCCAGCCACCTCGCACCATCGAGACTATTCCCCAGTAACGATCCACCTGTTACAACCGGGCAGAGGTCGAACGGGTATGACCACAACGTGTTCATGGACAAGTTCGCTGCCGCTTGCGTGAGTGATGACTCGGCGTCGATCAAAGGGAGGTACGGAGGCGAAGACCTCTCCGTGCCCGACGACATGGCTGTCTGAATCAGAACTCGTAACTTCAATCTCGTCGGCTCGATGGATTCGCGAATTACGGCCCGAAAGTGACGTTGGTCCCTACTCGCATCCTGCATTCGACCTTCAATTTCTAACTAATGATGACAAGATCATTGGATGAGCTCAGCACGGCTGAAGGGCCAATCCAGACGAATCGTCTTGGAATTAATTGTCGTGGTGGCCCTGGTCAGTTTCGGCACGCATTTTCCCAGCGGCGAGTCATCCGCCAAAGCATGGAGCTTCGTCACGCACCATCCGTTGGTTCTTCTGCACGTCGTATTTGGGACGGTCGTAGTGGGCGAGGCCATTGTTCTTCTCATACGTGCTTCTCTCAACCGCCGTCGTCAATGGATTGTGTTATCGATGCTGGGTCTTGCTTGCGTGCTGATCGCCTGGGCATCGGGTGAGAACTACGTCGCGACGCAACACAGTTCTTCACTTAACAACATGAGTCTGGCTTGGCTCGGGGCAATCGTGTCGTACGGCGTCGGGTGGTATTGGGGTCATAAGAAGAACAAGATTCGGCTGGTTACCCAGAACGAAAGCGCCGATTTGACACCTTTGGCGGCGGCGGTAGTCACCAAGGATCACCACTCCGATTGAAGAATACTTAACCCGAGAAGCGATTCGTCTGACGGAGCCCTTGGGCCGTTAAGTTCGCGGCGGTTCGCCGGATGGTGGCGAACTTTTTCTCTAGGTTACAGTTCGCACTAAGTACTCGCGATCACGTTGACCTGGTGACGCCAATACGTCCGATCAGGACAGTTCCTTCTCGTCTCGAGGGCTCGCCACTTCGCCCAGCATGGTCACCGCTTCAACGTTCGGCACCGCGGGCGACCATAAGAATCCCTGTCCGAGATCGCAGTGGAGGCTACTGAGGTGCTCGAGCTGTGCGGGCGTTTCGATGCCCTCGGCGAGGACGACCATGTCCAACTTGTTACCGAGCGTCACGATGGCTTCGAGCAGGGTGTTGCTGCGTTCTTGATCGTGCTTGGGCCGAACGAAGGATTGGTCGATCTTGATAATTCTTGGATTCAAGGCCGCGAGGTACGACAGCGATGAGTATCCGGTGCCAAAATCATCGAGCGCGATGCCGATTTTCATCCGATTGAGGTGCTCCATGACGTTCATTGTTTCGGCGATATCGATCAGCGCCACGCTTTCGGTAACTTCGAGGATTAGTCGTTCGGGATCAAGCCCACTCAGCTGGAGTTCCCGTTCAATCATCGGCACGAGATCGCGGTCGTGAAACTGGTGGGCCGAGAGATTAACCGTGACGTACGGCAATACGGACCGGTCGCCTTGGGGATCCCATGCGCTAGCTGCCTTAACCGCCTCGTGCACGGCGAACGCGCCGAGTTCCAAAATTAGATCACTCTGTTCGGCGAGCGGTATGAACACGTCGGGAGGCACCCATCCGCGTACGGGGTGCTGCCAGCGCATCAGCGCCTCGAAGCCCACTACTACGGAGGTCGCGAGATCGATGATGGGTTGGTAGTACATCTCGAGTTCGCCCGACGCCACGGCGTGGCGCAGTTCCTGTAGGAGCGCGAATCTGCTGACCGCCTCCTGGCGAATTTCCGGAGTGAAGACAACCAGTTGACCGTGTCCGCGGCGCTTGGCTTCGTACATCGAGGCGTCAGCGTTTTGAATGAGTTCGACGTTGTCCGTATTCGTACTCGACGCGTCCCACACCACGATTCCGACGCTGGCGCGCTGTTCGATGTGTACCTCTTCGAACGTGAAGGCTTCGCTCAGTGCTCCCAGCAGACGTTTCGCTATTCTTTCGGCTTCGGCCTTGGAAGTGAGTCCTTCAGCGAGGTACAGAAACTCGTCGCCGCCGAAGCGACAGATCGTATCGGACGAACGGGTTGTCTTTTCGAAGCGGTGGGCAATCGATACCAGCAGTTGATCGCCAATCAGGTGACCGTACACATCGTTCACACCCTTAAAGTCGTCGAGGTCCAATAGCAACACGGCGCCCATGTCGCCCTGGCGAACGACTCTCGCTTTCGCTTGAACCAGACGATCATCAAAAAGGGCCCGGTTAGCGAGTCCCGTCAGCGGGTCGTGCAGGGCTTGGTAGGAGAGTTGGTTCGCGAGCGCGCGTTCTTCGGTGATATCGCGCACCGAAGAGACGAAATAGAGCGCGTTTCCACTTTCGTCGCGCGCGGAGCATATTGACACTTCGGCGACGACAATCCGCCCGTTTTTATGCAAGAACCGCTTGGTGTAGCGAACCTGATCGGTCTCTTCGGAGTTAATACGCTTATTGACCTCTTCGGTGATGCCAATATCTTCGGGATAGGTGAAGTGCTTCGAGTCGCGCCCAACCAGCTCTTTTTTCGTGCGTCCCGTCATCTGACAGTACGAATCGTTGACCTCTAGAAATATGCCCTCCCGACTGCTGAAGACCATCGGAGCCATATTGCCCTCGAAGGCGAGGCGAAACCGCAGTTCGCTCTGCGCCACCGCGGCGGCGGCGGCTTGCTTGACCGCCAATAAATGTCCTTCGGCGGCGAGGCGCGCTTCTTCGGCCGCACTCTCCGGAGAATTCTCAGTGATTGACACGACGGTCCAAAACTGGCCGCCCTGTTCGAGTCGCGAACAGGCGAAATCCACCGTCAGCACTTTGCCGTCGTGGCGGAGAATCTCGATATTCTGGTCCAGCCAGTTGTGAAGATTGTCCAATCTCGCGGGGTCTTTGCGGCAGGTGAACAACTGCGATTCTCGTTGCACGCTCGGCACGATCATTTGGATATCTTGGCCAATCAGATCTTTCAAGGCGTAACCCGTCATGTCGGCGAGTCGCTGATTTAAGTCGCCGATGACGCCCTGATCATCAATTAATGCAATCCCGTTGGGCAGCATTTCTAGAATGTCTTGCGCGGGCACCGGATGATCTTCGAAGTACCTCATGCAGTACTCCTTTCATCAACGTTACTGGCCAGCGCATCAAGAGTCAGAAAGCCCACTACGCCGAACAATACTCTTAACAACTTATGCCATCGAGCTACGTGGGCAATATTCGGTCGCACACTTTAGTTTGTCGATTGGGCCGTCCTCCGGAGGTCCGGTAGACAGTGAGCCGTCGCGCTCCAAAGGAGAAAAGCGCATCGTTGCGTGCCCTACTTCAGAACTAGCGCGAGGCACTCGGTGCGCCGGATCCGGCATCCGCGGAGCTGGAACGCGCACCGCATTTTGAGCGGGCCGAGCTACGAGTTATGACTTCAGTTACGCTCATCCGGTGCGAGCTATCGAAGTGTCTAGATCACTTAATGACCGTTACCCAAAATTAGGAGCGATTTCCTACGTTTCAACCCTTCAGTACTTTGTGATTCAATTTCTGGTGTCGCTTCGCTGGTCGCCACCGTACAGTCTGCGCCGCAACACCATCAGCGATCTGGGCAACACCGCGTGCGGCAAGTTCAACGCCCGAGTAATCTGTTCGCCACTGCACTCGCTCATGAATGTCTCCTTCGTTCTTCTTGGCGTCGCGATGATCTCCGGTTCGGCGCTGATTTATTGTTCCTACAAATCAACCCGCGGCCGAGCGTTTGGTTTCTCGTCGATGGCGATTGGGGGCATTGGCGCGGTGATGGTGGGGGTGTTTCCCGAGAACAGCATTTCGCCACTACACGGAATAGGTGCGGCCCTCCCATTTCTGGTGGGCAATATCGGCGTACTGGTACTGGGCTTCACCTTGGAGATGCCCGTGGCGATGCGTCTGTACACCTGGTTGACGGGCGCGGTGGCGCTCCTGTCGCTGATTTTCTACGCCAGCGGCCATTTCCTGGGCCTCGGAGAAGGAGGCATTGAGAGGATGGTGGCCTATCCGCAAACCCTCTGGTTGATCGTGTTGGGTACGTATCTCTTGGTCGCTGACAGACTCGTGGTCAAGGATTCCTGATGTACACAAGAATTCCGGCCTTAGGGCGTAATCGATCGAGGCCTCGTGAGTTTGCCTCGGGGTCGCTGAGTATCGTGTGGTACGAACTACGTGCCAATTCCTGGAAGAATGGTTCGGGAGAATCGTGCCCGTTGTTTAATTTTGAGAGCAAAGGAAAATCGATGTGAGCTGCACGCGGCGAAGGACGGTGGCGGCGCTGGCTGGAACATTGATTTTGTTGGGAACCTTGGGCTTGGACGGGCCAGTTTCGAATGCGGTCACTGACGCTCATCAGGTGGCCGTTCTCGGTTGTCTCTCCCAGCGCCTGGTGCAACCCTCTACTTACGACCTTGGTTGCGGCAGTGGTACCTTCGTCATCACCAACGCGAGCTGGACTGATTGGGGTCGTAGCGGCGCTCGCGGGACGGGGAATTATGTCGTGAACACGTGCTCTCCGACGTGTGCCTCGGACAAAAACGACTCCTACTCCGCGAGCTTCGTCGTGCACAACATCAAATCGACCGCCGGTGGCCCGGTCTACAAGGCAATCACCATTCGATACCTGCAGGGTGGAAAGTACGTCAGGGTCACGTGGGCGCTGCCTCCGTTCTCGACGTGACGGCATACGTCGGGGCTGTCGACCAAAGAGCGCGTGCGGCACGCGGGGTTCGCCACACCGCAAGTGGGTCGTAAATGGTCGACGTTGAATTTGACCGCGATTCGTTTGACTACCACGGCGCGCTGGTCGTGGTGGAGACCGAGCAAGATGAAATCGTGTTCATTCATCCGCCCGGCGGACCTCCCGATGCCCCGGTGTCACTTCCCAGCGATCCCTGCGGCCCGGGTGAATCGCCCGAGGCGGCAGCCGTGCGCGTTGTTCTCGAAAAGACGGGACTAGAAGTCAAAATCGTGCGAGAGATCGTTACTTTCCTCCAGGTGGGAACGCCTACGGGAACGATGTGCGCTCACGGCTACGTCGCGCGCATAACTGGCGGAGCGCTGTTGGACGAAGGCCCGGAGGGACCGGCGAAGTCCTATCCCATCACCGACCTTCCTCCCGTAATGCCCATTCGAGTAGCCAATCAGAAGACGCTGGAGGCCTATCTCGAACAACGTGGTAGCCGAAGTCCCTATTGACATTTAGTGACCAGAACGCCGCTGTCTTCGCGCGGCCTTCTCTGGTAGGCATTTGATGCATGGGGGACACGGCGGCTCGCCAGTGGGTGAAACTCGAACTCGACGTGCCCACGTTTGACCAAACGAAGTTTGCGCCCTATCTCGATCGATGCCTCCGTGAGGGGATCACCTTTGCCACCATGTCAGACTTGGGCGATACGCGAGGGAATCGCTTCGCACTTTTCGAACTCAACAAGGAGTGCTCGGCGGATATTCCACAAAGTGGAGTGTTCTACACACTTGACGAGTATTTTCGCGAGAGGATCGACGTTCCCACCTACAACCCCGCGGCGTGGTGATTGCCTTGGCGGGTGGTCAGTGGGTAGGAATGGTCGCGCTTTCGGACTGTCGTGAAAAGGGGTTTGTCCTCCGAGAGATGACGGGCGTGAAGAGACGCTACCGGGGACGAAGCATCGCTGTCTCCCTGAAAGTTCCTGGCATCGCGTTTGTTCGAGAGTGTGACGTGGACATCGTGCGCACCGTTGAGAACCCGGATAACTCGTCCATAATTTCCCTGAACAAAAGCCTCGGCTACGTGGAGGAGAAATGGGACTATCCGTGAGTTCCCCAAGTCGCGTCAAAACAACAACTAAGGAGGCCTAGTGCTCGACCGTCTGGAATACGACCTCGGTCTGGATCCTCGCATCAAGGCCCTTTTGAGTCTGATGCCTGACAATGCGGAGTTCGACGTGGCAAACCGCGAAGAGATGTTGATCGAGGCCTCGTCGCCGGCCGGACTTGAAAGGGACGCTGGCCGTGCCAGATTGATGGAGTGGGGCGGTAATGAAGAAGTCGCTCCTTTAGTGGGTCTACGTTTTTCAACCCAGGAGATCGTCTCCTCACCCGACGGCAATACCATCCCAGTGCAGTTGATTCGACCGGACGGTTACGAGACATTGGCCTGCGTGCATTACATCCACGGTGGTGGCATGGCCTATCTGTCGAGTTTCTACGCCAACTTTCGCGCCTGGGCAAGGATGATCGCCGCCAATGGCGTCGCCGTAGCGCTAGTGGAGTTTCGGAACGCAGTGTTTCCCTCGGCGGTCCCAGAGGTCGCGCCCTATTCGGCGGGCTTAAATGACTGCCTATCGGGTCTCAAGTGGCTGCACGCCAACGCTGAATCCCTGGGGATTGACTCCACGCGAATTGTCGTGGCGGGCGAAAGTGGAGGCGCGAATCTAGCCATCGCTTGCCTTCTAGCGTTGAAGCGAAAGGGCGAATTGGAACTGGTAAAAGGTCTCTACGCGCTCTGCCCCTGTCTCGCCGGTATGTGGTCAGACGGCACGTATCCCTCGTCCATCGAGAACAATGGCCTCTTTATTAACGTGCAGAACAATCGACACGCCATGGGTTACGGCATTGAGGCTTACCAGGCCCGTGACCCGCTGGCCTGGGCGAGGTTCGCGACCAAGCAAGACGTCACCGGACTACCGCCGACGGTCATCAGTGTCAATGAGTGCGATCCTTTGCGAGACGAGGGCATTGTTTTTTTCCGCTTGCTGCTCTCGGCGGGCGTGGCTGCGCGCGGACGCGAGGTGCTCGGCACCATGCATTTCACCGAGCTGCTGCCCGTTTTGTGCCCCGAAATCAGCCGCGACACCGCTCACGACCTGGCCGACTTTACGAAGTCGTAGCGCGGAATTCTGGGCGGTCGCCATGTCGCTAGGTAGGCTCACGAAATTCCGGTTTTCGAGATCGATCGACGCGAAAGGAGAGTACGGGCTTGACTGAAACCGTGACCGAACAGGTTGGGGTCGAAAAGGCGGTGGAACACTTTGACGTGCTGATCGTGGGCGCCGGCATTTCCGGCGTCGGCGGCGGCCACCACCTGTTAGAGGAGTGCCCCGCAAAGCGTTTCGTCCTCCTCGAATCCCAACCCAGCTTCGGCGGCACCTGGCGTACTCATCGCTATCCCGGGACACGCTCGGACAGCGACCTCTACACCTACGGCTACCGATTCAAGCCCTGGACCGGTGCGCCCATCGCCGCCAAGGACGAGATTCTCAAGTACATGGCCGAGGTCATTGAGGACGAAGCCTTAGATCGGTACATCCGTTACCAGCACACGGTGACGGCGGCATCGTGGTCGAGCGAGCACCAGTACTGGACCTTGACGGTCCGGCGGACCGACACGCAGGAGCATCTCTGCTTCACCACCAACTTCTTGTGGATGTGCCAGGGCTACTACCGACACTCCGAGGGCCACACGCCCAGTTGGGTGGGAATTGACAGGTTCGCGGGCCGCATCGTGCATCCGCAGAGTTGGCCCGACGACCTCGAATACGCCGACAAGCGGGTCGTGGTGATTGGCTCGGGAGCGACGGCGGCCACGCTCATACCCGCAATGGCGCAAGACTGCGAGCACGTGACGATGCTGCAGCGTTCGCCAACGTATTTTTTCATCCGGAGCAACGTCAATGAGGTCGCCAATATGTTGCGCGAACTCGACATCCCCGAACAGTGGGTACACGAGATCGTTCGACAGAAAATCCTTCTCGACTTCGGGGTCATTACTCAGCTGGCCCTCGACTATCCCGAGTTGGCCCGAGAGGAGCTGCTCAAGCCCATCCGCGAGATCCTCGGTGATGACTACGACGTTGCTACCCACTTCAATCCGAAGTACCTCCCCTGGCTGCAGCGAATTGCCATGGTCCCCGACGGCGACCTCTTTGTGGAAATCAAAAGGGGAAAGGTCTCGGTGGTCACCGACGAAATCGACGCTTTTGTGGAGACGGGAATCAAACTGAAGTCCGGCGGGACCCTCGAAGCCGACGTCATTATCACCGCGACCGGTTTTGACATCAGCGTCCTGGGTGACATCAATTTTGACATCAATGGCGCCCCGCTCGATTTTGCCCAAACCATCACGTACCGAGGCCTGATGTTCACCGGCGTTCCTAATTTGCTGCAGGTTTTCGGTTACTTTCGCGCAAGTTGGACTCTTCGGGTTGATCTCATAGGCGACTTTACGTGTCGATTGTTACAACACATGGAGAAACGTGGGGTCGCGGCGGTCAGGCCGGAACTGCGGGCTGAAGACGCAGGCATGGCGCTCTTGTCCTGGGTCGATCCCCAGGACTTCAATCCCGGTTACTTGTCACGAAGTGTGCATCTACTGCCCAAGCAGGGTGACCGCGATCCTTGGCGTAATGGCCTGACTTACTCGTCGGAAAAAGAGACGTTGCCCTTAGCCGACTTCGACGACGGATCTTTGCACTTCAGTTGAAGTATTTCGCGGGGATGTGCGGCGCGCCTGGCGCACGAGACAGGTCAGAATGCTGGATTTCTCACCGGGCGATGGAATTTCCGGCCGGCGAAGGGCAAATCAGAAATGCGTCAAAATTTTCGCTTTACGCGGCTTTGCGCAACTTGTCGGCCTCTTCGTGGCGCAATCTGATGACCGCCGCCTTTTCCTTACGCCAGCGCCTTTGGTCCTCGCGCTTGGACATCAAGAACACGGCCAGCATCAAGATGACTAATCCGCCGGCTATGAGTGCGAAGCCGATGAAATAGGAGGACACCGCGTTCATGCACTGGGCGCCCAGGCCGACACCCGTGGCCGCGGTGGTACTGCAGACCGTAGCCAGACTGTGTTCCTTGGCGATCAGCCACGAACCAACCGCCATCGTTGCCAGGCTGAGAAAAATGGTAATCCTTCTCGTCACGATTCCAATTTACGACTGGGTGGCGCGCATTCGTGGCTCATACGGGTGAAACATCTGTCACGTCCTTGAGCAACGGGTCCATCACATTAGGCCACTTCTTTAACCACTCGACGTTCACCTGAGCGACCTCTCGATATCGAGTTTCGAATTTAGCTTCGTTCCGATGCCCCCGACGTTGACCTGCCAGAACGGATACTTTAGTGCGCCTCTTGCGAGTCAGATACTGCCCTTGGGGCCGTAGGAATGCATGAGGTCAAGTTCAAGACGACCGGCCACAACCGATGGATCGGTCGAAGCCAATTCTCTGGCTTTCTCCAGCGATCCAGTCCGATAAATGCACAGGCCACGCAGGGACTGATCTATTTGGCCGTCAAATGGTCCAGCTACTCGAATGTTTGCCAATCTCGTTTGTTCTTCGAGATGCAGTAAGGGGAGTTCTTGGAGTCGCTCTGCCTCCGCGTCGGAAATTGGAGAACTCCCCTGGGGACGTTTGCGTAGAACCAGTTCAAAACGATCAAGTTCGAAGCGAGTTTCCTCGAAGGATTCGTTCATTCCAAACTCCCAGCGTTCACTCGAAGCGAAAATACCATTAGGCCGAACCACGTGCCCGTTCGGCCGAACGACAACGTTGCTTAATTCGAGCCTCTGAGTAGTCTCGAGTCATGAGCGACTCACGTGTCACCGGTCTTCCTGATGGCCGCGATCTTGGATGGCTGGAAATGGGCGATCCACAGGGCACGCCCATCTTCGCGTTCCACGGAACTCCCGGTTCGCGCTACGAGATAGCCATGGACGAAGCTCCCATTAGCGAGGCCGGACTCCGACTCATCAGCGTGGACCGGCCGGGCTACGGTTTGAGCAGTTTCCAACGTGGCCGTCGTTTGGTGCATTGGCCACGTGATGTCGCGTATCTGGCCGACCATATAGGCGTTGATAAATTCGCGGTAATTGGCCACTCCGGGGGCGGTCCGTACTCGGCGGTCTGTGCCGCGCTGCTCGCCGAGCGGGTGACCTCGGCGGCCATCGTGAGTGGCGTGGCACCGCTCGCGGATCAGAAAGCCTTGGAGAGCATGAAGCGCTCGGATCAAATGCAAATGGGACTTTCGCGGCGACGTTCGCGGGTCATGCGCGTCGCCTCCAATTTGCAAATGGGTGTTTTTCGGCGATGGCCGTCGTGGACACTCGACATGATGACAAAACAGTTTTCCCCCGTCGACGTCGAGATCCTGACCCGTCCGAAGGTGCGAGCGGTAATGGAGTTGGAGGCCCAGAGATTGTCGCGCACCACCGGCCACGCCGTAGCGCAGGACTTGGAGCTGTTCACCGCCGATTGGGGATTTGACTTGGGCGCCATTGAAGTCCCCGTCCACGTCTGGCAGGGCGACGCTGACCACAGCGTGCCACCGGCGCACGCCCGTTTGTTGCACGAAGCCATTCCCGGTTCCGTGCTGCACGAGATGCCCGGCGCCGGCCACTTCTTCATCTTTGATGAACTTCCCGGAATAGGGCTCGCGCTGAAGGAGTCCTAAGGCCATGGTCGATCGAACTAGTGGGAGGTCGGTGCGATGGCGACGGTACCTAGTACTTGCTGGGTTAGGCGCTCTAGTGCTCACCACGGCCGGGTGCAACTTATCGGGCTCTACCGTAATGTCCGCCGCAGCGACCTCGACCACGATTGCCAGGCCCAGGACTGTCGCCCTTCATGAGTACGCCGCCGCCAAACGGGAGTGGGAGGAGGGCTCTTTCGCCTCCTCATTTCAACAGACCTATTATTTCAAGCGGGCCGCCACGTTTCTCGCCGTTGCCATTTCGGATGGAGTGAGTGACGTCGCTAAATACGTCGCGTCGGTCAGGCAGTTGCGACAGTTGGCTTCATTACCCGAGACGAGTGACACGGCGCAGCAACGTGCGCAAGCCCGCCGCGATCTGCGAGCTCTGAATTTATTCTTTAATACGAAGGGTCTGTACGAGTAACCCGTACCTCACCATGAGCCTTACCGCAATTAGCTCGGATCCTTTTTGTGATACGGCGGGATGTCGGGATGATGCTCGATGATGTGGTCCAGCTTGGCGTGTAGCTCGGCGGTGCCCGCCGCGATGTGGCGCTTGACGAAGGCTTCCAGAGCTTTACGCATGGGTGGGTAGAGAATGGTGGTGGCGATGGCCGCGAGAATCACCCAAATTAACGTCGCTACTACGTCGCCCGGTATTCCACCGGAGCCACCGGCCGGCCACACCCAGCGGTCCCAGAACGTCGTGGCGATCATTCAGTTCCCTGCTTCAAGTGTTCGTGCATTTGCGGATGCAACAACTTGTGCTGTTCTTTCAGCGATTCGTGATCCGCGGTGGTGGTGTGCTTGCGGCATGTTTCGTAGTGGGTGCCCTCGACTTTTCCCAGACCACCCTTCAACACCAGGCGGCGACAGCTTTGGCATTTGTTTCGTTTGTAGATGGCCGCCAGGGTCCCGAGCAGCAGAAAGTCCGGGATGGCGCCGCCAAACCCCGACCAGAATCCGTACCAGGTACCGGACTCATCGTTCGTACCGGTGAACGTAAGAAACCAGTGGAAGATAACCATTGTGCCCCTTCTAGTTTGACGGAGGAATTAACGACCCGACGCCAAGTGTAAGACGGGTTGGACTTATTACGGTGGAAAAGGCGTCGGTGTGATCGCTACCGCCTTCACCTTCGGACTGATGCTGGTGTCCCTGGCGCACCGTTGGTACGTTTTCAGCCGGTCACGCGAACCCGTGGTCACCCCGGGCGCCGCGTGGACCAAGCGAATTGCCTTGGTCGAGGCTCGCAGGGGTGGTCGCGCAGCTTGTGGGCGACGCTGCACCGGATTCTCCCCACGAGGTCCGGATCAGACTTGGTTCAGTAGTCCCCGGATCGTGGGTACTCGTGGCCCCGTGAGCGGCCCGAGGGCTCACTTTGATTGTTAAGTGAACATCCGGCCGGCCCGTCTCAACATCGCTATGATGTGAAAAATTAAGGGGGGCCTCGGCCCATGGCGCGGTAGGAGAGAACTATGAGTGATGTGTCGAACGGACCGGGATGGTGGCAAGCCTCCGACGGAAAATGGTATCCGCCAGAGCAGCAGCCCAACTATGAAGCTCCGGCCCCGCCCCATCCGAGCATGGGAACCCCGGCGCACTCTTCCGGTCCCGCCGCGAAACCGATGTCCAGTTTCTCCTTCGATATGAAGCGCTGGAGCCAGGCCGAGCGAATCACCGCTATTGCCTCGTTGGTGCTACTAATCTCGCTCTTCCTGCCCTGGTTCACCTACAAATTCACCTACGGTTCGGTTTCCGTCGACGGTCTGTGGCACGGTTGGATGTACCTCGTCTTACTTCTTTGCTTGGCGATCGTGGTCGATCTCGTGGCTAAGGCCGGCTTCAAGGAGATGCCCTTCAGACTTCCCCTGCCGGAACAACAGCTGTTGCTGATTGCTACCGGCATTAACGCCGTACTCACCGTGCTGGCCTTTCTATTCAAGCCAGGTGGCATTGGTTTCAGCGGCATTGGTTGGGGCTTCGGATCATTCGTAGGTCTCATCGCGGCGATCGTGGCCGCCTTCCCGACGGCAGCTCCCGCCATTCAGGCGCGCCGCAAGTGACCTGAGTGGTCGACTTTCGAAGTGCGCCCATGTGTTAGTTCAGGACCGGGCTTATTTGGGCCGGCGAGCGCAGTGGATTCCTTGACCCAGCGTTACCAGGTCGGGGTGGTTGAGGAGCTTTGACCGCTGTTTCGCCGGCCCACCGGATTTTCGGGGCGGCCCGCCTACCGGAGTTTCAAAGATTCTTCACGCCGTTGCACGTTCCCATCCGCGATTGGGGCAGTGGCGACAGCACGTTGTTGGCTCTCGAGCCCACGCCAAAGCGCGCGCAACTATCGAAGAGGGCCCAGGAATAGGTAGTGAATGCCCGGCTCAAATCCCGTGGCCGGAATTCATTTTTTAATTTTTTTTTTTGCTGTTCACATCTTTTTCTATATTTTCCTTGGGTTCTTCCTCCTCCGGCCATCGAATTTCGAAGAGGTCTGGACGGTCCGCCATGGCCTCTTCGATCTCTGAGAGGTGTTCCAAACGGAACTCCTCAAAGCTGGCGCGCCAGATCGCCGCCCCTTCGGGTGAGTCGAACGCGTCGCGCAGGCGACTGGGATTCACCACGTCTTCCATGCCCGGCACCTCTTTGGCGAGGTAGCGCAGACGCAGGTAATCCTCGTACGAGACGGCCGGAGAGTGGATCATCAGCCGGTCGGTGTCAGGAATGCTGGACCGGATGCGCCCGTCTTTCAGGAACGAGGACGTCAGTAATAAACAGAGCACCTGCTCTTCGGGGCTCTCAGAGAGGGCCACCAGGTTGTGGCCCACCGTGTCGCGGTCTCGCGTTGTTGCGCCGAAGCCGTCGTGCATGATCTCGCCGAAAATGGCGATGATGCGAGTGAAGAGAAGAGCCACGGGTCGGGCCTCTTCGATCTGACGATCATCGAGTGCCTCGACCAATTGGATGTAGGGCAACTTGGCGTCGCGTCGCATGGCTTGCAGAGCCGTGCGACCGGCCCATCGAAAGTCGCCGAAACTCTCCTCGGGGACCCCGTCGCCGGAGGTACGGTCGAAAAGGTGGACCTCCGGTTCGCCCAAGATCGAGAAGTCGCCCCGCAAGAGGTCAATCAAGAGACCGGCGAACTCGACGTAGATGTCCGAGCCCTTTCCTAACCGCTTGCGCAGTGACGACACGGATGGCGCCGGTTTGAGGTGCTTAAAGAACACTTCGTCCAAGACGTCGCGCTCGCCCTGTAGTTGCTCTTCCTTGGCCGCTTCGGTGGCGGCATTACGAAACTCGCTCAGCCGTTCGTCCCAACGTTTGGCCATTTTCTCCAGGTAGTCGCGCACGAGGGTCGGTTCGACGGGGGTGCCGTCCCACCACAGTCGCCAGGCCAACTCGTCCAAATGCTTTGATTTGGCCTTTAATTGGGCGATTCTCAAGATCCGCTCGGCCGTCCCGGGTGCGTAGGTGGTTCGGGGATCGCGCCAACTACTGGGGCTCAGAAATGGTTCGTTGAGGACCCGGCGCTGGTGAATGCGCACCAGTTGATCCCGGGTCAGATGGAAACCGGCGAATTCCAGGTAGTCCCAAACGTCTTGGGCCGTTTCACGGGACCCCGCGCGCGCGTTCTGACTCACCACAAAACTCTACTGACGGCATCCCTAAAAAATGGGTATTTCGCAGTGAAGACTCGGCCTTCGTCTGCTCAGTCCGGCTGGACGATCGTGATCGACCGAGTTGGCTGGTCGCGTCGTCGGTGTTGATCGCCACGTCAGAGCGGTTGGAGGGCGTCGGCGCCCGCTACTTCGAGGACTGCCATGATGCCCCGGGAGTCAGCGAACCGGTGCTCGACGGCGGAGACGTCAATCCGGGGGCCAGTGATCCCGACCTCGCCCAGCGGCTACGCGACGTCGCTACTGAGTACATTGGGTCACTTCGCGCCGCATCGCCACCGCGAACTGCGTCGCGCCTCGCTTCATGGTGTTGAGTGCCCCGTTTGATGACTGCGTCAGCGCGGAATCCGCATCGATTCAAAGTTCGTCATCTATGATCATTCGACTGGAAATTCTTTTCATGATAAGCATTGACGGTGATCGCCCCACGAAACTTGGTTCAAGTATTTCTGCCCTCTGACGAGGGTTCATCGATGCGTAAGAGAGTGCGCGTGCTTCTTGGCGCCGTGGTCCTCATAATGGCTTGCCTCGGGGGCAGTTTGGTCTCGGTCGCGAGCGCCCAAGCCAATGGCGTCTGGGGCCTGGCGATCGTGGCCGCTGGCACCACCGCCCTTAACGTGGGCGACGACGCGGTAGTGCTTCAAATTTCTTGCAGTTCCGGTGGCAATTGCGGCGCCATTGGTTCCTACACCGAGGGGACCAATGACACCCAAGCCTTTGTCATGAACGAAGCAAACGGAACGTGGCAGAGCGCGGTGGAAATCCCTGGTCTGGCCGCACTCAACACGGGTGACGACGTGGGCGGCGTCCTGTCGATTTCGTGCACCGCCACGGGAAGTTGTAGCGCCGGTGGGCAATACACCGACAGCGCGAGCGAACCTCACGCCTTTGTCGTGGATGAAACGGGTGGCTCGTGGGGCACCGCCGTCGAGATTCCCGGTTTTGCGTCGTTGGATACCGGCGGATTGGCGGGTCAGCTCCTGTCCATTTGGTGCACCTCGCCGGGCAATTGCAGCGGTGGCGGGGTCTACGGTGACGGGGCGGGTAATGCTCAAGCTTTTGTGGTCAATGAGGCGAACGGCGTATGGGGCAATGCCATGGAAGTGCTGGGCTCGCAAGGACTCAATGCGGGCGGGTTGGCCCTTATTTCGTCGGTGGCCTGCGGTTCGCCCGGCAACTGCACGGCGGATGGTTCGTACACTGACGCCTCCAAACTTGTTCAGGCCTTCGTGGTAAATGAGGCCAACGGCACGTGGGGCAACGCCATCGAAATCCCGGGACTGGCCACGTTGAACGTGGGCACAGAGGCGGCCTCTCCTCAAATTTGGTGCAGCTCGAACGGCAATTGCAGCGCCAGCGGTACGTACACTGACGCCGCAAACCACGAGCAGGTGTTCGTGGCGGACGACGCCGGCGGCACCTGGACTGACGCTATCGAGATCCCCGGCACGAGCGCGTTGAATCTTGGCGGTAACGCCACGACTACGGCCGTTGCCTGTGGCACCGCCGGCAACTGCAGCGTGGTGGGCTTCTACACCGACGCCGCAAATCACTCGCAGGCCTTCGTGGCCAATGAGGCCAACGGCACGTGGGGCAACGCCATCGAGATCCCCGGCACGGGTGCGTTGAACGCGGACGGCCTCGCGCTCGCGACGGCGATTGACTGCAGTGCGAGCGGTAACTGCAGCGCCGGGGGCGTCTACACCGACGCATCGAACAAGGTACAAGCGTTCGTGGTGAACGAAGCGGACGGCACCTGGGCCAGCGCCGTGGAACTCCCGGGCACGTTTACCGCAACGACCAGCGGCCAAGCCGTGTTGAGCACGGTTGCCTGCAGCGCGGACGGGAGTTGCGGCGCGGGCGGGGAGTATATTGGCGGGACGAATGGCCAGGCTTTCGTGGCCGACTCGCCCGCGGACGTGTTCGTTCCAAAGGCGCCGTCCTTTCGAGTTACCTCACCATCGAAGGGTGTTCTCTCAATTTCACTGACGCGCGTCACGGCCGACGGTGGTGATCCGATTACCGGCTATCAGTACTCGCTCAATGGAGGACGTTGGATCAACGTCGCGGCCAAGTCCCATGAATCCATTCGAGTCAGCCATCTGACGCCCTTCAAGAAGTACAGCGTCCGAATGCGGGCCGTGAACGCCCTGGGCACCGGAGCGTATGCCAGGACTCCGGGCCTGGCGGTGGTGTAGGCCGTACGCGATCAATGGCAGTTGCCAGCGTGCCTCTCGTTCGATGCGAGGCTCGGTTGCGCTATTCCAACGCGGAACGTTCGAGCCAAAAATCGATTAGTTCTTGATTGCCCGAGCACGAAACGTGGGCAGAAGATAAGGGGAGTCGTCGGTAGAGGACTAACAGGAGTTCTACTACTGAACCCTCGATTGCCGCTTCGGACGGGGCCGTCCCGTCCACTAGATCAAAGCCATCCGACGCAAGCCGGATCGACCAACTCGCGCCGGTATCGGACGTCTTTAGCCGAAGTACCTCCCCGGTCCCGCGAAGCTCTCGGACTTTTGGTGAGAAGCCCGCCGCCGATTGGAGATTGACGAGGAACTCATCGATCGCGTCTGCCGCGATTTCTGGTTCGGTGGTGGGGGAGTGGCCATTCGCCAAATCAGCGTCCATTCGATGAATGAGGGTCTCGTGCAGCTGACGCCTTGACCACCAGCGCAGGTGTTGGTCAAGGCCCCAGGCCCACATCGATTGGTCGGGATCACCGGCGCGCAGCGTCCTAAGGAGCCGAGTTCCGCCGTGGCGAATCCAGTCACCGTCCACGGGCCCGCGGTCAAGATTCATTGAATCCGCGGACTGGTAGGCGGGCGCCGCGACGCGTACGAGGTGTTCGGCCCAACGGTGAACGGTGCCGAGGTGTAGGGCTAGGTCGGCGAGGGACCAGTCCGGGCAGCCCGGCACCGGTATCTCCGGTGACGCGACCGCTAAAACGTCGGCAAAGCGGTCAATCTCCACTTCCAGCGCGGCGCAGTGTTCCAGGTGATCCATCGCCAAATGTTAGAGGGCAATGAGAGATCTCGCGCCGATTCGAGTTTGCGGTTAGCCAATTGTTCGCCGAGGTTTCTAGGTGAAACCGACTGCGCATGAATAGTTCGTGCGAACGACTCATGCTCTACGATCGTCGGCAAATCTTCGACGACGGACCTATTGTCGCTGGCAAAAGAGTTGAGCACCTAGATCTTGAAGACGCAGCCGTCCCAGTAGGCCACCAGATGCTGCCGCAACACGCCACGTAGTTCGATGACCAGCTGGTGGGGTTGTCCGCTGAATCCCCCGGAGAACTTCACTTCGATGTCGTCGGAGGCCGCGGCGACGAAGCCGGTGACGTCCTTGGGAGGTTTGGTCCAGATGTCGAGCAAGGTCAGTGAACCCGAGCAACATCGGTGGGGATGAGCGCGGACGAACACGGTGCCGCCGTGGGCGTTGACATACTCCTTCGCCGGGTCAGACACGAGCACTTCCACAGCGTCAGTGTACGTCGACGTTGCTCGGTCCTCTCTAGTCCTCTCCGGCCTTTCGGCCGCTGACTGGGTCAAAAGGGGAGTTGTTCAGGTGCCGCGACGATGGCCCAATACCTCCGGGTTGACCACATTGGTTGGTGACCCGGCGGCGAACGAATTGATCTGGTCGAAGATGTCCGTAAACTGGAGTTCCCATTCGTCGAAGGACACGTAACCGATGTGCGGCGTGCAGATGACGTTGTCCATTAGCAATAAGGGGTCTCGTGTATCGACGAGCGGCTCCGTTTGGTAGACATCAACGGCGGCCATTCCCGGCCTTCCCGCTTCGAGGGCTCCCACGAGGGCACCCGCCTCGACCAACCCCGACCGACTGGTGTTGACCAGGAGCGCGGTGGTCTTCATGCGGTCGAGATCTTCTCTGGTGACGATGCCCCGGGTGGCGTCAATCAAACGCAAATGCAGCGTCAGTACGTCGGCTTGCCCGAAGAACTCTTCTCGGCTTGCGGCGACCGCAGCGCCGTTACTGGCCGCTCGTTCCCGCGAGGCTTCGCTGGCCCAGAATAGGACGTTCATGCCGAATGTGCGGCCGTACTGAGCGACGACTTTGCCGATTCTTCCGTAGCCGTAGACCCCGAGCGTCTTGGACACCAGCGATCGCCCTACGCCATCTTGCCATTGACCCCGCTTCATCGAAGCAACCTGCTGAGGGATTCGACGCATACCGGCGATCACCAGCCCCCAGGTGAGCTCGGCCGTGGCGTAGGAGGCCGATCCCTGATGGAGATCGGATGACACGACGACGCCCAAGCGGGTGCAGGTGTCGACATCAATATGGGGATAGACGCTGCGTTGGCTGATTAGTTGGAGTCTGGTGAGCCTCGCCAATAGCGGGGTACGGATCTGCGTGCGCTCTCGAATGAGCACAAGCGTCTCGGTATCTTTGAGTCGCCGTGATAACCCGTCGAGGTCCTGGACGTGGTCATTCCATACCGTAACCTCGTGGTCGCGAAGTTTGCCGAAGCACGGCAACGTTCTCACCGTGTCGAAGTAGTCATCGAGGACGGTGACCTTCATGGAACGGCGATCCCTTCAGAGCAGGTCAATGGCCCAACCAACAGCTGCGCCCACCTTAATTCAATGAATCTTCTTCGATTTCGCCAACGGCAAAGAATTTCATTGAGCGAGAACGCGAGCCAGAGCGTCTAGGAGAATTATTTTCTACTGGCCCAAGCTCCCACGGCCAGACAGAGGCAAATCGGGGCAAAATAGCGGCGATCGAGACGCTGGAATCGTTCTGAATCGCTGCCGGGCGACAATACAGAAGTTTTGCCCAAAAATCCGGCCAAACTACGGAGTGTGAAGACCAAGGTCATCACCGTCAGCACCGATCGACGAATCGACGTGGGCATTGGAATAACTCCGGTAACCGTGCCGCTCGCGATAGCCAGCAACGCGGCGACGCCCCAGCAGGACGACGCTGAAGGAAAGGAAGCCGTCCCGACCACGGCGTCGGCGAGTTCACCGCGCGATTGAAAAGGGAAGGGCGACCCGAGTCCCCAGACCGCGTGGAGCACTGCGAGCGCGGCGAGCGTCCCGCCCGAAATTTTCGAGGTCGTCATGGTCTCCAGGGTAGTGAACTCGTTGGTGCGAAGTGAACGAGGTAGGGCGGTTTGGGCGAGTGGACCCATTAACCACGCATGCTCCGTCGAAGTTTGAAGTCTTGACGCCGAATGATGCTGCGCTTATCCCATTTTCTACTGTCGTACCAATGAGGGCCACGAGCCCAGACAGTCGCTGAAGTCGCTTGACAAGAAGAGAAGTCGTGGTTAACTTTGCCGCAAGCGGAAACTCTCATGGCGAGGGTGGGCCGCCAGGGGGAAGATCGCTTGGGGCAACTAAGACGACGGACGCGATGAATCGGACCCCTGAATCGACCAGGCAGCCAGGCTGGAATCGTCGAGAGCCGGGCCCGCTTGAGTCCAAGCCTTTTCGGTTGTACGCCGCGTCGTGGTCTTAAGGTCTTGAGTCGCATCGACCACTGCGTACGTAGTCTCGATCGGCAAGGAGAGGATGATCATGGAGCCAGAAGGAGCAACGCCGGGTGCAATGTCGGGGGGATCAGGAGGTTCAGCGACTGACCATACTGACGCCAAAGACCTAGAGACGTTCGGCTACAAACAGGAACTGCACCGCACGCTCGGGCTCTTCAGTTCCTTCGCCGCGGCCTTTAGTTACATCTCGCCCTCGACCGGTATCTTCACGCTCTTTGCTTTCGGATTGGTGACCTTGGGCGGCGTCTTCATCTGGTCCTGGCCGGTGGTCGCGCTCGGTCAGTTCATCATCGCGCTTAACTTCGCCGAAGTGTCGAGTCACTACCCAGTGGCTGGATCGGTTTTCCAATGGACGAAATACTTGGCCGGCCGACCCTACGCGTGGTTTACCGGTTGGATCTACATCTTCGCGGGCATCCTCACCGTTACCGCCGTGGTGGTCACGCTGCCCTTGACGATCTTGCCCGCTCTCTACAACATGGGTTGGCACGTCGACGCCGGCGCGCTGCACGACCAGATTTGGGTCGCCGCCATCACCCTGGTGATTATTACCGTGCTCAATATCTTCAGCCTCCGGCTCGTTTCCTTGATCAACAACACCGGCGTCTTCTTCGAGATAGTCGGCATGGTGATCTTTGCCATCATCATGCTTATTGTCCACCGTCACCAGCACATCTCGGTGGTCACCAACAGCGGAGGCATCCACGTCACGCTGCCGGCCTTCTTCGCCGCCATGTTCATGAGTCTCTTCGTGATCTACGGCTTTGATACCGCCTCAACGCTGGCCGAAGAGACCCATGATCCGCGTCGCAGCGCCCCCCGGGCGGTCCTGATGTCCGTCTCGGGGGCCTTCGTCATCGGCGGCATCTTCTTGGTGGCGCTGCTCATGGCCATTCCTAATCTGCACACCGCGATCAAGGACGGCTGGGGACCGGCCCAGATTATCGACGCCAACTTCGACACCTTCTGGGCGACTGTCTACCTGCTGGTGGTGTCGGCCGCCATCCTCGTCTGCTGCTTGTGCATCATGGCCGCCACCGTGCGTCTCTGCTTCGGCATGGCCCGTGATAATCGACTGCCGGCCTCTCGCACCCTGGCCAAGGTCCACCCCACCCTGCGTACGCCGATCGGGTCCTGCGTCGCGGTGGCCGTACTGGCGGCAATTCCGCTGCTCAAGTACGCCGGCGCCGGTATCGTCGCCATCGCCGCGACCGCGCTGATCTATTTGTCCTATTTCCTCGGCAACCTGGCCATCTTGTGGGCGAGGGCCCACGGCTGGCCCAAGGTGGCCGCTCCCTTCAAGCTGGGTAAATGGGGCATGCTCGTCAACGTGCTCGGTCTGGTCTACGGCCTGGCGATGTTGATCAATTTCGCCTGGCCCCGCGCTTTCAGCAACCCCGAGCCGTCCCAGACCTTGGGCGCGCTCAGCCTGGGCGTCCACTTCTTGAACAACATTCCGATTCTCTACACCGTGCTCGGAGCGATCCTCATCGTTGGGGTGATCTACTATTTCCTTTCTGAGGTCAAAAAGCCCCTCCCGGTCGTGCCTCCCTCGGAGACTGGCCCCTTCGTCATCCCGCCCGAGTCGCTGCCCTACGGTGACGTCAAGCCGGGCTAGGTGGTAACCGGCCGGTCTATTCTGGGCCCATGTGCCGAAATATAACCACGCTGCGTGGCCTGGAGCCGGCGGCCACCGACGAGGAAATCGAATCGGCGGCCCGCCAGTTCGTGCGAAAGGTGAGCGGCGTCCAGTCCACCTCGAAGAACACCGAAGAGGCCTTTGAGAGGGCCGTGTAAAGAATTGCCCGAGCCACGGGCGACCTGCTCGCGCAATTACCGGCGCGCCATCAGCCGCCGCCGACCCTGCCGCCGCTGAGGCGAATCAATAAGGCCGGTGCCGGCCATTGACAAGTACTACGTACGACGTAGTATACTCGTAACCATGACCAAACGCACGGCTTCAACTCACGACGGACTGGAGCGCAACAACGAACCTGCGGTCCTCATATTGACCAGTCTCGCCTCGGGGGACAAGCACGGCTACGCGTTGACCAAGGACATTGAGAGTTTCGCGGGAGTGACGCTTGGTCCCGGCACGCTCTACGGAGCTATTGCCCGGTTAGAGGAGAGGGGACTCATCGCGCCGACGCCGAGCGAAGATCGACGCCAACCGTACCGGATCACTTCCAGCGGGCAGGCGGCCTTGACCACCGCGCTTCAACAAATGCGTCGACTGGCCGATGAAGGCGCCCTGCGCCTCGGGCTTCGTCTCGCCAAGATCGGCCGTGCTCGCGGTGCCGTCACCGTCGGGTTTACCCAATGAATGGGACCAATCGCTTCGAGCGGATGCTTCGCTGGTATCCGTCAGACTGGCGCTCCAAGTATGGAGAGGGCATGGTGGCGTTGCTCGAGGACACCTACGGCACGGGCAAGATTCCCCTTAGGACCAGGCTCTCCGTAGTTCGGGCCGGTTCCATCGAACGCGCTCGAGCGAGCGGATTAATTGGCAGTGCGGCCAGTTCACTTGAGCGTCAGCGCACCGGATCCCTACTGGTGCTTTGCGGTTGGGCCGGCTTCATGCTGGCCGGCGCGCTCTTCGCCAAGTTCACCGACAATTGGGGGGCTTCTAGCTCTAACGGCGATCGAGCCCTAGTGAAGGTTATTTACGGCACCGTGCAATGGGTAGGTGCGGCGGGATTGCTGCTCGTGCTGGTGGCGGCGTTGATGGTGCTGCCCTCACTGAATCGGCTGGCGCGCAGTGGGGCGTGGGCTTCACTTCGCCGACCGGTGCTGCGAGCCGCCGGCGCGGGGGCGGTGATCGTGGCGAGTACGGCCGGGATGGTTCTATGGGCCCATCATTTGTCGTACCGCGATCGAAATGGTGCGCTGGTGCCGTACGAGACGGTCGTCGCCTGTTGGAGTGTCGCGGTCGCGGTGGCTGTGGCCACGGGCACGTCGGCCGCCATCTCGATTACTCGACGTCTCGATCTCTCCTACCGCAAAGTCCGATCGCTCTCGAGCTTCGCCGTGGCGCTCACTTTTTTCATGGCCGTGATCCTGGGCGCCATGGTCGCCTGGTGGAGGATTGAGGCGCTGCATGCTCCGGTGTTTATGCGCAACGGTATCGGCAATGGATTCTTTTTCACTTCCAGCGCATATCCACCGGCGCTGTTGGTGGCTTCGTTCATAATGCTGCTGGGTCTCGCCGCGGCGATCACCGGTACGTTTCGCGTAGTGCAAGCTCGTCGGGACGGTGGACCTGCCCTGTTGGAGCAACCGATCCACTAAGTACCTGACGCTGAATTGTTCGACCTAAGACGTTAGTTGTGGTCTTGCTTCCAGCTGCCCGGCAACTGCGCGAGCATGGCCGCCACTTCGCCCGCCGGTATGGCGTGGGAAAAGAGAAAGCCCTGCCCGAGTTCGCAGCCCAGCCGCTGGAGGCGCTGCAGCTGCGTCCGGGTTTCGATTCCTTCGGCGAGCATGGTCATATCGAGATTGTGGCCGAGCGAGACAATCGCTTCGAGCAACGTGTCGTTGCGAACGCTTTCGATCGCGGGACTGACGAAGGACTGGTCGATCTTGATAATCCGCGGACGCATGAGCGCGAGGTAGGAGAGCGACGAGTACCCGGTGCCAAAGTCATCGAGCGCGAATCCGATGCCCAGCCGATTGAGATCTTCCATCACGCTCAACGTCTCGGTGATGTAGAGCAAGGTCACGCTTTCGGTGATCTCGATGATGAGCCGCTGCGGTGCCAACCCACTCGTTTCCAACTCTTTTTCAATGATGGGAACCAGTCCCGGATCGCGGAACTCGCGGGCCGAGAGGTTGACCGTGACGTAGGGTCCAATCTCGTCGCCATTACTGGGTAACCACGTACTGGCCGCGGTCACGGCCTCGTGTAGGGCGAAGGCGCCGAGTTCCAGAATGAGATCACTCTGTTCGGCCAAGGGAATGAACACCGTCGGCGGCACCCACCCGCGCTCGGGGTGCTCCCAACGCATAAGTGCTTCAAAACCGACCACCCCGGTAACCGTGAGGTCGACGATGGGCTGGTAGTGCATGAATATCTCACCGGCGTGCAGCGCCTGGCGCAGATCTTGGACCAGGGCGAAGTGGCTGACGGCTTGTTGATGCATGCCCGTGGTGAAGACCACGTGGTGGCCCTTGCCCTGCCGCTTGGCTTCGTACAGGGCCACGTCGGCGTCCTGGACGATCTCGGCGTAGTCCAATCTGGTGGCGTCCCACACGACGACGCCGATGCTCGCGTGTTGACCAATATGAATCCCGGCCACCGAAAAGGGCTCGGCTAGGGCCCCCAAGAGACGTAGCGCCACCGGCTCGGCGTCTTGCGGCGACGCCAGTCCGTCAGCCAAGTAGAGGAATTCGTCGCCCCCGAACCGGCAGAGCGTATCCGTGGAACGGGCCACTTGTTCTAAGCGTCGGGCAATGGCGACGAGCAGTTGGTCGCCGATCAGGTGGCCGTGCGTGTCGTTGACCCCTTTGAAATCGTCGAGGTCCAGCAGCAGCACCGCGCCCATGCCGCCTTGGCGGACCACCCTCGCGTGCGCCTGGGCCAGCCGGTCAAGAAAAAGGGCCCGATTGGCCAGGCCCGTGAGGGGATCATGAAGTGCCTGGTGCGACAGTCGGGCGGTGAGGGCCCGCTCTTCGGTGATGTCGCGTTCCGAGATGACGAAGTAAAGGGTCTTGCCCTCGGCGTCGCGCGCCGGGGACCTTGACACTTCGACGTAAATCACCCGACCGTCCTTGCGCAAATAGCGCTTGGTGTAGCGCGCCGGAGCGCCGTCACCGGTGGTGGCGCGGCGGTGTGACTCCTCGGTGATGCCCACGTCCTCGGGAAAAGTGAAGAGCTTCGAGTCGTGACCGAGCAGTTCCTCTTTGGTGAAACCGACCATCTGGCAAAAGGCGTCGTTGGCGGCGATTATTTGGTCGTCGAGGTTGGTGCAGATCATGGGAGCCATGTTGTCTTCGAAGGCCAGCCGGAAGCGCTGCTCGTGGGCTTGGAGTTGCGCGATGTACTGGTGATGTTCGGTGACGTCACGACCGTTGATAATGATGCCTCGCACGGCTTCATTGTCGAGCCAGTTGGTCGAAACAATTTCGATTTCTCGAACCTCGCCGCTCTCCGTTACCGATTTGACGGTGTCGCTTATCGACGCCCCCGGGGTTCTCAGCAGATCTAGGAATCGCACGGCTACCCGTTCTAGGTCGTCGGGATGCAGGTAGTTGAAGGCACTGGTGCCGATACCTTCTTCCAATGACATCCCGAAGGTTTGTAGCGCTATTGGATTGGCGTAGATCACGATCCCTTCGCCGTCAATGACGACCATCAGGTCCGAGGAGTGTTGACCAACTTTTTCCAACGCGGCAAATCGCTCACCGGAGAGGGCACCAGGAGATGCGTCGGTCGGCACGTTTGACTGATCGGCAGCGGCGCTTGAAGTGGAGGGATCTCTCGTCTTCGAAGGAGCCTTCTTCTCTTTGCGCGGCGTCATGATTGCATTTTACCGAGCCATTTCATAGGCGGGGCCACGAGTCGAATTCTCCCGAGGTCGAGCAAGGTTGACGCGACGCACTGCTAAGTTCGGATTTCATGCGTCGAGTTTGCGCCGTGGTTGACCTCATCGTCGTGTTGATCTTCGTGGGCATTGGTAGGTCGGTGCACGATCACGGCGTCTACGCGGGCGGCATGGCGTCAACGGCGTGGCCGTTCGTCGCGGGCCTCGTGCTCGGTTGGTTGGTGGTAACCAAGTTGCGTCGATCAGGAACGAGCCCGGGGGACGGTATCATTATCTGCCTGGTCACCGTTCTGGTGGGCATGATCCTCAGAGTCATCGTCGGCCAAGGCACCGCCTTTGCTTTTGTTCTGGTAGCGCTGGGATTCCTTGGCGCTTTCATGATCGGCGGGCGGGTCCTGTTGGTGGGCACTAAGCGTCTTCGAAAGACCGGTGGTTCTCGCTAGCGCCGGTTTCTCGAATTGCCGGTTCATCTCCAGCATTCGAGATAGCTCGTGGCCGTACCCGGTTCTTTCTCTGAGCCATCGCAGGGCTCGAACGTAGGGGCTGTTCTTTCGTCGACGCACGGGTGAATGATCTGTGGCGCTAGCCGGTGGTCGGCGTGTCGCCGTAGCTGGTGAGTACGACCGCTCCAGAATTATTCAAGACGTGCAGACCGGTGATCTTATTGAGGGCCACGGCGCACGACATTGTGGCGTCGACGGTTTCTCCCGCGACGGACCGGTAGGTGCCGGCGACCCACCACGTTCCGTTGGCGGTCTGCATGGACACGGTGTAGACGTTGCCCCCGGGAAGACCTTGCTCGTGCACGGTGAGCGACGTTCCCCACGGGCGGGCACTCAGCACCACGCTGGCCCTTACGGCGGTAGGGCCGCTCAAGGCAAAAGTGCGTTGGGTAGGCGGTTTGGTTGCCGTGTTTCCCAGATCGGAAGAG
>OBLU010000745.1_pt1 | contig 30580 bp, 23 predicted proteins | sample 1518681 | NCBI WGS metagenome assembly OBLU01 (sample SAMEA3539304, study PRJEB22396) | soil metagenome | biome: tundra; feature: field; material: soil | place: USA | collected 2010-05 | depth 0.15 m
AAGCCACAGCTATGAAGGTCCAGCTTCTATTTGCACCAATGCTGCTGCCAGCCGGACATAACACCAGGTCCAATTTGCCGTCGCAGTTGACATCGCCAACCTGCAGTGACAAGGGGCCATTGCCGACCGCATAATTCACCGCCGCCTGGAAAGTTCCGTCTCTGTTCTGAAGGAGAACCGAGATATTGTTCGATCCGTGGTTAGCTGTGGCTATATCAGGACGTCCATCGCCGTTGAAGTCCCCGACAACCATTGAGTTCGGACTCGTTCCGACCGGGTAGTCTCTGGGTCCGTTGAAGACAGGACTACTCTGAGCGGAGAGGATAGAAGTGAAGAAGACTACAACGAGTGCGAGAATTGAAAAAAAACGAATCGGCGTGAAAAGACGAGGTCTTGCAGACATAAGAGATGACCTGGGAGTGCCTATGGGACGGGAGGAGCGTTGAGGCCGAGCACAGAGAACGCTACGCCCGGGAAGCCTGGCCGTCAATCCAATATAATCGATGGCCCAGGTATCCACGTCGGTCGTTGGCTTGCGTCTTCATCCCTGCGGAACCGACATGCCCTTTCGAGATCGAAGCGGTCAGGCTGCCGTGCCGCAAGATCAGTTGCTTGGAGACGACACGGCGCCAACAGGGCTCCGAATAACTCAGAGCGCGAGACTTTTCCGGTTAACTGGGTTAAGCTACCTATGGGCAGGTCCTTTGCGCTCGCCTGAAAGGGTCCTTTCCGGAAAGAATTTATTGAATAGTGTCTCGGGTATCACCATTCCTGGCGAATGCCCCCGGCCTGATTGTCGAAGAGCGAATCAGATGCAGTCAAGGAGATGAATCGGCGCCTTCTAACGAGTCGGACATGTTCGCGCCGCTAGCGAGGTGGGGTCCAAGATTGGTTACAATTAAGGGAATGATTTCTGCCAGATTCGCTGTCTTCTCTGCGTCTCGCGGCCGCAGTATCCCGTTTCTTGCTCTGATTTTTGCTGCCACTTGTCTGGGAGTGGTCGCGCAGTCGCGCCCCAAACCGCGTGTGGAAGTATCCGATCTTGCGCGTCAAAATATGGCGCACGTGGCTGCCACAGTGGGCCAACTTGTTGTCATCCTCCACAAAGATCCGGGCTTGATGGTGGAAGTGAAGAGATGGATTGCTAAAGATGCCACGGACCACGGCCAGCTGATTTCCGACTCCGATCTTACCGAGGAAGCTATATTCGACCGTCTCGAAAACGACATAACCTTTCGCTCGGTGGCTACTGCCGTGGTGCAGAAGTACGGTTATTTGCAGCCTACAGTGAATCCAGACTCGCTCATGGCCAAGGAGCAAATTCTCGCTATCCAGGAGCGAGCGAGGTGGGCTGCTCAGGAGCAAGCGGCAGAAAGGACGAGGGGTCGACAGTCGCAACAGCTGGGGGCCGATCAAGCGCAATATTGCGACCCCCGCAGCCGAGATTGCACGGTTCAAGATAATGGCAACACTCCTTCGATTCAGCAGTTGCCGCAGCAACCAGGAACCAGTGCGCCGTCCGATGGAATCCCTGGTCTTCAAAATCCTTCTACGATTCCTCCATCCGCCCCCTACACTCCACCCCAAAGCACCCCACCTCCCAACGAAGTTCTAAAAACCAGCGTCGAAGCTCCGTTATCGCTAGACGAGACACAGCAGGAAAGTTCATTCGGTGGATCATCGCCATACGGGGAGAGCTCTGACTCGGTACTGGGGGGAAGCCAAACACAGCAGCGTTCCCCCGGCGGCACGCAAAGGCAGAGCCAAGAAGGGAACGGGACTCAGCTTGATCTGTCGATGAGTTCTGATTTCATCGGAGAAGAATCGAATCCGGGAGTTAATGGAGGTTCAGCCGGCGGTTCAAACGAGAGTCCTCGAGCCAATGGTCTCGGCTCTTATAGTGGTTCCTCTTCGAATGATTTGCGAAATAATATGACGGAGAGGTTGTACGCCCGACGTGAGCGCGAGGCGGTCAGTCCAACCCAACGGTTGCAAAGGCGGCCGAATCCTTACCAAGATATTCCCTCTTTGTATGACATGTATCTGCAGGCGGCAGCTCGCCCACCGGCGGTCGAGCGTTTCGGAATGCAGATTTTTGAGAACGGCACGCGAGACCTGCAAACGATTCCGATGGATCTACCCGTTGGCCCGGAGTATGTGCTGGGTCCCGGCGACGGCGTGTCGGTCGATCTGTGGGGTGGCGTGGCGCGCCGATTCTACAAGGTGGTGGATCGAGAGGGCCGGATTAGCCTGCCGGAAGTGGGGCCGCTGATGGTGGCCGGCAAGTCGCTTGCAGAAGTCCAGGAATCCGTGCAAAAGACCCTGCGCACGCAGTTCAGAAATGTATCCGCCGACGTGTCGCTGTCGCGGTTGCGTACGATTCGGGTATATGTGGTCGGCGACGTAGTTCGGCCAAGCGCCTACGACATCGGCTCTCTGTCAACGCCCCTGAACGCCTTGTTTGCGGCGGGCGGTCCGACGGGCCGCGGCTCGTTGCGGATTCTGAAACACTTGCGAGGAAACCAGTTGATTCAGGATGTCGACGTTTACGATCTGTTGCTGCATGGAGTTAAGGGCGACATGCAGCGATTGGAGAACGGCGACACAGTGATGGTTCCACCGCTGGGACCAGAAATCACGATTGAAGGAATGGTTCGCCGTCCTGCGATTTACGAACAGAAAGACGAAAAGTCTCTAGCAGACGCGATTGCTCTGGCGGGCGGCCTACTACCCTCTGCCACCTTGCGGCACATCGAAGTGCAGCGCACCGTGGCACACGAAAAGCAGACCATGCTAAACCTTGATGTTGCACCGGAGGATTCTTCGGACGCGATTACCAAGCGGTTAGAGTCATTCCAGATCCAAGATGGCGACAAAATTCGCATTTTCCCAATTGCTCCCTATACGCAGGACGCAGTGTACCTGGAAGGACATGTTATTCGACCTGGCAAATATTCCTACCGGGAAGGGATGCGGGTCACGGACCTCGTCGGATCTTACAAGGATTTGCTGCCGGAACCGGCTTTGCATTACGGCGAAATCATTCGCTTGAGTCTTCCGGATTATCGTCCTACGGTCCAAAGGTTCAGCGTGGCGGATGCGCTGGCCGACCCTGCGAAAGCTCCGGAACTGAAGCCCTTGGATACGGTCCAATTCTTTGGACGCTACGATTTTGAAAACCCGCCCGATGTGTCGGTTTGGGGCGACGTGCGCGCTCCTGGAACTTACCAGACTACTGGTGATATCCACTTGAGCGACGCGATTCATTTAGCCGGCGGCCTTGCTCCGGACGCTGAGACCGGGGATGCGCAGGTATTCCGTTATATGCCGGACAGTACGTTGAAGATTTTCAACGTGAAGCTAAGCAGCGCATTGGATGGCAGCCCGAAGGATGACATCGTTTTGAACTCGCGCGATCGTGTGCTAGTGCACAAGAATCCAGCCGCCGTGGACGTTGCAACCGTCTATGTGAAGGGTGAGGTGGCCCGGCCGGGCAGGTATCCTCTGACCGCGGACATGCAGATCTCTGATTTGATTCGCGCCGCCGGTGGTCTCAAGCAGAGCGCCGACATCAAGACGGCCGATCTCACTCATTACTATTGGAAGGATGAGAAACAAGTTACAGTGAAGCAGGAGCAGATCGTGCTGGCTGACGCTCTGTCCCCCGATTCTAAGGAAAGCTTTGAATTGAACAATGGCGACGTGCTTACGATCAAGCAAGTGCCGGGTTGGAACGACCTCGGAGCCTCCGTGTCGATCCGGGGCGAAGTTGTTCATCCCGGCAGTTACGGAATTCACCCGGGCGAGAGGTTGAGCTCAGTTTTGTTGCGTGCGGGTGGTTTTTCTCCCGGAGCGTACCCTTACGGTGCAGTGCTGCTGCGAACGGAAGTTCAGAAACTGGAACAGAGATCGTATGGCGAACTGGTCCAGCGCATACGAGATCAGCAGGCCAGCCTGAAGCTTACCGCAACTAGTGCTAGCGATCCGGACCAGAAAACTTCGGCTGAGACCGCTTTGGTGCAGTGGCAGACTGCCCTTGCTGAGCTGATGAACAGCCCTCCTTCTGGTCGCGTCACAATTCAGGTTTCTTCCAACATCAAAAACTGGGAGAACACGTCTCGGGACATCACGGTTCGCTCCGGGGATGTTCTCGTGGTTCCCAAGCGCCCCAGCTATGTGCTGGTGCAGGGGCAGGTGTACGGGCCGACAGCCGTCGGCTATCGGCCTGGTAAGAGCGCAAAGTGGTATCTGTTGCAGGCGGGCGGTACGACAAATATGGCGAACAAGAGCGCCACTTTTGTGATTCGCGCCGACGGCACGGTAATTGGACATGGGTCATGGATGTCCGGCGATGCCTTAAACATGTCCTTACAACCTGGGGACATGGTGGTCGTTCCGGAGAAGGCTCTTGGGGGTCCACCGGTTTGGAAGACAGTGTTCGCATATGTCCAAATGTTCAGTTCGGTTGCTACTAGCGCGTTTATAGCCGCGTCCTACGCCGCTACTTACTGAGGATAGTTCGTGAATCGATCGGTGGGATCAAGGTGGATCAGCATCATGTGCTTCTTCGCGATGACGGGAATTGCATTCGGACAGGCCACCAGTTCGGCGCTCTCTGACCCTGATGCGGGGTCAGCACACTCAACTGGGCAGCAGACTGACTCGGCGGATGGTCCCGCGGCTGATATTCCCGATACGCCGAAGCCTGAGGACACCGAGAATAAGGTATTCACTCTGCCGAAGGCTCTTTTTCATGATCAGATCGGCATGTGGACGAGCCCTTCCAAAGTCCGACTGGCCGACGCCACGTGGCTCGTGCCCGTTGGAGGATTCACCGCGGCGCTACTCGCGACCGACGGCGGCGTCAGTCCCTATCTTTCCAATAACACGAACACGCTTAAGCGCTATCGCGATATTTCGGTCTATGGAGCTTATGGCATGGCCGGAGGCGCCGCCGGGACGTACCTTCTCGGACTGACGACCCATAATGAGCATGAGCGTGAAACTGGCTTTTTAAGCGGTGAGGCGGCTATTGACAGCCTGATCGCGGTGGAAGCTCTAAAGTTTGCCACCGGGCGCCAGCGTCCTTATCAGGGAAATGGCAGTGGACCGTTTTGGAAAGGCGGTTCATCTTTTCCTTCGGAACATGCGGCGGGTGCTTGGGCGATCGCGGGCATCGCAGCCCACGAATATCCGAGTCCTTTCATGAAATTTGTGTCGTACGGGCTGGCGACTGTGATTAGCGCTTCTCGGATCACAGCGAAGCAGCACTTTCCGTCGGACGTCCTCGTTGGCGCAGCAATCGGGTATTTGACCAGCGAGTACGTTTATCGGCACCACCACAATCCCGAGTTGCGGGGCGGGACGTGGGAGACGCCTGCGATTCGGCCAGATCGCCCCTCGCATTGGCAGGCGAAGTTCATGGGTTCGCCCTATGTTCCGCTCGACAACTGGATCTATCCGGCTTTGGATCGTCTCATCGCGATGGGATACATAAGCAGCGCCTTCTTAGGGATGCGTCCTTGGACACGCATGGAATGTGCTCGCCTCCTCCAGGAATCGCAGGACAGGATTACTGACCCGGAGAATGATGGGAGCGAGGCCTGGCGATTGCAGCGGGAACTAAGTAACGAATTTCAGTCCGAGATAAACTTGCTTGGCGGGGGAGATAACGCGCAGTTCCGTATCGAATCAATCTACACGCGCGGCACCGTAATCTCTGGGCCTCCGCTAACAAACGGCTATGTCTTCGGGCAGACGATCATCAATGACTACGGTCGCCCGTATGAAGAGGGCTTCAATAACGTGAGCGGTGCGTCGACATGGGGTGAGATTGGCCCGTTCGTGGGGTACGTTCGCGGAGAGTTTCAGCACGCTGCGTCAGCGCCGCCTCTATCAGACGCGGAGCGAATGATCATTCAGGACGCCGAGTTATTGCCCACTGAAGCGCCCGCCACGCCCATCTCAGCCATCGACCGAATGGACGCCCTGGAGGCCTACGTCGGAATGAATTTTGGTAATTGGCAAGTTTCTTTTGGAAAGCAGTCGCAATGGTGGGGACCGGACGCATCGGGACCCATGATGCTGAGCAACAACGCCGAGCCAGTGATGATGTTCAAGCTGGATCGAGTTTCTCCATTTAAACTGCCCTGGATATTGGGATTGATGGGGCCGATTCGGGCGCAGTTCTTCCTTGGTCAGCTTCAGGGTCATCACTTTCTATTTGGCACGACTGGGTTGATTGGAAGCTATGCAACGCCGGTGCATCCACAGCCGATGATTCTGGGATACAAGCTAAGCTTTAAGCCGACTCCAAACGTGGAATATGGGCTATCGTTAACCCGTGTTTTCGCCGGCCAAGGAGTTCCGTTTACTTTCCACAAGTTTGAGCAGGCGCTGTTTGGTCATAATGGGGCTCCAGGAAGCTCTTCCGATCCGGGAGACGGCCGCACCGGATTCGACCTTTCGTATCGCCTGCCCTGGATGCGCAAGTGGGCAACCTTTTACGCCGATGGCTTTTCGGAAGATGAGATTTCTCCTTTGGCCTATTGGGATCGGTCGGCATGGGTTTCAGGGATGTATTTTTCGCGCCTTCCCAAAATTCCGAAGCTCGATCTCCGTGTTGAGGGGGGGTACACTGACTTGCCGATTGGCGGCAAGGTCGGCCCAGGTTATTTTTACTTCAATTACCGATACCGCGATGGATACACGAATTGGGGGAATTTGCTGGGAAACTGGATGGGGCGGGCTGCACAAGTGGGCCAAGCCTGGAGCACGTATTGGTTCACACCCCGTGACAATTTGCAGTTCACGTTTCGGCATCAGAAAGTCAGCCGCGAATTCTTGGATGGTGGAACATTGACGAATGCCTCGGTCACGGGTAACTTCTGGGCGCGCTCGACATTCAGTCTGTCAGCTTCAGTTCAGTACGAGGCTTGGAATTATCCGACTATCGTCTCCACCAGGCAATCGGACGTGAGCACCACCCTGCAGTTCACGTTCTGGCCGAAGGCGATCGTGCATAAGAAAAGCTCAGAATAGTGATTCGATTTTGCAGTGCCGGCACCGATTGACAGATGGCGACGAAAGAGATCACAAAGCGAGAGTCGCAATATCCGAGGCCAGAGCTCGAGCCAGAGCTAATCCTGGACGACGAGGAGGCGTCTCGTGCAAATGGAAGAGCTGTCGCTAAGCTCGGCTTGCTTTGGGAGCAGAGGCGATTAGTTCTTCGCCGGGCTGTGATCGGCTTGGTCGTTTCTACTGCCATTGCTTTGTTGATTCCGGCACGCTACACCTCTACGACACGACTCATGCCACCCGATCAAGCTGGACAAGGCATGGCCTCGATGCTGGCGACGCTAGGAAAGACAGTCGGCGATATTGGCGGCGGCGGCGGAGGAGAAACGCTCGGCTTGAAGACCACAGGCGATATGTTTATGGGGGTGTTGCACAGCCGGACTGTGGCGGATGATCTGATTAACAAATTTGATTTACGTAAGGTTTACGGCGTCCGACGTTACGAAGATGCTCGGAAAAGGCTGGCTTCGCTCACCGATATCTCTTCGGACCGTAAGAGTGGGATCATCACTGTGACCGTGAGCGATCGGAATCCGGAGCGAGCTGCCGCTCTAGGCCGAGAATATGTAGAAGCATTGAATCTTCTTGTTACCACGCTGAACACGTCTTCCGCGCATAAAGAAAGAGTCTTTCTGGAGGAACGGCTGAATCAGGTGCAGCAGGGTCTGGAGCAGGCGGAAAAAGACTTTAGTCAGTTTGCCAGCAAAAACACAGCCCTCGACGTGAAAGAGCAAGGGCGCGCAATGATCGGCGCGGCAGCCGAATTAGAGGGGCAACTGATTGCGGCGGAGACTGAACTGGAGGGCCTGCGCCAGATGTACACTCCGGGCAACGTACGCGTGCGAGAGGCTCAAGCTCGGGTCGATGAATATCGAAACCAGTTGCGGAAGATGGGCGGAAATGCCTCCGTTGCCGCGGAAGATGGTGCACCGCTGACCGGGAACTCTACCGACCAGGGCCAGGATCCTTATCCCTCCATTCGCCAGTTGCCCATCCTGGGGGTTAAATGGTCTGATCTCTACCGGCGCACAAAAGTTCAAGAGACGGTCTTTGAAACGCTAACCAAACAGTACGAGCTTGCCAAAGTGGAAGAGGCCCGAGAGACGCCCAGCGTGAAAGTTCTTGACGCGGCAGACATCCCGGAGCAAAAATCGTTTCCCCCGCGAAAGATTGTGGTGCTTGTCGGGGCGGGTTTCTTTTTTGTTCTCAGTTGCGTGTGGGTCTTGGCCCATGCTCGCTGGCAAGAGATCGACCCCAGCGACCCAAAGAAGATGCTATCGGAAGAGATTTTCCAAACCACCCGTGCCAGCGTCAACAGGATGACGCAACGCATTCGTCGAAAATCCAGGGACGGACAAGAGGAGTCTTCCGGTCGGTCTTAGATAGCGTACCGATGCCTGATCGTTGGGGTTAATTTCGTAGGATTGGTAGCAGGACTGTGACCATATTCAGCAATTCCTCACAAGCCCTCTCGCTTCCCCATTCTTCCACTCAACCCATCCCAAGCTCCCAGCAAGAGATTGCGGAACTTGCGGGTCCGATTCTGCTCAAAAATTAAGGATACTATCGTTTTCTTGACTTCGTCATAAGCACTCCTAGCGATCCAACCGGGAAACAAGCGAAAATATTTTCGATAGAAGACAATGCAATTCCGAGTAATGTAGTAGCGCCTGAGGGAATCGTGATGACTTGCGCGGAAAGTGTGGCCCAAGACGATGTTCTCGGCCGGATTCCCTGGCGCATGCAATAGCTTGGCCTGTCTTGAATCAGCCACAAGGAAGCCCGCAGCTCGGGTGCGAAAAGCATACTCCCAATCAACGACGTCGATAAAGTATTCAGACGCAAACCATCCGATCTTGTCGAATATCCACACCGGCATTAACGATCCCGAAGTCATAGGAAACACCGGGCTTCCATCCTGCGTGCGCGGGATCCACGACTCGCTACCCGTGTCTGGAGCTATATGCCGGCAATGAATCGAGCCGACCCGCTCGCCGCAAGGATGACTCTTCCATGCCGCGAACATCTGATCAATAAAACCCTCGGTGAGTCTGCTGTCTTGATCGAAGAACACCACCCAAGAAAAGCTACTGCCCTTGGCCCAACGAACGCCCTGATTCAAGGCTTCAGCAATACCGAGGTTCTCTCCATTTTCGATTAGGTGAAAGCCAAGTTTGCGGCTGGCCCCGCGCAGAGTGGCTCGTTCGTCGTCGGTTGAGCCATTGTCTACTACAACAAGTGCCTGGACCTGGGCGAGAACCCTGGCAACGAGATCTGCAATCGTGGAACTGGGATGATAGGTGACAATCACGGCGCAGACAGACTGATCTGGCGTTGTCACCGCTTTCATAGCATGGTTACTGTTTGCGTTCACGGTCTGAAGAGAACGGGCTACGGCTCCAGACTTTGCTGCCTGGTTCCATAAATCGCCGATTATCAACTGGCTGATCGGCTCGACTGGCAAGGATAATGATGTGGTGTGGGCGAAGGTTATCCACACGAAGCAGTGTGAAACCCATATGGTTCACCATTTTCATCGCTGTCATCGTGTCGAAAACGTGGTGGTGCATGGCACGATGGATACGATTCTCCAGACAACGTTGTCGAAATTGCTCTTTTGTTCCCGCCGCTTGATCTTTAGACAAGTCGTGGAGTTCCAAGATCTCAGGAAGATGCGTGAGATCTTCTTCACCCAGGGCCTTTTCGTAGTCCTCGATCATGTGACCGAGGGGAGTGGTGGGGCGGCGCCAGTCGAAGGTGCCGTCTTTGTGCGGAAGAATTAACAGCAGTAACCCGTCATCGTCCAGAACCCGTTTCCACTCGGCCAGTGCGCGAAGAGGATTCGCAATGTGTTCGAGGCAATGACAGGCTAGAACGCAGTCGTAACTGGAGTTTCTGACCGGCTGAAGATCGGTCGCCTCACAGATGATTTGGGTTCCAGCGGGCTTTCGCGGATGGTAAACGAACGTGTTTCCTTCCTGAACGGTTCCGGCCCAAATTGTGTTTCCGGAGTACAAGCAATTGTCCAAAGACTCGAGAACGTCGTACATCGGGAGTTCCCCATCATCACACAAAGCGGCGCTGGGCCCCCCTATTTCCAGACCACGTCGCAATCGTAGATGGGAGCGATAGGCAGCAACGAAGCCTAACGTTCGGCGGAACTCATGTTGCACACGAGATGCCCACCGCGGCCCCAAGATGTTTCGTGCGACCGCCCGAGTTGTTTCCCGGATCTGCATGAATATTCAATCAATTCTGTGGGTTTAATTTTGTATTTGCAAATTCCTGGTAGATCTCAGCTTGACCGTCCTCGGGCCAGCATTGCCGTTGTACCCGCGGTGAAGAAAACTGCATCATACGTGTCTTGGATCTCTCCCTGACGTTTTTGGGTTGCAAACCCCGCCGGCCTTCTGAAATACGCCGCCGGACGAAGGGATTCCCCATTCAAGGGGAAAAGCGAAGAAACCGTCGCCACGTTCGGAAATATGGTACCGCCTCAAATACAATCACACTCTGACCAAAATAGAAGGTTGTCACGCCGGAGACCGAGAGCCGCAATGGATGTAAAGGAAACGGATCACTGTTCCGCCCGCCCTTCAAGGCTGGCGCTATGGTTGCAGTTGGCAAAGGGTCGCCTCGGAATGGACCGAGCCGTCGTCTTCACCGTGTTCGCACGCGCGTGGACAAGCGGATCGGGCCTAGTCACCATTGTCCTGATCGCACGCTTTCTTCAGCCTGCTGAACAAGGATACTATCATACCTACGCGAGTCTGATCGCTTTGCAGATGGTCTTCGAATTGGGGTTCTCGCAGGTCATATTGCAACTTGCCAGTCATGAGCGAGCGCACCTTTCCGTCGGAGCGAGCGGCTCTATCGGCGGAGATGAAACTGCCCACGATCGAGGTCGATAGCTCGCTGGGGGGACTACGGGTGCGGCGTGTGCTGGATCGGATCGCGAGTGAGCAAGGTTGCCGGAAGCGATCGTGCTGGATAATGGGCCGGAGTTCCGCGGGCGAGCGCTGGCGGCGTGGAGCGAAGAACGCGGGGTACGGCTTGAGTTCATCCAACCGGGCAAGCCGGCGCAGAACGCCTATGCAGAAAGCTTCAACGGCCGACTGCGTGTTGAATGCCTGAACGCGAATTGGTTCGCGAGCCTGAGCGACGCACGGCGAAAGATCGAAGCTTAACGGCAGGATTACCAGCAACGTCCGCATAGTTCGTTGGCGTATCTGCCGCCGGCAGAGTTTGCACGCAAGCAGCTGGAAAGGCGGGCATGAGGAAATCTAGTACAGGGCTGCTGGAGCAGGGGATTCAAGCGCCATCCCCTGCTCCAGGCCTCATCCCCGCTAAACATCAACTGAGAACTTACATCGAGATCGGAACAATGAACGGGGGCATGTCAAGGTTATCGTGACAGCTCATAATATGTAAGGAGCGCTGAATCTATATCGGACGAGTGTGAATAGGGATCCATGTGCACGATCAGACTCTTCTCATAATGCAGACAAGTTGATCGCCTCGACGTTGCCTATTCAGCTTTTCAGCATCTTGCTTGAAGGTTGAAGTAGCTTTTGTCCCAAACATCGGTTGGAGATCGGCCCTGCTGCGCGCTTCATTCCAGGCAATGTCGTCTCTATAAAACATGCTGGCCAGAAACTGAAATTCGGTCGAATCAAACTCGACCCGCGCGACATTGAATCCGGCATATGACGCCAGTAATGCCAAGCCTTGCTCTGAGGGAATGATTATATGTCGGGGAGCGTCGATTTGAGCCCAGTTTTCGCGATAAGTCTCCCAGGCCCAACTTGAAGTTGTGGGAACCCTGATTAGACACGTTCCCCCAGTGACTAGAATATTCGAAGCCAGCTTGAGCGCGGCAAGTGGGTCGATGAGATGTTCAAAGCTATGATGGAACATGATGACATCCCACTCACCTGCAACCTCCTCAAGAGTTTGCTTTTTGACAGTGAGGCCATTGGGATAGTGGATGTCGAATCTGATGAATGGGTCAATGCCCGATAGGTGATGGAAGCCCGCATTTTTGAGCTCATAGAGGCGGTGGCCGGATCCGCACCCTACGTCGAGTATTCGCGCGTGCCTGCTGGGTTTTATTAGCGACAATGCTTTTATCCCTGGATCACTTTTAGGGAGCATCGCGTCCAGAGATCGTGTAAGAGGCCCTCGCCCGGATACTGCGAAGCGGGTCTTAAAGGCCTTTAGCTTGTTCTTAATTGCACCTCGAAAATAGTCTGGAGGCCGCTGGTTTAGGCTTTCATAAGTCGCCGGGTAGTATCGCGATAAATCGGCGGGAACATCAATTAGCTGGAGGCATTTGCACTCGGAACACTCAAAATATTGAAATAGCTCCCGGGTTCCAAACTGCATCTCTCGAACTTCGTAGACCCGGTGATCAGCTTGGGAGTGGCAGATTCTGCATACCTTTGGCACCTGCATTCTTTTCAGCTCTCTTTGTGGGCGCAGTGTCAAACCCCCGTACCCCTACTGCGCAACTGCACATAGTCGGTCCTCAAATTCAGATGGATACTATAGTAGTATGACGTCAATTTCACTTTTAGACAATTAGTCCAGCCTTAAGGCAGGTTTCATCAATGACCTCGTCCCAGCTCTGCCTTGATAGACTGTTCACCGCGCTTGACCGAATACGTCCCCAAAGGTCGTAGTCGCTGATCAACCGCGTCAAAGCAGAACTCACCTCTGGAACGGTTGGCGGGCTAAGCAAGCAGTTTTCTTCGTTTCGAAAAAACCAAGAGGTGGCCTCATTCTCATTCGTCACAACGACGCAGCCGGACGCGATCATTTCAAACGGTTGATATGACGGGTGTTTCGAGAACATCAAGCACAAGCCAATATGGCTTCCTCTATAGAGAGCCGCTACCTCAGAAAAGTTTGAAAGCCTACCTCTGTTCTCTAGAACGTTTTGGAGGCCAAATTGGCGAGGATTCCAGTCTTCGCCTGCGCTAACGATATTGACTCGGGAGCCGAATGCCCGCTTTACCTCAGCCAAGGCTTGGATGCCCAGATCGAAACCGTTCCTATGGTGACTGGGTCTTCCGTAAAAGACAATTTGTATTGGGTCCTTAACCGGTGGACCATCTGTTGCTGGACGAAAGAAAGCCCTATCGACAGTGGGGATAAAGGACACTCCGTCTGAAACATTGTGAATTCTATGAATAAAGTCCAATAGCCCCGGAGTATTCACGATTGGCCTCAATCCTAATCTGTAGCTGTTCTCCGCCAAGCCATAGAGTGAGCCAGCTCGGTAGAATGCTGGCTCATAATCTTGGATAAAATAGTAATTAGCTTCTCCTCTTCTCTCAGCCACAACGTATGCGGATTTCCAGAAGGTAGCGATCGAGACGCCTCCATCCAGGGCCGTACAGCTAACTGCACCTCTCAACGCCGGGAAGAGGAATTCAATCCTTTCACGCAGATGCGAAATCTCTTCTTCAGTCTGGTCATACATGACAATTCGGGTCGGAATTGAATAGAATGACGCTAATCGGGAAGCAAAACGAAGAATTGTGTATACGCCCGCGTATAGCGGGGTCTCGTAATTAGGGATGAACCAATTGAGGGCAGAAGCTTGTTTTCCCGCAGCGAGGAAATGACGATTCAAGCTCCTGTTGTTTTGCGCTAGACCGACAGTTGGTCGCAATAAACGGACGGAGGAAGCCTCTTCTGAAGAGAGCTCTATTTGCCGTTGCAAGGGATCTTGTATTAACGATGTTCCAGGTATTGCGGATAGCTGACGATTTATCAGCCTCGCCAGCTCAAATTTTATGCCCAAAATCTGTCTCCGATCAGCGGCCTTGAAGCCGTAGAGTTCGCTAGTTCGGGCTGGTACTTGCCACGATTATCTATTCACAAATCTACACCATCATGGGCAAAGCGCAACCTCACGCGAAATGGGATTGCTGCGCCGACCAAAAAAGGAGAGATAAGTTCCCGAAATTGCGCGTTATCGCGGCCAGTTTCGAGGGGCAGTCGCCGGGAGGCCGGACCAGCGTGGAAACTGAAGAGCCCGACGCCTACTCCATAGCGTTGTTAGAATAGTCTCAATGCCTTCTCCCTCCAATGTCGCATAAGCGAAGGATCCTGCAGGGCTCCGCGTCCAACATGGCGAGAATAGTCCTCTCAATGCTCGTCGCCCTAGTGCTGCCGCCTTTGCTGGTGCACCGCTTGGCGCCGGCCGAGTACAGCGCATGGGTGCTAATCCTGCAATGCAGCGTATACGTCAACTTGCTGGACCTCGGCTTGCAAACCGCGATCGGCAAGTTTGTGGCAGAATACGATGCGCTCGGTGGCCGCACGGTCGGCAGCCAAATACTGAGCAGTTCCTTCGCAATCCTCTGCGTAAGCGCAATGATCGGAGCTGTAGGCATCGCGATTATCACCTGGCGCGTGCCGCAACTCTTCCACCAGACGCCTCCTGCTCTTGTTGGCGATTTGCGCGAGGGCATCTTGGTTATTGGGTTATCTACAGTTTTCGCATTACCTTTTGGCGCGTTCCTGGCTGTTTTTACGGGACTACAGAGATACGGCTTTCCGACAGCCTTAGCACTGATCAGCAAAATTTCGTCTTCTGCAGCGTTGGCGGGACTTCTGTTGATGCATGGGACTCTGCTACAGTTGGTGTGGGTAATGGCCGCTTTCAATGTGGCAACCGCCGTCGGCCAATTCTCCGGATGGAGGAAGTATGCCAAGGAGCGGGTCGGTTTCTCCTGGACGCTCGTTGACCGCGAAGTGGCTTTGCGGTTGATCAGGTATGGCAGTGTCCTCTCAATCTGGACAGTGGCAACGCTATTCATCAGCGGACTGGATATGGTCATTGTCGGCCATTATGACTATAAGGACACCGGTTATTATGGCATCGCCAGCGCGGTCACTAACTTCATGGTACTTGTGATCGGCAGCTTGTTCGGCCCGCTCCTGCCTGCCGTTTCGTCTCTCCAGTCGGGAAGAACATCCAGCCAGATGGGAGAATTGACGATCAAGACGACCCGATATTGCGCTTTGCTGCTTTGCCTTGTCGGACTGCCTCTTGTCTTGGGAGCGTATCCATTGCTGAAACTCTGGGTCGGGCACGATTACGCCATTCGGAGCGCGCTTTTTCTCCAGATTCTCGTGCTTGGGAACGCGATTCGCCAGCTTGGATACCCATATGCTTTGGTGGTTGTCGCTACGGGGAAGCAGCATTTGGCCACGATCGCGGGAGTTACGGAGGCCATCGTCAACACCAGCGTGAGCATTTACTTAGTGCAGAGAATCGGCGCAGTTGGTGTAGCCATCGGAACGCTGGTCGGAGCTTTTGTGAGTCTGGGATTGCATCTTTTGGTCAGCATGAGATTTACTCGTTCGGCAATTACAATGTCGCGTCGCCTGTTTGTACTGGAAGGTCTTCTGCGTCCGTCGCTGTGCGCCTTGCCGTCGATATTGCTTATTCCTGCATGGAAAGCGTCTACTATGCTTCCGGTCAGCCCGTTTTGGCTTGCAATGTGGGCTCTTGCTACGCTGGGAATTGCTTGGTTTCTCGGGATAACAAAAGGAGAGAGAAGCAGCTTAAGAAAAATTCTTTTGAGGCGTTCGAATTGGCGTTACGCCAGTTCATAGTGCCCACCGACTGCCTCTCCGGGTAACCCTCACGCAGCTGGCTGCGAGAAACTGCTCTTTTCAGTTCGTTTTCCAACTGGCGTACAGGACAGCGTCAGCTTAAAGAATATTCGCTGAAAAACAAACTCCTGTTCAAGAACGTTGAGTAAAATTGGGGAATGCATATTCAGAGGCGCTGAACTTGACGCTGCCAAAAGAGCTATTGTGGAAAAATGAACTGGGCCGTCCTCCCATCCGGCGGCCACAGAAACCCGGCTCGCAGAAGAGGGAAGTCTCGATCGCGAGTGTCACGGTTGCCTATAACGGCGCCCCTCTGCTGCCGCAGCATTTGGAGGCGCTTAAGCGGCAAACACGAAGAATCAACGAAATCATTGTTGTGAACAATGCATCTACTGACGCCACGGTGTCCCTGCTTGCCGACCGATACCCCGAAATCACCGTGTTGAATCTGTCCCAGAACGGTGGGGTCGGAGGCGGACTTGCTGCCGGTTTGAGTTATGCAGCTATCACAAAGAGGTACGATTGGGTATGGCTATTCGATCAGGACAGCCTCCCTTCAGAGAACGGTCTTGAACGCTTGCTCGACGGACTGCAACTGCTTGACGAAACAGAATCAAGCACCGCCATTCTCGCTCCCATGAATATTCATCCCGGGACCCATATGACGTGTCCGGGGCTGTTTTGGCGAGGCGGGAGGTTCCGTCCGTCGCCCGAGTCCAACCAGCGCATAACTTTTGTTGATTCTGTGATTTCTTCAGGGAGTCTGATACGAAGAGAGGCGGTGGAAGCCGTGGGCCTACCCCGCTCTGATTTCTTCATGGATTTCGTCGACCACGAACACTGTCTTAGACTGCGGAGGCACGGGTTCAGAATCGCCGTAGTTCGGGACAGCCTCCTCAACCACGTCAACGGCGATCCGTCCAAATTCGAAATTCTTGGTCGCACGAAGTATTGGACGGATCACGTACCTTGGCGCGAATATTACATGACTCGCAACGAGGTTTTTACGATGTGGCAGTATTATCCAAAATGGTGGTCTAAACTTTTTACTGTCTACCGGCTTGCTCGGAAAGCTCTCGATGTCCTGCTGTTTGGCAATCGAAAACTGGCGTGTTTCCGAATGATGTATCGCGGTTTCCTGGATGGACGGGCCGGAAGGTTGGGGGTCCGCTATCTGGCGACCTCGCGGTGATCTTCCCAAGAGAAACCGCGCGATCGAACGATCGAACGGCGCTCACGGACAAGCCCTATCAAGGAGCGACATATCCAAGGAGCATGTCCGTACTCTGTCCTTCACATTTCGGATCTGTGCTAAGGAAATGATCGGTACCTGTAAAACAACGATACAGAGCTACCAAATTGAGACCGGGAACCGGCTGTGAGTAACCATAGCCATTCTTACCGAGAGCCCGCTGCCCTTCACACCCGATATCGAGAGAAACAAAATAGTCTGTTTGCCCAGCCTTGCAGCCATAGAACGGAACCGTAGCTCCATTGAACGGACGCGAATACAGATGTCCGAGAACCGCTTGTAATTGGAAGCCAGCTCCCGGGGAAATCCAGCCCGTAGTCACTTCATGGATGCTTCCATTGAAATACCGGTTGAGGGGAACTGCTGGGCTTGCCGGCGGTACCCAATTCAGAGGCATGAGGATCCAGGTTCCAGGCGCAGCGGAATTGCCTGCCTCAGCGGGAGTTGCGTCCCAGTCCGTTGCCGGATATGAAACCGTCGTGTACATCTGAATTGTGGGATAAGATGCCACGTTGATGTTGCCATAAAAATCACGCACGAACCCGGCGAGGAAGTTCGATTCGAAACCTGTCAAGTTCGTGTCTATGGTGGCCAGTTGCTCCCACAGTGACGTTCCGGTCAGAAGAGCGGCGTTTGGTATCTTGTAGAGTTCAATGCCGTACTCCCCGCGTTCCACTACGCCTCCAGTCGTTGATGGCGGTCGAAGCGGCCGATTGAAAACGGCGTACCACTCGCTGGCAGCGGAATCATAGGACATGTCCCCCCAAATCGCTTCAGGATTGTCAGGATCTAAGCCGTAGGAGGTCAGTGTCCCTTCTACCGTGAAGTGCACCCCATCGGTTGAGACCGCAGCCACATGGTGCACAGTTGGATTGCTGTCCTCATAAAACATGGCGATTGCGGCTTTATGATCAGTGTTGTAGAGAGCTGGTTGGCCGACCCCATATCCAGTTGAGGAGGTGGAGGGGATTACCGGTTCGGGGTACTTCTTCCAAGAGATGCCATTGTTGGAAAAGGCCACACCAATACTGTTGTTCGTCCCAGTGATGGCTGACGTGGCCACGTAGTACATCGCAAAGCTATAGGTTTGACCATCTCCCAGCGGATTTTCGAAGACGCCACCGATCACTTTGGGATTACAGGTATAAGCGGAATCCCAGGCACCGGGAGTTTCCGCCAATACCAGGACGGGGCCATAGGACTCAAAGCTCGTCATATTGACCGATTGGAAATAGATCGCATCCGTTTTCTGCGAGCTGTCGTTGGGATTCACTCCAACACTGCACCACCAAAACAGGCGCGTAATGCCGATCTGAATGACGGAGGGTGAATAGTTATATTGCTGAACAAGCCCAACCGCGCCCCTAGGCAGCGATGGGGCACAACCGGTTGTGCTCAAAACCAAAATTATGCTGGCGACGAGAAACTCGATCTTCAGACGATTCATGCCTGATGCTTCCTCATGGGGAAGAATCTTTCACATCCCGGCTTGGAAATTGACGACCGTAGCCTGACAGCGTCTGGTGTGGGATCAGCTCGTTCCAAGGAACATTTCACATCGCCTCAGGCTCAAACGGTTGACATTGTATCAGCGCCGGAAATGTGAAGCTTTTGCGCCACCGAGGCCGCATTACGCGGGGCGCGACAACGAATCGGCAGGGCTGCGTTGCTTGAAGTTGCGCTGGATCTGGGTTCCCGCAAGAAAGAACAAAAGGGCCATGACTTTATAGGCGTTGTGTGAATCGACCATCAACATGTTAACTGCCAGAGCCAGGACCGCCATAAAACAGGAGATGCTCAGTCTTGCTATCTTACGCATCAGAAACAGGAAAGCAGCCGTGCCCACCACGCCCGTCTCCGTAATCAGTCGAAGCCATCCGCCATCAAGCGCCGGCCCCAGCGTTCCCGGCCCCAGCCCTAATATCCATACAGTCCAGGATTCAGCAAACATTGTTTTTGCAACCTGCGCCCATTTATATCCGCGCATATACCAACTAATGTCGACGCCCTCTGGCGCGTCCTCGGGTGCTCCCCCCGTTGCCACCGCAGAGAACTGGCGGTCGACTGGAATATCGTCGTATATCTCGCTAAAAGTTTCAAAATTCTGGCGAGAAAATAGGTCGACTGATCGACTGCTGACGGGATTAGGGACAGCCAAGAACACCGCTATGAGCAATCCGGAGATCGTCGCCGTTCTCAACACAAAAGACTTCTTGCTTTTCGAATGCTGATAGAGGTACCCCAGAGTCAGTATGCAGTGTGCGAGCAGAGCACTCCTGGACCCGGTAAGGAAGATGAAAAGCCCGGTCAAAATGCACCAGTACCAGAATTTTTTCGAGCTCTGAGTTCCAAAGACCAACGCGGCAAAGCCTAGATTGAGAAACGCACCCATTTCCGCAGGTCCGTTTGCGGATATCCCAAACGGACGACCGGCAGATTGGTACCCTTCCGCTGTGAATCCGCCTACTAGCCCTAGAGTTTGTAGGAAGATAAACACAAAGTTAACACCCATGAGCGATTTTAGGAGCAGCAGAAAATCCCAGTCACGACGGATGAAATATTTTCCGGACCAGAAGAAGACAAGGTACTCGACAAGACGCAGTGAATACAAAATATTGGAATGGCCGGGATTGACTAAATTCGAGGTGCAGAACACACCCACCACCGCGAATCCAACGGCTGCCACTGAATCGACGTTGAAGTCCAGGTTTACAATCCAGCCGCACAGAAGTAAGCTGATGACGACTAGCAGAATGAAGTCGTCGAATCTTATTCCAGCGGTTTCGTTGCGAAAAGAGAAGAGATTTATTTTTGGAAGGAACAGCAGAGTCGCCGGCCAAAGGACGGGCTGCGAGAGAAATTCAATGCCTCTCTTTGCATGCCGATAGACCACCTCCGCCAAACTGACAATCGTAAAGGTGACGATGTGGACCGGTTCACTTCTAGTGGATGCGGGCATTACGCTGGGCGAAGCGATGACTCTGAAAAGCCTATAGTATGAGCATGGTTCGGTCAAGAAATCCGCATAGTCGCACTCGAGGGCTGCGCACGATCAAAGTCGCTACGGCATCGGACCGACCCTTAGCGCTAGAACTGGAGATTAACCGCTGACAATCCCTTGGCCTCAACTGACCAAGAAGCTGACAGAACGTTACTTCTGGCGTCATCTGGGCATTGAGCGAATTCCGGAACCACTTCACTTGAACATTGCCGCCGCCTTCGTTGCCGCCTTTGGGTCGTTTCGAGCGAAGGTCGCCTTTGATCTTGTTGCCCGACGCCCCCTTGCGTTTGGATTACTCCGCGCAGCGGATTGGGCGAAAGAGTGTGGTATCGACAGGATTACGGCAATTGAACTGGGTGTGGCGAATGGCGCCGGCCTGATGAATATGTGCAACATTGCGGCTAGAGTGACGAAGGCGACTGGTGTCAGTTTTGACATCGTGGGCTTTGACAGCGGGACGGGCATGCCACCCCCAAAGGACTACAGAGATCACCCCGAATTCTACGGAACGGGGGATTTTCCAATGGAAAATCGCGACTTTCTGCAGAAACAACTTTCCTCCAACGCGACCATCGTGATTGGCAATGTGGCCGATACTGTAAGATCGTTTTTGGAGGAATGTGCCGCGATTGGGTTCATTTCCGTTGATCTCGACTACTATCACAGCACCGTAGAGGGCCTGAAGTTGCTGGATGCAGTTCCAGAAAAATATTTACCATGGGTAGTGATGTATTTCGACGACGTAGCATATGACCGTCATAACCCGTTTTGCGGAGAACTGGCTGCGATTGAGGATTTCAACGTCGCGCACTCGAGCCGAAAGATCGCAAAATTTAATGTCTTGAGGCAGCAGCGCCTCTTTCAGCGCGCCACTTGGATTGAGCATATGTATGTAGCTCACATCTTAGACCACCCGTTTCGTAAACAAAAAAGCAGGCAAACTGCGATTTTGGGAAATCCCTTCCTCTGAACTCTGGAGCCGGCAAGAATGTGGCTACCCTGAAAATCGTTTGCGAAAAATCTAAGAACCTGGTGCACTCTTTAGCTAAATCCATATGCCCGAGATCAGTGTCATAATTCTGAATTGGAATGGAAAGCATTTTTTGGAAACCTGCTTAACCGCGTTAAGGCGGCAGACCTTCCAGGACTTCGAAACCATTCTGGTGGATAACGGATCGGAAGACGGATCGGCCGAGTATGTGCGCAGTCACTTTCCTGAGGTGCGCTTGGTCCCGCTGACTGAAAATCGAGGTTTTACTGGAGGAAACATCGCCGGATGGGAGTTGGTTCGCCGTGGACCAGCCGATGGATTGATCGTTCTTTTGAACAACGATACTGAGGCTCATCCCGGCTGGCTCGAAGAGATCCACAAGGCAAGCGGTACTTATCCCCATGCGGGCACATTTGCCAGCAAGATGATGATGTTCGACGACCGTAACCGCATCGAAAACTGCGGCTTTTCCATGTCCACCATCGGTTTTACCATCGACTTGGGGCGCGGTGAAACGGACTCTCCCACCTGGTCTGAACCGCGACAAGTTTTTGGGGCTTGCGCGGGCGCGGCCGCCTACCGTCGCGGTGTGCTCGAAGACGTAGGTTTTCTGGATGACGATTTCTTTATGACCTCCGAGGACGTGGATCTGAGCTTTCGAATGCAATTGCGAGGATACGAGTGCTGGATGATTCCTCAGGCAATTGTTTATCATCGTTACCGTGGAGCGATGTCCAAGTTTCCCTCTAGGCAGGCTTTTTTCACCCACCGCAATAGTGAGTTCGTTTACTTCAAGAATATGCCTGCTGGATTGATGTTGAGCCACCTGCCGGCGCGCATTGCCTATGAACTTGCCGCGACCGTGTACTCGTTTCGGGCGGGATATGGAAAGACCTTCGTGCGAGCGAAAATGGATGCGCTTCGGCAAATGGCTGATATCGTTCGCAAACGGAAGCAAATCCAAGAAAGAAGAACCATATCGAACGCCCAGTTGCATATGCGGATGCAAAATAAATGGGTTCGATCGAAGTGGAAGAAATTGCTCTCTGCCCGGCGTGACACATTTCAGGCGGAGGGCTAGAACGTCGCCTTAGCTCATCAATTCGTTGATCGAAAGTAGATTGATTCACCAGAAATTGCGCAATCCTTCTGAACTGAAATCGCAGCCTTTCCTGGAGACGCCAGACACCGGCGAGGAGATGAAATGTCGGTAAATACGAATTCTAAGCAAACCGCGACGCTATCTCGGGAATCGCGGAAACTGGCGACTCTGGCACGGAAAGCTTTGGCACATTGCTTACCACTGCGACTCCGGATCGAACTGAAGCGACTCCTTCTGCTTCCCAGAGACGGCGCGGATCTTCTGTTAGGGCGGCGCAGACACCTGGTGCCTTCCCGATATTCCAACCGCTTTGTTGGAGACGGAGATTTTGCCGCTGTGGGGGATGAATTTCTAAAATACTTTGTGGATCTGGGAGGATTGCGGCCGACTCACAGAGTCTTGGACGTGGGTTCTGGCATTGGGCGCATGGCAAGACCCCTCACGAGCTATCTGACCGGCGGAAGCTACGAGGGGATCGACATTGTCCCGCAAGGAATCGATTGGTGCCAAAACAATATCACTCCCCGCTATCCAAATTTTCATTTCCAGCTCGCTGACATTCGGAACCCCATGTACAACCCGCGAGGGCACTCCGACGCGGCAGAATATCGATTCCCGTTCCGGGATGCCGAGTTCGATTTCGCGTGTCTCACATCTGTTTTTACGCATATGCGCAAGCGGGAAATGGAGCATTACCTGGCGGAGCTCGCTCGCACAATGCGCCCCAATGGGCGATGTCTGGTGACGTATTTCCTGTTGAATGACGAGGCTCGCGCGCTAATCACCGCCGGCCGGAGTTCGATTGATCTCAGGCATCCTTTGGACGGCTGCTGGACAAATAATGAAGATGTTCCCGAGACTGCCATTGGCTTCGACGAGGAATACATCAGGACGCTTTCCCATGATACCGGGTTCACCGTAGAAACGATTCGGCACGGCTCGTGGTGCGATCGACAAGAGTATCTTAGCTATCAAGACTTTATTGTTGCCCGAAGAAATCCCACACCGTGAAGTTGGGTGCCACAGCAAACCAAAAACCCTATGCCGGAAATTAGCGTCATCATCCTGAACTGGAATGGGAAAGACTTTCTGGACGACTGTCTTGTGGCTATGAGGCGGCAGACGTTTCGGGATTTCGAGACTATTCTCGTCGATAATGGCTCTAGCGATGGCTCAGTCGAGTATATTCGTAAACATTTTCCCGAAGTCAATTTGTTAGCATTGCCCGAAAATCTGGGTTTTACGGGCGGAAATATAGCCGGATATGCACAAGCCCGGGGCGAACTGATCGTTCTTCTGAACAACGACACTGAGGCGCATCCCAGTTGGCTTGAGGAAATCCATCGGGCCAGCGAATCACACCCTAGGGCGGGGAGCTTTGCTTCGAAGATGATGTACTTCGACGATCGGGGCCGGGTGGAGAATTGCGGTTTCGACTTGGGGATGTCAGGTGTGACTCTGGACTTGGGCAGAGGAGAACTCGATGGGCCTGACTGGACTCAGTCCCGCAAGGTCTTTGGAGGTTGTGGAGGAGCAGTTGCATTACGCCGCGGAATGCTGGAGCAAATCGGCTTTCTGGATCCTGATTTCTTCATGACATACGAAGACGTGGATCTGAGTTTTCGGGCACAGCTTTGCGGATTTCAATGCGTTTATTTACCGAAGGCGATTGTCTATCATCGCTATCGGGCGACTAACCAGAAAATTCCGTCCCGTCAAGTCTTTTATTCTCAACGAAATATCGAACTGGCATACCTTAAGAATATGCCTCTGAGTCTGATTTTGCGGTCGGCCCCGCAGCGTTTCCTGTACGAGGTTGGGGCAGCAATTTACTTCAGTAAACAAGGGGCGGGATTTGCGTTTCTTCGGGCAAAGCTGGAAGTACTGAGATGTTTGCCAAAAACCCTAAAAAAGCGCGCTGAGATCCAGAAAAAGCGAACGGTAACCGACTCACAGTTGCGCTCGACGATGCGCAGTTCCGTATTTTTGAGAAAATTCGGGAAACTTCGCTCGGCGTGGGTTGGGCCAGCTCACGAGACAAGGGAAAAGTCCACGTAGCGTCAATAAAACTTTTGGCCTCCGGTCGATGGAGGGCGTGTACAATACTTGTATCTCTAACAAGACAGATGGACTTACGAAATTTTTCCTAGAGGGATTTGAAGGGTCGCGCATGCAGATTAAGGTTGAGAGTCGAAACCTGCGAGACGTCGTTGTGATCGTTCCGGAAATCTTCCAAGACGATCGGGGGTTTTTTTCGGAGACATTCCGTGTGGACCAGTTCAAGACGCTCGGTTTGCCGACTGAGTTTGTCCAGGACAATCATTCGCGATCGGCTAGGGGAGTGGTTAGAGGCCTGCATTTTCAATGGGACCCCCCGATGGGCAAGTTAATGCGGGTTACGGCGGGGGCCGCCTTTCTGGTTGCGGTTGATATTAGAAAGGGCTCTCCGACGCTGGGTCAGTGGGCAGGTGTTGAGGCTTCGGCGACGAATCGGCGATGCGTTTGGGCACCAGCGGGCTTTGCACGCGGGTTCTGCGCCCTCTCCGATGCCACCGAGATTCAGTACAAGTGTACTGGACTCTATAACGGACGAGCGGAATCGGCAATCCGCTGGAACGATCCAGCGATTGGCATCAAGTGGCCATTAAACGATGTCATTATCTCGGACAAGGATCGAAAAGCGGGCACGTTGTCTGACTGGCTCGCCTCACCAGAATCAGAAAACTTTCAATACCGTTGGGAACCTGAACTTGAAGGTGCGAACAGGAGTTAACGGATGAAATTGTTAGTCGCCGGCGGTTCCGGATATTTAGGGTCGGTACTGATTCCACGCCTGCTGGATCGCGGATACGACGTGGATGTCGTGGAATTGTTCTGGTTTGGCAATCATCTGCCCAAAGAGGTCGGCGTCCTGAATAAGGACATCTTCAATCTCACCGTCGAAGATCTTAAACCCTATGACCAAGTGATTTTCCTCGCCGGACTATCGAACGATCCAATGGCAGAGTATTCGCCCAGCAAGAACTTCGTATTTAACGCGGCGGCCCCGTCATACTTGGGCTACATCGCAAAGATCGCTGGCGTAAAGCGCTACATCTACGCATCTTCGTGCTCAGTCTACGGCTACACCGAGAATGAGCTTTACGATGAGACGCGGCCCGTAGGCTCCAGTTATCCGTATGGCATCTCGAAACTTCAGGGAGAGCAGGCGGCTCTGCAACTCCAAAACGAACTTTTTTCTGTCATCTGTTTACGCAAAGGAACGATCTGTGGATACAGCCCGCGAATGCGCCTCGACCTCATTGTGAACACGATGTTCAAGACTGCTCTGCGAGATGGTGTCGTCACCGTGAATAATCCATCGATTTGGCGCCCTATTCTCAGCGTTGCGGATGCTGCTACCGCATACATCCGTGCCGTCGAAGCGAACGCGAAAATCTCGGGAGTGTTTAATTTGGCGTCGGGGAACTACACAGTGGGCGAAGTGGCCGATGTTGTAAGAAGCAGAATTGAGGAACGTTTGGATGTTCGTGTCAGTCTATGCATCAAGCACATCCAAGACTTTCGAAACTATAAAGTGAGCGTGAGTAAGGCAGCAAACGTGCTGAGTTTCCATCCCACGGGAAGCGTCAAGTCGATTGTCGACGACTTGATTGAAAATCGGAGCAAGTTCCAGGATTGGGACAACCCTCTCTATTCCAACATTCAGACGTTCAAGCAGTTTGAGACAACGGTCGAAGTGCCTGCGATGGTGTGTGCACAATGAATGTTGCAGTCATTGGCTCGAACGGACAATTAGGCGCAGACGTTGTGAATGCCTTTATTAACAATAACGACTGCGTTTCTGCGCTGACTCATGCCGATGCAGAAATCAGAGAATTCGATGCGGTAAGAGCTTGCCTTGAAAAATGCAGCCCGGTGATCGTAGTTAACACCGCGGCAATGCATCACGTTGAAAATTGCGAAAAAGAGCCCGGGAATGCTTACGCCACCAACGCGATTGGCGTGCGGAATTTGGCGGCGATTACGCGTGATATGGGAGCGACGCTGATACACGTGAGCACCGATTATGTGTTCGACGGACGCAAAAGAACGCCCTACAACGAAGAGGATGTCCCGCTTCCGCTGCAAGTGTACGGGAATTCAAAACTCGCCGGGGAATTCTATGCCCGAACACTCAATCCCAAACATTTCATCCTTCGGACGTCGGCATTGTACGGGAAGCATCCTTGCAGGGCTAAGGGCGGAAATAACTTTGTAGACTTGATGCTCCACTTGGCACGAACTCGCGGAACAGTTCGTGTGGTCAATGACGAGTTCGTGAGTCCAACGCCAACAGCAGATTTAGCCCGGCAGATCGTTGCCTTGAGCCGGTGCGATGGCTATGGCGTTTACCATGCCACCTCGGAAGGAAGTTGCTCATGGTATGAGTTTGCGATGGAAATTTTTTCGTTGGCCGAAGTGGATGTCAAGTTGGAAGCCGCACTTCCTGGCGAGTTTCCTGCCAAGACGCCACGTCCACATTATTCAGTGCTCGAAAATCGTGGATTGAAGAGCATTGGCCTGAACAAGTTTAACTCTTGGAAAAGCGGACTGCGGCATTACCTCTTCGACGCAGACGGTTCGAGCAAAACTGCACTCGGCAAGCCAGGAATGGCGACAACGGAAAAATGACGCGACTGAATCATTTGGTTCATGAACGCAGTCTTCCTTGGGAAGACGGTAATTTAACTCTGGGCAATGTTTCAAATATGGTAAAAACGTCAATTCTTCTTTTAACAAAAAACGGCGGACGTGACCTGGAATTTCTGATGTCGGCCGTTTATAGACAAAAAAGTGTTGAACCGTTTGAAGTGATAGTGATCGATTCGGGGTCGACAGATGAGACTCTCGACCTCATGCGGCGCTTCCCGGTCCGTTTGGAGCAGATTCCTCCGGAAACGTTCCATCACTCGCGCACACGAAATTTTGCCGCGGGTGTTGCGAAAGGGGACATCATCGTTTTTTTGTCTCAGGATGCGATTCCAGCTTCTGAAGAATGGTTGGGCACAATGATTTCCAACTTTGACGATCCGGCTGTGGGAGCGGTCTATGGCCGCCAAATTCCGAAACCAGGTTCGTCAATAGAGCGGGAAGATGCGCTTAGCGCACTTTATGGAGAACACAAAATTGTGAAAGACCCGGCACACCGCAATGGGTTGGGTTACCGGTATTACCATTTTTCTGACGCGAATGCCGCAATTCGTCGCAGCGTGTGGGAGGCTTTGCGTTTTCCCGAGAACTTGCGTGTATTTGAAGATATCGGCATTGCCAAACGCATTCTGGACGCAGGGTGGAAAATCGTGTACGAACCGAGATCTTCTGTCTTTCACTCCCACAGTCACACTACAGTGGATTTATTCAAGCGCTACTTTGACATCGGTTATACCCTGAAGATCCTGGACATTTGGGACGCTCCAGGAACCCGGAAATCCCTGATTCGCGACGCTCGGAGATTGCTGAAGGAAAAGATCCGTCGCGTTGGTGAAGGGGGAGGGGGACGACAGGTTGGTGTGAGCATTCGGCAAGATGTTGCCAAGTCCGTCGGCCTCTTTCTGGGGCTGAATCAGCGCCATTTGCCACTTGTGCTCAAACGCCACCTCAGCGCGTATCGGGTTTTTGAATGATTCAAAGGGCGGTATTCGTGAAGGCATCGGACTTGCGGTCGCTGCAAAAGGCCCCTATGGTGAGCGACAAATCACCGCAGGCTGTCACTGCCGTCACAGTGCCTGCTTTCTTATTGACACTCGCAGCTATAGCGTATAGATTACCCGCACTAAACAGCGACATCATTTTGCCGAGCTGGTGACAGACTTCTCAGTTGCCGCAGGTATTTTTGGTTGCTGCTTCCCTCCGAATTACTTGCGCTGTTAAGCCGCAGCCAAAAGTGATTCACGTGAAACTTGTCCAAGACGTCGCGATTAAGAATAGCTATTCTACAATGGAACGAAAGCAACCATTGCGCTACACAGAACATCCTCTTCCGAAAAGTTTGAGGGAAAGGGAAAGGCACAAGTCCTTTTTCCTGTTGTTTTAGGAGCTTGGTTTGTCATGATTCGTAGCCGCCTTAGCTATGTCCGTTTCTACCTGAAGATTTCTACATTGTTGTTGCCTGCATGTTCCTATTTCATCGCGGTCAAATTGCGCTTCGGCTTCAACCTATTCTTCCTTGGGACCGCTCCTGCAGGTTTGCCATCCTACTGGGGCATCGTGTTGCTCACGACTATCGTTTGGGCGATCGCCGCTGAAGAGTCTGAACTCTGGAATGTGGAGCAATTGTATGCACCCGCGGGGAAGACCCGGCGACTGCTGGAAGCACTGGCGTTTACCTACGCGGTTGTGATGGCGATCGGTTTTCTGTACCGACAGGCCAGCTACTCGCGCCTTGTCGTCGGTATTAGCGCCGTGGCTCTCTTTATCATGGCAACTGCTGCTCGCATTTTTTTGCGGGTTATCCTGGAGTTTCTGCGGAAGAGCGGCAGAAATGAAGTCAGAATTCTGATGGTTGGGACAGATCGGTTCGCGCGCCGAGTGGCGACGTCGCTCCTTCACGGAGAAGTGCTTCCCTGCAAAGTTGTGGGCTTCGTTCGGTTGCCTGGTCAGGAAGTTACTGTTGAAGGACCTGTCTACGAAATGGATCAAATCCCGATTTTCTCTAACGGGAACTCGATCAATGACGTTGTCATCGCGCTCCCTGCGGCCCGTCTGAGTGAGGTTCAGCGAATTACACCCGCGTTGGAGAAGCTGTGCGTACCTACGCGGGTTGTAGTCGACCTTGGAGAAGGTGTAGGGATTCGTGACCGCCTCATCGATCTGGGCGGGATTCATATGCTGGATCTGCGACCGACGCTGGCGGAAACCGGTTCCTATCTCTTTCAGAAGCGTGCCTTCGATGTGGCCCTTTCGCTCCTCGTTGTGCTGCTTACCTCGCCGATTAGCCTGCTGATCGCACTCGCTATTAAAGCCTCCAGCCGTGGTCCTGTCTTTTTCATCCAAGAGCGTGTCGGGCTCAACGGCCGGGTATTCCCCATGTTAAAGTTTCGCACCATGCGGGTAGGGAGCCGGGAGGAAGGAGATACGCGTTGGACCTGCACCAACGATCCGCGACGGACTGCAGTGGGCGTTCTCCTGCGGAAGACCAATCTCGACGAACTCCCCCAATTCCTAAACGTGTTGAGGGGGGACATGAGCATCGTCGGTCCGCGACCTGAACGAGCACATTTTGTGGAGAGGTTCTTGGAGGAAATCGAGCGCTATAACTTCCGCCACACGTTCAAGGTTGGAATCACCGGCTGGGCACAAGTAAACGGCTGGCGCGGGGACACTTCGATCGAAAAGCGTGTGGAATATGACCTGTACTATCTTCGCAACTGGAGCCTCACCTTCGATCTGCAGATCATTACCATGACCTTGCTGCGTATCTTCAACAGCAAGAATGCTTATTGATCTGTTTCCGTGCTCTCAGTTTGCGGATTCTTCTGGCAATTCCTTCTGCGAAGCAACCTGTTGCTCTTCCTCTATCCGCGCAGGTGTATCCGAACTGGTGAAGTGAACTGTCCCGGTGTAGCCGGTCACCACATTTCCGTTGGCGTCTTCCACGGAAACCTTCGTGCTGAAAGCTGACCCCGCGGTCCGGGTGGAGGGCGCGCTTACCTTGAATTGCGTAGCGGTGGTCGTGGCAGAGACTATGACGTTCGCGGTTGCGGTTAGGGCGGACGCGTCCTTGATAGTCGCTGTTATGCTCTGGCTGCCGGGAGTCATCAAAGTAACGCCGTTGGTAAACGTATGGGACCCTGCATCATTCGCGGTAAATCCATAGAAAGCTGGAAGGACGGCGGCGCTATCGGAACTGGTGAACAGTATGGGGCTGTTGATAACCCGGTCCCGGCTTCCGCCGATCATCGCGGTAACCGTAACGGTGAAGGGTGAACCCGCTATTGCAGTGGAGGGAGCGCTGAGGTAAAGGGTCGCGTGCTGCGTGCCGCAGCCGAACGTTGCTAATCCTGCTACAGATGCACTCAACGCCCATAGCCGCAGCGCGGCCAGTGCATTACCTAGTCCCGGACGGGCAGACTTACCTGAGAATCTCACAACGGAGCGTACGAAACTTGCGTTGGACACTTTATCCTCCCTATCACGCCACGTAACCGTCGTCTCTGGCTAGTTGGATCTGCTGGTCAAACTGTTGATTCCGGTCGCCGCACCAGGCCAGGAGCAGTACCAGTCCGGTCGTCATTGATAGGATGCCGATTTGCTACGCGTTTGTCAGCCGTAGCCAGCAATCGCGCCGGATAAACTCGACCAGAAACGTCGCTGCGCCCCGTCAGCAAAGTCCCGCTGTCGCGGCTGACGACAAGACCACCGACGGGGAACAATCACAGACCTTGAGGTCTGGCCTATTGTGAGGCGTCGTGGTGGGCCTTGCCCAAGCGGATATTGATCCCAGCCATGGGCCCGTAGACATTAATGCCGTAGTTCAGATACTTC
>OBLU010000747.1_pt1 | contig 30559 bp, 27 predicted proteins | sample 1518681 | NCBI WGS metagenome assembly OBLU01 (sample SAMEA3539304, study PRJEB22396) | soil metagenome | biome: tundra; feature: field; material: soil | place: USA | collected 2010-05 | depth 0.15 m
CAGATTCTCAGCGTCACGCTTTTCGAGAAAGTGCCCATTTTACGGGCTCTCGAAGTACCGGACCTCCAGAGCGACTTAGTCGAGGACCGCAACCAGTTGATTCTGTTCAGCTTTTAACCGGACAGCATTGATCCGATACGAAGAGGAGTTGGTTGACCAGCTTTTCAATTCCAGTGAGAAAAGACTGGCTCGGATATTGCTATTGCTGGCTCATTTCGGCAAGGAAGGTAAGCCCGAGACTGTAATCCCTAAGATCAGTCAGGAGTCCCTCGCAGAGATGGCAGGCACAACCCGTTCGCGGGTCAGTTTTTTCATGAATAGGTTCAGAAAGTTAGGACTAATTCCAACCCTTACAAAAACTTATAGACCATATTACCCCACTTGCGTCACTTTGACCTTAGAATCAAACATTTATCCTCACTTCTTGCCTCACTTCTACCTCACTCCTTACCCCACTTCCATTGCTTGCTCCACTTCAAGCAACGCTTCGGGGTCACCCCTATGCTGCCGGGGAGCCGAATCAGTGAAGGAATGGCTGCAATGCCTCACTTCTGCCTCACGTGGAGTGAGACGGTACATGGGATACCCGTCGAGGGTTTTCTTCTCGATTCCGAGAACGCGCAAAGGGGTTAGGTTGGCTTTCAGTGTCCTGCCAAAGCTACTGGAGTTGCGCCATACTTTGGTGAAGTCCCCGTGGTAAATTTCATACAACTCGCTGTATATCTGTCCCACCCTGACCCAACGGCCCACATTGCTGTCCTTGGAGCCGATCCAGCGTCGGACGAATTTCACCAATGGACTGTCTTCGGTGATCCGCTCTTGATAGTCCCCATGTAGCCCTGCCAGATGGCCTTCATTTCTTCCGCCCACCCCTCATGGGCGGCGATCCGCATCGTCCACTCTTCGTAGGAGTGCATCTGGGTGATCGGTTCGTATTCCTTCCCCCCGTTGGCAACCATGGCCCGGAGGATGTTCTGTAGGCGTATCAAAGTTTCCAATAGAATTTCTTCCCGATCAGTCATTAAATCCCGCTGCATCTTCTCGACGGTGATATATTCCTCCGATTCCAAGTTGCGGATGGGAAAGGTCAAGATGCGGCGGGACAAATCACTGCGATCACTAGGGAAAGGATTGACCCTCGCGGTAAAGAAAAGGTCGCACCGTAGATCGTACTTCTTTTCCACGTTGGTCTCGTATAACTGCGCGATTGGGATACAGCCTCCGGTTGCGCATTTGCACATCAAGTCAATGTATCCGGGGTAGTCCGATCTCGGATTCTGAAAATTCACCGAATCGATGTTGTCGAAGATTTGGATCGCGTTGGTGATCGCCGCCACAAAGCTCCGTTCCTTGCTGGGCAAGGCTCCAGATTTGTAATCTGACCCTTCCAGCAACCACATGAACTTTTCCCAGAGCGTGGATTTGCCGCTGTTCTGCTCCCCGGTAGCCAGCATGGCGGGGCGTAGTTTGAGGGCTTCACCGACGAACAGGCTCAGCCAACGCAGTAAGACCAACTGCTGGTATTGCTGAGGACGGAGGTTGCCGTCCTCAAAACTTGGCGTTAAGATGCCTGCACAGGGGGCTATCCGGTGTGACCTTCGCCCCGATGCCACGCAACCGCCGGACGATTGCCCGCATCTTCTCCAAGTTTTCGTCGTTTAATTCGGGCTACGGTAATAGATTGGGGTACAGCATCAGCACGCCGTCCGCGCCGTTCGGCATGGTGGCGATTTTGTTGCCTTCAATGCGGAACATCCCCCCGCGCCCGTTGTTCACATAGATGACGCCATTTCGGGAGGTGCCCAATTTTTCCACCCGTCCTTCTGCGCCGCAGAGTTCGCAGGTGTGAATCAGGCTCATAAACAGATCGCCGACACGAGCCCCATTCTCGGTCTTGTAGAACAGGAAGTTCTTGCGATGCAGGATGGCTTTCTTCAGCGCCCGCTCGCAAATGTTGTTATCGAGCGCCGCTCCCGGCTGCCGCAGAAATAGGGTGAGCCGCTCCCAGTGCTTGAGCAGATACCGCATGGCCACTCCCAGACCAGAGTTTGGTTCCACTTTCCTTTCCTCGAACTGGGTGTTGAGCCAGGCGCGAAGTTCTCCCATGACCGGGGCGCTATGCAGTTGGTGGAAACGCAACCGCTCTTCCGGCGTCATGGATTGCGCCAGCGCATCGTTGCCGTAGATCTCGCCCAGTTGTTCCAGTACATGCTGGCACGGCACGGGAAAGTTGGGCGTCACCTCCACAAAACGACGCCGAGCATGAGCCAGACAATGCCCCACGATTGACCTCCAACTTCTCCGGCAGCTTGGGCAGGTTGCGCGACAGCGCGTCGCACATCTGAATGGGCGGAGGGAGTTCGACCGCCCGCCGCTGGAGCACATCCGCCAGGTTCTCGCCGGCATGCTGGCGTCCGGTGAAAAATAACGCGATGGTTTGCTTCTGCGCGGTCGAGACAATCCCGCTGGTGAATACTCCTGTGCGCTCCGCGGTATCACGCTCGTCATGATCCATGCCCGCGTCCTCGCGCAGCGCCAGCACGGGCATGGAGGTATCGTCGTTGTGCAGTACCTCGCCTTGTGCCGCCTGGCGAATCAACTCCTCCATCGCCGGTTGGATCGCAGTGGCCGCTTCCGTTACGATCTCGCATTGCGTCGCGACGGGAAGTGGAATGCCGAGACTTTGTTCCAGATCAGCCAATCGATTCCAAGGAACCCCACTCCCATAGCGGAGCAAGGCGATCATGCCGGCCGCCGTCGCGTCGTACTTCTCCTCGCCCACGCCTGCGGGAACTTCGGCCGTGAACACTTCCCCACACAGATTGCAGCGCAGCTTCTCCAACTCGTACACGGTGGCTGCGATCGGCGCCTGACCTTGCATTCGCACCAGCAGGCCCGGATCGTGCAGCGGGTACACTTTGCCGCGCTGGCACTCCGGGCATCGGTCCCCTTGATGCAACGACGGATGTGGAACGTCGATCCGGTGCGCTCCGCGATACGCTTGGGCATCGCGGCTTGCAGTTTCTGATATCCGGCCTCACCCAGTGCTTCGCGCACGCCCTCCAGCAACGCCTCCAACTCTTCAGCCGTGACGTCGAGGGGCGCATCCGTCGGTCGCATCTTAGATCTCCTGCAGTAACTCGCGAAATCGTCGAGTCAGTGGATAACCCAGCACTTCTTTGAGGGAACGATTCGGACGGTTGGTCTGATCGTCTTTGCCCCGCCCCGTGGTGCGTCCCAGTACAATCCAGTTGGCGGCGTGGTAACAAGTGCCACGGAACCGCTCCGGGTCCACGAAGGTTTCCAGAAAATAGATGGGGTGTTGGTAGAGACATTCCCAATCCTGCGACAGCCGCTTCGCCATGCGACCCAGAAGATGCGAAGCCAGATGCGGCACCTCCACCCAGGGCAGAATCAGAAAGCGCGTGTTGTAGGCCAGCAAGCGAAGGTTGCGCTTCCGCGCTTCCGCACTCCAGCCAATGAAGCGATCACGGCTGCCCAAGTGACGCGGCGCCGAACTCCACGCCAGACATGCGATCGGCCGCCCTTGCGCCCAGACCACATACTTGAGGTGCTCGCCGACCGGCTGCTCATAGCCCAAGTAATGGTGCTGTTCCATCAGGCTGTTGAATAGCGCTTCGTCCGGAGTGCGCCGCACCTGCTGGATCTCAATGGGCTGGAGCTGACTTAACCGACCGTGGATCGGCGTCGTGTCGATCAACATCGGTGCCGGCGGCTCGCGTTTCGCCAGTGGGTTGGGCGGGAGATAGCGAACTGGCGGTAAATCGATCTCGCCGGCCCGATGCAACATTAATAAAAGACCGCGGCACACCATGTCGCGCAGCGCACCGTTGGCCTGCTTCCACTGCCATGCCTCACAGAGTTTCTCCGACAGCCTCCGCCGACTGACCCCTGGATGTTCGGCAATCAACCGTCGAATGAAGACGATATCTTCCGCACGAATCTCTCGGCCACGATAGCAGCGCTGGGTGGGCACGCCTCAGTGTGGCAGAGTGAAAAATGGAACGCAAGTGAAAAGTGCGGCATCTTCTATTTATTACGCGCTCACCCGCCGCCACACCGGCGCCGCGATCGCATCCGGGTTCCCCGCGGCCAGCAACAACTGCGCCTGATGGGCTTGTAGTACCCGCGTGGGCTGGTTTCCGCTCGGCCACCACACAAAGCGCCCCTTCGAAAGCCGCTTCTGCGCCAGCCAGAATCCTTGCCCGTCATACACCAGGATGCGGATCGACGTCCCTCGGCGGCTCTGGAACACAAATAGGCAGCCCGAAAAAGGATCGGCCTGCAGTTTCTCCTGACACAACTGAGCGAGGGAGTCGATGCCCTTTCTTCCATCCACGGCTTCGATCGCCACCAGAACGCGCATCTGCGGCGTGATCTGGATTACGTCCGCTCCCACAACACACGGCTCAGTCCGGCCAAGTCTGGAGCCGTGGTCCCTTTCCACTGGATACGCATCTTGCCGTGCGGCCCTTCCAACTCAATGAGACACTCCGACAGACCGAATCGCAGGTGGGCCTACCAGTTCCATGAATGACGGCGGTGGCGCGGCGGACCGGGCGCGGCGGGCCTTCCTTGCTGGCGCTCTTTGCCCCTGCACTCCCCGATTCCGCCAGTCGCTTCAGCTTGCCGTACTCCAACCGCAGGAGCTGTGCCGTTCGACCAACGCCGTTTTCCCGCGCCACTTCCGCCGCTGAAGCCCACAGTGGTCCCGGAATCGGCAAGCGAACTCCAGGGTGTGCACTTCGCCAGCGTGCAAATCGCCGGTGCACTCTCCGCATTCCCTGGGGAACATTTGGCGGCTCGGTCGCCATCGCAAGCCCTCCATCCCTTCGCTAGAGAAAGACTCACCTTAGCAAGCTCACTCAACCCGAGTCACGCAGGCCTGCCGAAAGGACAGGTTTTTCTGACTATGTGCTGAAGAAGACGATCAAAGGCTGACCCGCCACTGTGCGACTACGCGGCTGGGCCCGGATGCCTTTCAGGAAGCCCATTCTGCTGGGATTTGGCTGCCGGACGGGGTTTGGGTCGGCCGGGGCGTTTCAGAGGCGTTGGGAGCCTTTTGGGCCAGTCTGGGGGCTATTCTCCGCTTAAGTTGCGACATGGGATAGCAATTCCTGAGCATCTTTCCACGTCTGGTAACTGGCCATGTGCACGAGGAAGCGTCCCACAAGGGATCGTTCGAGCGGCCATTCCAGAAACGCCAGTACCATCCGTTCCGCACCCCAGCGAAGGTGGATCAAAGACTTGAATAGGGCTTCCTGTTGCGGCGGAGTAAAGACCACTCCATGCACAATTCGGTTTCTGATCTCGGCCAGCGACAGTCCTCTGGATGAACCCGATATGGGCCACAGGTCATCATCATGAAAGCCGTGCTTGCTGAGCGAGTCGGCAGCTTGTCGGTAAGCCGTGCCAAATGCAATGCGATTCAACTCTGATCTCTTCTCATAAATAAGCTTTCGCCGCCCGGTATTTTCGCCGTCTTTGAACAACGGATGCTTCTTGATGAAGCTAGTGAGGTCTTTTTCAAAGGACGCCCATTGCGTCGGGTCGAGTATTGCAGTGAGGCCATTACTCTCGCGGAAATGTGTAACCAGCGTCTCGACCGCAGCGAAGCACTTTAGGAAGCTGGCCTCAATCGTCCCCTCCTGCGACGACACGAGGAGATCGATTGCCTGCCGCAGTGCCTCGCGCCCGTCATTCTGACGGAAGGTTGCGAAGGCGTGCTTCAAGAAATCGTTGAACTCGGGATCATCTATCAATGTCTCCTGTGCGCTGATCTTTCGGTCTTTCGGCACAGCCAGTCGGTTGCGATAGAAAAGCGTCTCGCAATTCGCCGCCGCTACTCTCCAGCCGCGACAAACGCATCTGTGACGAGTCGCCAAGGACGTTAAGAGTAAGATATCGTCCAACTCATTGACAAAGTGATCGAGCCCCGCCCGTTCGAGCTTGTCGTTTATTTCCGCCACTAGCTCACTTGTCCTGAGCACCGCCGATTTCTTCTGTTCGTGATGGAAATGCCTACGAATGAACGAGCGCGTCCGGAAGCTCGAATGCAAGTTCGCGTGCGGTCGTCATCGCTACAGCTCCGGTAGGCGAAAAGAGCGACATCAGACTAGGGTTTGGCAATCTATTGGGAGTCAGCCAGAATGTCCCGTTCTGGATCACGTCATGATCGCTTGCGATTCCGCCTATCGTAACCTCCAAATCCCACGGTTCGCCCGGCATCGTGCATCTGATGAATTTGGCCCCCCAACTCTCCTCCGACCAGCCTTGCGTTATGACAATATCCGACCGGACGGAGATCACTCCATTCGGTATCTCGGCACGTGCCCGGACCGAGAATTCGGCCACTGTTAGCGGGCCTTTCTGAGCCTCCGCGAGGTCGAATTCAAGATGCGGGCGTCCGCGCATTGATCGAGGCAGGTAAACCCGGCATGGTACGTCGGCAACAACATTGCCGTGAGGCGTCGTGATAGTCGCTGAGACGGTATAGTCGGGATCACGGCGTATGACCCGGCGAAGACCAGCACGTCTGCTCATGTAGAAAGTTTAATGGCACTCGCGCTCGAAAGATGCGACGATCGACCACCAAGCCACAAATAGAGAAGCCGCCTACGTGAGCACGGCGCAGGAATTGCAGCTACTTCTTCTTCGCCGCCTTCAGCTTCGCCCACCTTGCCCGCTGTGCCGCCGCGATTCTCCGTCTTCCTGCTGCTGAGATCGTTTTCTTTGGCTCCGGCGCTCGACTCTTCGCCTTCGCCCATCGCGCCTTCTGCGCGAGGCTCATCCGCTTGCGAGCCGAGGCTGACACCCCGCTCTTCGGTTTGGTGTAATTACTCCCGCCGCCCAACTTGCCAAGAACTGAAAGAGCCGCATCAACATGACGAAGCTGATTCACCAAACTCGTTCTCACCGTCTTCAACTCCGACACAAAAGGCACCATCCCCATTAGATTTGCCATGAATCCCCCCTCGGCAAGGGATTGTAATTCGAATCGAGTTTTTCCGCAGTCTGCTAGCCTAACAACGGACGGCGGGAGAACAGATGATGGAGGAGGAGAGCAGCGGTGCGCCTGAAGAGGTGACAGCCGCGAGGAAGTTTTAGAAGAATACACTCAGCCAGAAATCAGATCGGCAAAGGCAAAGTGATCGCGAACCACAGTCACGCCCACTGAAACCGAGAGGGCAGCATTCAGCATGGGCCCTGCGTATACAAAGGAGTGGAACTCCCCGCGTTCACCGCAGGGATCCACTTCATTGGGTAGCGCCGAAAGAAACGTCTGATCGAACTCGCGGCCGGCGAAGGATTGCTCGAGTTTCCTTGTGTCGATACAAGTCAACTTCGCTCGTACTCCGGACGCGATCATCTCCTGTGCCAGATCCCGCGTCGGCAGCCCCCACACGGGGAAGATCGGTTCAAGTCCCGTGCCTTTCATTTGCCTTTCCCGGTAGGCGCGTACATCCTCTAGGAACAGATCACCAAACGCCACTCCTTCGATTCCTTCGCAGACTGCCTTGGCACAGGTTTGAGCCATCAGCGACTCATACTGTTCATTGGAGCATGGCCAAGGCAACGGAACAGCCCAGAGCGGAAGTCCGGCAGCCGCAGCTTGCTGCTCGACCAACTCGCGTCTGACCGCATGCATGGCGACGCGGCCTGCGGCTTCGTTGAAAGTAGTCAGCAGTCCTGCGACCTCATACTCTGCGCGCTGGCGGAGAACATGAAGACTCCATGCACTGTCTTTGCCGCTGCTCCAGGAAAGAAGAATGCGCTTCATGGCCGATTGCCCACGCGAAGCCGCACGGGTGGTTGGCGGACGGGCGACGCAGACTTTCTCGCGAGCTCAGTCTGCCGGAAGAGATCAGCCATAGCCAGAATTCCTTCTGCGATCCTCGGACCAGGACGCGAATAATGACTGCTGGCATCCATCGCAAATACGTTGCGGTTCAGGTCCGCAGGAATCCCCGGCAGTGGCTGCGCAGTTGGTACGTCCTTTTCTTCCAGTTGCCGTGGCTCACACGGTTGACGAATCATGATTTCTAGGGAGAAAGGTGCACGAGCGCCGGACCGGCAGCCACCGCTGTGAAAAGAAACCGCATCCGCCTGGTCATTTACCCGGGACCGAAATTGTCACCACGGTGCTGGCGGGGCCGATCTTACCGTCGGCTGCCAGGTAAGAGATGCGGTACGCCCAGATCCCTGACGCAGGCACATTGTTGTCTGTGGCATTCTGTGCGGTCATGGGGCCTGCAATACGAATCCAGCCTTGATCTTTGCTTGTCTGATCCTGCCGCTCGACGATCAGGTTGAGACCGGCAGGTGGTGGTTGAAACTGCAAAACAACATGCGGATATGGCGTGCCTATGAACTGTGCGGTGGGGACCGGAGGCGTGGAAATCTGCAGAGAGCTCACTCGAATCGCTACTGGGCGCGTGGGATCGCTGCGATTTCCGTTCTTGTCAACCGCCACCAGGCGATACCAGTATTTTTCGCCGGGGCTCACGTAAAGATCAGTGAACTGGCGCGCCGCGCCGGGAAGCGGATCGCCGATCACAACTCCCAGGTCGCCCTCGCGCCCGGAACGCAGCACTAGAAACTGCGCTGTCTTATCCTCTGGTAACGCAGGAATAAAGTTGAGCAGAGCTTTACCATCGGCGCCACTTGAGCCAGTGATCGAAGGCATTTCTGGAACCGAGCGATCAGCGAGCACGACCTGCACGGAAGCGCTGGCTGAGCCCTCCGCGTTATCGAACGCCACGGACACGACTCGATATTCCATCTTCGCATCGGAGCTCAGGCCGAAATAATCGTCATAGATCGGCTCAGGTGTGACATGAGAATTGAGACGCACCCAGTTCTCGACGCCGGCCGCTCCTGTCACGGCGCGACGCTCAACGAAATATCCTGCCACGGGGAAACCGACTGGCTTCCACGTGAGACGGACTCGCGTCTGGCCGGCATCGGCGGTGAGTCCAGCCACCTTCGGCGGGGCTCCGGCATTCTGGGGTTGCGCGGCGGCGGCGCTGGAGGGATTTCCCAAGTCTCCACGAGAATTCACGGCGCGGATGCGATAGTAGTAAGTCGTGCCTCCTCGAACTGTCGCATCTTCGTATTGTGCGGTGGTGGGTGGCAGCGCTTGTGCCGCGAGGGCCTCGTAAGGCCCGGAGTACAGAAACGCGCGCTCCACGACATATCCGGCGAGATTTGGCTTTTGCCGTGATGGCCAACTTACAACGATTTTTCCAACCCCACCGGTCGCGGTCACCGGCTGCGGCGGTTCGAGGGCGCGGAAATCTGGATAGAAGATACGAATCGAAGTTCCCGCGCTGCGGCGGCCAAAAGCATCCACGCTGAAAACCCGGTAGGTCAACATCTCATTCGGAAGTGCATTGCGGTCGAGAACCAGTGGGATCTTCGGATCCCAGCGCAACCCGGGAATCACGGGCTTGGCGGTTACAGGAGCGGCCGATTGGCCACCACCATCGCGCTCAATGGCATAAGCGATGACAGGTAGTCGATGATTCTCCGCTGGAGCCTCCCAGAATAAAGAGACGCCGCGTTCGTCGACCTTGGTTTGGACCCCGGCAGGTGCGGGTGAGAGCGGCGTAGCCTGGGAGGAGTCAACTGGAGAACCTGTGAGCTGCAGGCCGTTTGGTTTTCCAGCGCCATCGAGCCCTTCGACTTTGTAAGTGCGACTGCCGGAGGCAACGTTTTCCAGCGTCCAGGAGAGACCGAGCGCGCGTGCATAGCCTGGCTCGCTGAATGCCCTGAGGCCAATAATATTGATCAACTGCTTGCCCTTTGCCGTGGCATCCGGCTTGGCCAGGACGGCGGGTAATTTGCGGATGGCGTCGGCATCTTCCACGGAAAGAGGCTGCAGAGCAGCGGCATCCCCCATGTTGATTTGAGGCACAAGGACTTGTCCGGTGGAATCGGACAGCTTCCATCCGCCGGCCGGCCACTTGGAAGGCGGAGGAAACCAGAGCAACGAGATATGCCCCTTGCCGTCAGAGACGGCAAACATCGCTCCTGTAGCCTCTTGAGCGGCACTCGCACGAACCGCGAAGAACAGCAGGAGTGCAGTGGAGATCAAGAGCGAGGTGTTTGATCGAGAGGTCATTATTGTTGCCGTCATTATTCCTGACGTAGCTAGTTTCACAAATGTACCGAAAACGAAATCGACCCGAGTGGCCACGGCAGTCCAATACTTGCGCTAGCTTCCATCTCGAGCGGCAAGGCCTCGGCGTGCACTTGCGCCGAAACGCCCGCCGACACGCAGACATCGTCCACGCAAACGCCCGCACTTACGCTGGCGGAGAAGTCGCCGGAAATATGCGGTTGCGGAGTAATGGTCAAACCCATGTCCACGTTACCGTTGATGTAAGCGGATGCCACCGAGTTATCGCCCACATTCAGGGTGATACTCTCGCCGCCGCCAATCGCCAGGCCGGCGTCGGAGAGCATGACGTACATGTTGGCATCCGCGATTAACAGATGGCCGTCGATTCGCGGCCCTTGTTGCTTACCGGCGTCGATGTGCCATGGGCCGCTCGGGCCAAAGTGGATGTCGACTGCGGCGTCGTTCGGGCCACTACCCAAGCCCACCGACGCTAGACCGCCCATGAAGTTCAGCTTGCCCCAGATGCGTCCGTCAAAATTGCTGCCGGCGTACTGAAAAAATCCTTGAAAGTCGCCGTTGCTGTTGTCGGCCATCTTGAGCAGCCAGGCGTGGAAATCAAGGCGCGCGCCCGCATCCTGACCGCTCGACTTGATCACCAGATCGCCATCCAGCGTGTAAGTGAACTGGTCCGGCATGCCCACGCGGAGTCCCGCCATAAAGAGGAAGGAGTTATCGAAGACGGGAGTTGCGGCGCTTAGCGAGCCGGTATCTTCAAAAGCGTTGATGGGGAAATTGTGGCCGAGTCCGCCTTGCACGCGGTAAAGGTTCATCACCGGCGGCACCGCGATCAAGGGGAGTCCGGTCGGCCCCAGGGCGTAACTCACGCGGGTCAACCAGTAATCGTGTCCGCCTTGGTAACCGAGGCGGAATTCACCGGTAATCGGCGGACCGCCTAACTCAGAAAGATCCACCGTGCCGGAATACTCGTTGCCGCTCGTGCCGGAATAGATAGGATGAACCTTCGCCTCGGAACTCGGCTGCCCCGACGGGTAAGGCACGTCGATGGTGAAGGGAGAATTGGTGGGTCCGATCGTCGAATAGTTGTTACCCGACTCATTGACCTGGTAATTCACCTGCATCGCAGCCGCCGGCATTACCTCGGAAAGATGAACATTCGTGTTGAATAAGGCGGCAAGCACCGTTGCGCCAGACGCAGGAGTTGTCAAATGAACGGAGACCATGTCGACCGGCGTTTGTCCCAGCTTTGAACTGCCTCCGAGCGAGACATCCTGCGCTTGACTCCCCTGCGCGAAGTATCCGCGCCCATTCATGCCGAAGTAGAAAATCTGATCGACAGCGGCAAACTGCTTGTTCTCGGCGGAGAAAACGAAATGGGTATTCGTCTGTACGACCCAGATGCTCTGCTGTTGAGCCAGTTGCGTGAACTGCAGGTTACGTGCGGTGAAAGCGAGGTTACCGTACGTCTTCGAAACAACCGGCGAACCGGTAAACGTGAACCCCAGGCTGGCTTCCTTGCCGCCACCCGATTGCAGGGTGGCATCGCCTTTCAAGTGCGTGTCAAGCCAGGGCGCGTAAACGTCCAGGCCATTGTATTGCGCGCTGAAGTTTCCATTGGAAGCCGTCGCATTGATCGAAGCAAAACTAATGGACCCAGCGTCCAGCGTAGCGGTGAACGGTCCGGTGGAGAGACTGCCGCAGAGCCCGCTGCCGATCACGCCCCAATTGGTGACAACGGGTTGAAGTGCGGAGGTCGAGACTAGACCCATGGTGTAGGGCGTTACGGTGAGGCTCGGGAAGCGCACGCCCACCCAGTCGCCTCCGCTGAGAGATCCACAGAGAGATCCCGCTGCGTCACCGTCATGATGACTCAGATCAAGCCGGACCGCACTGGATTGCATGGTGAACGCGCTCCAGCCAATCAAGGTGGAGGGTAAGGTGAGTCCGTCTTTCATCCAGTCGCCGCTGGCATGAAGTTCAGCCTTGACGCCGCTCCACGAGACCGGCTTTTCGCCTGGAAGACGCAACGTGTCATCGCTCAGCGTGACGTTCAACGTTGCGTCGAGTTCACCGCCCGCTTGCCCGGAGAGTGTCGCAATGGTTCCCTGCAATGCCGGGACGCTCGCCGCCAGCGTCAGATTTGGAGAAACATCGATGCTTCCCGTCTGAACATGTAGGCCGTCAGGCACGCTCCAGTTGCTGATCTTCACCAGGATCGGCGGATACTCGTCGTAACCTCCGCTGCTGGCGTTGGCCAGATGAATGATCAGATTGCCCGTGCCGTTGTAAGTTGAACCCTGCTGGGTAACATGATTCTGCAGGCCCGAGATCTCGAACGCTCCGCCACTCTTGACAGGGAAAAGAAACTTGCAGGGCTTCTTGGGATCGGATGCGACGACCTCGTACACTTTCGTATTCGATGCCACGTGTTGGTCCGGGATCGTGTTAGTAAGTTGCGAGACGACTTGCTGCAACGGACCATTCACATATTGCACCGCGCCCAGTCCGGCGGAGCTTTGCTTGGAAGGTGAAAGAAGGCCGACTTTCAGCGGCGGCAGATTGCTGCCCGCAGGCGCCGCCAGAGTATTCAAGAGCGATTGTGCTTCCGCAACATTGGGCCCGGCCGGCTGTTTGTTACCGCTGTTGCTGCTTCCGCCCGCGCCGGGCGACAGTCCAATCGGCATCAGCGCACCCATCGCCCTGTTCACAGCGATGGAAAGATTGGGCGACGTCGGTTGCGGCATTACGTCGGCCTCGACCATCACGCTGTGATTGCCGACCGGCTGCACCTGCAACCCGGGCGAATAGATGGGGTCGCTGCTGGAAATGATGATGGGAGGCTCGGGCAACGGGATCGGTATGACCGTGCCGAGGATCTGAATGGTGGTGAATCCTTGCCGGGTCAGATTCGTGCGCCGCTGAGAAGGGCCTATGGCCATGGATTGCTGCGATTGCGCGCCGTCAACAATCCAGGTGACGCGCACTTGCCCGCGCCCGTAGTACCCCAGGTAGGTTGTGGCGTCCATGCCATCGTCGCAGGTGCTGCAGATGGCGACCGGTTGGGGTGACGATGGAGACAACGGAACCAAGCTGCGCTTCACAGTCTCTTCGGGGGTTTTCGCTGCCGCTTGCAGAATGTTTTGTTCGCTCTTCGCGGCTTCTTTATCTTGTCCAGTTTGATTATCCAGGGAAATACGGTTCAGCCCGTTGCCAATCATCTTCGGAGTGCCGATGTCGTATGCACCAAAATCCGGAGCAGCAATTCCCATCAGGTGAAGCGGACCATCCGCCGCCAGGTCTTCGGGAACGGTGATGTACTGGACGCTGCAAAAAACCATGTAGGCATCGCTCGCTACTTGCGACGCGGGGCTGCTGCTGCCCGGCGAAAGAATCTGCTGGAAGCTGGATTGCACGCCGGCCAGCGTGAAGTTGCCGCCTTTGGCCGCGCCTTGCGCCGACATCCGCGAGAGCAGCGCCGTCTGCATGAACGGAGTCGTCGGACCATCCACGCTGGCGGCAACTGACGCGGCACTCACATGCTGCAAATCCGCTTCGGAGAGTTGGAACACGCGCACCGTGTACCTGCCCGGCGACTGGTAGGTATGCTTTACCGCGTAAGGGCTGGTCGCACTTTCCGGCAAGGAAAGTGGCTGGCTGCGGTCCCAATTCGTCATATTTGCGTTCCCGGGCGTCGGGCTCAGGGGATAAACGCCGCCGTCGCCCCAGTCCACAAAAACGTTGTCGAACTGCACCTGAGCGATTCCGCCAAACACCTGTCCGGGATGCGGAAATTGCGGAAGGCCGGGATTGGACGTATACGGAGAGCCGTCCAGATTGAAAGTTCCATAGAGGATGAATGGGTCGCCGATATAGCTATTAGGATCGATCTTCCCGGTAGGCTTTCCGTTGGAGTCGTAGATCTGCTGGTCAGCCATATTGTGGACGTACAGGCTGATGCCCTTGAGTTCCGAGCCGTTGCCGCTGCATGCCATGCCCGTGGGACCTTGCGGAGCTTTCAGCGGCCAGCGGTCAGAAATTTCTACTTCCAGATCAACTGTCTCGGTCGAGGGCGGTGAACTGGCAGAACCTTGAGAAGAACTCTGGCTCTGAGCCGGTGGAGTATTTTGCGCGCTACTCTTGCTGATGGCTTGCGGATTCGGCTGTGTCGCGACTCCGCTCTTGTTGTAAGTATGGAATCCCACTACCTCCCACTGTAAGTCGCCCTGGCTAATTTGCCCGTTTAACTGGTCTGGAGGGAAGTTAGGCACGATGAAGTTGCCGCCAGACGCCGGCGGGACAAAAGGTTTTACTGGCGTCTTCCCGGGCTGTATCCCGACGATGACTAAGTGCCGGACAGGATCCAACACCTCTTTCAGGAACGCGTCGTCGGGACGGTAGTAGGTTGGCACAACGGTGAGCCATCCTCCAATTGCGGGGACTCTGTGGCCGTTTATTTGCTGCGTCGCCAGCAGCGTCTTTCCGTCCTTGGCATAGATTCGCAGTTCGTAATAGTCAGCGAGCCCGGGATTCTGCTCGTGCCAACGGAAAACGGCGGAGTCATCCAGCCAGGGAACAGCGTAAGTAACATATTGGTCGCTCTGCGTTTCGGCTCCGAGTGGCGCATCCAAATGGATCACGCCCAAAGGAAAATTCTGCAGCGTGATGGGCGGGATCTTCAGCACAGTCGGCAGCCCAGATTGCTTGGCCGCCAGCACGCTCAACATGCCTTTGCCAACAATGCTCTGCTGGCTCGGCGTTTGCAGATTGAGGTCGCGTCCACCGGGGAGAGCGGACGGTAGGGCGTTTACCGTCACATGGATCTCTGTGCTGTTGACGTAGCGAGCTGGGCCATTGGCAAAGACAGCGGCGGGGACTCCGGCACCCACCGTGAACGTCACCTGCGTCCCAGGAACAAAATTGGTGCCTTGCAGCGTCAGGTCAACATTCTGGCTTCCCGCGGCGATCTGGTTTGGTACCACGCGTAAAATCGTCATGGGCAGCGCGTGGCTGAGGCTGGCACCGGAAACAACCGTGAATGTGTTCGATGCCGACAGCCGCGTTTTTCCGCCTAAAACAATGACTACTCCACGCGCCCCCAGAGAGGCGTTCGGGGCGATGCTGATTTGAGCCTGAATCTGATTGGAATTCGTAACCGTGGTGGACAGAACCGTGAGGCCGGTGGAGGGCATGAACTGCACGGAAGCGGGCGCGGAAAAGTTGGCTCCAGTGAAGGTAAGGGCCACCGAAGTGCCTTGTGTTCCCTGTAAAGGGGAGAATCCACGAAGAGCGGGCACACTAGGCTGCGAGGGGCCGCAAGCGGTGGCAGCTATCCCGGGAGGGCAATTCTGCGCGGCGGTGATCGTGAAGGATGTCGGAGAACGAAGGTTGTGGTCGGCGTCGATAAGAATGACTTGACGGCTGCCGGGCTGAGCGCTGGGGTCGATCTGCACCTGCGCTGAAATCTGCATGGGGGAGAGAACCTGGAGCTTACTCACTGTGATTCCCTGCGCCGGAGAGAACACCAGATTCATGGCCCGTGGGACAAAGTTCATACCGCTAAACGTAATCGTGACGGTAGAGCCGGCGGCGGCCTGGGTGGGATTGAAGCTGATCAGCGAAGGCGGTTTAAGCTGCGCATGTGCGGTCCCGCAGAGTGCGAGGCACAGCACTGCCAGGTGCACCAGACTCGAACTTTGTCGAAGACTCATGCGCGCGTGGCTTCGTTTCATCTTCAAGATCAGAACCAGAATTAGAAGGTGTGTTTATGGCCCCAGGTCGCCGTCCACAACACCAGCAACTGTGTGGTCCTTTGGTCGATGCGCATAATCGTATTCTGATTCTGGTTGTAGCTCCCCTGTGCCGAAAAGGTGTTGAACTTCATCGCGCCTGGAGGAGTCCAGGAAATTCTGCCGCCGTATTGTCCAGTGAGAGTGTCACTGGTTAAGGTGCCGTTCGCCAGAATTGTCCGGCCTTTTGTCAGCGTAACCAGAGGAGAAACCTGCAGCGCCGGCTTCTTCCAAGTGAACGCCGGCTGCACGTACACGGTGACATTGCGCGTAGTGCCCACGGTCAAGCCGTCGGCGGCCACCCAGTTCGCATTCACCTGCGAATTCAGCTGGAAGAACCCGCGCGTGACCAGATTCGTGCCGAAAGTGAGCGAAGAAGTGATCGTGTTGGCGTCGGGAAACAGATTGTTGTGATTCCAATCCCGCGTACCGCCAGCAGACATCGTCACGGTTCCGATTTGCCGACTCAGGTTAATATTCCCGGAAATGTCGCGCTGATCCTGCGCTCCGGTCTGGTCGGGAGGCATTCCTTCGAGCGATGTGGGGACCGTGCCGGTCTCGGTTAGCGATTGGCGCGCATCCGCGACTAGGTTGGTTTTCACTCCGAAGGTTTTGCTCCATGATTCGTCAAAGTTGTGCAGAAACAATTCGTCGCTGGTGGTGGGATGAACGTTGTTCGCCAGGAACGTATAAGTCAATCCGAACGTTCCGGCTGTCGTGGTCTGGGTAATCGCGGAATCCACGCCGCGCAAGTTAGGCTGGCTGGACTGCGTCAGGCTGGGGTTGGCCGGGTTGCCGAAATTCTCACCCACATCGCGGTAAGACACGTTGACATTCGTTTTGCCCGACTGCCCGGAGATCCCCGTGCGCGACGCCCGGCCAAATTCGCGCTTGGAAGTCGGATCGGTCGTGTTCGCATTGTCGCGGCTGAATGCGTACTCGGACGACCACAACCACTTCGGATTGAGGTGAATGTTAAGCAGCGCGCCGTACACGTCCCCGCTCGACTTTGCGGCGACAGGATTGGGCAGGATGATCGGGTTCCCTTGCGAGTCGAAGCCCACACTAGTGGGTGCACCAATATCTTGCGCGCTGAGCCACATAACGCGGAATTGCGCCCACTTGGGCAAGGGTGCCTGCCAACTGGCTCCCATCATCTGCTGGTGAAAATTAATTCCCGCGCCGCCGCCGAGCGCTTCATCATTTGTATTTGCAAAAAATCCGAAAGTGCCCGCAGGCGTCTTGAGCGTAACCTCGGCGCCCTGCCGTGGAGTGGCCGCGGTGACGAATTGCGCGTCCGTGTACAAGACCGGCGATACGATGCCGAAGCGCAGATTCGCCGCCCAGTTCCCCTTCTTATAGCCAAGCTGAAATACGTAGTCATTCACCAGTCCGTGGCTGGTGCGGTGTACTTCGGGATTCAAGATTGAATTCAGCAGGCCGCTGCCGTTGACTTGCACATTCCACGGCCCGCCGGTGTACGTCATGCGTTCTGCAACGGAAAACGTGTTGGAGTCGGGAGGATTCGATCCCGAAGCCCACTGGGTGTTCGAACTGATCTGGCCTTCCTCCGAGGGACGCGGCTTCGCAGGAACCTGCGTCGCCGCAGGATGGTGCGCCGCCGCGATCATGGCCCGTGCAGGCAGAGCAGTCGCTACCACTGGAGAAACTTCCGCATCCGTCCCCGGTTGCAGCGTGGCAGCCGCAGGCACACTAGGCGGAACAGGAGCAGACGGGGCCACGACCGTGAACTTCCACGTTGCGGCCTCGTTCCCGACAGTGAGATTTATATTGTGATCTCCGCCCGTGAGAGCCAAGGGCGGCGTGAAGGCAACTTTGACCTCAGTCACTTGCGCCAGCGAGGTGATGTCCACATCATCGACTATCAAGCTCACGTCGGTTGGATTAATTGCAGGTTGAAAGCTCACCGAAATCGTCGGCTGCAATTGGCTGGTGCTGCTGTCAGGAGTGGGCGTTCGACCGGCAATCTCGGCAGCGAGGTCGGGCAGAAACGGCAGAGATTTGGGAACTCCCAGAGACGCCAACTGCACCCGGCGGCCGTCTTCACCCAAGCTCGCCTGCGGCGCAACCTCCGCCACAAAACTTTGCACCGGGCCGGACATGATCAGCCTCCCATTGGGCGCGATCGCATCCACCTGCCAGTAGTACGTCGTCCCCGGAATCAGTTGCCGATCTGCGGCTCGCAGATCCAGTTTCGGGTCCGCGGTGAGATATTGGCGAATGACATGCGTCGCCGCAAAGTCGCTGCTGATGGTAACGAAATAGAAACCATTCTTCTGCACCGGCTTCCACTCCAACAGCGTATGGCCCGCGGGAGTGCGCGCAGGAACCGGTCGCGCCGGATTCAAACCGCCTTCCGGGACGTGGTACACGCTTCTCATCGGCAAAGGCTTGCGCGGCTCTCCCGACGATTCGATCGCGCGTACCGTCCAGTAGAGTTCGCCCTCCGGCTGGCTTCGCCAAGTTTGAGTTGGGACTTTCCATCCATTGTCCACCACATCGAACCAGGTGTGGATCGTCGAAAGATACGGCTGGGTGGAAAAGCCCACCTGATATTTCGATGCTCCAGGAACTGGAGCCCACAACAGCCACGGCGGATTGTCGGCTGCAAACGGAGCGCCGTATGCGGGCTGAATAACTTGCTCGAGCTTCCAGTCGCCGGGATTCACAACAACAACAATGGGACGAGTGGCGATCTGATTGGGCTGCACCATTCGCAAATACAGTGTGTGTGCGCCCAAGAACCAGGTTGGCAGCGACTGGCGAGTCTGTATCCTTGTACTCTGGCCGCCCACAATCGAAGCCGAAAACTGCTCCACCACGTTGCCATCCCACACCCACTGCCCGATCACCGTTCCGGTTCCGGTCCCCGCGAGAATAGCTTCGGCATTCAGTTCCTCGCCTTGCATCACAACCGTTCCGTCTCGCGGGTGAGTCAACGCCATATTCAAGACGGAAAGCGGAGCGCCCAACGAACTGGACGATTGCAACCGAAGTGGCTGAGATGTTCCTCCCACCTCGGTCAATAAACCGGCGGTGCTCGTCCCATCGAGATTCAGCACATCCACCGCTCGCACGGGAAGAGCCGCCATGTGAAGGGTCGCGGTGGGACTAACGCTGAAGAGCGCAGTCATCAGACTTGGATTCACAACCGCGACGCTGAGGATTGCCACATCAGTGGCGCGGGTATGCCCGTTCGAGTCGGTCACTGCAGCCAGCGGCGGCGAGATTACCACAGTTGCCCCAGGCCGGAAATTCGCTCCCACCAGCGTCATCCTCACGTGGTCCGCGCCTTGCATCGTGAACTCCGGAGAAACGCTAATCAGACTCGGCGAACGAGCGATGCTCACCGTGAGCGGCACTGCGTTGGAGATAAGCACTCCCGTCCCGAAAATATTGGCAACGGTGACCTGTAGCATTGCCGGCGTCGCAATATCGGACGCGAAAACAGTTGCCGTGAGCTGCAGCGTGCTTCTGTACACCGTGGAGCGGTTGCTTCCATTGATCTGCACCACGGAATTTGTGTTTGTAAAACCGCTGCCGGTTACTGTCAACGTGAAGGTTGGGTTTCCCGCTGCAACGGAGGCTGGATTAATTGTGGTTATAACCGGAGCTGTCTGCGCACTCCCGACTTGGCATATCCCCATTAAAGCAACGAGCAGAAAAAGAGTAGAGCCCCGTGGTGCGGGACACGACTGACAATTCATGGAGCCACGTGTTGTCACGAACATGGACGGCCGATCACGCGTGGGATTGGTCACTGCAATTTACAAATGAAATCACAGTTGGTTGGGCAGCGGAAGCACAAACGTCGCGCCCGTACCCTGACGGTCAACTGGAGAGCACGTCACCGGCTCCTGCGTTGAAGTTCTGCTCTTTCTTAATCTCCTTGTTGGACCTCTTGCGGCGATCGGTCAGGAAACGTCAACGCTGCCGGATGCGCCAAGCTCAAGTCAGATTAAATCTGACCCATCAAGCCTTGAACAGGACGGTCAACAACATCAACTGAGTAAGAACCACATCTTCTGGGTAATCCCCAACTATCGATCTGACGAAAACTCGACTGAAATCAGATCGCTGACGCCGGGCGCGAAGATGAAAGTTGCATTCGATGACTCTTTCGACCCCTCGGCGTTTCTAGTGGCTGGCGTTTTTGCTGGGGTAGCCGTGGCGCAGAAGCAGTACAGTTCGTTCGGTACAGGAGCACAGGGATTTGGCAAGTACTTCGGAGGTGCATTCGCAGATCAAGCAATCGGCAACATTATGAGCGAAGGCCTATTCCCGGTCGCTCTCCATCAGGACCCCGTTATTTTGTGAAAGGCAAGGGCGGATTTTGGAAGCGAACTGGATACGCTATCAGCCGCGAAGTTATCACTCGCGGCGATGACGGTCGCAACCACTTCAACACATCAGAACTGGCTGGAAATGCGGTCGCCGCTGGTATTTCCAACATGTACTATCCAGCCGCGGATCGATCATTTGGAAATACTGCGAATAAGTGGGGACAACAAGTCGCCCTGGATACGTTCTTCAATGTAGCAAAAGAGTTCTGGCCGGACGTGCGCAACAAATCCTGAATGCAGTTCGTATGTTGGCGCCCGGTCGGGACCACGATACCGCCGCGCCAGTGCCCGGAGATCCAGTCAATTGCAAGTTTGGACGAACGCCACAGGCCGATGCCACAATTGCTAGCATTCTCGGGCTTGGAGACTTCGAGCGTTTTGTCTTCGTGATGTCCGTCCTTGAAAGGTACTCAGATCAGGATTGCTCCGTTCTCCTGGGCTGCTCGCGGCAGGATGTCCGTGAGGCAAGGATGCGAGCGCTACAGCATGTCGCCGAGTCAGACAGGATACGCACTGTGGCCGGACCCGGGACCGCAACTCCATTGCAGAGCTACCACTCAGAAAAAGCTGGTGGCGTATTCTTCATGATCGCTGGAGTTCTCAGATTTATTGCAGCTTAAGCGTTGGGCAAAGATGCCAAGATCTTCCTGGAGCTATTCTCTGCTCAGTCCAGAAACACGGCAAGGGAAGCGTTGTGACACGAAAGACGCCTAATTTCTCTTGATCGCCAATTCGTTCATTCTTGATCCGGTATCATGTTGATACCGTTTCGAGCACGTGGACGGGTAGCGACAAAGTTATAACAGCGCCGCCTCCCGCGCGCTCGGAGATCCTAGCCGTACCGCCATGTGCCTGGGCAACTGCATCCACAAAAGCAAGTCCGAGACCGTGCCCGGGAGAATGTTTTCCCTTTACGAATCGCTTGAAAACCTCGCTTCTGATATCAGGCGGGAATCCCGGACCATTGTCTTCGATCACCAGTGCTGCTGACCCTTGATGCGAATGGAGCCGGATGTTTACTCGGCATCCCGCCGGCAAATGAGTCAATTCGTTTTCGAGCAAATTGCTTACCACACGATTCAGCAGAGTCGAGTCAGCATCCACGACCACATGCTCTTCGACGTCCGTCGTCACTTCGTGACGGCGCTCAGCCATGGCCGGCTGGTAAATATCAACCAGTTGTCTCACGACATCGGAGAAATCGACTGGGCCGCGATCCATGTGAAGCGCGCCAGCCTCCGCCTCGGCCAGATCGAGCGTGGTGTTCAGCAACTGCAAGAGCCGATCCAGGTCTTCGATAGCTTCTCCAACCGAGTCACGCCACTTCTCATTTCCTTCATTACATAAGGCGGATTCGAGCGTTCCACGAATCAAGGTTACCGGGCTTTTGAGGTCGTGCGCGATACCGCCAGTAACGGTGCGAAGCTGATTTACCGAAGACTGGAGCCGGTCCAGCATGTGATTAAAAGTCTTCGCCAATCGCGAAATCTCGTCCGAGTTCACAGGTTCAGGCAAGCGTTCCTCTAAGTCTTCGGTGCCAATTCGCGCGACGGTTTCCGTAATGCGTTCAACGCGGAGGAGAGTACGACGGGCGCTCCAGTAAGAGATTATGAAGCCAAGCAGGAACATGCCGCCCCAAATCATGAGAAACCGAAGAGCCAACGTGTGCAGCAGATGCTTAGCGCCACGATCCGAGAGCCCCAGGTAAACAGTTCTTCCGTTTTGCACCTGGACAACGACTCGAAAGGTTTGGCGCCATCCTTCCACTGCTATGGATTTCGGAGCGCCCGGAACGAGCTTCGCCCGCTGAATTGCTGTGACAAAAGCATCCTTGGAGCTTGGGCCGACCCACAACGGACCTTCACTGTTGTTCGGATCTGTTGCCAAGAAAAAGACAGAATTCAGCCTTTCGCCGCGGGCATTGCGCTCATCCGGTACTTCCTGAGTAGCAAGCTCGGCCACCTCCCGAACTATCCGCTTGTATAGGTGATCCCTCGGAGTATCGGCCGAGACCTGAGCAAGAACCTCAGCTTCTCCGCTAAGCCAAGTGTCACTGCGCTCTCGGATGCCCTGAGCGACAAGGAAATAAACTATAGAGAAAGCCACAGCGGTTCCGAGCGCGAACGCCAGAGTTGTCCAAATCGAAATCCGCCATGCGGCGGTAGCGCGAAAATTCTTAGGCATTCTTGAGAACATAACCAACACCACGGATTGTGTGGATCAGCGGCCGCGGGGTGTCGTGGTCCACCTTGCTGCGCAAACGATAAATGTGGACATCCACGACGTTGGTCGCGGGATCAATCCGCATCCGCCAGACGTGGTCCAGAATCATGGTGCGCGTTACCACACGACCCTCATTGCGGCAAAGATATTCCAGCAGAGAAAACTCCTGCGGAGTCAATTGCAGCAAGTGATCGCCCCGTCGCGCTTCCCGACGCACCAGGTCGAGCTGCAAGTCGGCAGCTTGCAGACGCACCGATTCATTCTGCGGAATCGCGGACCTGCGCAGGAGATTTCGCAGCCTGGCCAGTAGTTCCGGCAGGGCGAATGGCTTGGTGAGGTAATCGTCTCCGCCCTGCTCCAGCCCACGCACGCGCTCGTCGACAGAACGCCGGGCAGACAGGATTAAAACTGGAGCCGAACTACCTTGAGCGCGGCAACGGGCAATCAAGTCCAATCCATCCATGTCTGGAAGGCCAAGATCGATAATGAAGGCATCGTGAATACCTTCCAAAGCCATGGCTTCCCCGGCTTTCGCATTGCTGGCCGCATCCACCTGGTATCCGGCCTCTGCCAGCGCCCGTTTCAGGAACTGCTGAATGGATACATCATCTTCTACCAACAGCAATCGCATAGGAGCTTCCCGCCAATCCAAAACTTTACACCTCCAAGTGGGATGCAGGAAACTCCTCAAGCGTTGAAGCTCCCGTCGAGCCAGAGCCAATCCGCTGAACGGACCTGCCTGAAATGTCCTTCCGCAAATGCGGACGAGAGTTTGTTCGTCGGCTCACTGCGGACGCCATGTCATGTCCACGCGCACTGGAATTTCGTTCTTGACTGGCATCGTCAAGAGCGATGGCGGGTCGATTTTGAAATCAGAAAGTGTGGCCGGAATTGTCCCGGTGATATGAGTCTCGCCGCCTTGTGTCTCCAGCTTGAAGGGAACCTGCTTGTACTGGGCAGTCTGGCCCGCGAATTGAATCTCCAGATCGGCATTGACGGTCGCCGATGCGGCGGACGATTCGGGCAGGCGGGTGCGTACGGTGACTATGGGAAACTGGGCGCCGCGCGTGACCTGAACCATATGAAGGTCGCGGTTGCTGTCTCCCGAATCAAACGACTTCACGGCCACCGCGATCAAGAAATCGCACTGTCCGGCGTGGCAAACGCCCTTGCCTCGCGCCGCACGGCTCACACCCTCGGACTCATGCAGTCGGTGCGACACATGGTACGTGAGACTACTTTGTTCAAGGACCCACTGGCTATCCGATCCGCCAAACGCGGGCAACGCCAGAAGCAGGAAGGCAATCAGTGTTTTATTGTTCATAAACTGTGCTTAAAACTTAACCGATACCGACAGAAGAGCAGCCCCAAACGCGCCCGCCGTCACGATGGCCACTGGCCCATGCGCCGAAGCAATGCCATGGACTCTTTCCCCTTTGTTTTTTTCATCGAAAGCCATAATTCCCAGGATGGGTGTCAGGATCATTCCGGGGCCATGTATCCAGGCCATGGCCTTGTGGAAACGGATCGGACCGCGGGTTTCGGTTCCAGGCACTCTGGGCGCACGGATGGCGTAGTAAGCGGTCATGAAATACAAATCTCCCGTCACCCCGCCCAGAGCCGTATGCAGATCGCGGGAGGCTGTGCTCGTGTTCTTGCCCCCGGCGTTGAGCGAAGTAGCAACGGTGGCAATCAACGGAATGGTCGTGATCAAACCCATCCGTTGATGGATCTTCAGCATGTGTGTCCGTTTATCCAGCAACGCTTGCTCTCGGGGGTTCCCCTGGGTTTGCTCAGGAGAAAGGCCTAGATCCGAAAGCGAAGGCGCGGTGGTACTGCTGGACGGCGCGTTCGGCAAATTATCCTGTGGAGTCGGCGCTGGTTTGCCGTTGATTGGTTCGCCCACCTCCAGCTTCTCGTCCAGAACCGACGCCTCGGTCCCGTTGACCGTTGCCGAAGGAATCTCCAATGTCTTGAAGCCGGCGGCCTCAAACTTCAGCCGGTAGTTGCCCGGGGGCAGGCCGTCAAACTTGTAAGAGCCATCCGACCCCGGCGTTGCGGTTCGCGTCTGGCCAGTGTCTATGCTCGTCGCCGTGACTGTGGCATTGGCAAGCACCCCACCGGACGCATCGGTAACCCTGCCCGTCAACACTCCCATTCCAGCCGTCTGAGCTATCAGAGACGGCGCGAACGCAACGGATAGACAAGCAAAAAGCACGAGGCCAGGGACACCACTATGCCGGTTGCGAAAGATCTTCCTCAACATCCTTCACCTCACCCTTTCCGATGGTGCTATGACCTCGTGTGGTTAGAGGGCTACGAAAACTACGATATGTCCGCAACATTACCGTGCCTTTTCCGGAAGATGACAATTTGTTCATCCACGAACTAATCTCCCCATTCCCGTACCAACTATGAATATGATTTGGTCTACGTCAGGGGCCGTGGTTGCAACCATTTCCAGTTTTTCCTACTTCATAGTGAGCACGGTTTCTTTCGCTTCTTTGGGGCGGGGATATTAGCCATCTCGTGCTGCGGCTCATCCGCCTTTGAAGGGCTGCTCTCTCCACGCGGAGAACGATTGGGAGTTATTGCAATGCGACGAAGTGTATTAGGGCTGACAATGTTGGTGGTTGGGTTGTGCAGCGGCGTGAGTGTCGCGCAGACGCTAAAGCCTCGACCTCCGGTGGGGACACAGCAGCAGACCGAGGATGTGCCTGCGTTGCAGAAGGCGTCGGAAAATGCTGCGCCGGTGACGGTGCCGATGAGCGTGGCGGCTGGGACTCCGATCAAGGTGGCGCTGGATTCAGAGGTGCGGGTTCGTAAGGTGGGGCAGGTGATCCATGGCAAAACAGTAGAACCAGTGTATGCATTCGACAAGCTGCTGATCCCGGCGGGAACGGTGGTTAACGGCGAAGTGTCGGCGATTGATAGTGTCCCGGGGAAGACGTGGGCGCTCGATGCGACCAATGGGAATTTCTCTCCGGCGCGGCATGTTCATGTGCGATTTGATGAGCTGGTGATGAGCGACGGGACGCATGTGGCGCTGCCGACCGTGACTTCTCCAGCACCGGATGGAGTTCTGCGGTTTGTCTCGGCGAACGAGAAGGCGGCGCAGAAAAATAAAGTGCAGGATGCGGCGTCGAAAAAAGTGAGTGCAACGCGGCAGTCGGTCCGGCAGCAGTGGAGCGATTTACAGAAGCAGATTCATGAGCCGGGAAAGGTGCACAGACTGAAACGGATCGCGCTGGGGCAGTTGCCAGTGCATCCCCAATACATTGATGCGGGAACGAGCTTTAATGCGAACTTGTTACAACCTTTGGATTTTGGAACGGAGGCGGTGAAGCCAGAAGCATTGACTGATATTGGAGTGCCACCACCGACCGGAAGCGTGGTGCATGCGCGGCTGGAGACCGCATTGAGTTCGGCGACGGCGAACAAGGGAGATCCGGTGGAGGCGCTGATCACGGAGCCACTCGTGGTGTCGGATCACCTGATTTTGCCGGAAGGCAGTGTGATTAAAGGCTCGGTGGTACAGGGGGTGCCGGCGCGGCGGCTGGGAAAAAATGGGCAACTGCGAATCTTATTTCATCAGGTTGCACCGCCGAATGGAATTGAGCAAAGAGTCGAGACGACCCTGGAAGGCGTGGCCGTGGCCAAGGGCGAACATCTGAAGTTGGATTCGGAAGGTGGGGCGCAAGTGACGACGCCGCGAACTAGATATTTAGTCACCGGAATCCAGGTGATGCTGGCGGCCTCGCAGGCTTCTCCGGATCGAGATGCGGGACAGGGGGGACAGAGCGTAGGTGAAGCGGGAGGCGGCGCGGCGAGCGGGGCATCGGGATTTAAGTTGGTGGGGATGGTTGCGGGGATTGCTGCGCATTCGCGCGTGGTGTCCGCCGGGTTTGGATCGTATGGAGCCGCGATGTCGATCTATTACCACTTTCTGGCGCGAGGGCGCGATGTGGTCTATCCGAAAGACATGGCCATGGTCATCGGGATAGGAACTCGGGACAGCAAGCCAACTGATACCGCAGGACCTTCCGCACAGTTAGCGCAACATCCGGCCGGTCTCCAGTAAACCCGCCCAATACGCCCTCTCCGAATATCCCTTTACTCGGGGAGAATCACCCGAGGCGAAACTCGCGCGCACTGCACAGAGCCTACTCAGGTTTGCCTGTGTAGTGTTGTTCGCGGTGGACATCGGCGTGGTCTTCCAAGGACTCTAGGTGAGTTATGACTTCGGCGGGCATCGCCAGTTCGGCCGGCAGGCGTTCTTCCAGAATTGTTGCGAGGCGGTGGGCCTCGCTGACCGACGTCAAGTGCGGGAACAACAAGTGTACTTCGATGATCAGCCGGTATCCTGTGGTTCGGAAGCGTACGCCATGGTATTGGATGGCCAGTTCCGAGCAAATTGCATCCAGCTTGTCCCGAATTTTCCGACCGGCTTTCGGATCAGAATAATCCAGCAGCCCGACTGCGGAATGCCAGACCAAGTGCCCTCCTGACCAGAGGATATTTGCAGCGACAACGATGGCTACTAGCGGATCGAACGGTTTCCAATGCGTCGGCATCACCAGCCCCAGTCCTCCCACAACGCCAAAGCTGGTCCAGGACCTGGATCGGATCGTCGCGAAGATGCGATCCGATTGGTACGATCAGCTCGAGCGAAGGCGGACGGAATCTGCCGGGAACGGGAGCGGGTGCGGAGGTTCGCGCGGCGGCGGCTGGAGAAACGAAACCGGAGGCGCTGCGGCTGATGGAAGCCGCAGTGGAACGCAGCAACATGTTGTGTGCCTATGAGCGCGTGGTGAAGAACGAAGGAGCGCCGGGAGTCGATGGACTTACGGTGTCCGAGTTCAAGCCGTGGCTGCAAGCGCACTGGAAGAGCATAAGACAAGCGCTGTTGGCGGGCGAGTACATGCCGGGGGCGGTGCGTAAAGTGGACATACCGAAGCCGCAAGGCGGGGTACGGACGCTGGGCATCCCAACGGTGCTGGATCGCTTGATTCAACAGGCGCTGCATCAGGTATTGCAACCGCTGTTCGAGCCCGAGTTTTCTGAGTCGAGTTACGGCTTCCGTCCCGGACGCAACGCGCAGCAAGCGGTGAAGGCCGCGCGGAGCTACGTTGCCGAAGGTAAGCGGTGGGTCGTGGATATCGACCTGGAGAAGTTCTTCGACCGCGTAAACCACGACGTGCTGATGGCACGAGTGGCGCGCCAGGTGAAGGATGAACGGGTGCGGAAGCTGATCCGGCGTTATCTGGAAGCGGGACTGATGGAAGGCGGGGTGGCGAGTGCGCGGACGGAAGGCACGCCGCAGGGCGGACCTCTCTCGCCGCTGCTCTCGAACATTCTGCTGACCGATCTGGACCGGGAACTGGAAAAGCGCGGGCAGGGCTTCTGCCGCTACGCGGACGACTGCAACATTTACGTCGGAAGCAAGCAGAGCGGAGAGCGGGTGATGACGGCGATCACGGCGTTCTTAGAGCGGAGACTGAAACTGCAAGTCAACGCTGCGAAGAGCGCAGTGGCGCGTCCGTGGCAGCGGAAGTTTCTGGGCTACAGCATGACGTGGCACCGGAAGCCGAAGCTGAAGATCGCACAACCTAGTCGCGAACGTTTTGCGGAGAAAATCCGCCAGACGTTGCGCCGCGCACGCGGACGAAGTTTGAAACAAATCATCGCGCAACTCCACCCCGTCTTACGCGGCTGGGCTGCATACTTCCGGCTCACCGAAGTGAAAGGTGTGTTGGAAGAACTCGATGGCTGGATCAGACACAAACTGCGAGCGCTGCTGTGGCGGCACGGGAAGCGCAATCACACGCGGGCGAAGAACCTGATGCGTCGTGGGCTGAGCGAGCCCCGTGCGTGGCAGTCGGCCACCAACGGACACGGTCCGTGGTGGAACGGCGGCGCCTCGCATATGAATGCAGCCTATCCGAAGTCTTGGTTCGACCACATGGGGCTGGTCTCGTTGCTGGACACCCAGCAGCGCTTCTCGTCTGCTTCATGAACCGCCGGATGCGGAACCGCACGTCCGGTGGTGTGGGAGGACGGCGAGGGTGACCTGGCCTCCTACCCGATTCTCATGCAGTTTTGGGCAGAAGGAGGTCCTGATGCCGAAGGACCTTCCGCCCTATGGCCCCGAGACACCGCTGTCCACTCGGCGAAGCTGGACAACGGATTGACCATGTGGCTCGTTTCTGAACCAGGCTTTCCAAAAGTTGCATTTACCGCGGCCGTACAGGGTGGTTTCGCGGCAGATCCGGCAGACCGACCTGGCATTTCCGAGTTGCTGTCGAAGACGGTGGACCAGGGAACCAAAGCGCGTACCGCAAAGCAGATTGCGCAGGAGCTTCAAGCCGCAGGCGGAGATCTGAGCGCCTCGTCCAAGAAGGATTTCATCGAAGTTTCAACCGCGGTTCTGGCTTCGAAGATGGATGCCGGTATTGCGGTGTTGTCCGACATTCTGCAGAACGCCACTTTCCCGGATGCTGAGGTTACGCTGGCTAAACGCAATCTTTCCGACTCGCTGCGACAGAGTGAGTCTGAGCCATCATTCCTTGCTAGACGCGCCATGGCGAAGGTTCTGTTCGGAGATCACCCGTATCACACCGACCCAGGATTCCGTCGTGGCGGCTACTTCCGCCGATCTCCGTAGGATCTTCACGCAACGTTTCCGGCCGGATCAGGTGATCCTGGTGGCTGTCGGGGATTTCGATGACGCAAGAATGATGGAAATGGTGAAAGCAAAGTTTGGTGCGTGGAAGGCGCCTGGCGAACCACCGATCCCAGTTCTTGCGCGTCCTTCAAGCAAGCCGGATCATGCCGTTTTTATAGTGTCGCGTCCGGGGTCCGCTCAGGCCACACTTGAGCTGGGAAGCTTCGGACCTTTGCGTGGCGATCCCGATTACGAGTCGGCTGAGGTCGCCAACACAATCTACGGTGGTACGTTCAGTTCGAGGTTAGTCTTCAACATTCGTGAGGACAAGGGCACACTTATTCGCCGTTCTCCAACTTGAATGCGTATCGGACGGCGGGAGTGTTGGTCACACATGCGGATGTTCGCAACGAGGTCACCGCGCCCACTTTGAATGAAATCAACTACGAATTGAACCGGCTGGCGACAACCGCTCCTACCGACGAAGAACTTTCCAAGGCGAAGCGTTACCTCGTGGGCAGTGAAGCGATCCGATTGCAGGCCCGAACGGCTTTATCGGGGCAGTTGGCGGGCCTCTGGGTGGACGGCCTGCCACCGGAACAAATCGGTATCTACGCGCAGAAAGTTGCGAACACCACGACCCCCGAAGTGGAAGCGGCTGCCAAGAAATATTTCCCTGCTTTTCGGACGGCAATTGTCGCGGTGGGTGAAGAGAAAGTCATCAGAGATGCGCTGGCGCCCCTTGGCATCCCGGTCAAAACTCTGCAGTAGGCGGAGGCAGCCAGGACTTGTCGCTGCGAATGCTCGCGGTTCGACGATTGTCACCTGCCCCGCGCCGTTCAGATTCTAGCTCACTCTGGGGTTCGTCGTCTCACGAATTTTGAGCGATGTCCTTGGCCCAGGCATACGTCTTTCCAATTGAGAATCAAGCCGCCCTATACACGGAGGGATCCTATGGCTTGGTTCCGGTAGATGCGACGCTATCACCGATCGCCGGCGCTTGCCCAACTCTCCACTTGGCCGCCCACTGGCATTCAAATCCCATAGCGCACCGCGTCCGCCGCAAACGCCAGCGGCTTCCTCCTAGTCTCCTCATCGAAAACGCCTCGGATCAACTCTCCTTCCACCTGCGAAGTGTCCTGCCCGAGGCGTTTCCGATCAAGGCTAGCGACGATTCGGGAACGACTTCGTTACTAGACCGAAGGGCGTTTCCCGTCACTAATCCAGCGGTGCCTTCTGACAGAACGCTTTCGGTCAATTAACTTCATGTATGTTACCCATCCAACTCGAATTCCAAGAGTCTTCGGAACGGATCCTGAACGGGATTCAATTCCATCTCGGGTTACAGTGAAGTCTTCGA
>OBLU010000748.1_pt1 | contig 30550 bp, 24 predicted proteins | sample 1518681 | NCBI WGS metagenome assembly OBLU01 (sample SAMEA3539304, study PRJEB22396) | soil metagenome | biome: tundra; feature: field; material: soil | place: USA | collected 2010-05 | depth 0.15 m
CGGGCAGCCGGCTGCCGCCCGCTTGGATAGTTATCAGATCCGCGCCGCGGCCATCCGCGTGGAGGACGGAGCCCTGCAAGTATGGCCGCATCGCCCGCTCTGCCCCCTCGAGCAAAACCGCCCCCGCCCCATCCCCGAAATATGGGTAGGTCGAAAAGTCAGTCGGGTTCAGGAATCGTGAATATAGATCCGCCGCCACTACAAGAATTCGCCGCGCCTGTCCCGCCCGGAGCATGGCGTCCGCCACCCGCAGTGCGCAAACCGCGCCCGTGCAAACCGCGTCGAGGTCAAACGCGAACGCGTTCCAAGCCTCCAGTTTCGCCTGCAAGACCGCGCTCGTCGCCGGAATCGGCTGGTCCGGCGAGGATGTTGCGAGAATGATACCGTCCAAGTCCATCGCGCCGATCCCCGCACGGGTTAGACACCGCCGTGCCGCCTCGGCCGCCAGATCGGATGTGCACTGGCTCTCGGCCGCGTGCCGCCGCTCGACCACGCCTGTCTTGGCGGCAATCATCGAAATCGCAGAGGCGGGAAACTGCCTTAGGTCCTCATTCCTGAGAATCTGTTCCGGAAGATACGAGCCCGTCGCGATGATCTGGCTGATCATGTATTGGGTACGCCCGAGTCGATCATGCGCCACCCTAGACCGAATCGCGCACCGGGGTCGAGGGTAATCCGCTTGCACAGGCAATTCTGATGAAACATTTCTTGCCCTCTTCCACAAAAAAGGAGTATAGAGCTGGGCCATAAAGAGAAAGCCGCCGGGGCTTGGTCCGACGAATCAAAACGTGGTATGGAAAGACATTTCAGGCCGAAGTCATCCTCGTAATCCATGAACAAGAACGAAATTACTGACCGAATTCGTGCAGTTCTTGCGAAAGAATTGAGGGTAGATCCGGCTACCATCGCTGACACTGCCTCACAATTGGACCTGCAAGCGTGGGATTCGTTTTGTCACGTAAACGTGGTATTTGCCGTGGAAGACGCATTCGAAATTGACCTTGACGAAGCGGACAGGCGGACCGCAGTTTCCATTCCGCTGTTGGTCACAGCCGTCCAAAAGCATATCCCAACGAACCCATGCTAGAAGTTATAGTAGAGGAACTCACCCGCCCGAGAGAGGGACAACACGGAGGCCGCCAAGAACAGGGCGGTCAAGTAAGCGCACGCGGGGGTCATCCGCCACCGCTGCCAGGCGTTGCGCGGTGACCAACCGTCCTTCATCACCGCAGAATAGGGCTGCTGATCCCGCACAAACTGTGCGGCATTCGGCAGAAGCCACACGAAGGCCAGCAGACCCACGAGCCAGATCCAGCCTTTGCCCTTGAGCAAGGCCTGCGTGCCGGCGGTTGGCCCTGCTCCCAAGCCAAACATCGCCTCCAGGAGGAGGCCGGCGGCTTTCAGGCCCACGGCGCGGAAAAGCACCCACCCGATCACTACGACAAAGAAGGTGAGCGCCGTCCCCGCCCAGCGGGTCAGCCAGTGCGGCAACGGCCAGTGTCTCCGGCCCGATCCCCAGAACTCCTGCCAGAGATGATTCAGCCCGAGGCAGAGACCGTGAAAGAGGCCCCAAAGCACAAAGGTCCAGGCAGCGCCATGCCAGAGGCCACCAATACCCATAGTCAGGATCAGGTTCACGTAGCGGCGAAACTTGCCATGCTGATTGCCGCCGAGCGGTATGTAGAGGTAGTCCCGCAGGAAGCGGGACAAGGTCATATGCCAGCGCCGCCAGAACTCAATGATGTTGACCGCTTTATAGGGCGAGTTGAAATTCAGCGGTAGGATGATGCCAAACATCCGCGCCAGGGCGATGGCCATGTCTGAATAGCCGGAGAAGTCGAAATAGATCTGGAATGTGTAGGAAAGCACCCCGGCCCAGGCGTCCGTGGAGTAAAGGACGTTTCCCGCGGCGGCGGCGTTAAACACGTCGGCTGCGTGGGGGCTCAAGCCATCGGCAATAACGACCTTCTTGAACAGCCCGATAGAGAAAATGCCCAGTCCCACCGCCAGGTTGTCCCAGTGGAAGCGGTAGGTTTTGGGCTCAGCAAACTGGGGCATCATCTCCCGGTGATGGATGATGGGACCAGCGATCAAATGCGGGAAGAAGGTGATGAAGAGCAGGAAGTCGCCGAGGTCATACTCGCAGACGACGCCCCGCTTGGCATCCACCAGGTAGGCGATCTGCGTAAAGGTGAAGAACGAGATGCCCAGTGGCAGAATGATCTTGTCCAGCGACCAGTGGGTGCCACACACGACGTTGATGTTGGTCACGAAGAAGTTGGCGTACTTGTAATATCCCAGAAGCAGAAGGTTCGCCGTGACACCCCAGAAGAGCAGCAGACCGCCCGATCGCCCTGTCCCAACCGCCCGGCCAATCTGGCGCCCCAGCAAGAAGTTGAAGAGCATGGAAACCGCAATCAGGAGGACGTAGATAGGATTCCACCAGCCGTAAAAGACCAGCGAGGAGACGGTCAGCCAGAGCTTCGCCGGTTTGGGGCCCATGAAGCGGGCGAGCAGGCAAAAGCCAACCAGCGTCACCGGCAGGAAGGCGAATAGGAAGATGTAGGAGCTGAAGAGCATCGCCTGATTTATCAGGTCACTAATTTGAAAGCTGCCGCCTTGAGCTTTTGACGCGCGGACACCGGCCTTTTGGAGATTTGGACCCGCGGAACCGCACTCGGAGACGCCGTCCCGACGATCAGTCCGTCCTCGGAATAGCTCTCTTTGGGAGTGTGCTCGGCAATGATCGTGTAACCGTTATGCGTTACGTACTTCAGGCATTGGAAGTGCCCCTTGAGGCTATGGGTGGAAATGAAGACGAACTCGATCTGCCTGCCGGAAATCAAATCGCCGCAGCCTCGCAGCATTTCGTACTCGAAGCCCTGGATGTCGGAATGCAGCAGGTTCACCTTCTCAATCCCCTTTTCCAGGACAAAATCCTTCACACAAACCGTCGGCGCTTCGGCATTTGCAGCTTCAGCTCCCGAGGCTTGCCAACCTGTGCTGGATGTCCGCCCAATCCGGGCGAGCGTGAAGTCGCCGCGCATTCCGTTGAGCCGAAAGTTCTTTCGCCCGCATTCCAGGGCGGCCTGTGCCGGCTCGATCATGAAGTTCCGGGCGTTCTTCACTGCTTTCTGGAACCACAGTGAGTAGTAGGCCCAATAACAGCCCAACTCGATCATGGTTGATCCCGGCCCGACTGCCTTCAAGACCTCGTGAAACACCTTCTCCTCCTGCGGTTCGTGGTGTCCCTTCATGCGTTCGATGATTTGTGTGACGAAGTCGCCATAGTACCCATCGGCAGCGATGAGCAGGCCGTTGTGCATGACCTGCACCCGGTCTCCCTTCTCATCCACACGCACTTTCCCGGCGTCAGGAACCTTCGGGATGTAGTCAGCGTCAGCGCACAATAACGCCTCGTTGATTCTCCTTCGTTCGTCTTCGTTCATTATGGCAAGGACCCATTCTATAGCGCTGCGCGGGGGAAAACAATGCCGCTTCCTTGATGAATTGGCTTTCTTTAAACCCTGCCTTCGCCTAGCATGGGATACTGAATTGGTGATGGTTCCAAGCAAATCCAACAGCACCGGGCGATGAAGAAATCGGCGCATCCCTTGACGCGCTATGCCAAGTTGCGCGAGGCTAGTGCGGCGGCTGCAGCGGAAAGGTCTGGCATCTGGGCATGAGCCGCGGACAACGCGGCGCGGCGCTGGCCCATTCCCCAGAAAAGACAAACGAGACCATGGCGTCGAATAACTTGACATACAATCCACGACCGCGAGCGCGCGCGGAGATTCATGACAGAGTGAAGGAACTCATCGCCAAGCTCGGTCCGGCCGCCAGCAAGAAAGCGCTGGACGTGCCGCTGGGGCCAGGGGCGATGGCGCTGCACTTGCACCAACTCGGCTATCAGGTCTCGGGCGTTGACCTCGATCTGGAGCAGTCGCGGGAATTGCCGCCGGCAATCGTTCGGCACACCGGCAACCTCAACCAACCACTGCCGCTGGCCGACGCCCTGTTCGATCTGGTGATTTCGCTGGAAGGGATCGAACACTTGGAGAATCAATTTCACCTGCTGCGCGAGCTAAGCCGCGTCCTGAAGCCGGGCGGATATTTGATACTCTCGACGCCCAATATTTGCAGCCTGGAGGAACGGCTCAATTTTCTAGCTCGCGGCTCGTTTTACCGGTTTATCAGCCGCCCGGAGATCGAGAGGTACGGGTCTGGCTTTGATCATCAGAACCTCATTAGCTATGTGGAATTGCGCCAGGTGCTGGATTGGGCCGGCTTCCAGGTGGTGGGGGTGGAGAAGGACCGGCCCAGAATCAGACAGATTCTATTCCTTTGGCCATTGTATCTGCTAGTCCGGGGCTATGTCCTTTTGCAGTCCGAAAGACGAAAGCAGAAGTACCTGCTACCGGAAACTTCTTCGGCCAACGTTCTACTCGGGGGAAATACCCTTATCTTCGTCGCGCGCAAAGCATAGGAATTCATGGTTCGCGGTCAATCCACTATGGCGCCGGACATTCCAATTGACCTATCCGTAGTTATTGTGAACCGGAACACCTGTGCGCTGACGTGTGCGGCCCTGCGCTCGGTCTTCGAGAGCCAGGACGGCTGCACGAAGGAAGTCGTGGTGGTGGACAACGGCTCTACTGACGATACCCAGGCGGCCGTGTCGCGCGAATTCCCGTCCGTGAGCTGTGTGCGCTCAAGAACCAACCTCGGCTTTGCGCGGGCCAATAACCTGGGCGCCAGCCGGGCGAGGGGCGAGTTCCTGGTGCTGCTGAATTCGGACGCACGTCTCAAGCTGGATACGCTGGCCGAGGTGGTCGGCTGGATGCGCCAGCATCCGGAGTGCGGCGTGGCGGGTGTGCAGTTGCTGAACCCGGATGGCTCGCGGCAGAACTCGATCGCGAATCTGCCTTCACTAGCGACGGAGATGTTGAACAAGTCGCTGCTGCGCCGGCTGTTCCCGCGTCGCTTTCCGGGCAAAGAGCACCAGTTCACCGAGCCAGTGGAGGTTGAATCGGTCATCGGCGCGTGCATGTTCATCCGGACGAGTGTTTGGCGGGCGCTCGGCGGGTTCGATGAGCGCTTTTTCTTCTTCCTCGAGGAAACGGACTTCTGCCGGCAGGTTCGCGCGCGGGGCTGGAAGGTGTGCCACTTGCCGCAAGCGCAGGCCTGGCATGAGCAGGGCCAAAGCGGCCGGCAAATACCTGCCAGCGTGCGAATCGAGTACTGGCGCTCGCGTTACGCCTATTTTCGCAAGAACTGCGGGCGGTTCAATTACGGCTTGCTGCGGATCGGCCTGTGTGTGCGGCTGCTCTTTGATTGGCTGGCGAGCGGAGTGCTGGTCGTGGCCACAGCGGGCAGGTCGGCGCGCTGGCGCCAGCGATGGGTCCTCACCTCAACCTTGTGGCGCTGGCATCTAAGAAAGTGCCCCGTCGAGATGGGCCTGCCGCGATGAAGTCAAACCCCATGAGCGTGGTCCATCTCAACTCGATGTTGAGAGGCGGGGGCACCGATGACCAGTGCGTAAAGCTGGCCCAGTGCCTATGCGAGCTAGGGCAGAAGGTCTGGGTGGCCGGACCCGGCGGGGGCGAATTTGCCCAGGTCGTGCGCGCGCTAGGCGTGCCCTTCCACAGCACGCCCCCGGAAGGGCCGCTGAAGCTGCGCTTCATTCTGAGCGCAGCAAGGTTCATCCGCCGCCAACGGATTCAAATCGTTCACGGCCACCACGGACGCGACCTCTGGCCGACCATTTTGGCGGCGCGGCTTTCCGGACAGCGCCCCCTGGTCGTGCTGACCCGCCACCTGGCCAAAAGCCCCAGTTCGTCGTTTAGCCGCCGGTTCTTGTTGGGCCAATGCGATGCTCTGATTGCCGTGTCACACTTTGTGGCAAAGGTCTTGCGGGAAGGGGTCTATGAGCCCGACTCGCCTGAGCCGGAGCGCCTCGCCCGTCCGCCTATGGTGGGCGACCCCGCCAAGATTCACGTCATTCACGGCGGGATTGATACCAACCGCTTCCGACCTTCGGATGCGGCGGCACAACGTCAAGAGTGGGGCTTGGCGCCGGAGCACTTTGCTTTTGCTGTCGTGGGCGGTTACGACCTGCCGCGCGGTAAGGGTCAGCGCGAGTTTTTACGGGCCGCTGCCCGCATTCACGCGCAAGTTCCTAATGCGCGGTTTCTGATCGTCGGGCGCGGCAACATGGACAAGATTCTGCGGGCGGATATCGAGGGACTTGGCTTGGGGGGCAAAGCCTGGCTGACACCCTACTGCCGGGACATGCCGTCCGCGATGAACGCGATGGACTGCCTGGTTCATCCCCAAGTGGGCACCGAAGCCCTTGGGATCGTGGTGCTTGAGGCTTTTGCATGCGGGAAACCAGTGATTGCCTCAGCGCTTGATGGGATTCCTGAAGCATTCGCCATTTGCAAGTTCGGCCAACTCGTCCTTCCGCACGACGTGGACGCGCTGGCGCAAGCGATGCTGGCTAATGCGCAGCGCCCGGCAGCAGACGCTGTCGAACGGCAACGGTTGCACGCCGCCGTGGAGGAGCGGTTCTCAATTCAGGCCAGCAGCCGGAGTGTGCTGCGCTTTTACGGGTTGCTGGTTAAGCAGATTGCTTTTGGCGGATCGGACGATACGCTTTAAGCCGGATATGGGGCAAAAGTTAAAGAAACGGTTTGAGGTCGAATTGGTAGATCAGCCGGACTTCGTGATTTGCTTTAATCTCAACCTGCACGCGTATCGGCTGCAAAACTGCGTGTGCATCCAGGCGGGCTTGGGCCGCTGATCGCATGCCTAGCTTCAAACAGTCTCTTGGCAACCTTGGAGCAAGCTTCAGCGCCAAATTCTTGAGACGTCCTCCGCCGAAGATCGGGCAGTCCGCGCTCGCAGACATGAAGCGGTTCGTGGGCGCCAATTCCCGCCCGATGATCCTGGATGTGGGTGCCAATACCGGCCAGACGGTGAAACGCTTCCGCAAGGTCTTTCCTTCCAGCGTCATCCATTCGTTTGAACCCAGCCAGAGGATTTTCGACCAGCTCAAGACCAACATCGCCGACAGAAAGGAAGTATTCGCCTGGAATGCTGCCTTGGGCTCATCTGCGGGTAAACAAACCTTTCTGGAGAACACGCACTCGGACATGAGCTCGTTTCTCGAATTGAGCAAGACCGGCTGGGGCAAAATCGAGCAGAAATCGACGGTGGATGTGTGGACGGTGGACCAGTTTCTGGAAGAGCATGGGATTGGGTTTGTGGACATTCTGAAATCGGATACCCAGGGATACGAGTTCGAGGTGTTCAAGGGCGCGGAACAGGCCATGCGGCGAAACAGGATCGGGCTGCTCTATTTCGAATTCATCTTCTCCGACATGTACAAGGGGCTGGCGCGGTTCGACAAGGTATTCGGGCACCTGGCCGATCGCGGGTTTCTGCTCGTTTCGATTTACGACATTACCCACCAGAACGACCTGGCCAGTTGGACAGATGCGCTGTTTGTGAGTCGGGAGTTTTACCGCAACTTGCCCTCACTGACCGGTTAAGCCGACACCTCGAACGCACTAAACGCCGATAAGCTCTGGAAAGAGAAGGGGCAGCGCAGTGTCTCGCAACCGCTGGATTTCCTTCTCCAAAGTATTGCGGCGCCAGCGGGCCTGCCAGGCGGCGGGATGCAGAACCCAAATCGAGCGGCTCTCTCTGTAATGCTCGAGCCGCTCCTGCTGATCGAGTCGCCGCCCGAGCAACTCGATTAGCTTCTCCACTTGCAGCTTTTCCGCGAGGTCCGCAAACTGCGGGTTGCTCGCCGTTTCTTCGCGATAGGTCCGGACGATGCGCGCCAAGAGCTTTCTCACAAACCGATCCACCGCGTATTCTGATTTCGGATAGGATTTCGGGTGCTCGCGAATTGTGGAGAAAACTCGCGGGGTGACCGCCAGGGCGATTCTGAGGCAGTTCGTCAAACCCCAGCCGCCATCGCCAGCGGTCCCGTAATCGACCGGAAACGGGCGGTCCTGCAGACAGCGGGTACGATAGAGATTGCTGGCCGAGCTGCCGAGGATCGCTTCGCGATAATTGACGAGCGTAAACAGGAACAACCGGACTCCCTTCAGAATGGCAGGTTGTTCGAGCCGCAGGCTGTGTACCAAGTCGTCAACGGGCCATCGTGACGGGCGGATTGGCCGTCCCTCCACGTCAATGAAATCGGGCTTGCTCACGACCACGTCGCATCGGTGCGTTTCGATAACTTGCGCGAGGTGCCGTATGCCTGCTAGCGTGATCGAGTCGCCCACCGTCGAAATGTAACAGTACTCCGCCTTGATTTGCTGGATACCGTGGTTCCAGGACTGGTAGAGCCCGGGCGGGTGTTGGAGGATTCTGAGGTTCGGGTGCCGCAGGCCGGATTTGGCCAACTCCAACGTGCCATCTTTGGAGAAACTGTCCACCACGACCACTTCCTGCGCTTCGTGAACCCATTCACGCATGGTGGTGAGATGATGCGGCAAGAGGGCGGCCGCATCTCGAGTTGGGACCAAAACGCCGATCGGGAGCATGGGTTCAGATTGGAAACGAATGCGACTTCATCGGGCAATGGTCTATCATGCTATCAAATCGTTGCGGCCGTTGGCTACCCCAAAGCCTTTCCTTCGGGCGAAGCTTCGCGCATTCGCTTTTCCCTCCTTTTTCTGCGGAAGTAGGCGCTTAGAGGGTTGATCTTTCGCCACAAACGGAGTCGTTCTCCAAGAGAGCTTCGAATGTTGAGGTTGTTCTCCAGCGCGGGCACATACCAATTATTCAGCATGGTTCTTTTCACCAGTTTGTAGCCCTGCTGAGTGAGGTAGCGGTGTTTGGACAAATGATAGAGTTTGTCCTCGATGACGATCAGCCGCGGACGATGCCGAGCCAAGTCGAAACCAAGCAGCACATCCAATTCGGTTCCCTCGGTATCAATAGACAAAAAATCAACGCGGGCCGGGTTAACTTTATGTAAGAGGCTATCGAGGGTGACGGCGTCGCAGGATTCCGTGAAGGCATACTTGATGTCGAAGTCGTCCACGTTCTTCTCGACGGTGGCCACTACGCTGGAGGCATCGGGCGCATGCAGGGTGATTCGTCCGATTTGATCGGGCCGGACGCAGGCGCAATGGAAGCTTCGGGACCGTGGCCTGTCTCGCAAGAGTTTTTGATAACAGGCGCTCAACGGATCAACGAGCATCCCCGTCCACCCCAGGCGCTCCAGAATGTACGTAAGCGAATTCTGGCGCGGATCGTTAGCGCCCACCTCGATGAAAAAGCCCTCGCGAGCAAAGCCGAACGCCTCAAGGATGAGGCGGCATTCTTCGAGGTTTGGAGGTTCGAAGTGGGGCTGGCACTCGGCGAGTAGATTCTTGATGTCCTGGGGCGGGTTCATTTCCGGGAGAGAAGTCCTGCGTGATGATAGAAATTGCGGAAAAAGCCATCGAGACTCAAGAATTCGATCCAGAGTTGGCGGCACCGGCGCTGCAGTTCGGCGAAGCTTTCCGCAGAGTGGCGATGATAATGGTCGAGGATCGCGTCCGCGGTGTGCTCGATTTCACCGCCTTCGACCCAAACGCAATAGTCCCGCCAATTGATGTGCGATTCAAAAGGCAGCGAGCAGTCCGTATTAAAAAACACTGGGATGCGGCCGAGGCAGAGGGTCTCGTAAAAGCGATAGGACCAGTTGCCGCCGCCGCGGGGGCACAGCGTATAGTGGCTGCCGAGGACGTTGCCGCGAAACTCGCCAAACGAGCGGCGCCAGTGCTCGCCCTGCTCCTGATCGGCAACCAGCAGTGTGCCGTTCAGGAAATGTTTCCGAAGCACCAGATTTTCGCGAATCCGGGCGCAGCGGGAGACGACTCCCAGGGCCTGGTACCGCGTCCGTTTGGCTTCACTGCGTGTGATGCGAATGCCGCAGCGGCGGAGAAACCGTTCCGCTCGGGGCCGCGAGAGCAACCCCCAATACACCGCCCAGCGCAGGGCTCGCTTGACCGGAAATCGAGCTTGGGGTTCCGTATCAAGGCATCCGCAAAAGCCGACGATGGGCTCGTCCTCTTTTGCTCGCGGCCCAGTAGTAGTCAAGGGCCAGGGGATGGCGATGTGATCAAGGATGAAGGCAGGCGTGGGGTGCTCGGTCGGAAGCCGCGAAGAACGCCGCAAGCTTCCACGAAAAACCAGAACATCGGCGATGGGGAAAGGCGCTTCGGTGTCGGCTTCGCAGAAGACGACCAGCGGTTTGCCCCAGGTCTTCGCCTGGCGTGCCAGCCGTTGCACAATTTCGTTGTGGCTTTCGTTTTGCCAAGTCGTCGGACAAATCACAAAATCAGATTCCGAGGGAGCGGTGCGCGCAAAATAGCTCCGGCCGGTTTGAACATAGGGATCTTCGGAAAAGCGGAAGGTCGGGCTGCCGGTAAACTCAGCGCCCCACGGGATGAGCAACGGGCACAATTGGGTCTCCCCGCTGAACCAGGATGGGTCGGCAAAAATACGGAGCGTCATTGCCCTTAACTAAACGGACGCCAGATTGGCTAGGAAGTCCATGTAGGCGACCTCGGGACCGCCCTTAGGCAGCCAAAGCGTCTCTCCACCAGCAGCGCCGGCGTCGTTTAACCTGGCGTACAGCATCATCGGGCGATCTTCCCGGTAGCCCCTCAGGAGCCGCCGGAGCTGCTTGCCGGTCTTGCCTCGTCGATAGCCGAAGCCTTCGTAACCAGCATCCTGCAGCAGTTGGATGGCCTCCTCACGCTGACGCCCCAGCTCGGCATAGATTACACGAATGCGTTCAGGCCTCAGTTGGTCGCAAAGTCCCCGCAAGACTGCAATGTCGTGGCCCTCAGTATCAACTTTAAGGAAATCTACTCGGTCAAGGGCCTGTTCTTCCAAAACAGTCAGCAAGGTGGTTCTTTTAACCTCGATGCCTCGCACTTTCTTTCGTCCGCCGGCCCAGTCCTGCAGCAGAGAATGTTCGCCGTCATAATCGGGGCTCTCGTATAGTTGGACTGAACCCACGGAATTCGAAGCGGCGGCCTCGACTACTTTGCAGGTGTCCTGCCAGCCATTGAGTTCAACGTTTCGCCGAATGGTGGCAGCGAGCGTCGGATGGGGTTCGATGAACACCACCCGCGCGCCTCGCATGCGATGGGCGAACAGGCCGATGTAACCGCAGTTTGCACCGCAATCCAGGCAGGTACCGCCCACCGGCAGGAACTCGCGGACGGCCCATTCGAGCTGCGGCTCCATGTCGCCATCCAGCCAGAATATCGTATGCTGAACCACGCTGTCCAGGTCCACGGACAGGCGAATGCCGTTGCGCAAGCGGATACATTGGTGACGGGCAATCAAACGACGAAATATCCGACGCATCACCGCATGTCCCGGGCACACCGGCAGGTTTCGATACCGGCGAAACGTGTGCCGTAACAGGCTAGCGGTTGAGGATTCAGTCATCAAATTGATGAGCCAGCCTAAAACATCCGCGGGCGAGGCTCAAGCACATTGGCGTTCCGCTTTTCCTTTGCGCGAGGCTGAGTGGCATGCTAAGCAATAGCCCGATTTTATTGATGAAAACCGAACCCAACGCCAATCCGCAGCCGCCATGACTACCGCGCGCAAGCCTGTCCGTATCGATTTCTGCGATTTTGGCGCGGGGTATCGGAAGACGGACAATTTCTTCTACAATTTACTGAAACGGCGCTTCGAGTTGGAGGTGACCGACCAGCCCGAGTTCCTCCTCTACCAGAACCCCGAAAGCCATTTACATCGCGTGCATGACTGCGTGAAGATTTACTTCGGGATCGAATCCTACCCGCCGAACTGGAGCGAGTGCGACTACTCCATGACGTGCCATTATCTGGATGACCCGAGGCATTTGCGGCTGCCGTATTATGCGCTGTACGGACCACCCAAGCCGCTGGACAAACGGGAGGATGACCTGGAGAAAATACTGGCCTCCAAAACGCGGTTCTGTGGGTTCGTGGTTACCAACGCGGGCAGGCGAAAGACGCAAGAGCGGGTGGACTTCTTCCACCGCCTCTCGCGCTACAAACGGGTCGATAGCGGAGGACGTGCGTTGAACAACATCGGCGGTCCGCTGCCGAACGGTCCTCGAGGGAAAATGGACTTTTTGAAGACCTGCAAGTTCAACATCGCGTTCGAGAATGCCTCGCTGCCGGGATATACGACGGAGAAGATTCTCGAGGCAATGTGGGCACGGGCGCTGCCGATTTACTGGGGCAACCCCCGGATACAGGAGGAGTTTAATCCAAAAAGCTTCCTCAATTATTTTGATTTCGCGGACGAGGAGGCGCTGATCCAGCGCATCATCGAGTTGGATAGCGACGACGGGAAATACCTCGAAGTCATGCGCCAGCCCTATTGCGCCAACAACCAGCCCAACGAGTTTTTCAACCTGGATCGGGTGCTGGATTTCTTCGAAAAGATCTTTACCACGAAGATCCGACCCGTCTCTCAGCGGCGCCGCCGTTTTTCGCTGGGACGTTGGATGCTAGTTAAGCGCAACAAGCCGCACGGGCCCTGAGACGAACGCACGATGCTGTTTAACTCATACCTGTTCATCCTGGTCTTTCTTCCAGTAACGCTGGGCGTCTATGTCTTCATCGTGCGGCAAGGCTGGCGCAAGCAGTCCTTTGACTGGCTGGTGGTTGCGTCGATTTTCTTTTACGGCTGGTGGAAGTGGTCGAACATCCCGCTGCTGCTCGGATCGCTGCTGTTCAATTACACGATCGGCACCTGGCTGGGAAAACTAAGCCCGGGCCGCCGCGCCAAGGCCTTGCTGGTGTTCGGACTGACGGGAAACCTGGTGTTCCTGGGCTATTTCAAGTACGCAAATTTCTTCATCGACAATGCCGACGCCCTCCTCGGGCTTGACTGGGGCTTGACCCACGTGGTGCTGCCGCTGGGGATCTCCTTCATCACGTTTCAGAAGATCGCATATCTGGTGGATTCGTACCATGGCCTGACCCGCGGCTACGGATTCCGCGACTTCTGCCTCTTCGTCTCGTTTTTCCCGCAGCTCATCGCGGGCCCCATCGTGCATCACAGCGAACTGATGCCCCAATTCCGCCGCCCGAATACGGGGCCCGATTGGGAGGACTGGGGAGTGGGAGCAACGTTGTTTGTGATCGGGCTGGGCAAGAAGGTGCTGGTGGCGGACCCGTTCGCGGCGTTTGCGACACCGGTTTTCAACGCCGCCCACAACGGGGTCACCCCAACCTTTGCCGTGGCATGGATCGGCACGCTGGCCTACACGATGCAAATCTACTTCGATTTCTCCGGTTACTCCGACATGGCGACCGGGCTGGGTCGCCTTTTCGGCATCCGACTGCCCTTGAATTTCAATTCACCGTACAAGGCGGTCAACATCGCGGATTTCTGGCGCCGGTGGCACATGACGCTGTCTCGGTTTTTGCGGGACTATCTCTATATTCCGTTGGGCGGAAATCGCAAGGGCCCGTGCCGCCGATACGTCAATCTTCTGCTCACGATGCTGCTGGGCGGACTCTGGCACGGGGCGGGCTGGACCTTCGTGGCCTGGGGCGGATTGCACGGACTTTATCTGTCGATCTTCCACGGCTGGCATGATTGGCGGGCACGTACGGGACGCACTCCGGCGACACCATCTGCGGGCGGGGTTTGGGTCGGCCGCGTGGCGACGTTCTTCCTGGTCCTGTTGGCCTGGGTGTTTTTCCGGGCCGAGAGTTTCCGATCGGCGATCACGATTCTAGGTTCGATGGCGGGCATTCACGGGTTTATCTTCCGGGCCGAACTGGTGAATATTAATTTAACCGAGGCAACGAAGATGCTGGCTTTGTTCCTCGGGGTTGTATGGCTTTTTCCAAATAGCCACGAGGTGCTCGCGGCACACCAGCCGGCGTTGGAATATGCCCACAATCCACCGAGGGTTTCGTTGGCGCCGACGCCGCGATGGCTGAGCCGGTGGTTGACCTGGCAGCCCAACCTGCTCTGGGCGCTGGTGCTGGCCGCCTTGATGGTTTCGGGAGTTATAAACCTGTCGCGCCCCACCGAGTTCATCTATTGGCAATTCTGAGCCCCGATGCAGATTCTTTGCCAACGATTCGTCAAAACCTGGCTGGCGGCGGCCATTCTAGGCCTGGTCGTATTGGCCGGGTTGAATGTCCTGGTGGACCCGGCGGGAGCGTACCCCAGCGCCCACCTAAAGGCGTTCGACTCGGTCCGCTACCTTGGCTTAAACCGTGTCACCAAGGCCGAAATGGCGCGGCGCGGGGACTGGGAAATCATCATTCTGGGCTCCTCGCGAGCCGAGTTGGGGTTTCCGGCGGCGCACCCCTTCCTGACCACGAACAAGGCGTGCAACCTGAGCCTGGCTGCTGCGAGATTTCCGGAACTGGTCGCGGCCTTCGACTTTGCCTGCGCTCACAATCCGCTGAAACATGTGCTCTTGGGCCTCGATTTATATATGTTCTCGCAGGGCGAACGCTGGGTCGATACCTTTCCAGAGTCAAGGTTTAATCCAGATGTGGCTGTGTTTCCTTACTACTGCAAGCAACTGATTGGCCGGGCGGCGACCGATCGCACCTGGGAAACGATTCGCCGAAAACTTCAGGGCTACCGGCCGATTCCGCAGGAGACCCGCGGCTTCCACAATCACACCTTGGGGCCGGGCGACAGCCAGCACGAGATGTTTGACCGCGTGATGCGCTTTGAGGGCAGGGGATACCAAGGGCAGTCGGTGGACCCGTCCTACCTGGAGCTCTTTCGCCATGTCGTGCGCGTTTGCCGGGATCAGCACATCGATTTGCAGGTGGCGATCATGCCGGTTCATGCCTTGGACCTTGAGCTGGTTTATGAGGGGGGGCGCTGGCCGGAGCTGGAGAAATGGAAGCAGGACCTCGTCGAGGTGCTGGCTGACGAGGGGACGGAGGGGAAATTCAATTTGTGGGATTTTACCGGGTATTCGTGGCCAACCACCGAAGCGGTTCCGTCTGCGGGCGATCGGACGAACCGCATGAAATTCTATTTCGAGGGCAGTCATCTTACCCCGGCGTTGGGAGGGATGGTGCTGGATGAAATGCTCGCGAACTCGAGCCCCCATCAATTCGGCGTGAAGCTTACCCGCGCAAACGTCCGGGAACATCTGGCCAGGATTCTGGAGGATCGGGCGGCCTATGCGCGGACGAACGCGTCTGACATTCAGTGGGTGCAGGGCATCATGGCCGGGACGCCGAAGCAACCATGACCGGCTGCCGTTGTTCTCACGTATGTCCCGGGCTGAGTTCGGAAGAAAGCAGCGGAAGGACCGCCGCCCGCAGACGCGCGACCTCCTGCTCCTTGGCATCCCAACGCCACCGGGATTCTTCGCTGTTTCCGGAGGAATAGCAGGCGAAGCCCCAAGCTCGGCGGCCGGTGAGTCAGGGGAGATTCGCCGGACACTCATGGGAGACTCACCGGGGATAACTTTTGCCCTCCCGTCGGCCCCTCCAGCCACCGCCTTCCCATCGCCAGAATTGGCGCGCCAACGACGCGAATTCCACATTACGCGCGTCCTCCTCGCTATAAGTTAGGCAGATCCGGTTGAGCATCCTCCGCGGAAGCTGATCGACCGCGTGTTCCGCGCGACCCTACTTCTTAGGCTCCGAGTTTCAGGTAGACACAACTACGCCGATTGGAAGCGCGGGATTCAAGCCGACCACCCGCAAATCTGCGCGCCAAGTTCCTGGAGGCGGGCACGCCGGCGGTTGCGTTGCGCGCGCGCCTGCCAAGCCACCGGATTGAGTGACCAGAGCCGGAAGCGGCGCCGGGCCTGGTCGTAACGGTTCTGGCACTCGTACAACTGCCCCACAGCCTCGGGCAGTTCGCGCAAGCAGGGAAGCAGGCTCTCGGGGAGCGGTGCCGGCGAGACCTGATTTGCGGAACGGCGGAGGGTCTGGCGAGCCAGGTCGAGCAAGCTGCCAACCAGCGCCGCCTTCTTTTCCGCACTCAACCAGCCTGCGCCCGAGTGAAACATGAACTTGGAGAAGACTTTGGGCGTGACGGACCAGGAAGCATCGAAGGCATGGGAAATGCCCCAGGCGGTGTCCGCCTCGTGGCCATATTCGACCTGAAAGGGAGCGCCCTGGAGGACGGACGTGCGGTACAGGTTGCTGGCCGAACTGCCCAGGATCCCCTGTGGCACGGCCAGCGTGGCTGCCAGGAAGACCTTCCACGGCTCGACGCGCCGGGGTTGCTGCGCCGCGCACCAGTCCAACAGATCGTGAATGGGCCAGCGCGTGTCGTCCAACGGCCGTCCGTCTGCGTCCAGGAATTCCGGGCGGCTGATCACCACGTCGCTGCCCAGTTCATCGGCGAGGGCGGCCAGATGCTGCAGGCCGTCGGCGGTGATCGGATCGCCTACAGTGGAGATGTAGGCGAATCTGGCGGTGAGGCGCTCAAGGCCATAATTCCAGGCCTGGTAAAGGCCGGGTGGGCATTGGAACAAGCGCAGACGCGGATGATGCAGCTCGGCCTGCAGCAGTTCGAATGTGCCGTCAGTCGAGAAGCTGTCCACCACCACCACTTCCTCCACCAACCCAAGCCAGGCCCGCATGGTTGCCAGGTGCTCCGGCAGGGCCGCCCGCACATTCAGCGTGGGCAGGACGACGCCGATGGGCAACCGGGACTCAGCCATTTTCGTGAGGGCTGCGGGTAGCTCCTGTCTGCGGGTCGCGCCAACCGGGTCACGCACAGGTGTCATGCAGCCGGAATGCTCTGGGGCCAAGCGGGGTCTTGTCAATGCAGTTCCCGTCTTCGGGATAGGTTTAGGATTGACACCAGCCCCGTGCCCAAGCAAGCTCCGGAAAAAGCTGAACAGAATGACCGAAACTTACGGCCAAATCTCCCTCACCGGCGCAAGACCAATCACTGGGCAGCGAATCAGAGACAGCTTCGTGTCGGCCCGGCAACGCTATAGTCAACGGCTTGATTCACGCCCGGCGTGAGTCCGTCGGCACTAAACCGAACGATACCTGAAACAGCCACCGGTCCATGCTCTTTAGTTCCTGGCAGTTCATCTTCCTCTTTCTGCCCGTCGCCGCTGCTGTCTTCTTCCTGATCCCTGCCCAGCCCGCTTGGCCCCGCAAGATCTGGTTGCTCCTCGCTTCCTTGTTCTTTTACGGCTATTGGAAAATCGAGTACATTCCCTTGCTGCTCTTTTCCATTTGCCTCAATTATACGGTCGCTGAGTTCATCACCCGCCACCGCCACCACCCTGCCGCCCGTGCCGCCATTATCAGCGGGGTTTGCCTCAACCTGCTGCTCCTCGGCTATTACAAGTACACCAACTTCATCCTTCAGTGCCTCGGTCGAGTGTCACATCATGATTTCGGGAGGTTCGACATCATCCTCCCCCTGGCCATATCCTTCTTCACCTTCACCCAAATCGGCTACATTGTTGATGTCTATCGCAACCAATCTCTCCACTATAGATTCCTGGACTACGCCCTTTTCGTCGTCTTTTTCCCGCATCTCATCGCCGGGCCCATTGTCCGCCACTGGGAAATCATCCCTCAGTTTGCCGGGCGCACTCTCAAGGCAAACCTGGCCGATACCAGCACCGGCCTCGCTCTGTTCCTCGTCGGCCTCTATAAGAAGATGTTCCTCGCGGACCCGTTGAGCCCCTTCGTCGCGACCGTTTACGGGGCGGCGGCCACGGAAGCCCCCCTCACCTGCTTTGACGCGTGGCTTGGCACGCTAGCTTTTGCCATGCAAATCTACTTCGATTTCTCAGGCTATTCCGATATGGCCATTGGGTTGGCCCGCTTGTTCGGCATTAAGTTCCCCATTAACTTCGACTCGCCCTACCAGGCAGCTTCCATCAACGAGTTCTGGAGCCGCTGGCACATCACCCTGACCAGGTTTTTGCGCGAGTACCTTTACTTCCCGCTCGGCGGCAACCGGTGCGGCCCTTGGCGCCACGTCCTCAACATCATGGCCACCATGCTCCTCAGCGGTTTATGGCACGGCGCCGGATGGACGTTCGTCGTTTGGGGTGGCCTGCACGGCTTCTACCTCGTGGTTGCCCATCGCTGGCAGCGCTTCACCCAGGCGCGGGCCTGGCGCCTCGACTATCGGTGGTATCGATTCCTGGCGGTGAGCTTGACCTTCCTGGCCGTACTGATCGCCTGGGTTTTCTTCCGCGCCCCAACGATAACTGTCGCCGGCAATGTCCTCGGCAGCATGGTTGGCCAGCACGGCTTGACCATGAGCGACGCCGTTACGGACCCGCAGAAAATTCCCGGCCTATGGTGGTCGAAATTAGGGATACACTTCGTGCCCCATACCTACAGCGCCGAATACACCCCCGTGATCAAATTGATGGTGGTAATGCTTGTCATCGCGTTCTGCTTGCCCAACGTCCAACAACTGCTCGCGGCCTATGCTCCCGCGCTCGAGAAACCCGCGCGCCAAGGATGGTTTCGCCTCAGGCTGAATTGGATGAATGGCTTGGTTTTCGGCGGCACTTTCTTCTGGGTTGTTCGCCTCTTCTACAGCGCCGCCCCCAGTCCCTTCCTCTATTTCAACTTCTAACTTCATGAAAGTATCCTGGAGTTTTCTGGTGGCGTTGTTGGCGGGCTTCCTCTTGATGTTTGGCCTCCTGGTTGGCGCCTTCTGCCTCAACCTTGGTGTCCCCAGCCCTTCCTCCCGTTGGGCTTTCGAACTCAACCAAAAGAAACGACATATGGCTGATCAGGCCGCTTCTCCCAGGCTCCTGCTCGTCGGCGGCTCAGCAACGCTTTTCGGGCTCAGCGCCAAAGAAATTGAGGCGCAAACAGGTTGCCACACGATCAATCTCGGCACCCATGCCGCGCTTGGGACCAGTTACATTCTGCGCCTTGCCGAACAAACCGCCAGGCCGGGAGACACTGTTCTGCTGGTCTTGGAGTATGAACTATATACCTATGGGAAACTGAATCAGGCATGGGCGGACAAAATCCTTGTCGATTACATCGTATCCCGCGACCCGGCCTTCTTCCACGGGCTGTCCATCCCGGAGCAATGGAATCTTTTCATGTTGACACCGATTAGCCGCCTCGTGGACGGTCTGAAAAACCGCCGCCGCCCCGAGATCCCCTTCGATGACAGCGGCTTCGGCGTTTACAGCGTCCGCCATCTCAACAAATGGGGCGACTTGACGGGTCACACGAGTGCCCACCGCCTGGCGCAACGCGAATCCATTCTCAAGCTCAAATCCGTCCTGGGCCGCGGTCTGCCGGAACACCCGGAGGGATTCACCGCCATCGCATCCTTTTGCCGATGGGCGCAGACCAATCGTATTCGTGTGCTGGCGACCTTCCCCAACATTTGCGACCAGCCCGAATACCATAGCCCCGCAGCTCAACACTCCATCAAGATCATCGAGGATTTCTTTGCCCGCCTCGGCGTGCCAGTGGTCGGAGAGTACACCGATGCCATTCTGCCGGAAGAGGAGCTGCTGGATACAATTTACCACCCGACCGAGGAAGCCGCCCTCGCCCGAACCCAACGCCTCATCCCAAAACTGAACGCTGCTCTGAAAAGAGGCTCGGAAACGACACATCCAGACGCCGGCGCCGGAGCACACAACTCAGACCGTGGGCGGTGATAAAAGCTCTTCGCGATGGAAATTGGTAGATGTCGGTGGCCGCCACGCCAAGTGGAAACCTCAAACTCACGCTGGCCACCGAAGAATCTGCGTTCTGATTTCCGGGAGGCGGGCACGCCAGTAGTTGCGTTGCGCGCGCGCGCGCCAGGCCGCCGGATTGAATAACCAAGGCAGTAACCGGGCCCGGGCTTGGTTGTAGCGCCGCTGGCACTCGCGCAGGTTTTCGAGCGCCGCCGGTAATTCACGCAGCCAGGGAAGCAGGCCTTCGGGGACCGGTGCCGGCGAGGCTTGGTCAAGAGGCCGGCGGAGGGTTTGACGGGCCAGGTCGAGTAAACTGCCATTCAGTGCGGCCATTCGCTCCATGCTCAACAAGCCTGCACCCGAATGAAACGTGAACTTGGAAACAACTCTGGGCGTCAGTGCCCAGGAAACTTCAAGGGCATGGGCAATAGCCCAGGCCGTGTCGGCCTCGTGGCCGTATTCAGGCTGAAAGGGAAAGCGTTGAAGAGTGGCGGTGCGATAGAGATTACTGGCTGAACTCCCAAGGATACCCTCCGGCACGTTCAGCATCGTCGCCACGAAGGCTCTCCACGACTCGACGCGGAGCGGCTGCCGCGGGGCGCACCAGTCGAGCAGGTTGTCAATGGGCCATCGCTTGTCGGTCATTGGCTGTCCGGCTGCATCCAGAAGTTCCGGTCGGCTGATGACCACATCGCTGCGGAATTCTTCCGCCGTTACTGCCAGGTGCTGAAGACCCCCAGCCGTAATCGGATCGCCGACGGTCGAGACGTAGGTGAATCTGGCGGTTAGGCGCTCAATGCCGTAATTCCAGGCTTGGTAAAGGCCAGGCGGGCGCTGGAACAGGCGCAGACGTGGATGATGCAGTTCTGCCTGCAACAGTTCGAATGTGCCGTCGGTTGAAAAACTATCCACCACCACCACCTCGTCCACCAGCTCAAGCCAGGACCGCATTTGCTCCAAGTGCTCCGGGAGGGCCGCCCGCACATTGAGCGTCGGCAGGACCACGCCGATGGGCAAGTGGAACTCAGACATACTAAGGAGGGCTTTGGATGGCTCCTCTTTACGGGTGGCGCCAACCAAGTCATGCAGAGGTTTCATGCAGCCAGAATGCTCTGGGGCCAAGCGGGGTGTTGTCAACACAGTTCCCATTCTCGGTCGGGCCAAGGTAATACCTTGCTTGTTGTGCTTCTTGGCAGGATAGACCCCATTTATCCGTTGTCATCAGGTGTCTGGTCCGGACGATCGCCCCGGCCCACCTTCAGGTGAACATCTGTTTCAAGATGCCCTTCAACTTCATTCTCACTGGGCTCTTCCCCTGAAGGCGGATTATTAATTCCGGATAAGAAAGCAGGCCCGAAGCGGCCTTGGTCAGCGCCTTTTTCACCTGGGCCAAATACCGAGCACGCCGCAACTCGCACTTGGCGACCGCACCGGTATTGCGCGGTACTGGCAGCACCTCGACAATTTGGGCGAAAAGCTCGTTCAGTATAAGTGGAAGTATTCTCTGAAAGTGCGGCCCGGCGATTGCGCATTCCGGGGGGCTCGGCGTGGAAGGCACCGCGCTGCGCTTCTGCAAGAGATCGCGATACAGTTCCCGGCATTTCTGCGCTTGCCGGCTTGGAGTGAAGTTGGCCTCGGCGTACCGCCGACACGAGCGGCCCAGAGCCTGCAATTGATTCGGGTCGGATGCCAGCGATAGAATAATCCGGCTGAATTCCCGAACATCTCCAGTCGGAGCCAGGCGCCCCGTCGATCCTTCGATCACCAAGTCCGGCACGCCTCCCGTGCGGAAAGCTGCTACTGGAGTTCCACAGCTCATTGATTCCAGAATTGTATTGGGGAGATTGTCTTCCAGCGAAGGCAGAAGAAAAAGATCGGCGGCAGCATAAACACGCGCTATCTCTGCTTCCGAACCAATGTGCCCCAGACTCTGCACCGGCACCGGGGCATCGCTCAGTTCCGGGCTGGGATGACCGAAGTAGAAGAAGCAAATCCGTCCAGCCTTGATTCGCTGCCCAAAGTCCACGCCCGCCGCGCACAACTTCAACGCCGCCATCAATTCGCGAAACCCCTTTCGACGCTCATTGCCCTGATCCGCTCCGAAGAGCAGGCAGAGTGCCTCAGCCGGCCAGCCCAATTCGCCCTTGGCCTGGACCTTGTCTTTGGGCTGGAACAGGTCTGTTTCGACGGAATTTGGGATCAACTCAATTCGTGCATCGCGAAAGAGCGCGCTCCGGCGGGCACACTCCGCCATCCATCGGCTCAGCCCAATCACCGTCACTTTGGTCCCCGGCAACAGTTCGATCTGATCGGCCAGATTAGCCGCCGGCAGCCCAAATGGGTCCGACGCCAGTTGTGGGCAAGCGAAGCAACTGGTTTCGTAGCTGGTGCAGCCTGCGGCATAATGACATCCGCCAGTGAACGCTCGCTGGTCATGCAGGCTCCAGACCATTGGTTTGCCCAGGGCCAGCAGGGCGGCAAGTGTCGGCGGAGACTGAAAGGAGGATACCCAATGCAGGTGCAGGATATCAGCCCGCTGGATTACGGGGTGGCGGGACAAGTCGAGCCCTGGCCAGCATAGCGAAAACCAGGTGTTGGACAGCGGCGTGCGGTTCCGATCGAGACAATGAGTTTGAATTGAATACCCCAGCAACGAATGGAGGCTTTGCGGCCCGGTGGCTTGATGAACCGATTCTAGGTCCGACCCTTTACAATGGACCACCATGCTGGATTCTTCTCCCGCTGCCAACAGCGCTTTGTGCAATCGGAAAGCGGCTCGTGCCGCCCCGCCGACCATGTCATGCGTTGAAAGATGAACGATGCGCATCCGCAGCTCCGGCCTTAACGCTTCCTGGCTTCCACAAACAGCGAATCCGGCTTGCGAACCGAGTCGTCCGCATTGATATCGAGCAAGTAGGAGTTAAAAGCGGGAATCTGCGATTCGTTGCAGGCGCAAACCTTGAACTGGTGGAAGCCTGCCTGGTTCAGCAGGACGGAAAGAGAATAGCGGTCATACATCCATTTGTGGACTTCACCCGAAGCCCGGAACTCGGCCACCTGGGTGGGGGAAGGTTGCACGATGGGGGCAGGCTTGCCCTGCTTGGGTTTTTCCTTCCGCAGCACTTCAAGGACACGCAGGACCTCCGACCCACATCGCTGGATAACGAACTCTTCCTCCGGCATCGGATTTTGCTGCCAATAGCTACGCACTTCGCCGCCGCTCTGTTCGCGTACCATCTGGTCAAGCAACTCCAGCACCATCCAGTCATAGCGCTGGGCTGCTTGCGGATCGCCGGCCAGGCCGCCTTCGAGGTATTTGAGGTAGAGCCGGACGATTGTCTCCAGGTCCGGCACCACCACGCGCAGGATCCCGCCCGGCGCCAGCACCCGGTGGCATTCGCGCAAGAAGGGCAGGGCCTGTGAATGCGGCAAATGCTCCAATACGTGCGAGTGATAGACGGCGGCGAATTCTCCCTGCTTGAACGGCAGCGGTGCGCGCAAATCGTGCTGCCTGACCCCGGGGCCTGCCGGGACAATATCGAGGTTTACCCAGTTCGAATGGAAGTGTGCGCCACAACCCACGTTCAGCAGCTTTGGCTGTTCGTTTTTGCCTGTCCGCGGCAGGGGCGTCCGTGATTCATTAGACGGTCGAGGCTTCTCCATCCAGACGCCCGTTCCATCAATCGGGTGGAGTTTGAACTCGATCTTTAATTCTCTCTGGAATTCGTCGACGGCGCGACGGCAGCCTTCCCAGTGGCCATAATCATCGATTTGAATCCGTCCTCCCGGCACAACCTGGTCGTACAGACTGCCCAGGATCTGCTGCGTAGACTCATACCAGTCGCCATCCACGTGCAGGAAGGCGATCGGGCCAATCCGCTTCTGGTTCGCCGGCAAAGTTTGTGCAAAAAGGCCGCGAACCGGCTCGACGAGAGCCTCGACGCCCAGTTTGCGGCAAACTTCGCGCAACGATTCGACGGGCGCGGCGCAGGTGCCGGTGCCCCAACCGGTCGCCTCAGCAGGCTGCCCGCGGTGGGTATCCTGATCGGAGGGCGTGGGCATGCCCTCGAAAGTATCGAAGGAAAATAATTGCCGCGGACGCGTGCTGTATCGGGCCGCTACGGCTGCCAGCAAGGCGGAGGAACCTCCCGCAGCCACGCCGCATTCCACGAAATCGCCCGGCAGATCCTCCTGGCAGACTTGTTTCGCCAACCTGAACAATGAGAGCAACCGGCCTTCACCGACCATCGTGTAAGGCCGTATAACTCTCAACCAGGCTTGATATTCTTCATCGCTGCTCGCAGCACAAGGCTTGTCGGTCAGCAGCATCTTTAAAGCCGCGGCAGCCAGCGGGTTGTCCGGGAAATAACGCAATTCTTCCTTCAGAGCCTCGATTGCCGAGTCGAGTTGATTCTCTTTGGTGAAGCAAATGGCGCGCAGATAGTCGGCATTCAGCAGTGGGACTCGTTTTGCCTTAAGCTGGTTCAAGGCGGTAAAGCCTGCGGCTAGCTTGCCTTCAGCAATAAGCCTTCCTGCCGCTATCAGGCCTGGGTCAGTTTGGAATTCCTGGAACAGCGGCAACGGCAGCGTCGGTTTGACGGCGGCCGTCCCGGAAGTGGGGGCACGACCCAAGCCAAAGACGTCCCGGAGGGCATTTCTAAACGAAGACATTAGAGCGGATAGTCAAGGGACGCGCTGTAGCCGCCGCAAGCATTTTTTGACGGCGTTGTTTGCGGAGACCTCTACTTCGCCGGCGGGCGCCGCAGCACAATTATTGAATCCCGTTGCACCAGACCAAGATCCGCTGTGATCACTTCCCAGCCGGCACTCCGGGCCAGTTGGGTCATGGTCTCCTGGTTGTTCCGGGGCCACCAGATCTCGTCATCGGCCTTGGTCCGAAATTCGGCGGGCACGCCGCCTTCCCTCCAGCCATAGCGCTCCAGTTTTTCCCAGTCGCCGTATTCGTGTACGGCATAGCCTCCCGGTTTGAGCTTGGGCAGGGAATGGGCGAGGACTTCGGCGATGCTGGCGGCATTGTTGTGGCACAACACGCCGAAAGACCAGGCGACATCAAAGTAACTTTCTGGCAGGCAGGAGAAGTTAGCGTTCTTGTCGATGGTATGGCAGACGAGGCGGCCTTGGTATTTCTCCGGCTCGAGCCATCGGGTCGTATCTTGAAAATCAACTGTGTGCAGTTCGCCTTGCGTAACGCAACTGAGAATGGCGCGCGACCAGGCGCCCCTGCCAGGGCCCAGCTCAAAAACCCGCGACTCCGGCATTAGGTAACGCTGGAGCCCCTCGCGAAACAATCTTCGGTAAGAACCGCCAACCAGGCGCTCTTCCGCCCGGCGGCGTTTATTGGGAAAACGAGAGAGAATGTTGCCACTATCATAGCCATAGGAGAACTCCCTTCTGAGCCAGTCAAGCGTGGGCATCGTCGGTCCTTAGTGAGCGAAGCCTAAGCCGAGACCTGATTCCTGGCTCGTCAGTTTATGGCGTTCACTGTTCATTGAGGCAAGTATAGGTTTAGGCCGGACACGGTCAAGGCACCAGTGTTGGCTGCACGGCGAGGGGCTGTGGTGAAAAAGTTTCTCCCCCGCTCGGCAACCTCACGGGCCTGGTTGCCGGGTGCCGAGCTTCTTCAGAAACCCATTGGTGCACCAGGTGATATTATATCCAAAGAAGTCGCAGTAATCTGCGTCAATGTCATATTCCCCGCGATGTTGCGCGAGGAACTCCTTCAACGCGCGGTGCGGCCCCGAATTGCATTCCGGGATCTCGCTCAAGTCGGAGATAATTCCATCCTCAACCACGATATACTCCTGGGGCTTTAGCCAGGGGTCGAAGAACTTCAAGACGGCGCTCGAGGTCTCATACGCGTGGTCCGCATCTTCGATCACTAGCCACGGGCGGGGCAGGTCTCGCAGCAAATCCGGGCGGAGGGTTTCGCCCAGCGCCCGTCCATCTGCTTCAAGGAAGGTCACCCGGGGATGGGATACCGTCTCGACTTTCACGATGTCCAGGGAGTAAACGTGCCCCTCGATGCCGAAGTTGTTTAGCAGATCGCCCAACCACAAGCCGCTGCCGCCCGACTTGGAGCCGATTTCAATGATCGTGCGGGGCTTGAGCCGCCACAGGAGCATCGGGTAGAGCGCCAGATCAAAGGGGTTTTTCAGCAGAGGAACGCCGCGATACTGATAATTGTGCACCGACTGTTGCAAACCCAACAGGGTTGGACGGGGCAAGCTGGTGTGCCAGGAACGTTGTTCGGATGGGATCCGGTCGGCTGTCGGCAGGACGAGGGCAGCTTCCAACTGCTGGCATCGGACCCGAGCCTCTACATGGCCGGGATTAGCCGCCAGTTCGGCTCTATAAGCTTCCAACGCCTCCTCATGCCGCCCCACATGGTCAAGGCTGAGGCCATGCACGTAAGCCAGCCCGGGAGTGCCTGGGGCATCTGCGCGCGCCTGCCGCGCCACGCGAAGTGCCTGGGCAGGCTTCCCCTGCGACACCAACAAGCGCATCTCCTGCTCAACTTTCGCGGAGACTGGATTCCTCAGTTGCGATGATGCGCCCGATCGCGCCGACCCTGCCCCAACAGATACTTCTGGAGCTGAGGTGTCAGGTGCAAACCAGGACTTGATAGCGCGAAGCATGGAACGCATTGTTTCCGATGGTCCATCGGCATCCGCAATGGGGGCAAGCCTTTTTTGGTTTTTCTGGCCACTGAGCGCCTGGCTGACTCGTCATGTCGGCAGCTTGAGGGCCCTGCGGCGAACCGATTCGCGCCTCAGGGAAGCTGAAATGCCATGGCGGAGTTCCAGACACCAAGCCCATCAGGACTGTAGCCTCGCACGTACCATTGGTAGGCTCCAGAACCATGCCCGGTCACATCCACTGCGAAATCGCCTGTGCTGCTGTCCACCACCGAATTGGTCAAATTAGACCATTGATCGTAGAACACCAGCCCATTCCTGACAATATACAGCTCGTACCAAGTGGCGGCGGGATCAATCTTCCAGGTATAGCGCTGCGTTGGGCCGACAGCGGCATTCCCACTAGGCGAGACTTCCGTAATCAGGCTCGGCACAGCAGTCTGGATCGTGAAGGTGCTCCCTCCGGACCAAGGACCAGCCCCGGCGGGACTCCACGCCTGCACGTACCAGACATAATCGCCTCCAGGCAGGTCGGTGGTTGCCGTCCAGTTGTTGGTGGCCTCAATCCATTGGTCGAGATAGGCGAAGCCGGCACGGGTGATGAAAAGACGGAACCAAGTGGCAACGGGATCGGATTGAGACCAGGAAAGCTGCGGCCGGCGTGTCTGGAGGACGGCGCTATTACTGGGCGCAAGCAGGGTCACAGCGCCAATCGAAAAGCTGCCTGCGCTCGACCAGGGGCCAATCCCATCCGGGCTCCAGCCCCGCACCCACCATTGGTAGGCTCCCGGACCGTGACCGCTCACATCCACCGCGAAGTTGCCTGTAGCAATGTCCACCACCGAATTGGTCAGATTAAACCAACGATCGGCGAATAGCAAGCCGTCCTTGGCGATATACAACTCATACCAAACGGCCGACTGGTCGGCTTTCCAAGTGTAGCGCTGAGTCGAGCCGGAAACGGTGTTCCCCGCAGGAGAAATCAAGGGTACCGCGACCGGGATGTTCAGCGGGATCGTGAAGCTGGAAAGCTGCGACCAAGGGCCGGTCCCGGCGGGGCTCCATGGCTGCACGCCCCAAGAGTAATTCGCGCCGGGCATGTCGAAGGTCGCCGTCCAACTGGTCTGTCCTTCAATCCACAAGTCAAAGTACTTGACCCCGTTGTAGTTAACCCAGAGATGATACCAAGTGGCTGCAGGATCGGATTGCGACCAGGAAAGCTGCGGGCGGCGACCTTGAACGGTGGCGCCATTGGCTGGCGTAAGCAACGCCACACATCCCCGCACAACGCCCTGCTGGGTGATAATGCAACTGACATCCGTGGCTCCGCCTATCACACTCACGAGGTCCGTTCGGGACAAACCCATATTTGCATCCACTGTGAAGGTCCCGAAGAAGTCGCCGCTACCGTTGGTGGAACTGAGAGTTATCCAGGACGGCGCGACCAGGCTCCACAAACAATTACTGCTGGTGCCCACGTTAAAAGTACCGCTGGCTGCGTTAGCGGTGAACCCGGTCGGACTCAGGCTGAGCACGTAGGTGCAAGACGGCCTGGGAGCAAAATAGACAACTGTGACCAGGAAGGATTGGGAAATGACGTTGTTGCTGGCGGCCCCATTGTTAACCGTGACCGTAATCGTGGCCGAGCCGTAGGCAGAGGCGACCGGCGTGAAGGTGAGTGAGCCTGTGGTGCTGGCGTTGGTGTAGCTGACCTTGGGGGTCGGGATCAGGCCCGGATTGCTGGAAGCGGCCGTCACGGTCAGTGTCTGAGCCCCGTTGGTTACGCCGGAAGAAATGCCGTAGAGGTTGACGGTCTGGAGGCCGGCATTCTCATTGATGGTGAGGTTGGCCAGCGGATTAAGCGTAGGCGGCTGGTTGGCCGGATTGACCGTAACGGTGAAGGAGCGGGCCACGACATTGTTGCCGGCGCCGCCATCGTTGACAGTAACCGTGATCGTGGCAGTGCCGGAAGCGTTGGCCACTGGGCTGAAGGTTAGCGTCCCGGCGGTGTTGGGACTGGTGTAGCTGACCGTCGGTGTCGGGATTAGAGCCGGGTTGCTGGACGTGCTTGTTACAGTGAGGGTTTGAGTTTCGTTGGGTGCGCCCGAACTGATGCCCGAGAGGCTGATAGTCTGCGGGCCGGCATTCGCATTGATCCTCAGATTGGCAATCGAATTGAGCGTCGGCGGTTGATTCACGGGGTTGACAGTGACCGCGAAAGAGCGGGAGATGATATTGTTGCTGGCGCCACCGTCGTTGACGGTCACAGTGATGGTCGCGGAGCCGTTGGCTAAGGCGACCGGGGTAAAGGTGAGCGAACCCGTGGTGTTGGGGCTGGTGTAGCTGACCACGGGCGTCGGGATCAGACCCGTGTTGCTGGAGGTGGCGGTGACCGTCAGCGTCTGGCTCTCGTTGCTTGCCCCGGAGGTGATGCCAGAGAGGTTGACGGACTGTGGGCCGGCACTCTCGTTGATGGTGACATTGGCCAGCGCGTTAAGCGTAGGCGCCTGGTTTACCGGGTTGACGGTGGCCGTGAAAGTGCGGGAGATGCTGTTGTTGCTGGCGCCGCCGTCGTTGACCGTCACGGTGATGGTCGCGGAGCCGTTGGCTAAGGCGACCGGGGTGAAGGTAATGGAACCCGTGGTGTTAGGGCTGGTGTAGCTGACCGCGGGAGTCGGGATCAGACCTGTGTTGCTGGAGGTGGCGGTGACCGTCAGCGTCTGGCTCTCGTTGCTTGCCCCGGAGGTGATGCCGGAGAGGTTGACGATCTGTAGGCCGGAGCTCTCGTTGATGGTGATGTTGACCAGCGGGTTTAGCGTGGGCGGCTGGTTTGTGAGGTTAACCACAATGAGAGCCGACACTTCGGTGGAAAAGTCGCTTTCCAGGCCGGCAGTATCAACAGCCGTCGCGGCGAAATAATAGCTTATGCCTTCGACCAGGTTGGAGATGGAGACTGTGGTGTTGGTGCCGGCTGCGACTGCGTTGGTGTATGTGGCACTGGCGGTGCCATAATAAATCTTGTAGTTGGCGATCACGTCAGTGCCGGCGCTTGGGTCCCAAGCCAACGTAACCGTGTCGGCGGTAAGAGAGCACAAAGGGGTCAGAGCGGAAATAACAGTCCAGAGAGGAACGATGAGAGCCGCACGCCTCAGCCGACCTGCCAGTGTCAATATCGTCATTTGAGACCTTGAACGCGAGAATCGTGCCAACAACAGCGGCCGGGACGCGTTAAAGTCCGGTTGCTGGCGCGTCCCCCAATGCAGGCAAGGTTCCAAGACAGAATCTCCCTAATATCCAAGGGGTTTAATGGCCCCCAGCGCTGAACGCCAAGCCTGGATCGGAATACCGCTGGAGTGGAGATGATTCAAATTCTTGGACAGGTTGTCCTGAAAGAAACCAGGCGTTTGCCCCGCAGGCCGTCCCCCTCGAAGTTAATAGTCGGGTCTCCGCGAACTCGAGCCGGGCTCCTTCTCTTCTTGCTTCCGGAGCGGTGCGAGTTTGACTGGGGGCATCCATCTGTGTCAGGCTGGTTCATATGATTATGGAGAAAGCGAAGGCCAGGGCTGCTCACTCGCAACGCTCGATGCCTGGCAAGTCGTCTGTCCTCTTTGCGCTCGATCGGCGCGTTTGGATGTGATGGTTTGGCGCCACACTTGGCAGCAGTGAATGCGTTCAACGAGGAAGCCAACCTGCCGCGCCGGATGAATGCCGGCGTTCCTGCGTATTTTACTTCACTCAAGCCCTTCATCGGGTTGTTTGTAGCCGGGATGCCCTGGCTGATGTATCACAAGCTGGGACCGCGCCCCCGAGGCGTCCGGCTCAAGGGGCTATATATCAGCAGCCCGCTCTTCGAGCGGCAGTTGTCGGAATTGCAAAGGGCCGGCTTTACCACTCCTGTATATGGACCCCCGCCAGCGCAAGCGGGGAATGCCGGGAAAAGAATCGTGCTGACGTTTGACGACGGGTTCGCCAATGTCTTTCAGCATGGCTTGGAGCCGCTCGCCCGGCATGGGTTTCGGGCGATGCAATTCCTCGTGGCGGATTTGATCGGGCGCTGTAACGAATGGGATCTTCAGGAAGGCGAGGCGCAGGAACCCATCATGGACGAAACCCAGATCAAGGAGTGGCTGGCCGCGGGGCATGAAATTGGCTCGCATACGCTCACCCATCCGTTCCTGACCCGGCTCAGTCTTCAACGCGCGCGGGAAGAAATCTCCGCCAGCAAGAAGAA